>Ga0307379_10004277_pt1 | contig 20467 bp, 21 predicted proteins | sample UN2MG_FD_202237 | JGI IMG/M metagenome (GOLD analysis project Ga0307379, IMG submission 202237) | Soil microbial communities from Risofladan, Vaasa, Finland - UN-2 | ecosystem: Environmental > Terrestrial > Soil > Coastal area > Acid sulfate soil | place: Finland: Risofladan, Vaasa | collected... | reverse complement strand
TTTTTGACGATCTTGATCCTGCTGAAAAAATTAAGATATACGACAAGGGCATTGTATTCGCAAAAGCCGATCGAGAATTGATCTACCAAAACATCATTCAATACAGAATTGGTGATATGTACGCCCCCAGGATAGATCAGACAGAGGCATTAAAGGTTTTGGTTGATCATTTAGTAGACTGCATCAAAAAGAAGAAAAAACCGATTACTGACGGGGAATCCGGTCTCAGGGTGGTAAGGATTTTGGAGGCCGCTGATAAATCATTAAAAAAGGGCGGAGCAAAGATCACATTATGAATAATCTTATATATCCCAATGTTATTCTTGGCGAAGGAATATTGATTGAACCTCCATCAATTATCGGCAAACCACCAAGGGGAGCTCAACCCGGTGAATTTCCCTTAAAGATCGGGCACAGCGGGCACATCCGCCCTTTCAGCACACTATATGCCGGCACCGAGATAGGGGATAATTTCCAGACAGGGCAGGGCATTTCAATGCGGGAGGACAATATCATCGGCGACAACGTGAGTATCGGGACAAATTCAGTGCTTGAATTCGGAAATAAAATCGGGGACAACAGCCGGATACACAGCAATTGTTTTTTGGAGATGGTAACCATAGGCAGGTTTGTTTTTATCGGGCCTCATGTCGTATTCACTGATGATCCTCATCCAATGGGATGCCCAAGGTATAAAGAATGCAAGAAAGGTGCAGTTGTCGAGGATTTTGCGCGGATCGGGGCTAATAGCACTATCCTGCCGGGGGTAAGGATCGGGAAAAACAGTCTTGTAGGTGCCGGGTCAGTTGTAACCAAAGATGTACCTGAAAATAGTGTCGTAATCGGGAACCCGGCAAAGGTTATTAAGAAGATTGACGAATTAGAATGCTTGCCCGGTTTTTTTGATAAACCATATCAATGGCCACCATACAGTGAGGAGATAGGAATAAAATGAGAACCATACCGCTTGTTGATCTGAAAGCTGGTTTCACACCGATAAAGCATGAGGTAATGAAAGCTCTTGAAGATGTCTTGAATGAAATGCATCTCTACCTGGGACCCAACTGTCAGGAACTCGAACGCGAATTTGCTGCGTATTGCAATACTCAATTTGCGATGGGGGTAGGCTCTGGCACTGAGGCCATACAGTTTGCCCTTCTGGCATGTGGAGTAAAAAGCGGTGATGAGGTGATAACGACGCCTCATACATTCTTTGCAACTGCAGAAGCCATTGCTGTAATCGGTGCCATTCCGGTTTTCGCTGATATAGATCCTGTAACTTACACCATCAACCCTGAAGGATTAGAGAAAAAAATAACAGGGAAAACCAGAGCCATCATTCCCGTGCATATGTATGGACAGGTATCAGACATGGAACCTATTGTAGAGATTGCAAAGGAGTATGGCATTCATGTTATAGAGGATGCCTGTCAGGCGCACGGGGCATTGAACGGAGCCAAGAAAGCAGGTTCAATCGGAGATGCCGGGTGCTTCAGTTTCTATTTCACGAAAAATCTTGGTGGTTACGGAGAAGGGGGTATGGTTACCACCGATGATCCCAAGATAGCAGAAACAACACAGCTCTACCGGAATCATGGACACCGGGCAAAGTTTGAGCATGCTGTTTTTGCCTATAACGGAAGACTTGATGAAATGCAGGCGGCGATCCTGAGGATAAAGTTGAAATATCTTGATGAATACAATACGAAGAGGAGAGAAATAGCTGAACGGTATAACGCTCTCCTGAAAGATACGCCGTTGACCTTGCCCCGTGAGGCACCTAACAGGAGGCATGTATATCACCTGTATGTTGTGCGGAGTAAGCAAAGAGATTCACTCCAGGACTTTTTACATAGGAGGGGTATCGGCACCGGCATACACTATAAGACACCTGTACATCTGCAGGAAGCAGCAAGGGATTTGGGATATAAGAAAGGTGATTTCCCGGAAGTTGAGGATGCATGCGCTGAAATTTTATCTCTTCCGATATATCCTGAGCTTGAAGAGGAGAGTCAAATGTATATCATAGAAAATATTAAGGAGTTTTTTGCACAATAATAAGCATGGTAATAACAAGTTTCATGAGTAAAACCATATCCAACCAACAAGTTGTCATTGTCCGGCTTGACCGGACAATCCAGGTTTTAAATAAAGCATGGATCCCCCGGTCAAGCCGGAGGATGACGAGACATTACTCTATTCAGAGATACGATTTGAAGTCTGACTAATGGAAATCAAAAACCTGAAAGTTCTGGTCACTGGTGGTGCGGGATTCATCGGGAGCAATCTTGTAGATGAACTTGCAAAAGAAAACGACGTGGTAATCCTCGACGATTTTTCCTCAGGGGAAAGAGAAAACCTTGCTCACCATGAAGGCAAAAAAAATGTAAACATCGTAACCGGTGATGTGAGAGACCAGAACCTCCTCTTTGCGATAACCAGGAACGTTGACATGGTTTATCACCTTGCTGTCCAGTGTTTGCGAATATCAATAAAAAATCCTGAGATTACCCACGAAGTCAATGTGACCGGAACGTTAAACCTCTTAAAGGCGAGCCTGGAAAATGCTGTCCAAAGATTTGTTTACGTTTCATCCTCCGAAGTCTATGGCACTGCCCGGCACGTTCCGATGGATGAAATGCATCCCTGTGAACCGATAACTGTCTATGGCGCAAGCAAACTGGCAGGGGAACTGTATACCTTAGCGTATCAAAAAACCTATAGTCTTGCCTCAATGGTGGTAAGACCATTTAATACCTACGGACCACGGGAGCATCTTCAGGGAGTATACGGGGAGGTCATCCCGAGATTTGTTTTGAGAATACTCAGTGACAAGCCCCCGGTAATTTTTGGCGATGGTACCCAGACAAGAGACTTTACCTATGTATCGGATACCGTCAGGGGAATCATCATGGCCTCCCAATGTGATTCGTTGATAGGACAGGTTGTCAATATTGCAAGGGGCCATGAAGTAAGCATTAATGATCTTGCCCGCATCATTGCCGAAAAACTTGGGAAGAAAAATATCAAACCAGTCTATGAGCAAAAGAGGCCCGGAGATGTCATGAGACACTACGCGGATATTTCGAAAGCCGGAAGCCTCCTTGGATTTCAGCCCGAGATAGATATAGAACAAGGGATTAGTCATTACATTGATTGGTTCCTTTCCCGGAATTACAATATCCCAGCACTCTTAAAGCAAGAGTCTGTCTTCAATTGGTAAATGCGATGTTCAACATCCCGATAACGAAACCCGATTTAGGAGAAGAAGAAAAGCAGCTTATATCGCAGGTTATCGAGAGTGGGTGGGTTTCCCAAGGACCGAAAGTAGCTGAATTTGAAGAGATTTTTGCTCGTTATGTGGGCGCCCGCCATGCGGTTGCAACAACATCCTGTACTACTGCTTTGCACGCAGCTCTGTCAGTGAGCGGTATCGGGCCAGGAGATGAGGTGATAGTACCATCTCTCTCTTTTATCGCAACAGCAAACTCAGTGTTGTACTGTGGTGCAACTCCCGTGTTTGTTGATGTCGACCCGGAGACCTGTAACATCGACGTGCAAAAGATTGAAGAAACGGTTACAAGAAAAACCAGGGCAATCATGCCGGTCCACCAGATGGGACTACCTGCTGATCTGGATCCCATTAAGAAAATCGCTGGAAAAAATAAGTTGCTGATAATAGAGGATGCAGCCTGTGCTATCGGATCAGCATATAAAAATACAAAGATTGGCGGCCACGGCAACATTGCCTGTTTCAGTTTCCACCCAAGAAAAATCATTACCACCGGTGAAGGGGGAATGATAACTACAGATGATTCAACGATAGCCGAACGGCTCAGGCGGTTCAGACATCACGGCATGTCAGTATCGGATATTGAAAGGCATATGGCAAATTCAGTTATTATAGAGACCTATCCGGAACTTGGATATAACTATAGGATGACAGACATGCAAGCTGCTATGGGTATCGGGCAAATGAAGAAGCTGTCCTTTCTTTTAGATGCAAGAAAACGAATGGCTCGCATGTACGACAATGAACTCGGGAAAATTCCTCATATCAGAATACCGCAGGTTCCATCGTATGCCCGTCATAATTATCAGTCATATTGGATTGAACTTCTTGACTCAGCACCTGTTGACAGAAATACGCTTATGGCAAAACTGCTCGAAAAAGGCATAGCAACAAGAAGGGGAATCATGGCAATCCATAGAGAACTGTGTTATCAGGCTTATGCAGGGATATACCTTCCGAATACCGATAGATTAACAGACAATACGCTCCTTTTGCCTTTATATCCAGCTCTGAGTGCTGAAGAACAGACATTCATTATTAACTCAATAAAAAAAATCTTCATACAATAACCGATGGAGAGAGTCGTTAAGGCATATTTCGGTCTGAAAAAGATCAAGAAAGATATGTCCTTTGAACTGGGATATGCTCAATATCTCAGGGAGAATCTGACACACGGGGAACGGCTTGCCGTTTATGACCGCTTTATATCAGGAGAAACCACCTTTGATTCACTGATGAGGAGAATAATCCTCAGGAGCCTTATAAAAAAATGTGGCAATGATATCTCGGTTTCCAGCTTTGTTACGTTTATGCACCCTGAGACCTTTGAGATTGCTGACGGCGTCTTCATAGGGCAATATGCATGCATTCAGGGACGTCATGGTGGTTACTGCAGGATAGGCAAACGGGTATGGATCGGTCCTTATGCCTTTTTTGATGCAAGGGCACTCGAAATTGAGGATAATGTCGGCATTGGTCCCGGCACGAAAATCCTTGGTTCAACACATACCGGTGTTCCAAAGGATATACCCATTATCCAAACAGACCTCGCAATCAAACCTGTTAGGATATGCCAGGGGAGCGATATTGGCATAAATGCTGTCATATTGCCTGGGATTACCGTCGGGGAGGGAGCAATTGTTGGTGCAGGCGCAGTGGTAACCAGAGATGTGAAGCCTAAAACGGTTGTTGCAGGGGTGCCGGCAAAGGTATTGAAGAAACGATAGAAATTCTATGGCCTTAATATCCATTATAATCCCGAGTTACAACGAGGAAGAAAACCTGCCTGTCTTATACGAAAGATTAAAGCATGTCGCAGAGACTCTGGAGCATACATTTGAATTTATTTTTGTGGATGACGGTTCATCAGACAGGTCCTTTCAGTTTTTAGAGGATATTGCAAGGCCAGATAGTCGCGTTAAGGTCATAAAATTTTCAAGAAATTTTGGCAGTCACGCAGCATGCCTCGCCGGTCTCGCGCAAGCAACAGGTGATGCCTGTACCTTTTTGTCGGCAGATCTGCAGGATCCGCCGGAAATGATAGAGACTCTCATTAATGAATGGGCCAGGGGGTATGAGGTTGTCATTGGTATCAGAGAGTGGGGAAAAGAATCTTCAAGACTTTTCCAAAAAATTTATTACAAGGCAGTCAGGCGATTTGCATTAAGGAACATGCCTGAAACAGGGACAGATGTTTTTCTCATTGACAGGAAAGTTGTTGATACTGTCGTCTCGATTAGAGAAAAAAATACCTCTATTTTTGGCCTTATTCTCTGGAGCGGATTCAAGCAGACCATCGTTCAATACAGAAAAGGGATGCGGCAAAAGGGTATTTCAAAATGGACGCTTGGCAAAAAAATAAAACTCTTCATCGATACGTTTGTATCATTCTCGTATATTCCTCTCAGGCTGATATCGGTTGTTGGGATAATGCTTGCATTCATGGGATTCCTGTATGCATTCTTTATTGTGTTTAACAGGTTGTTTTTCTCTGTACCCGTCGAAGGATGGGCATCTCTGATGGTCGTTCTTCTTGTTGTCTCCGGAACACAGTTAGTCTTTCTCGGTATACTTGGCGAATATCTCTGGAGAAATTTTGATGAAACGAGAAAACGACCGCCTTTCATCATTGACAGAATGATTGGATTCAATAAAGAATAACCCCTCTTTTGTATTTACATTGAAAGAAGGCTTTTTTGCAGAAACCGGGCAACTCAACGCCAACCTCAAATGTCATTCCCGCAATCCCGAATGCTTTCGGGAGTCGGGAATCCTTCTGAATACCAGCATATACAGCCTGGGAACAAAAAAAGATTCCGGCCAAGCCGGAATGACACTTGTTACAAGTTTATAAATTTTTCTTGACATCCCACCCACATTTTTTGTATCTTTTTATTTCTAATACGTAAATTCAGTAGTTTAGAAGGGGGGTCGAGAATTGAATGCGTTAGGAACTCATCTATTGGTGGAATTGCGGGAGTGCAATCCCGAAATTCTGAAGAGCCTGGAGAAGGTCAGAAGTATCATGGTCTCAGCTGCAAAAGATGCAAAAGCAACAATCGTAGATGTTTCCTTCCATGAGTTTAATCCCTTTGGTATCAGCGGAGTTGTCGTTATCGCAGAATCACATCTCACCATTCATACGTGGCCTGAGTATGATTACGCGGCTGTTGATATCTTCACCTGCGGCGATATCATAAAACCGGAAGTTGCGGCATCGTATCTTATTAAGGAATTCGGATGCAAAAATCCATCGATCGTGGAGATAAAAAGGGGAATCCTTTCGCATGAAAACGTGAAATTACCCCATAAAGTTTCCTCGTCTGCTGCCATGAATCATGAGTTGTTGCAGACGGTAACCGGATGAAATGATGTGTTAATCTCCCCTGTTTGACAGGGCTGCGATGCCGGGAAGCTCTTTCCCCTCAAGCAGTTGCAATGATGCTCCTCCACCGGTTGATATAAAGCTAATCGCATCAGATACACCAGCCCTGTTGACCGCAAGATCGGTATCCCCTCCGCCGACAATAGTGAGGGCGTATGCATCAGCAACCACACGGGCAATATCGAACGTGCCCCTTGAAAAGAGATCCATCTCGAACATGCCCATCGGTCCGTTCCACAATATGGTCTTCGAATCCTGAAGTGCTACGGTAAAAAGTTTAACCGACGCCGGACCGATATCAAGGGCCTTCCACCCCTTTGGTATCTCCTGGGTTGGGACGATCTTGATGACTGCGCCAGGTTCAGTATTTTGGGCAATGACACAATCGACAGGCAGATAAAACTTTACACCATTTTCTATTAATTTCTTTCGGATTCTCTCGGCTGTTTCAAGCATCTCGTTTTCTACAAGAGAGTCGCCGATCTCATATCCCTTCGCTTTGATGAAGGTAAAAGCCATGCCGCCTCCTACCAGAACTTTGTCAACACGGCCTACAAGATGCTCGAGGACACCGATCTTGCCCGAAACCTTTGCACCGCCGAGGATAGCAACGAATGGTTTAATCGGATTATCTATCGCCCCTTTCAGGTACTCTATCTCTTTCTTGAGGAGGAATCCGGCAGCAGAGGGAAGAAATTTCGTTATCCCTACGGTAGAAGCGTGCGTCCTGTGCGCTGCACCGAATGCATCGTTCACATAGATATCAGCGAGTTTTCCCAAAGATCGGGCAAATTCTTCATCGTTTTTCTCTTCCCCCGGATGGTATCTGAGATTTTCAAGGAGAAGGACATCTCCAGCCTTCATCTTTGAGACAAGGCTTTCTACCTGGCTCCCGATACAGTCAGGTGCAAATTGCACCTCTTTATTGAGAAGCCTCTGAAGCCTCTTTGCAATAGGTGCAAGGCTGAACCGTGGGTCTGCTTTTCCCTCTGGCCTTCCAAGATGCGATGAGAGAATGATCTTTGCCCCTTCATCAATAGCAAAGTTTATCGTTGGGAGTGTCGAGCGAATCCTCCTGTCATCGGTAATCATGAGATTATCATCAAGAGGCACATTAAAATCTGCTCTGATGAAGACCCGTTTCCCCTTAATGTCAAGGTCTTCTATGGTGAGCTTGTTAAAAATATCCTTACTCTGAACAGGCTCAAAGATGTCCCGTTTTTTCATGATTACATCCTCTTCACGATATAGATGATAAGGTCCCGAAGCCGGGAACTGTATCCCCATTCATTGTCATACCATGCAAGGACCTTTGCCATTTTTCCATCAAGCACCATGGTAAGCGTGGCGTCCACAATGGAAGAATGCGGGTTTCCATTAAAATCACTCGACACGAGCGGCTCCTCCGAATACTGGAGGATTCCTTTCATAGGACCTTCAGAAGCTTTTTTTAAAGCAGTATTGACCTCTTCTGCTGTAACTTCCTTCCCAAGCTCTGCGACAAGGTCGACAACAGATACATTGGGAGTCGGCACCCGGATTGACATTCCGTTCAATTTGCCTTTCAAGTCCGGCAGGACCAGCCCCACTGCCTTTGCAGCACCGGTTGTCGTTGGAATCATATTCAAGGCAGCTGCCCGTGCCCTTCTCAGGTCTTTGTGCGGAAGGTCGAGGATCCTCTGGTCATTTGTATACGAATGTATTGTTGTCATAAGACCCCTCGTAATACCGAATTCATTATGAAGGACTTTTGCGACAGGAGCAAGACAGTTGGTTGTACACGAAGCATTCGAAATAATCTTGTGCTTTGCCGGGTCGAATATTTCCTCATTCACACCCATGCATATCGTTGCATCCGGTTCTTTTGCAGGTGCGGAAATGATGACCCATTGAGCCCCGGCATCCAAATGTTTTGCTGCTGACAACCGGTCTACAAATCTCCCGGTAGACTCGACGACAACATCCACCCCGAGGTCTTTCCACGGAAGTTTCTCAGGTTCAGTCACAGCAAAGACTTTTAGCTCTTTTCCATCAACATGAATAGCCCCGTTTCCCGCCCTGACATCAGCGCGGAAAATACCATGGACAGAATCATATTTCAGTATGTGTGCAAGGGTCTTCGCATCTGTGAGATCATTCAGCGCAACAATCTCAAATTCATTATATGCCCAACTCGTTCTCAGAAAATTTCTTCCTATTCTGCCAAAGCCATTAATTGCCACACGAACTCCCATACAAACCTCCTATTTTGATTTCATGTATTTGATAATTTCCAATGTTTCTCTTATAGGGAAAGATTTTCCCTTAACCTTACCATTTATTTATCACGAGACCCGTTAACAGTTTCGGGTAGAAATACGTCGATTTAGGCGGCATTCTTACGAAAGACAGCGCTGCCTTCTCAACATCCTCAACCCTCGTTGGATTCAGGAAAAACGCTGCGCTGAACTCTCCGTTGTTCACTTTGTCAAGAGCTCTTCTCACATCCATCTCATAGCCAATTTCGGTTGTATCAGATATCTTCTTCAGCACCAGTTCGTGGAGAATAATCACATCTATCTCTCTCAGGTCATGATTGATTTCGGATATGTTGGCATTTCTGTATGTAAGGATTTGCCATGTAGTACTCCCCTTCCGGAAAAAGCCGCATGCAAGCCTTTTCCCGGATAATATTTTTCTGATATCAAAATCTTCCGCAACTGTCTCAATCTCAAAATACCGTGCAAGGATACTGTCTATATCCTCAGGTATGGTCTTTAAAAGCCTGTGTGTCGGGAGTATTGTTAATCCTTCATCGAGCATGTTTGAGAGAAACATAAGGACATGATCAAAGGGTTTGGCACTTGTAGACATCGCTTGGGCTGACCCTTCCCGGTAAAATTCCAAAGCAGTTTCATATCTGTGATGCCCGTCAGCAATAAATATTGCTTTGTCTCCAAGTTCTTGTTTGATAGACTCAATTTCCTCTTCATTATCAATCTGCCAGAGCCGGTGTAGGTCTCCGGAAATGTCCTCCGCTGTAATATATGGTTTTGTGATGGATGTATTTGAAAGAATATGTGCTATCCGTCCACCGGAACTCTTGTAGAGGGCGAAGATCGGGCTTACATTAGCATTGCATGACCTCATGAGGCTCAACCTGTCCTGTTTTGGCTTGGAATGGGTGCACTCGTGGGGATAAACGCTCCCTTTTCCTAACTCTTCGAGTTTCACAAGGCCAAGGAATCCGAGGAGACGTTTTCTGACACCGTTTGCCCTGAAGGTCATTTCATAGGCATAGAATGAAGGCTTATCACTCCGAATCAATACCCCTTCTTTCATCCATGCATCAAGATATTCCCTGGCTCTTGTGTATTTGTTCCTTGCTTCATTGTCCGCAGGCTCCGCTTTTCCGAAGTCTATTCTCACAATGTTGTACGGGCTTTGCATGTATAATGCTTCCCGGTATTCAGGAGTAATAATATCGTATGGAGGAGCCAAAACATCCTCTATCTGCACCTTGGTAACGTCATAACGTATGCCTTTGAAAGGGATTATCTCAGCCATTTTTGTATATTTCCGCAGAACCTGAGGAGAAGTTCACGTATCTTAGCACGGGCAGAATACGAAATTCAATTTGCCCCAACCGTTACAGCGCCTCTTTTCCCGTAGCCTGGATAACTTCTTTGATGTTCTTGTCGAGAAATTCCGGGATATAGGGAATATCCAGGTTCAAAAAACCGGATGTTATAACGGAAACAGCATCTTCTCTGGAAATGCCCCTGGACATTAAATACTCAACTTGTTCCTCGGCTATCGGACCAATGGAAGCTTCGTGTGAAAGTTCAGCTTTCATAGCGCCATCTGATACAAGCTGTGGAATGGCATAAATTTGTGCTCCGGTGGAAAATACAATGCCACGACAGTCCAGGTGAGCTAAACAATAGTCCTTTGTTTTGGCAATCAAATCCCCGCGCGAATAGATAACGCTTTCGTCCGCAGCAATCGTCCGCGCAATGGACTCCCCCCGGGTGTCTTTTCCTTCGAGGATGATCCTTGATCCAAGATCGATATAAGAATCTTTCAGGCCGTAGACAACCGTATTGAACTTGGCAGAAGCCCTGTCACCCTTCAGATATGCAACAGGGAACGCCTGTATGGACTTAACCGGCTTCAAAAGAACATAATTGCTGACAAAAGCCCCGTCTTCTTCGACAACAGCCCATGTCCTTGGCCGCACATGAAAGTTTTCAGCCCAGTTATGGATCATCGTGAAAAAAAGTTTTCCGCCTCTCTTAACATAGAACTCGGAGATCCCCAGATGAATGCCTTCGGCATCACTTTTCGCAAGCGTGCAGCCGGTTATTACCTGCAGTTCTGCACCTTCCTCGACGATGATAATGTTGTGTACGTTCTGGCTGATATAATTTTCTGCAACCAACAGGCATGACTGAACCGGGTATTGGGGTTTTTGATGCGGGAACACCCTGATAAAGTATCCATGCGTCATATTCAGGGCTGCCTGGGCTGTAAATTTATCCTGATCAACCGGAACCGATTTCCAGAAATAGTCTTCGAGCCAGTCATACCTGGTTAATGCATCAGTCGTGCTCATGATTTCGAGCTGCCCCTCATATGCCTTGTTCAGGCTCTCATATACTACAGATTGATCAACCTGCACATACGAACCGGCTCTCTGCTCCTCCTCTAAACTGATGCCTGTCATGATAGCAGCCTCTTTGGCCTGCATTGATAAACTTTCGAGACTTTCAATTTTTCCTCTCTCAATATGCTTCGTGTAACGTGAAAGATCTATATCCGGTCCAAAGGCTGCTTTCTTTTCCTTTGCTCTCTCTGCCTTTTCCTGTATTTCAGAAAAATATGGTTTCCTTACCGGCATTCAGCGCACCTCCTGTACCCATGTCTTTTGATCTCCGAGAGAATATCCCGCGGATTGCCTCTGCAGACAAAGACACCGTCAAAGACGATATATCCCTTATCGGCATTCACAAAATCCAGGATATACCCTGTATGCGTTATAATGATCGCTCCCCGTTTTGGATCCTTCACCTTATCTTTGCCCAGAAGCGAATTTATGGCCTCACCGACCAGGGAAATATTTTCTATATCAACGCCCGATTCCGGTTCATCAATGAGGACGAGTTCAGGCCTTTGTACTATGAGCTGGAGAAGTTCCGAACGTTTCATCTCCCCACCGGAAAAGCCGTCATTCAATCCTCTCTGCAGGTGCCCTGCAAGGTTAAGCTGTTCAATTTTTTCTTTGATGCCTGCATCATCTGATCCATTATTCGCGATGATATCGATAATTTTTTTCAGGGTCACCCCCCTGACCGTGGGCGGCCGCTGAAAGGATATGCCGAGTCCAAGCCGCGCCCTCTCATACAGATCCTGATTCGTTATATCCATGCCTTTAAAATAAATCTTTCCCTGTTCTATCTTGTACCTCGGGAACCCCATCAGGGTCATCATAAAGGTTGTTTTACCGGCGCCGTTAGGACCGAACAACACATTGATTTCGCCATAATCCATCGAAAAATTAATCCCTTTTAAAACCTGCCGGTCATCAATAGAGACCCAGAGGTCCTGAATCTTCAACATTTCCTGCACACCACTCTCCCCCTTTCATTGGTAACTATTTGCTCGTCTTTATAATAATAGAACGGGAAAACAAATTTCTTTCTTTATTTTTTCGGTCCCCTGCAGGGTATTGACAAATGAATTTGTCATCCTGTATGGTATCAGTAGATATTTTCTTCGTTATGAATCGTACGAACCTCCCCGGATAGGCAAAGACCTTCCGGGTATAAAAAACCACCGCATACATAAATCCAACAGGAGTTTAACAATGGAAAATCCAAAGAAGAATTTCGTGTCTGATAATCTTCCTATTTCTGAACTTAAAGAAAAGACCATCGATGAATTGACGGAAGTCGCAAGGGAGTTGCAAGTGGAAGGTGCCAGCAGCCTGAGGAAACAGGATCTTATATTCGCAATCCTCCAGGCACAAACTGAAAAGACAGGATATGTCTTTTCAGCAGGAGTCCTTGAAATCCTTCCCGATGGATTTGGCTTTTTGAGATCACCTGATTACAGTTATCTGCCCGGACCTGATGATATTTATGTATCGCCGTCACAAATACGGAGATTTAATCTGAGGACCGGCGACCTTGTATCGGGACAGATAAGGCCTCCAAAGGAGAGTGAGCGGTATTTTGCCCTCCTTAAGGTGGAAGCAATCAACCATGAATCTCCGGAAGACAACATCAACAGGCCGTTATTTGACAATCTGATACCCTATTACCCAACCGAAAGGATAAAGCTTGAATACGACAACAATGACTATTCAACACGGGTCATAGACCTCATAACACCGATCGGCATGGGACAGCGCGGAATGATTGTAGCTGCTCCCAGAACTGGCAAGACCATGCTCCTTCAGTCCATAGCCAAGGCTTGCAAGAAAAATCATCGCGATATTCATCTCATCATCCTGCTGATTGATGAAAGACCGGAAGAAGTGACGGATTGGAAAAGGCAGGTCCCGGCAGCAGAAATTATCAGTTCTACATTTGATGAGCCTCCACAGAGACATTGCCAGGTTTCAGAAATGGTCATTGAACGGGCAAAGCGCCTTGTTGAATGCAAACGCAATGTTGTCATCCTCCTTGACAGTATTACAAGACTTGCACGGGCATATAATTCTATAATCCCTGCAAGCGGAAAAGTGCTCTCAGGCGGTCTTGATTCAAATGCCCTGCAGAAACCGAAAAGATTTTTTGGCACGGCAAGGAACATCGAAGATGGTGGCAGTCTCACCATCTTGGCAACCGCCCTTGTAGATACCGGCAGCAGAATGGATGACGTCATATTCGAAGAATTCAAGGGAACCGGTAACATGGAGCTCCATCTTGACAGAAAACTTGTTGACAAGAGGATATTCCCGAGCATCGATATTAATGGCTCCGGCACGAGGAAGGAAGAGCTTCTTGTCGAGAAAGATGTGCTCAATAAGATGTGGATCCTGCGAAAAGTTCTTACTCCTCTCAGCACGGTTGAAAGTATGGAATTTCTCCTTGGTAAGCTCATGGGTACAAAAGCCAATAAAGACTTTCTCGAAATGATGAACAAGTAATGTTTTGAAACACCCATTAGAAGACGATCAGTACTGCTTTGTATGCGGGCACAACAATCCCGCCGGTCTTCATCTCAGGTTTTGTATTCACGAAGGTAAAGTATTCACTGAATTCATCCCCAAAAAAATCCATCAGGGTTACAAGGATATAATCCATGGGGGACTGATCTCGACAATCCTCGATGAAGCAATGGTCAAGGCAGCTCTTATGCAGGGGTTACCTGTGGTTACGGCAGAAATGACGGTCAGGTTCAGAAATCCACTCTTAGTCGGAGAGAAGGCAATTGTTGAAGCCACCATGCTGAGAACAAACCGGAAGATTATTGAGGCAACAGCAACGATAAAAAAAACAGATGAAACAGTGATAGCTGAAGGGACTGCCAAACTGTTGCGGCAAGATTAAGCAGGATTAACCATTCACCGAATCTCTCCACTTTTAACGATGACTATAGAGCGCATAATATCAGTTTGAGGCAGTGGAATCGTCAGCAGTTCATACTCAAGGTCTCCCACTTTTTTAAGCTCTTCCTGCACTTTTGGCCCTTTATTAAGAATAAAGATGCCGCCTCGTTTCACGATATGAGCTGTTTTTTGTATGAATTTGCTTATATCAAACAATGCCCTTGTCAGCACAACATCAACCGGGGTCACTAATTCTGCGAGTACTGTTATCTCTTCAATTCGTTTTTCGATTATCTTGATTCCCTCGATTTTCAGTTGACGGGTTATATGTCTGAGAAAAGCGGCCTTTTTCCATGATGGCTCTATCAGGTACATTTCTATCTCAGGCCGGAGAATTTTAATCGGTATCCCGGGAAACCCGGCGCCGCTCCCTATATCGGCAACCCGGACAATGCCCTGCGGTATTGGTCCGAGATAAAGGAGGGAATCGAGGAAGTGTTTGATAACAATATCTTCATCTTTGCGTATCCCGGTCAGGTTACATGCCTTATTCCATTTCTTGAGTTCTGAAAGATACATTGAAAAACATTTCATCCCGTCATCAGAGGGGGTAAGACTTAATGATAAAAGGCCTTCCTTAAAGATTTCTGCTCCTCTTGATTCAAGAAAATCCATCGTAACCCCAATAATAGCGAAGAAAATGCAGGCAATGATACACTAATGAGAGGGATTTGTCCCTGACGCTTTCGGCTGAGATTTCGCGGATCGGCAGCGCAACTTTGATAAGGCGAGGGCAGTTGTTAGTAGAATTCATATGACCATTTTCTCGCAGCATGAAGCACGCGCAAAATTTCAATGTTATTGTTCTTCACGCGGTATGGGATAATGTAAGGCAAAGCACTCATGATAAGCTCACGCGTTCCCTCGACCCTCCCGGGCCTCCCGATGTCGGGATGTTCAGTGAGCGGATCAACGCTTTTTTTGATCAGACCGGCAACTCTATTCGCAGTTTGCGGTTTATCTGCCGCTATGAATTTTCTGATTTCAATGAGATCTGAAATTGCCTCATCGAGCCATCTTATCCGCACTGCGGAGGCTCCTTCTCATTTTCTGTCCCCCATGTTTCAAGCCATGCAGAAACATCTTCGTGAGCGACGAACTTTGCGTCAGAACTGTCGGCTTTACTCACAGCTTTCTTAATGGCCTTAACCTGCCATTCATTCAGTTCAAGGTAGTCCTGAAGCGCGCGTGTTACAAGATACGATTTCGAACGAGCGACAGATTCTGCAAGGCGGTCAAGCCTCTCTTTTGTCCGCTCATCAAGCCTTATTGTCAATGTTGTGCTCATTATTTATACCTCCTGTAACACATTATAACATAAAGTAAGACAAAGTAAGCATCCAACTAACCCTTCTTCCGCAATATAGCTTTGAAGATATCCTCGTCTGTCAACAACCCCTGTTCCTCAGCAAAGGGAAGGACTTTTTTCTGTAATTGCCGGAATCGTCTTACCGCAAGGTATCGGGCGACGGCATCCCGGACGATGTCGCTTCACGTTTTTTTCACGTAAGCTGGCTCTTAAAGCAAAGCCCTTTCTGTCCAGGGTGACAAATGTTAACATGTATGTTAACATTTGTCACCGAGGGCAAGACAGTAATCTTTTATAAAACGATTGAAGGTAAATGCCCTGTCCAGGATTTTCTCGATTCATTGCCCGGAAAGGTTGCGCAAAAGGTAGCATGGGTTTTGAGTCTGCTGGATGACCTATAATTCGTGCCGTCAACATATTTCAAGAAACTTGCTGGCACGGAGGAGATATGGGAATGCAGGATCCAATTTGCTTCAAATGCATACCGGATATTCTGCTTCTTTGAGGGGAATTCGGTGGTTGTTCTGACTCACGGGTTCGCCAAGAAGACCCGGAAAACCCCGCAGCAGGAAATAGAGAGGGCCGAGGCCTACAGGAAAGATTACTTGAAAAGGGGGTTAAAGAAATGAGTGACCTGAAGAAATACATTCATGAAAGAAAAAAGAGAGATAGTAGTTTTGCCGAAGGATATGACGAGGGTTATGAGCAGTTCAAAATCGGAGTAGTGCTCAAACAGGCCAGAGAGTCCGCAGGGCTCACCCAGGACGAACTTGCCCGAAGACTAAAGACTAAGAAAACCGCTATATCTCGGATCGAGAACCACGCCGAAGACATTAAGCTATCAACCCTTGAGAAATTCGCTGCCGCCCTTGGTAAGAGGCTTGAAGTGAAAATCGCCTGAAAGGGATAGAACAAGCGTAATAAATTTCAACGAATAGAAGAAAATTTACGTATTGGATGTATTTAGAAAGCAAAAAAGAATTATGGTACCCCCTGCAGGAATTGAACCTGCGACACCAGGTTTAGGAAGTCAAAACAGCAAAATTGGCCTTTGCCTTGAGTACCAAGGATTTGATTGAACACTTTAAATTAAAAGAAGATTTTTATATTCTGTATTTTCCTGTTATTTCTTTAATTTCTGTCCTTTGAGATATTTTCTGTCACAATTTGGTCACATTCTCGTCACACCAATTCATGTAATCTTCTCCCCTAACTTTAGGATATTGTGAACGCAATACAACATTAGAATTTGAATTGGTAGCGAGCCTTCCGTAAAGTAACTGCTATGAGGACTTCAAGACAGGCTTTCGTATGGAGGTGAGCAGCCAGCAGGAGGGCTACTGGCTGCCAAAATGAAGAAAGTTATTTTCTGTTTATAGAATACTGAGAAAATATGAAGAAATGACGAAGAAAACATGGAGAATTTATGAAGATAGCTTTCCAATTTGACCTTTTGGCCCTACTCTGCCACTATTAGTCATGGACCAAAACGAAATTTTAAATCAGATGCAGGAGCAAGTCCGCTTTCTCAATGATGCACTTGAAAAGTACAAGTACCAATTTGACCAGGAGACACTCGCCCTGCTATCGAAGGAGTTGTCATCGCTTACTCAGAATATCATGGAGATAGACAAAGAACTGCGGTTGTTGCAACAATTGACGGATAATGCTCAAATCAAGAAAGACCAGTCTTGAACGACATAACCGATGTATTGATTAAGATTCTTACCGACCTCATAAAAAGAATTTTAAAACTAATTGTGTTGTCTGTCCTACTGGTTTTTGTTTTAAGTATTTCAATTCATGCAGCGACATGGGAATTTCTTGGTAAGACAATCGATGGAAGTATTTATTATTATGATAAAAGTTCAGTTAAATACCTCACAGGGAATATTGTACGGTTTTGGGGGAAAGAAATTCCAAGCGAAAGCGCGAAAAAAGAGAATATGGTAGAACTTGGCGTCAAATATCTCGGTTATCTCGATGGCAAATTTATGAAATACAGTAGTCATAAAGTATTAGCGGAGATAAATTGTTCTAAGGAACAAATAAGAACTTTAAGTTATGTATTGTATGGCTTAGAAGGGAATATTATAGGGTCATTTAATGAATCCTCAGATTGGGTCTCCATAGTTCCAGAAAGCATAGTAGAATTAGCGGCTGATAAATTATGTCGTCAAAAGGGCAGGAAATAGAGGACAGAACTTGAAAGCCGAGGCGAAAATATGATTAATACTATTATCTAATCATCAAACTCCCCCCGATACTTCTGAGCCTACCCAATAAATAAGTCAGGCTGCCAACATCGTTTATATCTTCTTCAAATTCTAATCTTCCCAAAATAGGCAAAATGGTATAGATTACAACCAGACATGAATGCGTGGAAACAAAACATATTTTTTGTCCTTGTTGAACCGAGGGAACCGGGTAATATCGGCGCATCCGCACGCGCTATAAAGAACATGGGTTTCAGAAACCTTTGCCTCGTCAAGCCTCCGCCTGAGATGTCGGAAGAAGGGAGATGGTTTGCCCGTAACGCCCATGATGTACTTGACTCCGCAGCGGTCTATAAATCCGTTGAAGAGTCAATAAGGGACAAGGCTGTTGTCGTGGGAACGACCAGGAGAGAAGGAAAAAGACGCGGGGTGATATTGCCTGTTGAACTGGGTACGGCAAGGATTCGTGATGTAGCCGCAAACAATAAAGTCGCTATCCTCTTCGGGAGAGAAGCGCAGGGGCTTAACAATGATGAAGTGGATCAGTGTGGTTTTCTGCTCAAAATCCAGAGCAGTACGATCCAGCCTTCGCTGAACCTTTCACATGCCGTCCTGATTATCGCCTACGAACTTTCAAAGCATGGTCAGCCGATAGGTGATAAATCTCGGAGGGTTAGGAAGAAGAAATTTGACAACTCAACTCTGATTGAAAACCTCAAGACACATGAAGAGATCACACCCTTATACGAGAGGATATCCCGTGTGCTGGAACTGCTTGAATACATACCGAGGGGCGATAGAAATCTCATGAAAAATATCATTGTCAATCTTAAACATTTCATCGGCAGAGTTGGGATGACGGAAAAGGAACTGAACATGATTCAAGGTTTATGTACACAGATAGAGAAGAAAGTGGAAAAGCGATAGAGATGAAAGAAAACATCCAAGAATTACTCTTTTAGATTCGTCATTTCTTCCTGGAATCAACGCCTCTCGGAGGCCCCTGATTGATCAACAATCCACATAGAAAGTAACACACTGAGATTTTGAACCGGTTACAGTTTTGGTTGATATTATCAGAACGGTAACCTGTGAAGCCTACTCGATTTGCATTATTTTGCTCTATAGTTCCAATTTATAAAAAAAGGGGATACCCAAGCTGCTCACTATCCTATTGAGATTTCTTTGCTTTTATTGAATTAACCCATTCTTCTATTTCACGTGCAGCAATTTCACGTCCTCCTAATCCAAGGGCTATGGCAGCTGCAATTGCAATTGCTCCGAACAATAATCCAAAAGCTAAGTTAATAATCTCATTTGCCAGACCCATCTGTCTCAATGACATTGCACCCGCCAAAACAAGAATAGCAATACGTGCTGACAGAGCTAAAAGCTTGGCCTGAGCCGTATCCGACGTGAGGATTGCTTTGCCAACCAAATTTGCAAGGAAAAGTCCGATGGTAAAGATAACGAGTCCCAGGATGATATGTCCGGAGAGAAAGATAAACTCTGAAATAAGAGTCGATAGTTGTTCAAACCCCAGCTGGTTAGATGCTTCCATGAATGCAAAAAGCAAAATGCCTAACAGGACTAAATAACCAACAATTGCTGATGGTGTCATCTTTCCTTCGGTAACCTCTTTGCCAATACCTAGTTTTGCGAGAATTGCATTAAAGCCAATCCCAGAGAGAAGATTTGATACTAAATTGGAAACGATCCGACCGATTATGTACGAAAGAACCAGAATCAAGCTTGCGACAAAGATATCCGGGATTGCTGTAGTGATCATTTCGAGCATTTTGCTGGCTGGTTGTGTAAGTGCATCTAATTGGAGAGCATTGAGTGCGGCAACCAGAACCGGGATAAGAATTAGCACGTAGACGATTAGCCCAACAATGTTAGAGAGAGTTTGGTTCCCAAGCATAGAAGCCAACCCTACACGTTCACTCAGCTTTTCCGTGCCAATGGAATCAAGCAAGCTTGCAACAATCTTCTGGATTATTCGAGCTACGAACCAACCAACAAATAGAATAACAGCTGCAGTTATAAGATTAGGGAGAAAAACAAGAACTTTATTGAGCATTGCCTGCACTGGGCTCAGAAGTCCATTTAACCCTAAGGTGTTCAATATCGCAGGAAAGAAGAGCAAAAAGACTAACCAGTAAACTGCATCTGATAAAGTCTTTGTCAAAGGAAATTTTTCTTTTTCGATATCAGCCTTGCTCGAAAGCCGCTCATCGAGTTTTGTTGCACTTAAAAGTCTTGTGACAAATAGTTTCATCACTCTTGCTACTATCCATGCAATGATGATTAACACCGCAGCGCCAAGCAACTGAGGAACAAATACGAACAATCTATTTAGAAGATTGTTGAGAGGTTCCGTGATGAGCGTAATGCCCAGTGTCTGAAAGAATGCAATTAGCACAAAAAGCATGAGGAGATAGAACACACCTTTTGAGATCCCTTTTTCTACATTCATAGTTTGGGCTTTTTCCTCACCTGTTATCCATTTAGCAATGCGATTGTCTATGGTTGTGCGATGCAGTAAATTCCGAACAACTAATGCAATCACAAGCGCGATAAAGCATCCCAGGATAAGGATTGCTACAGCACCAACAAGTTGTGGAACATAAGACCCCGTTAGTTGTAGTATTTGTTGAATAAAAATGTC
>Ga0307379_10004275_pt1 | contig 20473 bp, 7 predicted proteins | sample UN2MG_FD_202237 | JGI IMG/M metagenome (GOLD analysis project Ga0307379, IMG submission 202237) | Soil microbial communities from Risofladan, Vaasa, Finland - UN-2 | ecosystem: Environmental > Terrestrial > Soil > Coastal area > Acid sulfate soil | place: Finland: Risofladan, Vaasa | collected... | reverse complement strand
ATCACGTTTCACGCATCACGTTTCACGCATCACGTTTCACGCATCACGTTTCACGTTTCACGTTTCACGTTTCACGCGTCACGCTTCACTCCCCTTTGCTCTCCCCAGAACCTTGTGATATACTCACCGGCTGGTCGAAGGACCAGACACTGGCGTTCTCATGGTGAAGGATGCGATCTGTCACAGATCAGCCAGAAACAACCGAGAGCCAACAAAGGGCGGGCTCGTATCCCCTCTGGCTCCCCTTTGTGTTGCGCCGTCTCTTGTTCATCCTCGTCGTCGCCGTTGCCATCGTGTACTTTTGTGTGCTCGGCGTGCGCCTTAGCCTGAACTCGGCCGCGCTGGGCCGGCCGCAGAGCGTGTGGAAACTGGCCGGGCCGGCGCTGGAGGAGACGGTTGACTTTTTCGCCGGGGCCTTGCGCGGCGACCTCGGCCGTGTGGCCGGGGAAGGGATCACCCAGCGCACCTGGATGCCGGTGACGCAACTGCTGGCCGAGACCTTTGCCAGCAGCGCCACGCTGCTGGCCCTGTCCATCGCCCTGTCCACCGTGATCGGCGTGGCCGCCGGAGGGCTGGCCGCTGCCCGGCGCCACTCTCTGCTGTCCCTGCCCATGCTCACCCTGACCGTGATCGGCGTCTCGATCCCCAGTTTCTTCCTCGCCCTGCTGCTCCAGGTGGCCGACATCAAATTCTACCAACGCACCGGCACCGGCCTCTTCCCGATCCTCGGCCTGGGCGGATACCGCCGCAGCCTGATGCCCCACATCGTCCCGCCCGCCCTGGTGCTGGCCGCGCGCCCGTTGGCCTACATCACCCGCATCACCTTCATCTCCCTGTCCGAGATCCTCGACCGGGACTATATCCGCACCGCCCGCGCCAAGGGCTTGCACCGGCGCACCGTCTTCCAGCGGCACGCCCTGCGCAATGCCAGCGTCAGCATTCTGACCGGGGTCGTCGTCTCGTTCCGCTTTGCGCTGGGCAGCCTGCCGGTGGCCGAGATCTTTTTCAACTGGCCCGGCCTGGGCGTCACCATGCTCAACGCCATCTATGCGCGGGATGCCCACGTCCTGGCGGCCCTGGCGCTGAGCCTGGGGGTGACCTTCCTCCTGATCAACCTGGCCGTAGACCTGCTCTACCGCCTGATAGACCCGCGCCTGCGCGGGGGGACTGAAGGAGAGGCCGCGTGAGGCTACAGGAACATCTCGCGCGCCTGCTGAATCCGCGCGCCGACCTGTCCCGGCTACACCATATTGTAGGGCAGGCTTCCCAGCCTGCCAAAGTGGATGGAGAAGTGCGGAGACGCCGCCTCCGCCCTCGCCACGTCCTGCTCAATACTCCGTTGCTGGCCGGCGCGCTGATCGTGCTGGCGCTGTTCGTGGGTGTCCTGTTCGGCCCGCTCCTGGCTCCCCAGAATCCCTACCTGGGCGGCCGCCGCTCTATCGAATACGTGGATGGCACGCTCCACTCCCCGCCCTTCCCTCCTTCGCCCGAGTATCCGTTCGGCACCGACGAACTGGGGCGGGACACGCTGAGCATGCTGCTGTATGGCACGCGCAACACGCTGGTGGCCGCCGCCTTCATCGCCATGGCGCGCCTGGTCTTAGGAGTGGCCCTGGGCGGCCTGGCCGGCTGGAACGCGGGGCGGCTGTTGGACCAGGCAGTCATGGGCCTCATCCAGATGCTGATCTCGCTCCCCATGCTGCTGGTGGCGATGGTCCTCATCCTGGCGCTGGACATCCGGCGCGGCCTGCCGGTCTTTATCGTCGCCCTGTGCGCCATCGGCTGGGGGGAGATTGCCCAGTACACCCGCGCCGAGTTCATCCGGCTCAAGAAAGAGCCTTTCCTGGACAGCGGGCGGGCCATTGGGTTGAATGGGCTGCAGTTGGCAGTCCGCCACGTCCTGCCCAACCTCTTGCCAGCGCTGATCGTCATCGCCCTGCTGGAGATGGGGGCCGTGCTGATGATCTTGGGCGAACTGGGCTTCGTCGGCGTCTACATCGGCGGCGGCACGGCGGTCCAGATGGACGAGTTTACCCGCCAGCAGTACTTCGCCATGCCGGAGTGGGGGGCCATGATGGCCGGCTCACGGGCGTGGGCGCGGGCTTACCCCTGGATGGTATTATCGCCCGCCGTCGCCTTCTTTGCCTCGGTCGTCGGCTTCAACCTGTTGGGCGAGGGGCTGCGGCGGCTGATTGACCAGGGGTTGTTCAATACCGGCGTGCTACTCAGTTGGCGGGGCATCGCCGCCAGCGTGCTCATCACCGCCGCCAGCGTCTACGTGATCCTCACCCTGGGGCCGGCCCCCTCCTACCGGCACCTGGCCGAGCAGGTCAGCGAGGCCAACCTGATGCGCCACGTCACATTCTTGAGCGACCCCGGCCTGAACGGGCGTGGCGCCGGCAGCCCCGACGCACGACGGGCGGCCGAGTACATCGCGCAGGAACTGGAGGGCTATGGCATCAGCGCACCGCCCGGCGGCTGGCTGCGCGAGGTGCCGCTCACGCTGGCCCGCCCGGCCGAGCCGCCGGAACTGGCGCTGGTGGACGCCGCGGGGCGTGCGCTATCTACCTTCACCCGCCTGGCCGATTACGGCGAGTCCATCGAGCATCACGGCGGCAGCGGGCAGGCCGAGGCCTCCATCACGCTCGTGCTGTTCGCCCCCGCCGAGGACATCGTCCGGCGCCCGCCCGAGGAAGCCTACGCCCGCTTCAAGGGGCTGGACCTGCGGGAGCGCATCGCGCTGGTCATCGCCGGCAACGCGCCGGACGATTTCGCCACCGAGGCGCTCATCCGGGGCGCGCTGGGGGTGCTGATTGTGTCCGACGACGTGACGCCGCGTAACCAGGTCCTCTCCTCCGACTACCTGGAGCACCCCTCGCTGCCGGTCTTGCGCATCACGCCCGCCACTGCCGGCGCCATCCTGGCGGGCGACGGCCTGGACCTCGCGGCGCTGCGCGAGGCCAGCCACGCGCTGGACGCGAACGTGGCCACCTGGGTCACCCGTGAACTCAACGCCCGGGTGCGCATGCGGGTCCAACTCGGGCCAGCCGAAACCGTCACCGCCTACAATGTCTTATGGCTGCTCGACGGCTCCGACGCCACGCTGGCGAACCAACTGGTCATCGTCTCCTGCCACTACGATGGGCTGGGCCGCGCGCCGGTCCAGGCCGGCTTGCCAGAGTCGAGCGGCACACTCTATCCCGGGGCCAACGGGGACGGTTCGGGCGTGGCCGCCATGCTCGAGATTGCCCGCCTGTGGCAGGCGCAGGAGTTTCAGCCGCGTCGCTCGGTGCTCTTTGCGCTGTGGGCCGGTGGCGAACTGCCCTACTCGGCCGCCCACTACTTCCACGACCAGCCGGCTGGCTTCATCCACCGGTACGACGTGGCAGCGGTCGTACACGTGGACCGGCTGGGCGGCGCGGCCGGCAGCGGGCTGGTGGTCCAGCAGGTGAGTGGGGGGGACAAATTGCTCGACCTGCTGGTCGCCAGCGCTGGACGGCTGAACGTGGAAATCACCCGCGGCCCGGTGCTGCGCCACGACTATCAGCGGCTGTTCAAGGGGCAGAACGGCACGCTCGTCGTCACCTGGGGCAACCCGCCACTTGCCCTGGACGGTGACACGCCGGATGGCATTGACGCTGGCCACTTGAGCCGGGCCGCGCAGGCCATCAACCTGACGCTGATCACGGCAGCGCACGAACCAAGATATTAACCAGTCTGATCAAACCCGTGCAACCTGTGGCAGGTGAGCATCGGCAGCTGATATCCTGTCATGATTCTGGATAGCCCACCTCAATCCTTACCTCCTCAGTGTTCTTGCTGCCTCGGCTAATGCTCTAGGGGCAGGGCTCAGTTCTCGCTGGCGGCAAGGTTCACTCCGGCGGCAGTATCTACGGTGTGCTTCCTCCAGCCAACCCATCTAGCAAGCCACGCACCTGCTCTGCCCTTGGATCCTCAATGGCCTCGAAGATCTTCAGGGCCTGCTCCCACAGTTGGCGAGCATGGGTCAGGTCTCCTTGCGCCTTGGCTAATAGGCCCAGGTTATTTAGCGTATTCCCCTCCAAGCGCGGGTGCCCAACCTGGCGGGCCACGCTGAGCGCCTGTTCGTAGTACTCGATCGCCCGCCGCACCTCCCCCAACCTGTGGTAGGCCCCGCCCAGGTTGCCCAGGTTCGCCCCCTCCTCGCGCCGGTCCCCGATCTCGCGGGCAACTGTGAGCGCCTGTTCGTGGTACTCGATCGCCCGCCGCACCTCCCCCAGCGCGGCGTAGGCATTGCCCAGGTTGCCCAGTTGATTCCCCTCCCCTTCTCGGTCCCCGATCTCGCGGGCAATGACCAGCGCCTGTTCGTGGTACTCGATCGCCCGCCAGGCATCCCCCAGGTTGGCGTAGGCCAGCCCCAGGTTGCCCAGGCGATTTCCCTCTGTACGCCGGTCCCCGATCTCGCGGTCAATCTCCAGCGCCTGCTCGTGGTACTCGATCGCCCGCCGCACCTCCCCCAGGTCGGCGTAGGCCAGCCCCAGGTTACCCAGGACCGCGCCCTCCCCGCGCCGATCCCCGATCTCGCGGAAGACGGCCAGCGCCTGCTCGTGGTACTCGATCGCCCGCCGCACCTCCCCCAGGAGATAGTAGGCCGCACCCAGGTTGCCCAGGTGCCAGCCCTCGGCCTGTCTTCGATCCAGCCTACGGGCCGCCGTCAGGGCCGTCTCCAGCCACACGATCCGCTGCCTCGGGTGCTGGCGCATAGGGAGAATGTGGAAGCACCCCGCCGGATAGCCGTCGCACAGCTCGAGCGCCCACCGGTTTCCTGCGGCGTTCTCCTCAGCCCACCTGTGCCCGGCCTCAATGTTGTCCCACTCCAGGTCGAACAACCCCAGCCCACGCAGCAGCCACTCTCCACCCCGCTCGTAGAGGGCGTTGGCAGCCCCGCACACCATCTGATAGTGTGCCGCGTGCCGCTCTTGCCCGCTGGCCCGGTCCATCTCTCCCAGCCTGCTCCCGGCAAACACTCGCGCCAGGTCGTGCACCCGGTATCGCTCCGCCTCCGGGTGCCATTCCACCAGGCTGTAGCATAGCAGTTCGCTCAGCCTGCCCTGCGCGCGGTCCGCCTCCAGCCCCCACACCGCCGCAGCCCCTTCCCGCTCGAACGTGCCCGGGAACACCGCCAGCAGCGCCCACTGCCGCTGTAATTCCTCGCCGAGCAGGTCATAACTCAGGCTGAGCGACGCCTCCACCAGCCCCAGCCGCGTCTGCCTGTCTCCCAGCCGCCGCAGGTACTCCGCGGGGCGCAGGTCCTCTTGCCTGGCCAGCGCGCTGCCGGCCAGCCGCAGCGCCAGGGGGAGGTATCCGCACAGGCGGGCAATCTCGTCGGCGCAGTCACCGATCCGCCCCGCGATACGCAGCAGAAAGCTGCGTGCGTCTGCGGGGGGCAGCGTGTCCAGGTTGATCGCCCGCATGCCGGGCAGCGCGAAGCGCTGGCGCGAGGTCACCAACAGCAGGCACGACGGAGGGGGAATCAGCGGTTCCACCTGCGCGGCACCGGCTGCGTTGTCCATCAGCAGCAAAGCGCGTTGGCCGTGCAACATCGAGCGATACAGCCCGCCCAACTCAGCGTCACTTTCGGGAAGCGGCTCTGTAGGATGGTAGGCTCGGACCACGTGGGCCATCGCCTGCCCCGGCGTCAGGGGCATGGGGCCAGTGCCCTTCAGATCCAAGTAGATCTGGGCGTCCGGGTAGCGGGGTGTGATCTGCGCGGCCAGTTTGAGTGCCAGAGCGGTCTTCCCGATGCCCCCCATACCCCGCAGGCCGGAGATGGTCACGCCGCCTTGCTCTATGGCCTGGCACAGCACGGCCAGTTCCTCCTCCCGCCCGGTGAAGTCGCCGGGCGGCGGCGGGAGTTGGTGCAACGATGTGGCCGCACCGGCCTCGGCCCCGTAGACGATCTTGTCCCCTAGCACAACGTCACCAGCGACCTGCATCTCAAACTGGAGCAGGAACTGCCGTGCAATCGCATCACTGGGTTCCGCGCCACCCACGTAGCGGGCCTCGTGCCGGGCTTTGATCTCCAGCAATTTCTCCACGGTGTAGGTCTCGACGCCGCTGTCAACCACGTCGTGGTGGAGTGGGCACATCAGCACCAGGTTGGCAAAGCCGTGTCGCTCCTTTTCGCTCTGCTCGGGGTCGTAGCGCGGGCCGCCCGGACTATCCGCCTTGATGTGGCAGATGCGCCCCGTGACCTTGCCGCTGGCCTCGTCCACCAGGGGCAGGGCACACCCCGGAAACGCACACTGGTTCCCCGAAACTGCAAACAGCCTCTTGACGGTCGCTACGCTTGGTCCAGCCATCAGTGCTCCCTTTCGACCCGACTACCGCCCGATGCACGAGTGATCCAACCTGATCCCGCCCTCTTCTCCCCCGGCTACTGTCTACACCTCATTCAGCTCCTTCAGCCAGCCCCGCACCCGTTCCGCGTTGGGATCCTCGATGGCCTCGTAAATATCCAGGGCTTGCTCCCACAGTTGGCGGGTACGTGCCAGGTCTCCCAGGTTCTTGTAGGCACTCCCCAGGTTGGCCAGGGTATTCCCCTCCATGCGCCGATCCCTGATCTCGTGGGCGATGGCCAGCGCCTGTTCGTAGTACTCGATCGCCCGCCGCACCTCCCCCAGGCGATAGTAAGCCGCACCCAGGTTGCCCAGGTGCGCCCCCTCCGCGCGCCGGTCCCCGATCTCGCGGGCAATCTCCAGCGCCTGCTCATAGTACTCGACCGCCCGTCGCACCTCCCCCAGGGCGGCGTAGGCATTCCCCAGGTTGCCCAGGTCATTCCCCTCCCCGCGCCGGTCCCCAATCTCGCGCCGAATCGCCAGCGCCTGCTCGTAGTACTCGATCGCCCGCCCTACTTCCCCCAGGGTGAAGTAGGCATTCCCCAGGTTGCCCAGGTGCACTCCCTCATTGCGCCGGTCCCCGATCTCGCGGGCAATCGCCAATGCCTGCTCGAAATACTCGATCGCCCGCCGCGTCTCCCCCAGGTCGCGGTAGGCCAAACCCAGGCTGCCCAGATCAGCCCCTTTCCCGCGCCGGTCCCCGATCTCGCGGTCAATGGCCAGCGCCTGCTCGTGGTACTCGATCGCCCGCCGCGTCTCCCCCAGGACGCGGTAGGCATTCCCCAGGTTGCCCAGATCAGCCCCTTCCCCGCGCCGGTCCCCGATCTCGCGCGTGATCGCCAGCGCCTGCTCGTGATACTCGATCGCCCGCCGCGTCTCCCCCAGGTCGCGGTAGGCAATCCCCAGGTTGCCCAGGTGATTGCCTTCCCCGCGCCGGTCCCCAATCTCGCGGGCAATCGCCAATGCCTGCTCGAAATACTCGATCGCCCGCCGCGTCTCCCCCAGGTTGCTGTAGGCAACGCCCAGATAGCCCAGGTTCATACCGTCCGCGTACCGGTTCCCGATCTCGCGGGCAATCTCCAGCGACTGCTCGTAGTACTCGATCGCCCGTCGCACCTCCCCCAGCCCGTGGTAGGCAATCCCCAGGTTGCCCAGGTGTGCTCCCTCCCCGCCCCGGTCTCCGATCTGGCGGGCGCCGGCTGCCGCTGCTTCCAGGATCGGGATCCTGTCCCTCGGCGGCAACCGCAGGTCCAACACGTACGCCACCCGGCCGGGAAACTCGCTCGTCCACTGGGCCGCCGCTTCATCTCCCCGCTTCTGCACCCGCCCGTACGCCGCCCACAGGTGCGGCCAGGCCCTGTCGAACAGCCGCAGCCCCTCCAGCACGTGCTCCCCGCCCTGCATATACACGTCGTCCGCCTGGCTGCCTACCTGCAAGTAGTACACCGCATGGCGCATTGCCGCCTCCCTCAGCCGCCCCCGCTCCCCCTCCGCGTCCCGCTTCCCGCCCCCGTAGCCGAACGCATCCTCCGCCACCAGCCGCATCAGGTCGTGCAGCCGGTATAGCCCCCCCTCCCGCTCGTACAGCACCAGGCTGCGCGCCGCCAACTCGCTCAGCCCGTCTCTGGCCTCCCCCTCCTCCACTCCCCACACCGCCGCCGCAGCGGCCCGCTCGAACGGGGCCGGGAACACCGCCAGCATCTGCCAGCGCGCCGCCAGGTCCGCTCGCTCCCGCACCAGTTGCGCCGCGCTCAAGCCCAGCGCCGCTCCTACGTCCAGGTCTTCGTGCTTCAGCCGCGCCAGCCGCTTCCGCTCGTCCGCCAACGCCTGCGCATACTCACTCGCGCTCCAGTCCGGGTGCACGACCAGGAAGTCGCCCGCCACCCGCAGCGCCAGCGGCAGCCGCCCGCACAAGCCCACAATCGTGCCCAGTTCCTCCCCCGTCGCCCGCCCCGGCCCCACGATCGTCTGCAGGAGCGCGCACGCCTCCTTCTCCGGCAAGGCGTCCAGGTCGAAGTGCCGCAGCCCCGGCAGCGAGATATTGTGCCGCGAGGTCACCACCAGCCCGCAGCCCGCCGGAACCACCAGCGGCCGCACCTGGGCCGAGTTGGCTGCGTTGTCCAGCAGCAGTAGTGCCTTACGGCTCTCCAGGGTCGTCCGATACAGGGCGGTCACTTCGTTGGGCTTTTCCGGCAGCCGCAACTCGGGCTGGAAGGCGTGGATCACCTGGCCCATCGCCTCCAGTGGCGTGAGTGGCCGCTCGGACGTGCCCCCCATCTCCACCACGATCTGCCCGTCGGGGTACTTCGTGGCCACCTGGCGAGCCACGTGCACGGCCAGCGCCGTCTTGCCCACGCCGCCCATACCGCCGATGGCGGAGATGGTCGCTCCCGCTGCTCCCCCACCCAGCAGCGCCACCAACTCGCGCACTTCCTTCTCCCGCCCCGTAAAATCCGCCAGGTCGGCGGGGAGTTGGTGCACCGGCAACAGGAACTGGCGCGCCACATCATCGCTGGGTTGCGCCCCGCCAGTGTAGCGCGCCTCGTGCCGGGCCTTGATCTCCAGCAGTTTCTCTACTGTGTAGGTCTTGACCTCGCTGTCAATCACGTCGTGATGGAGTGGGCACATCAGCACCAGGTTGGCGAACCCGTGCCGCTCGTCATCGCTTTGATCGGCGTCATAGCGCGGGCCGCCCGAGCTGTCTGCCTTGATATGGCAGATGCGGCCCGTGACCTTGCCGCTGGCGTCATCCACCAGGGGCAGGGTACACCCTGGAAACGCACACCGGTTCCCTGATACTGCAAACAGTCTCTTGACGGTCGCTACGCTTGGTCCAGCCATCGGTGCTCCCTTTCGACGCGCCTACCGCCCGGTGCACGAGTGGTCCAACCTGATCCCGCCTTCTTCTCCCGCGGCTACTGTCTACCCCTCATCCAGCTCCTTCAGCCAACCGCGCACCCGCTGCGCGTTCGGGTCCTCGATGGCCTCGTAGATCTCCAGGGCGTGCTCCCACAGTTCGCGGGCACGGGCCAGGTCTCCCTGCCCTTCGGCCAATGCGCCCATGTTGGTCAGGGCAGTCCCCTCCCCGCGTCCGTCCCCGATCCCGCGGTGGATAGCCAGCGCCTGCTCGTGGTACTCGATCGCCCGCCGCACCTCCCCCAGTTTGTGGTAGGCATTCCCCAGGCTGCCCAGGGCGTTCCCCTCCCCGCGCCGGTCCCCGATCTCGCGGGAGATGGCCAGCGCCTGCTCGTAGCACTCGATCGCCCGCCGCACCTCCCCCAGGACGAAGTGAGCATTCCCCAGACTGCCCAGGTCGTTTCCCTCCCCGCGCCGGTCCTCGATCTCGTGCTGAATCGCCAGTGCCTGCTCATAGCACTCGATCGCCCGCTGCACCTCCCCCAGGTCGGCGTAGGCATTCCCCAGGTTGCCCAGGCGATTTCCCTCCCCGTGCCGGTCCCCGACTTCGCGGGAGATGGCCAGCGCCTGCTCGTAGTACTCGATCGCCCGCCGCGCCTCCCCCAGGTCGGCGTAGGCAATCCCCAGATTGCCCAGGTGACTCCCCTCCCCGCGCCGGTCCCCGATCGCGCGGGCAATCGCCAACGCCTGCTCATAGTACTCGATCGCCCGCCGCACCTCCCCCAGGTTGTGGTAGGCAGTCCCCAGGTTGTTCAGATCATTCTCCTGCCCGCGCCGGTCCCCGATCTCGCGGAAGATGGCCAGCGCCTGCTCGTAGTACTCGATCGCCCGCCGCACCTCCCCCAGGGCGGCATAGGCACTCCCCAGGTTGCCCAGAGCATTCCCCTCAATGCGCTGGTTCCCAAACTCGCGGGCAATGACCAGCGCCTGCTCATGGTACTCAATCGCCCGCCGCACTTCCCCCAGGCTGGCATAGGCCAGCCCCAGGCCGCTCAGCCAATTTTCCCTCCCGCCCGGGTCCCCGATCTCGCGCGCAATCGCCAGTGCCTGCTCATAGTACTCGATCGCCCGCCGCACCTCTCCCAGGACGTAGTAGGCACTCCCCAGGTTGCCCAGGTGCACCCCCTCCGCGGCCTGGTCCCCGATCTCGCGCGCCGCATCCACCGCCGCTTCCAGGATCGGGATCCTGTCCCTCGGCGGCAGCCGCAGGTCCAACGGGTAAGCCACCCTATCGGCGAAGTCACTTCTCCACTGCGCGGCTGCCCGCTCCTCCCGCTCCCGCATCCGCCCGTACGCTGCCCGCAGGTGCGGCCACGCCGCGTTGAACAGCCGCAGCCCCTCCAGAACGTGCTCCCCCCCCTGTTTGTACACGTCGTCCGCCTGGCTGCCCACCTCCAGGTAGTACGCCGCGTGGCGCATCGCCGCCTCCCCCAGCCGCGCCCGCTCCCCCTCCCCCTCCCGCTCCCCGCCCCCGTACCCGAACGCATCCTGCGCCACCAGCCGCATCAGGTCGTGCAGCCGGTACAGTCCACTCTCCCGCTCGTACAGCACCAGGCTGCGTGCCGCCAAGTCGCTCAACCCATCGCGCGCCTCCCCCTCCTCCACGTCCCACACCGCCGCAGCAGCGGAGCGCTCGAACGGCGCAGGAAACACCGACAGCATCTGCCACTGTGCCGCCAGGTCCGCCCGCTCCCGCGCCAGTTGCGCCGCGCTCAGCCCCAGCACCGCCCCCACGTCCAGGCCCTCGTGCTTCAAGCGCGCCAGCCGCTCCCGCTCGTCCGCCAACGCCTGCGCATACTCTGCCGCGCTCCAGTCCGGGTGCACCACCAGAAAATCCCCCGCCACCCGCAGCGCCAGCGGCAGCCGCCCGCACAAGCCCACAATCGTGCCCAGTTCCTCGTCCGTCGCCCGCCCCGGCCCCACGATCGTCTGCAAGAGCGCGCACGCCTCCTCCATCGGCAGGGCGTCCAGATCAAAGTGCCGCAGCCCCGGCAGCGAGATGCTGTGCCGTGAGGTCACCACCAGCCCGCAGCCCGCCGGAACCACCAGCGGCCGCACCTGGGCCGAGTTGGCCGCGTTGTCCAAGAGCAGCAGCACCCTGCGGCTCTCCAGGGTTGTCCGATATAGGGCGGTCAGTTCGTTGGGGTCGTCCGGCAGCCGCAACTCGGGCTGGAAAGCGTGGACTACCTGGCCCATCGCCTCCACCGGCGTGAGCGGCCGCTCGAAGGTGCCCCCCATCTCCACCACGATCTGCCCGTCGGGGTAGCGCTCCAGCACCCGGTGCGCCACGTGCACGGCCAGCGCTGTCTTGCCCACGCCGCCCATACCGCCGATGGCCGAGATCGTCGCCCCGGCTGCGCCCCCACCCAGCAGCGCCACCAGGTCGCCCACTTCCTTCTCCCGGCCGGTGAAGTCGGGGAGATCGCCGGGGAGTTGGTGCAGCAAAGGAGGCGCAGGGGCCGCGACTGTGTGGGTGACCTCAATCTTGCCGCGTAGCTCTACGTCAAGGTGCAGAAACTGCCGTGCAATCGCGTCGCTGGGCTCCGCGCCGCCGGCGTAGCGTGCTTCGTGCCGGGCCTTGATCTCCAGCAGTCTCTTAACCGTGTACCTATCAGGATCCCCGTCCACCCGGGCGTGGTGCGTCGGGCACAACAGCACCAGATTCCCGAACCCGTGCCGCTCCTCATCCGTCTGTTCCGCGTCGTACCGCGGCCCATCGGAACTCTTGGCCTTGATGTGGCACACCTCACCGATAACGGAACCGCTGGCCTCGTCCACCAGCCGCTCCTCACACCCCGGAAACGCACATCGGTTTCCCGACACTGCAAACAGCCGCTTGACGGTCGCTACGCTTGGTCCAGTCATCAGTGCTCTCTTTCAACCCGACTACCGCCCGATGCACGAGTGATCTAACCTGATCCCGCCCTCTTCTCCCCCGGCTACTGTCCACCCCTCATTCAGTTGCTTCAGCCACCCCCGCACCCGCTCTGCGTTCGGGTCCTCAATGGCCTCGTAGATCTTCAGGGCCTGCTCCCAGAGTTGGCGGGCCCGGGTCAGGTCTCCCTGCTCTTCGGCTAATATGCCCAGATTGGCCAGCCTATTGCCTTCCCCACGCCGGTCCCCGATCTCCTGCGCGATCGCCAGCGCCTGCTCGTAATACTCGATCGCCCGCCGCGTCTCCCCCAGGCCGGCGTAGGCCAGCCCCAGGTTGCCCAGGTCCTGCCCCTCCCCGCGCCGGTCCCCGATCTCCTGCGCGATCGCCAGCGCCTGCTCGTGGTGCTCGATCGCCCGCCGCGTCTCCCCCAGGTCGGCGTAGGCATTCCCCAGGTTGCCCAGCTGATTCCCCTCCCCGCGCCGGTCCCCGATCTCCCGCGCGATCTCCAGCGCCTGCTCGTAATACTCGATCGCTCGCCGCGTCTTCCCCAGGGTGAAGTAGGCATTCCCCAGGTTGCCCAGCCAGGCCCCCTCATTGCGCCGGTCCCCGATCTCGCGCGCGATCGCCAGCGCCTGCTCGTAATACTCGATCGCCCGCCGCACCTCCCCCAGGCGAGAGTAGGCACTCCCCATGTTGCCCAGGGCATTCCCCTCCCCGCTCCGGTCCCCGATCTCGCGGGAGATGGCCAGCGCCTGCTCGTAGTACTCGATCGCCCGCCGTGCATCCCCCAGGGCCGCGTAGGCCAGCCCCAGGTTGCCCAGGTCACTCCTCTCCCCCCGTCGGTCCCCGATCTCGCGGGCAACCGTGAGCGCCTGCTCGTGGTACTTGATCCCCCGCCGCACTTCCCCCAGGTCGGCGTAGGCATTCCCCAGGGCGCCCAGGTGCGCTCCCTCCCCGCGCCGGTCCCCGATCTCGCGGGAGATGGCCAGCGCCTGCTCGTAAGTTCCGATCGCCCGCCGCACCTCCCCCAGAGCAGCGTAGGTCAGCCCCAGGTTGTTCAGATGATTCCCCTCCCCGCGCCGGTCCCCGGTCTCGCGGGCAATAGTGAGCGCTTGCTCGTAGTACTCGATCGCCCGCCGCACCTCCCCCAGGTCCGCGTAGGCCAGGCCCAGGTTGCCCAGATCACCCCCCTCCCCGCGCCGGTCCCCGGTCTCGCGGGCAATAGTGAGCGCTTGCTCGTAGTACTCGATCGCCCGCCGCACCTCCCCCAGGTCCGCGTAGGCTAGCCCCAGGTTGCCCAGGTGGCAGCCTTGGGCCCGTCTTCGATCCAGTCTGCGGGCCGCCGTCAGGGCTGTCTCCAACCACGCGATCCGCTGCCTCGGGTGCTGGTGCATGGGGAGAATATAGAAGCACCACGCCGGATAGTCATCGCACAGCTCGAGCGCCCGCCGGTTTCCTCCCGCGTTCTCCTCAGCCCACCTGTGCCCGGCCTCGACGTTGTCCCGCTCCAGGTCGAACAACCTCAGCCCGTGCAATAGCCACTCTCCACCCTGCGCGTAGAGCTCATTGGCAGCCTTGCACACCAATTGATAGTGCCCCGCGTGTCGCTCACGGCCGCTGGCCCGCTCAGTCTCTCCCAGCCTGCTCTCGGCAAACACCCGCGTCAGGTCGTGCAGCCGGTACCGCTCCGCCTCCCCGTCCCATTCCACCAGGCTGTACCGCACCAGCTCGCCCAGCCCCTCCTGCGCCTCCTCTTCCTCCACCCCCCACACCGCCCCCGCCCCGCTCCGCTCGAACGTCCCCGGGAACACCGCCAGCATCGCCCACCGCCTCCGCAGCCCCGCCTCCAGCAGATCGTAGCTCAACCCCAGCGTCGCCTCCACCAGCCCTAGCCGCGTCTGCTCCTCCCTCAGCCGCCGCAAGTACGCCTCCACCCCCAGGTCCTCCCGCTCCGCTAGCAGGCTCCCCGCCACCCGCAGCGCCAGCGGCAGGTAGCCGCATAGCCCCGCCATCTCCCCCGCCCGGTTCCCGATCCGCTCCGCGATCCGCAGCAGCAGCGCCTGCGCGTCCTCCGGCCGCAGCGTGTCCAGGTTCAGCGCCCGCATCCCCGGCAGCGCGAAGCGCCGGCGCGAGGTCACCAGCAACACGCACGAGGCCGGCGGAATCAGCGGCTCCACCTGCGCCCCGTCCGCAGCGTTGTCCATCAGCAGCAAGGCGCGCTGCCCGTGCAGCACCGAGTGATACGCCGCCCGCAGCTCCGCCTCCCCCTCCGGCAGCCGCGCCGTCGGCTGGTACGCCCGCACTACGTGCGCCATCGCCTCTGCCGCCGTCAGCGGCGCCGGACTCGTCCCCTTCAAGTCCAGGTACAACTGCGCATCCGGGTACCGCCCCCCGATCTCCGCCGCGAGCTTCAGCGCCAGCGCTGTCTTCCCGATCCCCCCCATCCCCCGCAGCCCTGAGATCGTCACCCCGCCTTGCTCTATGGCCTGGCACAGCGCGGCCAGTTCCTCCTCTCGCCCGGTAAAGTCGCCGGGTGGTGGTGGGACTTGGTGCAGCGGGCTGGCCGCACCCACCGGAGGGCGCGGCGGCCCCAGGACCTCGGCGACCAAGTCCCGGGTCACCACACCTCCACCCACGCGAGTGGACTGCCGCATAAAGTACTCCAGCAAGACCGCGTGCGCCTCCTTCCAGTCGGCCCGGCCGTAGGCCTGTAGCTTGGCCTGTACGTTGGCCTTCACCGCGTCCACCGACAGGTATTCCACCAGCGCCGTCCGCCCCAGCACCTCGTAGAAGCGACCCGCATCCACGTCCGCCTTCTTCTCTTCCCGGGCATAGCGGGCGAGGTGCCGGCAGAGCGTGGTCGCCTCGGCACACTGATCCACAACCCCCTTCTGGATCGCGGACTTGACCCGCACCAGGTCCGGGCTGAACGGGCGATTGGTGAGGAACACGAAGCGGCCCTTGTCCGGCCCCTCGGCGAAGGCGCGGCTCTCGTAGAAGCGGTAGAGCGCCTTGAGCAGCAGGGAGTCGGTGGGTGTCCAGCGCTGCCCCTCAGCCTGCTTCGTCTTGACCTGGATCAGGATGCGCCGGTCGCCGTTGATCAGGTTGATGTCCTCCAGCTCGATGCCGTTCTGCCGGTCCTCCCCCTCCAACTGCATCTCGGCCACCTCGCCCAGGAAGCCCTGGATCAGGTCGAACAGGGTGGGGTCGTAGCGCACCGGCTCGAAGAAGTGGTTGAGGGCCAGCAGGAGGGCGCACTCCCACTGGTACACGTAACCGCCACCAATTTGCAGATCCGTTTCACTCATTGCGCTGTCCTCTTCAGTACACCCGACGAGCCTGCGGTTACGGTGTGCTTCCTCCAGCCAACCCATCTAGCAAGCCACGCATCTGCTCTGCCCAGGGGTCCTCAATGGCCTCGTAGATCTCCAGCGCCCCTTTCCATAGCTCGCGGGCGCGTGCCGAATCTCCTTGCCCTTTGACCAACAGGCCCGTGTTGGCTAGGTCATTCCCCTCCAAGTGCCGGTCTCCGACCTCGCAGGCCACTGTGAGCGCCTGCTCGCAGTACTCAATCGACTGCCTCACATCACCCGACCTGTGGTCGGCCAGCCCCAGGTCGCCCAGGTCAGGCTCTTTCCGTGTGTTCTCTCGTCATCAGTCGACGGCGCGCGCCGAGTACCCAGCGACGAATCCGGAATACCCAGGTCGGTTGCCCTAACAAAGACCGCACCTGCTCCGCCCGTGGATCATCGATCGCCATGAAGATGCCTACTGCGTCCTCCCACAGCTCGCGGCCGCGTATCAGATCCCCCAGGTCGGCGTAGGCATTCCCCATGTTGGCGAGGTGCACCCCCTCGCCGCGCCGGTCCCCGATCTCGCGGTCAATCTCCAGCGCCTGCTCGTAGTACTCGATCGCCCGCCGCACTTCCCCCAGGTCGGCGTAGGCATTGCCCAGGTTGCCCAGGTCAGCACCCTCCCCCCGTCGGTCCCCGATCTCGCGGTCAATCTCCAGCGCCTGTTCGTAGTACTCGATCGCCCGCCGCACTTCCCCCAGGGCGGCGTAGGCATTGCCCAGGTTGCCCAGGTCAGCACCCTCCCCCTGTCGGTCCCCGATCTCGCGGAAAATGACCAGCGCCTGTTCGTAGTACTCAATCGCCCGCCGCACTTCCCCCAGGGCGGCGTAGGCCAAGCCCAGGTTGCCCAGGTGATTCCCCTCCCTCCGTCGGTCCCCAATCTCGCGGTCAATGACCAGCGCCTGCTCGTAGTACTCGATCGCCCGCCGCACTTCCCCCAGGGCGGCGTAGGCATTGCCCAGGTTGCCCAGGTCAGCACCCTCCCCCCGTCGGTCCCCGATCTCGCGGAAAATGACCAGCGCCTGTTCGTAGTACTCAATCGCCCGCCGCACTTCCCCCAGGGCGACGTAGGCCAAGCCCAGGTTGCCCAGCCGATTCCCCTCCCCCCGCCGGTCCCCAATCTCGCGGAAAACGACCAGCGCCTGTTCGTAGGACTCGATCGCCCGCTGCACTTCCCCCAGGGCGGCGTAGGCATTGCCCAGGTTGCCCAGGTCAGCACCCTCCCCCCGTCGGTCCCCGATCTCGCGGAAAACGACCAGCGCCTGTTCGTGGTACTCGATCGCCCGCCGCACTTCCCCCAGCTCGTAGTAGGCGCTGCCCAGGTTGCCCAGCCCATTCCCCTCCCCCCGTCGGTCCCCGCTCTCGCGGTCAATGACCAGCGCCTGTTCGTAGTACTCGATCGCCCGCCGCATTGCCCCCAGGGCGGCGTAGGCATTGCCCAGGTTGCCCAGGTCCGCACCCTCCCCCCGTCGATCCCCGATCTCGCGGGAAATCGCCAGCGCCTGCTCGTGGGACTCGATCGCCCGCTGCACTTCCCCCAGGGCGGCGTAGGCATTGCCTAGGTTGCCCAGCCGCTTCCCCTCCCCCCGTCGGTCCCCGATCTCGCGATGGATTGCCAGCGCCTGTTCGTAGGACTCGATCGCCCGCCGCACTTCCCCCAGGTCTGAGTAGGCCAAGCCCAGGTTGCCCAGGCGGTTGCCCTCAGCCTGTCGGTCCCCGACCGCCCGTGCTGCCTCCACCGCCCAGCCCAACAACCGCACGGCCTCACGGACGTGGCCTCGCAGGTCCAGAAACTCGGCGCCGCTGGCGTAGAGCCAGTTCGCCAGCGCCTGCACTCCCGCGTTCTCCCCACTCTCCCGCGACCACTCCCCCGCCGCCATCAGGTTCCCCAGTTCCGCCTCCAGCGCCCCATAGTCCTCGGTGTACCGCTCCGCGTACCCAACGTAATACGCCAGGTGCCCATTCCGCAGCCCCTCCCACTCCCCCGCCTCCCGCGCCAGCACGCGGCTGTAGTCCGCCAACAGCGGGTGCAGTTCGTACCGCCCCGGCACCTGGCTGGGCCGTACCAGCGACAGCACCACCAATCCCTCCAGCTCTCGCTCCACCTCCCCGGGTTCCTGCCCCACGACTCCGGCCACCGCCGATGGCGCCAGGCCCCCTTCGGCCATCACGCCCAGCGCCCGGAACAGCCGCTGCTGCCCCTCCTCCAGTACCTCGTAACTCAACGCGAAGGCCCCCGCCACGCTGTCCTCCGGCCGCTTCGGCAACGGCAGGCGCAACTCCGCCACCAGGCTCGACGCATCCTTCAGCCGCGCCAGGTACTCCCCCGCACTCCGGCCCCGCCGCCCCATCAACCGCGCCGCGATGTCCAGCGCCAGCGGCAACTCCCCCAACCGCTTCGCCAGGTCCCTCCGCGCCCCCCGCTCCTCGTCGTCCGTCGTCTCTCCCAGGATACGCGCCAGCAGCGCCTCCGCCTCCTCCTGCTCCATCTCCCCCACCCGCAGCACCCGCCCGTGGCGCTCCAGTTCCGCGAACGAGCGCCGGCTCGTCACCAGCGCCACGCAGCCCGGCAACCCCGGCAGCAGCAGCGGGAACTCCTCCGCCGCCACCCCTTCGGCGTTGTCCAGGATCACCAGCGCCTCCCGCGTGCGCAGCACCGTGCGCACCAGCCCCGCCAGCCCCTCCGCGTCGGGCACCTGCCCCGCCTGCTCGCCGTAGCCGTAGGTGGCTGCCACGTGGCGCAGCGCCCAGGCCACGTCCCGCCGCCGCAGGTCCACCCACACCACGCCGTCGCGGAAACGCTCGCCCCAGCGATGCGCCGCGTGCACCGCCAGCGCCGACTTGCCCACCCCGGCCGTCCCGTGCAGCCCCACCAGGCCCACCGTCTGCCCGCTCCCGGGCCGCAGCAGCCCGTCCAGATCGTCCAGGTACGTGTCACGGCCGGTAAAGGTCACCAGGTCAGGCGGCAGTTGGAAGGGGCGGGGGGCAGTCTCGGGGCTGGCGGGATACTCCTGCCCCACCACCGCCATCACCCGCGCCCACCAGGTCTGCACGTAGTCCGCGATCAGGGGGACGGCCTCGCGCGTGAGCCGGTTGGCGCGTGGGATGCGGATTCCCACTTCCTTCCGCTCGCGCCAGCCGGGACTGGCGTCGTCCAGCCCACGCAGATAGGGCTGCACCCACAGCCAGTAGGCCGTGTCTTCCTGGGCGTTGTACACGACGTACATCACCGGCTCGGGACGGTGGAGGAAGTAGTGGGCGGTGGAGACCTTGCAGGAGTGGAGCACGTCCTCGCCGGAGGTCCTCAGGCGGTCGGTTCCCTTGAGTTGCACCGCGAACTCCCGCCCGGACACGCTCTCCCCGGCGACGATCTCGACTCGCAGGTCGAGCCCATAGTCGTCCTCGACCCGCCGGTGGACCCACTCAGGGGGAAAGATGGACTCGACGTGCTGGCGGGAAAGCGTCTCCAGGACGTGGGCACGTGTGCGTTTGGGCAGCCGCTGCTCATCCATGCTCAATCCTCACTCGTAATCGTTCAGCCGGGTAGTCAATGCGACACAGATCCTCACGGCTTTCCTCGGCCAAGAGAAGCCGTCCAGCCCTCACTCAGCCCTCACTGATCTCTCACCCGGCTGCCTTGTATTTCCTGGCGGGCTCTGAAGCGCAAGAAGTCGAGAAGAGAATGCACCAGCATCCTCAGCTTATGCTACACTCCCCGCGCCTAATCACTACTCAACCTGAAACGCCTGCCTCCCACAGATTCCAGCGTGAGTTTGGGAGGGCGGCCCTTGGGCCAGGGGGCAAACCCGTGATCAAGCAGCCATTTGCCTATCACTGCGCCGCGTAGTTCTGTGCAGCGCCGCCAGAATGAAGGTGCCAGCCAGGCCTCAGCAGTGGCTTCTTCCCCCAGTTCAATCGTTACAGAGGGCCATTCTCGCTGGAAATATCTGTCTCTGTCCTGCCACGATAGCCGGAGGCCGTATCCGCTTCCGGTCTCGTTGTCAGGTGAACCATTGTTCCATCCTGTGACTATCATTCTCTCATCAACTCCCGTTCATCCACAGTGCTGCCCGCCTGCGTTGCTGTCTTTGGCGGTCATCTAATGCTCGACTCTGGGCTCGGGCATCAAGGGTTTGGTGCGCAAGCCGTCTCGCTCGCGGCAAGGCTCACTCCGGCGGTAGTATCTACGGTGCGCTCCCTCCAGCCAACTCGTCCAGCAAGCCGCGCACTGGCTTCGCCTCCGGGTCCTCGATGGCCTCGTAGATCTTTAGGGCCTGCTCCCACAGTTGGCGGGCACGAGCCAGGTCTCCCTGCTGTTTGGCTAACAGGCCCAAGTTGTTCAGGGTATTCCCCTCCAACTGTCGGTGCCCGACCTGGCGGGCAATCTCAAGCGCCTCCTCGTGGTACTCGATCGCCCGCCGCACCTCCCCCAGGGCAGCGTAGGCATTCCCCAGGTTGCCCAGATCATTCCCCTCCCCGTGCCGGTCCCCGATCTCGCGCCGAATCGCCAGTGCCTGCTCGAGGTACCCGATGGCCCGCCGCACCTCCCCCAGGTTCTTGTAGGCAATCCCCAGGTTGCCCAGGCCATCCGCCTCCCCGCGCCGGTCCCCGATCTCGCGCCGAATCGCCAGCGCCTGCTCGTGAGTTCGGATCGCCCGCGGCACCTCCCCCAGGTCGGCGTAGGCCAGCCCCAGGTTGCCCAGGTCCGCCCCCTCCCCGCGCCGGTCCCCGATCTCGCGGTCAATCTCAAGCGCCTGCTCATAGTACCCGATCGCCCGCCGCACCTCGCCCAGGAGCGCGTAGGCAATCCCCAGGTTGCCCAGGCCCGCCCCCTCCCCGCGCCGGTCCCCGGTCTCGCGGGCGATCGCCAGCGCCTGCTCATAGTACTCGATCGCCCGCCGCGCATCCCCAAGGTTCCTGTAGGCCTCGCCCAGGTTGCCCAGGTCATTCCC
>Ga0307379_10004274_pt1 | contig 20474 bp, 33 predicted proteins | sample UN2MG_FD_202237 | JGI IMG/M metagenome (GOLD analysis project Ga0307379, IMG submission 202237) | Soil microbial communities from Risofladan, Vaasa, Finland - UN-2 | ecosystem: Environmental > Terrestrial > Soil > Coastal area > Acid sulfate soil | place: Finland: Risofladan, Vaasa | collected... | reverse complement strand
CCGCCCGCAATCGCCAAACGATTCGCCTCGGCCAACGCCGCCTGCACGCCGCGCCGGAACGCCGAGAGCTCGAGCTGAGTCGTGTCCGCGGTCACCATCACAGGCTCTGGCGGCGGCGCCGCAATCACCTCAGCCGGTGGGCATGGATCATACGGTCGTGCTAACGGAAATTCTCCCACTCCAAGCTCACGCCAGATGCGCTGCTGTCGTGTTCTCGACGCTCCAGTAAGCCAATAAATGTCAGCCGAGGGTGTATTTCCAGACTCTAAAAGACCTGCGACTACACCCTTCTGCTCATCCGTCCACCACTTTCCCATTTTGTGACGGTTCGGAAGGTCTATCTCCTCTGCCCGCTGGGCCCTCCTTCGAGCCACCCGCTCCCGGGGCGGGGTCGGCTCTTCAGCAATCCAGGCCTCGACATTCTGTTTTGAGGTCCTGAATACCTCCGCGATCGCGGGCGACGTGTACCCACGCCCGGAAAGCTCACGGGCTCTGGCCTTCATGGCTGCGGGAACGCGACCTTTTTTCCGGCGCTTGTATCCCGTTTTGATCAGCCAGTTGCTGATCGTGGGGGCTGAGACGCCGTAGTCGATAGCGAGAGCACTTGGCTTCGCCCCGCCGACGTAGCGAAGCGCGATGGCATCCATGTGCTCATCAAAGACCTCCCGGGCATTGGTCATTACTCAGCGGAGGGTGGGAAGGAGAAGTAAACGAGGATGGCGTCCATGGAAAAGGGCGTCGGGTCGACGGCTTTGAACTGGACGATATACGGTGAGCTGCTGTGGTCTTTCGCAAGCTGACGCGCTTCGGCGTAATTTTTGACGACGGCCACGACTTTCTTTTCTGCCCGATTGATCTGGATACCCACGAATCGGTCAGGATTGACGCCTGCCGTCCCAGCGTATGCGGTGGCGTACCCTGCGGGAAGGTCGACCTTGTACTCCCAGCCATCGGGTATTTCGGTGACCGTAACCGAATTCCCGTCCCCGTCGATCTCCGTCAGTTCGATGGGCTGCGCCCGGAGGGTGGCGAACGTGAAGGTGTCCGTAGAGGTGATTTCTGGAATCGGGGTGTCGTCACCCGGCTTGTAATCTTCCCAACCCTCTTCCTTCGGTTTTTCATCGCTCTTCTTGGCGGCTTTCATCAGGAAAAAGGCGCCAGCGGCTGCGGCCAGGAGTGGAAGTGGATTGGATGCCATCGCGCGCCCATCCTATCAGGCCTGTGATATGATTTCCATACCATGATCTACCTCGATTACGCCGCGACTACACCTGTGGACGAGCGGGTCTTCGAAGCCATGCGGCCGTACTTTTGCGACATTTTCGCCAATCCTTCGAGCAAGCACCGCTGTGGGCGAAAGGCGGCTGCAGCTGTGCACGAGGCTCGGGAGAAGGTGGGGAAGCTTGTTGGGGCCCGTGGGAAGAACGTAATCTTTACCGGAGGGGCATCTGAAGCGTCGAATCTGGCGATCAAGGGAATTGCGGACGCGCTCGAGTGCCAGTCTGAGGATGGGGAGGACGAGGAGGTTTTCCACTTCATCACCTCCGAGTTCGAGCACAAGGCCTCGCTCGAGGCGATGAAAACGCTTGAGGAGCGCGGCCACGAGGTGACATTTTTGCGGCCGAATGAGGACGGTTTTATCGATACAAAATCGGTCGCGGCTGCGATTCGGCCCAACACGGTGATGATCTCGCTGATCCATGTGAACAACGAGATTGGGACCATTTCCCCGATTGACGAGATTGGCGCCCTGGCAAAGGAGCACGGCATCGTGTTCCACGTGGATGCCACGCAGTCCTTTGGGAAGCTCCCGATTGATTTCGATCGAGATGGGATTGATCTGCTGAGCCTGTCGGCGCACAAGATTTATGGGCCGAAGGGGATTGGCGCGTTGGTGGTACGGGATGGGGTGCCTTTGAAGTGCCAGATCTCCGGGGGGAGCCAAGAGGGTGGCATTCGCGCGGGGACGCTGAACGTTCCGGGGATTGTGGGATTGGGGGAGGCGGCTCAGATCGCGGGAGATGAGATGGAGCAGGAGTGGGACAGGTTGGAGGAGATGGAGCAGGATTTTTTGCAGATTGTGCGGGACCGGATTGGTGGAGTGCATTTGCAGGGTTCGCATCGGAACAAAGTCCCATGGATTACCAACATCTGTTTTGAGGGATGCGACGGCGGGGAGTTGAGGGATGCGCTCGGTAAAAAGGAGATCTGTGTATCCCGTTCCTCCGCCTGCTCAAAGTCGAACGCCGCCTCGCATGTGCTGGCGGCGATCGGTTGTCCGGAAGAGCTCAGCGGCTCCGCCATCCGGTTCAGCTTCGGCCGCCGCTCGAACTACGAGCGGCTCGAGCAGGCGGTCAAAGCTCTGGAGGAAGTCGTGACCAAAATGCGCAGGCCCAGCTACTCCTCCTCATCGCTCCTTCCGGCGTCACCAGCCTGAGCTGTCTCAGGAGCAGCGGGCGCTGGCGCGGGGATAGCCGCAGCTTCCGGAATGGTCTTGACTCCGAACTGTATCTTGGCGAGCCCGCGACTCGCACCGTAGGAGCCGCTAAGTCCAACGAGCATCCACAGCTTGTCGGGGTCAATTTTTAACCCCAAAAAATGGTCTGCGAAGATCGCGATCGCAGTGATCAAATACGCCTGCCATTCGGTACGATTTTTCAGTTTGTCGAGTGGTCCCATGGGGATATGGTATCGCACTTCGCGCACCAACTGAACCGTGATATCCTCAAGCCATGAACGACAAGGCTCGATACGCCCTTAAGGCCTTCAGCTTGTACGCTCACACAAAGCACGGAGCTCGAGAGATTAATCGTCACTTGGATACTATGGAGCGTGGTACGGACGACATGCTGGATGTCACAGAGACTGTCGAGCATGTCGTCATGGGAACCATGGATTCCCTCGCCGTCCAGGAGACCGCGTTCAAAGCGTTCAATTGGGCGCCTCGAATCAATAAGAAGCTGTGGAAAAAGTTCCCATGGAAGATTCTCTGAATCACAACGTTCCCATGGATCTACAAAAGATCCACCATCGAATCATCCAACACTTCACCCCGCGAAGCGGTTGGTGCGAAGATGAAGGCTGCCCTACCTGCGGTGAGGCGGAGCGCACCATCGACCAAGCGATCGCCGAAGCGACGCAGGACTACCATCAGGGCCAGTCCGCCACAGATCCACGCGTGCTGCGTGAAGCATACGAAAGCGGCTTCATCGAAGGGCAACGATCGGGATTGGCGAATGCCAATTCAATCGCCAGGACCCAGGCCGCGGAGGCGTTTCAGCGCGGCCTGCAGCAGGGGCGCGCTAGCGCGCCAGCGCCGGCACCGGCGGATAATGCCGTCCTTCGGGAAAAATACTACGATGAGGTACTAGAAGACTGCCGAGTGATTGGTGAATCAAATCCCCAGATGAACCCAGGCATGAATGCCCTTCGGCATCTCCTCAAGAAGCGCCAATGATTAACATCTACAACATCGGTCACGCATTTGGGAAAAAGCGAGTTCAAGAAAATCGACTGGACGTAAAAATAGACCGCGATGACGAGCTTGTCGCTCACGCATCGCGAGAGGTCTGCACCTATGTCTGCGACGTGATGTACCGGATGGGGATCCGTACCTACAACGACCATCTCGCCAAGCGCATCGCCAATCAGATGCTCGAGCAGCTCACTGACGTCGAACGATGGGGTCAATACCTAGAGTCGACCGCGCCTAAAATCGGACGTGAGATGGTCACGCTGCTGGGCATCGCTGACACGGAACCCTGACCTCGAAGCCACCCTGGCGCATCACCATCGTCTTCGTGTCATGGCAAAAAGAGCACTTCACTTCCTTCTGAGCCTTATCTTCGCTCATCTTTGGCGAGCGGCGCGGGGCATTCTTCTTCCGCTTCTTATTGCCCTTGGGCTTGCCATTTTTCTTGGGCTCGCCCATGTCGTCCGACGTATTCGCAAAAAGCGGTGACGCGTCTACGAATTCGCCGAAGAACCGCATGAACTGCTGGATGACCTCTTGGGCATCAGGGTTCGTGAAGACATCATGACCGAGCTCGTAGGAGCGACGCTTGTCTGGATTTGACAAGATCTGATACGCGCTAGAGACCTCCTTGAACTTCTCCTCTGCGCTGGAATCGTTCGGATTCCTGTCTGGATGATACTCAAGGCAGAGGGTTCTGTAGCGCTTACGAATCTCCTCCGCTGACGCGCCTCTCGAGACCCCTAGCGTCTGGTAGGGGTTGCTGATCATTTCCAGATGCTCCTGCGCTCTTTTTCGCTCATGGTGCCCCACAGGGATTCTAGTTGGCGGATCATCTCCTTCTTTGAAACGCCATTGCTTTGGGGACGGAAAAGTTTTCCAAGAAGGGTGCGGTATTTTTTGGGTCGAGACATGATGGATCCCCAGACGTTTTTTTCGTCATCGGGCGTCTTTTGGCGAATGAATACATCCACCCTCGGATTTTGTTTGTCGTACAACGGTGGGAGGTAGTGGCCGCCCGTATGCTTGTCGCCGTCCTTGGCCTTGTAGAACAGCGCGTCCTTGATGCCCTTGTGAACGTTCTCTGGGTCCGGGTGACGTCCATCTTTGAAGTAGCAGCGCGTGAAAATCATCAGCGGCTGGTCTCTGGGTGACTCGAGCGGGATCGGCATCTTGGCCTTGTGCTTGGCCACCTTCCGCGTGTCTTCCATGTACTGCCAGTACGCGATGATCGCCTTCGAAGGCCTCCCGCCACGGTTGTGCGTCGTGTACCCGCGCGCTACCCCGGGGATCTGGAACCGGTACATCAATACACCGCGTTGCTGATGTTCTCGTTCGCGAAATCCCAGTTGATGAGATTATCCATCACGGCATCGAAATACTTCGCTTTGTCCGCCTTGTAATCCAAATAGTACGCGTGCTCCCACATATCGATCACCAAGATGGGGGAGATCCCGTACACCAAAGGTAACGCTGCGTTCGAACCGGCGATGCACCAAAGCGCGTCACCCTTCACCCCGACCCAGGCCCATCCGGACCCAAAAAGACCCAACGCACGCATGCGGAGAGTCTCGCGGAACTTCTCGAAGGTACCGTAGTTGATACGGATGCCATCCATCGCGAGCCCCGCTGGTTCCCCACCGCCTTCGGGCTTCAGCGAGTTCCAAAAGAACGTGTGGTTCCATGACTGGGCCGCCATGTCGAACAGAGAATTGTAGGGCGCTTTCTGGGGGATCCTGTACGGGTCCTTCGGCACATCCTCCGCTGCCGATGCAAAAAGAATCGACTCCAGGGATGTATCGGCGCCCTTCGCCTTCACCTCCGGAAATGCATTGAGCTTATCAATGTATTTCTTTTGATGATCCTCATAGTGGATCCGCATCGTCTCCACCGAAATCGTGGGCTCGAGGGCGTCAAAATTGTAGGGGAGTGGGGGCTGAACAAACTCCATACTGCACCCCCATACTACCAAAAAAAACGGGAGACCATGACCATGATCCCCCGTTTCCGACCGGGCATTCCCAGTCCGATGACTGCCTGAAACACGCTATCCGCGCCCGCGCATCCGAACCATCCGCGGCGCCGTCCCCTCCGGTCGCTCGAGCGGCTCCTCCCGGAGTAGCCCCAGCCGCTCCGCCTTCGCCACCATGTGGTCCAAGACCTTCTTCCTGTCCGTGGGGATCCTGTTCCCCGCATCATCCCTCCTCGGCTTCCCGTTCGAATACATCTCAAACTGCGGCCACTTCGCCCCGACCTTTGCCGGTGCATCCCAATCAATCCCCCTGCCCTCAAACGACTTCATCATCCCCTGCCACTTGGGCCCAAGCCTCCCCTTCCCACACTGCCCCTTCGCCATCCGTCGAAGAACCCCCTTGTTGCTCCCTCCATCGGTCCCGTACTTCTCGGGATCCTTCCTCGAAAGCTCCTCGCACTTGTATGACGCATCCCTCGCGACCCATACATAGGAAATAGTGGCGATAATCCCCTCGTGCGAACACATGATCCAAGGGGGCGCCTGATTGTCCCAAACCTGCGTATACAAAACCGCGTTCATCCCGTACAGACCGTACCCGAACCACCAAACGCTCCGGCTCTCGTCGTACCCGTCCCCCTCGATGACCTCCCCACCCGTACCGACGCGCTCTGGGATGTGACGCGTGTACTTCAGGTACGTGTTCCAATGCTTGTTGCCCTTGTACATCTGGACATAGCGCAACGCGTCGCGGACCCTCCAATACTTCCCACCCTGGGGAGATAGCGAGGCCATCTCATCCATCAATTTCTTCTCTTTGGTCTCTGAGTAGGAGAACTTTTCCCAGGCCTTTTTGTTGGCGGAACGATCGTTGTTGAGAATATGAATCGCCTCGTACTTCCCGGAGACCTCATGACTCGCATGAATCTCGGGTAGCAATGGCTCGAAATCCATCTCATCCGCCACCATGCGGACCAAGGCGTAGGTCCGCTGCTTGTCGACGGTCAGGAGCTTGTGGCGGTAGCGATTTCGCTTGTATCGAGATGGATACGTGAATCCGCCAGCCTTGAGCCTGACCCTCCCCACGTTCTCATACACATCGAACGTCTCGCAGACAAAGGGAGCCTCCACCCACGGGTTGGCAAGGACCGTCGGGCCCTCCGGCGCAACCGATGGACCACGGGGGTGAAAGGGTATCGGCCCCGGAACGTAGTCAGAAATCGAATTGGGCCCCGAGTACGACATGACCACCATCGACTCATCAATGGTGGTCGCCTCGGCTTCATGACATGAACCGATCGCAAGGATCGATGCAAGAATTAGCGGTGAACGCATAGCAGGCATCATACCAGCCGTTCTCTCCCATCCAAGTGAGCGAAGTCTTCCTGGGAAAACCCAGAATCTAGAGGAGATCTGAGAGGAGATCTTTCTGCACGTCATCCAACAGCAAATGAATCGCTATCAGTTTTCGAACAGAAAGACTCTTCATTTCCTTGCGAAATCTGGCCAGATTTTCATTAGCCTCGTCCTCCGACGCGGACCGAACTAGCTCCAAAAATAAAGGCCAACGTTCGCCTAATTTTTGTTGGAGCAGCTCGGCCTGCTCATCGGAAACTGATAGACCAAGCTTCTGAATCTCGTCCAGCATCAGAAAGGAATATCATCATCACCAGGAGGTTGTGAAGACCCACCCGAAGCCCCACCCGAAGACCCCCCGCCCAACGGCAACTGATCCCCGTCTGGCGACGGCGTATTCGCGCCACCACCTCCGCCACCCTTACTGCCCAAAAACTGGACTGTATTCGCAATGACTTCAGTGGAGTATTTCTTGATACCGTCCTGCTCGTACTCTGACGTTCGTAGTCGACCCTCGATGTAGACCTGGCGGCCCTTCTCGAGGTACTTCTTGCAGTTTTCAGCCTGCTTGCCCCACACCGAAACCCGATGCCACTCGGTCTCCTCGACCGTTTCCTGCTGCTTGTTCTGATACGTCCGCGTTGTAGCGACATTCAGTCGCGCAATCGGGGTGCCAGCCCCGGTATGAGAAAGCTCGGGATCTCGCCCCAGATTTCCGATGAGAATGACCTTGTTTACTCCTGCCATATTCCTACTCCTCTTCCGTTCCTCGGTTGTGGTTTTTCATCTCTTCGATAGTGAAGATACCGTGGGTCCATAGTGAACCCTGGATAAATCCAAGCCAACGCATCGCCTTCTCTATCCTTTGATCGTAAATAAACTGGATGGCCTTCGGGATCATCTCCAGAAGATGATCCAATTCTGCCATCTTTTTCGTCCGTTCCATCGGAAGCATATGGACGTCCATGCGCCCCCTATGCTTCCGAATGTCAGCCTCATAACCCTGAAGGGTGAGCATAACTTGTGGCCCAATCATTCCTCGTCTTCCTCTTCCTTTCCGTCCTTCTTTTGATACGGTCGGTGATGCCATAATGGGCACCCTGTGTCCGAGCAATCACGGACAACCTTTCGATCGTAGCCAGTGCACTCGATGCAAAATGACTTGATCGCCGCGGCCTTCGACTTGACCGACTTCTGATACGTAGCCAAGAGGCTCTGGGGAACCTGTTTTTCTCGCTGCTCCCTAGTCGGCACTCTTCCTCCTCGGCACCAATCGATGCTTGATCTCATGAACGAGCTCATTCAACAACTCCACATGCGTCCCGCGACTGACGCGTGACTCAAGTAGCTTCATCTGTAGCAACCCAGCAATCTCTCGATCACTAAGCCCTCGAGCCCACGTAATCCGTACGTTGCTCGTGGGTCGGCTGTCCGTAACCTTCCTATTCCCTTGCTCATCCTCTGACATCGAATAATCCTTGCTGTCCCCGCGTGATTCTTTCGTAGACCTTTTCGGTCCGCAGCACATCTTCGAGTGCGTGGTGCTGCCCCTGGTTTCCAATGTCAAAATAGTCGCAACAGGCCTTGAGGGAAACTCTCTTCAACCCGCGGGGTACCAACAGCGTCTGCGCCAGACCCTGAGTGTCTTCCCACGCTCGTGAAATGTTGCTCCTGTCCAACTTCTTCATCCGGGATTCGCCCTCGATCATCGGAAGGTCGAATCCCGCCACGTTGTGCCCCACGACGATCACGTCCGTCAAGAACTTGACGATGCGTCCCCACATCTCCTCGATCGTCGGCGCGTCGGCCCAATCCCGCTCGTTGTACCCGGAGATCTCCAGGGCGCGCGGATGTGCCCGCTCCATGAACTTCGGGCGTACACGGATCGACCAGATGCCAAGCGTGTCATGCTTGAACGCGAGCTCTGTGATCTCGTTCCAACCCGCTAGGACACCCGTCGTCTCGGTGTCGAAAAAGCATCGCGGCCGCCGTCTGTAGGGAACGAAGTTACGGTGTCCCGCCATGTTCCTTGATCCATGCTTCCATAAGTCGAAGTTTCAAATCGATGATCTTGATTTGACTCATATGAGAGGGCAATACAATACGAACGGACTCCCAATACCGACCGAATCCTGGTAGTGCATCCCTATTCTGTTTGATAGTGGGACCAATCATCCAGCGCAGCACATACTCTGGCAACACCGGAAGATCGGGCCATGCCCGCGCCTTCTGACCCACGTCGGCTTGTACCATGCAGGGACGGGCAGGGTCAACGACTACTTGCGTCTCGACATCAGAAGGATGGCACCGATGCCTAGGAGCAACGGTGCGAGCGATGCGCGCTCGGGGCCCTGGGTCGGCGCTCCCAGCGACACGGCCGCCGCCGACTCCTCGCTGAGCCCCTCCGCGCACTCCACGGCACTCCCGATCGCCTCGTCGATCTCCTCATCGCCAGGCATCTCACCGATCAGGTGCTTGCAGACCTCGGCCCAGAACTGCGAGATGAAAGCCTGCGCGTCCTCCACCGCAAAATCCATGTGCTCATGGGCGGGGCTCTTGAGCGAGTAGAACTCGTTCGAAATCTCCCACAACGTCTCGATGTCCCGCTTCGGTGGAACAGGGTCGTAGTCGACCCCTGCGTACTCCCCTTCGAACAGCGGCGGCACGATGTATTCCTGAATCTCGTTTGGACCCCCGGAGCCCAACATCGACCTCTCGTACCAGGAGATCCTCTCCCGAAACGCAGCCACCCGAACCCCCCACGCCTCGAGCGCGCCCGTGGATTCAGAGAACTCCTGTTCCGCCATCTCATCGAGGCGCCCCAGGCTCTCATCGAATCCGACCAGAATCGCGCCGATCGTGTCAATGTATGGGTAGTCGTTGTATAGCGACTGGATTTGATCCCCAAGAAATTCGGGGTCGATATAGGGTGTCTTTTGCATTCTCAATCCGGAACGTTGATGGTCTCAGGCACCAGTCGTATATCCAACGGGTTCCTCTTTCGAACCCGGCGGCCTTGCGCACGCTTCTCCGCACGCTGCTTCTTCAACCTCTCCTCACGTCGAGCGCGACGAGCGATGCGAGTCTCCTCGCGACGCTTCAGCTTCTCTTTGCGACGTGACTCCATGAGACGCGCCTGCTCCCAGAATCGATGAAGCTGATCCTTGCTCGAGGGTAGCAGCCCTTGCTGGTACTTCCAGGACCGAACCGCCTGGGACCCGCTGAGCACGCGCATCACGTATGCATCCTGCAGGTCCTTGACCTTGATCTTCGCCGACTGAGCCCCCTTCACCACGGAGATCTTTGATCGGACTACATTCGTCACATTGATCTCAGCCGCATACTTCTTGTCCTTGTTCACCCCAGAAAGCGCGAGCAATGGATTGCAGAACACGGCGAACCGGCCACCCTTTGCGACCTTCTGCATCTTGGCGTCGATGTCGAACTTGGGATCATCAGTGGGATACCAGTAAATACCCCGCGCGCATTGATTCCAGTACGCCTCGGCAAACTGGTTGAACTTGTCGTACTTCAGGGCCTGCGCGGCCAGGGCCACTTTGACCTTCGATGTACGAGGATTTTGAACAGGGAGGTCCATTCTGACTCCTGGATTGATTCTAGCAGACTTGATCGGCTTATCGGGGCGCAACCGGACCCAACCCATGTGACGAAGCTTTTTGCTCGGGAGACGCTCCTGATAGGACACCGTCGCCATCACGTCCTCCCCACCGTCGATTGCCCCGCGCACCTGGGCCTCCGTCGCGCGGGGCAATCCGCTCAAATTGCCCACCTCGACGAGTTCACCGTCATCGTATTGATAGGCGGTGAAAACCGTCTTGACCGCATCTGTTTTGTACGATTTGAGAATCACGTCCGCTTCCGCCGACTTTCTCGATGGCTTGTATTTGAACCATGCCCCCATCGGCTCCTGGTTTCCGAGCGGACGAAAGGTGTACGGGGAATCCCACGGCTTGGCAACGAGGCCCTCCGCATTCTGACGCTCGGCATCCTTGAGCGCTGTGGGCACCTGACTCCACGTGTAATTCCTGACCGTTCGTACCACTCCGCGCGACGGGAAGATCGTGCGAAGGAGGGCGTCTCGATCGCTCAGTGGACCTTCGGCAATATTCTCCCCCTCATATTCCAGAACGTCATAGACGTGCAGCTCAAGCTTGCCGCCGAGGGCGCGGGTCTTTTCCACGGCTTTTGGGGCCGAGCTTTGCACGATCGATCCGAGAGCGGAGATGCTCTGCTTCCGGCCCACCATGTACACGAGCTCGCCCAGGACCGCGCTGCCCTTGGGCGCCCTGGCCTCGAGGGTAGCGGCGATGGCGGGGAGCTTCAGGGTGACGTCCTTCCCCCTCCGCGTGTACAGCGCAACCTTTCCATCGTCCTCCCGAACCGCGAGGAGCTTGTACCCATCGTCCTTGATCTGAAAGACGAGCTCACTGGGCTCATGGGACGCAGTGATGTCATCCAAGCTCGCGGCCTTACGCAGCCGCATGAAGGCGACGGGCTTCATGCCATGACGCTAGCGGACCCCGCCGAGATCTACAACCTCCACGCCCATATCTCTCAGGATGGAGGTTGCCAGCCTGGATCGACTTCCCTTAGCACAGAACACCTTGATAGGCCTGTCTGGAATGTCTCGGGCGACTTCAGTGAGGGCCACTTTTAGATCTGCAATCTGACTTTGATTCAGCGGCGGCAGCGGAGTATTGATGACAATATCCGATGTCCTGGGATTGCGAGAGCGCTCGGCTTCAGTTCGCAGATCGATGATCATTCCTCATCCTCTTCCTCATCCATGATGAGCGGGATGGAGGCGATATAGCCGGCGACTCCGCCCATTTGACCGCCGCGAATATCCGGGTACGGCATGTTGACGAGGTCGCAGATTCGGTAAACAAGCATACGAATCTCCTTTGCCCTGGTCCGGATGAGGCAGTCGATCTCCACGTCCTCATCCATGAGTTGGTGGATGGTTTCACCCGTTCTGATTGCTTCGTCGATACCTTTGGTTGTTGCACTCATTGTCCCAGATCCAATACCTTCAGCTGCTTGCCGTCCAATGTGACTCCCCAGTTCTCGAAAACCGAAATCTCCCATGCCATGAGGTCACAGTTTCTCATGACCTTAAATAGGTTCTTCAGAAATTTACGAGCTTGATCCGAATCGCCAAGGTCATCCATAACCATTTCCTGGTTCGATTTATTGAGCAAAATCTGCCCGACCTTTTTGCCCATGACGGATTCGAAATCGACCCATGGGATACCGGAAAGCTTCTCGAAGATTCTCCGGTACTTTCCCATATCCCTGATGGTCGAGTGATCGAAGCCATCGACCTGTTCCACCTGAACCCACCTCCCCTCCTTCGAATCATGATCGTAAAGCTGGGGCACCAACGGATTTCCGGCGGACTTGATGAGGCACTGGATCTCATTCCTCGTCTGCTCGGGGTCATCGCTCGTATCTACCTTCAGAACCTGCATCCCCTCATCCGTATCAATGAGATATGCGGTCCGCCATCGCCCTTCCGCAGTTCCACGGCCGAGCTCCTCAGTGGGAAAAACCATCAAAAACTGCATCGTACGACTCGGGCCTTCACTGACCGCCTGCTTGAATCTTCCGATGTCCGCGCCGGCCAACGGTGGGTTCGGCACTAGGATGGGATTCTGCACGGTCGTAGGAAGCTTCTGTTCTCCGTCTACGGTGTAGCTGTACGGAGCCCGAAGCGACCCGTGGGCTTTGAGCAGGGTGGTGTCCAGGCGGATCTGGTCCGGCTTCGCAATCGTCGTCACGAAATGCTTGTCCTCCGCGAACGCGTCATCCAACGCCGACCGCAGCCTCATTCGGACACGATCAACGTTCATTGCCCGCGGAAGATTTCCCTCGACATGCCATCCGCCATCCTCTTTCCCCGACTTCCAAACGCGGATGGGGAACGCCTTGAACTCTTTGCGCAGGACTGACTTCATCTGCATCACGTTGTCTTTGATGCGGCGCTGCATGCGTCGATTCATCGCCTTGCTCTTTGTGCGATACGGGTCGACGTCGATGAAAACCAGGGGGGTGGTCGTCTTCGAGATGGCCTTCTTGTTGGGCTCGATGACCGGATGAAACTCGATGACGCGACGGTTGATCCAGTATTCGAAGGACTTGGGATCGTCGATCCCCTTCAACTTCGTCAGCCTGATGTACTTCCCGTCCGGGCCTTTTCGGCGCAGCACAAAGGTGTTCTTCTTCGGGGCAAGGATGATCATCATCATCTGCCCCTTGAGGTAGGGCCAGATGAGTTCCTGGTTCTTGAGGTAGTAATCGCGGATCTGTTTACGAGTTCGACGCTTGCCACCCTTTTGGATCAAGACCTCATCCCACTTGTGATCTCGATCCAGGAACTTTCGAGCGTTCTTTCGTCGGCGTGGATTGTTGTATCGGCGCGACTCGAGATTGAGATCTTCACGAATCATTCCCTCGACCTCCTCGAGGATCGTCCCGCGATGCATCCGAAGCGCGCTCTTGATGATGATCTTCGTGAATGCCTTCGGCATGGGCACTGGGTCCAGCTCCCGCACCTCGTCCCATGACGGTCGCGTGTAGGTCCCGTATTTCACCTCGTATGCATGTACGGCATCGGGCGCTTCAATATCTGCGATGTGGACGCCCCAATGACGCGCGTCGATGACATTGACGAACAGGTCGTCGCCGACCTCATCCCATATGGGGCTCCCTGGGTCGATGAACTCCGCTCCATATCCAAGGCCTTGCCCCGTCTCGGGATCTCGCTCGAGCATATAGGCGAGCTCTCCCGGACCCGCCAATCCCGAAGGGGACTGCTGGAAGACGTCCGCACCTTCGGTCTTTGAAGGCGTGCCGCGGATCTTCATAATCCGTTCTTGGCGCGGGCGCTCAGCTTCGTATTCGAAGGACTCCGCCTCTTGTCGATACGGATTCTTCTTTCGATGCTTGAAGAACTGCACCTGACGCTCCCGTCGGGCGGCCCCCGCCTTCGTCGTGTATCCGCCAAGATTCTTGGATCCATCGGCCGAAAGCAGGAACCACTTCTTTGACGCCGGCGCCTTGATCTTGCGGCCAAGCTTTCGCTCGGCGGCTTCCCTTTGGAGAATCACAGCTTTCCGAGATCTTTGAGCATGCTGTACAGCGTGTGAGCCGTCCAGGGGTCCTGCCTCTTGGGCTTGTACTTGCCCGCCCGAATGGCCGCCGCCATCTCGTCGCTCAACTCATCGTCGCCCTCGTCACTCAGAAAACCGCGACGAGGGCGATGGGGAGCACCTCGGGAGTGGGCCGGACTTCGGTACCCAGAGAATGATTCTTCTTCTTCCTCTTCTTCATCCTCATCCTCTTCCTCATCCTCTTCCCCATCCTCTCCCTCATCCTCTTCCTCATCTTCTTCATCATCTTCGAGATCCTCCTCCTCGTCGTCGCCCTCACCATCAATCTCCTCTTCCCCCTCATCAAGTTCACCATCAACTTCACCTTCCGTCTGCGGAGGATCTTCCAACACAACCCTCTTCATTTTCTTCATCCCATGATCTCCATCATCTGCGCACGAATCGCGTCCGACTGCCCATCCGCAGGCCCGTAACCAAAGGTCCGAGCATCACCAGGAATCCCCGCATAAAGGTAATACTGCCCTGACAATGCCGTCGATCGAAGCGCCTGAATCAAATGCTCAGGGTCCTGCTCGCTCTCCCACTTCTGCAAATATGCCTCCGCCTCCATCGCGTGCTTGTTCGCCTCACGCTTGTACACCGTCGGCGATAACGTCGATGGGACCCGACCCGAGACAGAAAAGCCCGCGGGGTTCTCCTCGTGCAACTTTTTCCCACCAAGCAATCCCAAACCAGCCCCCAATGGTCCCAAAAGTAAGGCTCCACCCACGGCGCCCGCCGTCATGTACCCCTCCTTCGTCTTGGCGAACTTCTCCACGTCCTTACCCGCCGCCTTGGCCGCCTTCTCAACCTTCTTCCCCGCCCGACGCGTCCTCGATTTCAGCGTCCCCTTCTTCTTCGCCTTCTTTCGCGGAGCCTTCTTCTTGGAGACCTTCTTCTTCTTCCGGGGATTCGGAACGAAGAGGCGGCGGTTGATGGATTCATCGACGTAGATATCCAAGACCTCCGACTTCCATTCCGGAGTGAAGTTGCTCGGTATATCAAGCTGCGCCCTGCGCTCCTTGATAATCTGCAGGAGCCGCTTGTCGGAGATGTCCGGCGCGAATCGTCGATGTGAGTCCAGAATATCTTCGAGCTTGGATGCCATCTCAGCCTCTCAATCGCCGAGACAGCTCGGCATGCGCGCGTTTTTCCGCATGGTCAGCGCCCAGGCGCACCTCTGGATCGTCCGAATACTTGAGCTCCTCGTGCGCGACAATCAGGAACTTGTACGAGTCGATGAGGAAGTTGGTGCGCGATTTGTTGGCCTGATACTTGTCCCAGGCCTCCTCGCTCTTCGCCAGCGCCTCTTCGCCCACGCGGCCGCGCTCCTGCGCGGATGGATTACGTCGCCGACTACCGGTCATCATTCTCACGGAACCTGGCACGGATTGTGTCAATGCGGTCCTGATCTTTGGTCGCTCGAGCAAAGGCCTCATCGGGGACCAAATCCCCGCGCTCAACCCTGTCGGCCGCGACCCTCATGGCAGCCGCCAGGGATTCGCGTGTTGCGTTCTTGATGCCGCTAACGACATCCAGGATGAGTTCACCAATCATTGCACCCATGGTCTTCTTACCTTCCTAGAATGGAGCGAACCTGCTCCTTGGCTTTGCTGCCCTCGGGGAGGAGGTCGAGCAATCCGTTGGCCAGATCAATCACGCTCCGTCGGAGGTTCTCGAGCTGTTCCTTTGGCGTTCCTGGATCTTTGAGAGCGTCGAACAGGATCTCCGCAGACTTCTTGTACAAGTCCAAGGCAGTCACAACCGCCTCGTTTTTGGCGAATGGCCCGAGGCACGCGTCGAACCCCGCCTCGCTCGTCGCCGATTCCTCGCACTCATCGACCTTTTTATTGAGATTTTTGCTGTAAATTTTGTGGCTTTCCTCCACAATATTCTTCGTCACCGAGCCGGTAATGTACGCGGTGTTATGCACCTTCTTTGGGCTGGCATGAGCGCAGCCGCCAAGGACTGCGATAGAAATGGCGATCACTCCGGCGCGCATGCCCTTTTATACCACTGGTGTGGTAGATTCGGAACCTGTGGCCAAGGGCGACGCCATACCACTCATTCTCGCGGGAGGCGCAGTCCTCCTGTTCATGAGCCGTGGAGGCGGAGGGGGCTCTTTTACCTGCGACGATGTCCACGCCAGCGGGGGCACCGTCGCAGGTATCGAATACCTCGAATTTCGCTCCTCAAGCGTGGGGCCCAACGACGAGGCGCCCATGGTCATCGCCTTCCACGGCTTTGGAACCCCTTCATCCACCATCAAGGAATTCCAAAGCTACGTCGGCATGGCCGGGGGCCCCGTACGCCTCATCATCCCCAAGTCGCCGCGCCTGACGAGCAAGTACCAGTACCACACCTGGTTCGGACCCAATCGAGCTGGTCAGCAGGACCAAAAAGCGCTCGCGGACTCCATGCTTCTTGCGCACGCAGAAATGGCGGAGTTCATCCGGCAAATCACCCACTGTCGACCCACGGAGGGTCTCCCCGTTGTCGTGGGAAGCAGCCAGGGAGGAATGATGGGATACCTCATGGCCTCATTGAGCCCGCAAGCGGTGCGCGGGGCGGTGGTGGCAGCCGGATGGCTCCCGCAGTCCTTGTGGAGCATGGAAATTCCACCCATCTACGCCACTCACGGGACTCAGGATACCATCGTCCCATTCGCATCGACAAAACAGTATTGGGACACTCTTTTGGCGAGTGGCGCGCCCATTGAGACGAAGACGTATGATCAGGGGCATGTGGCCGTCGGGCCCAGCTGGCGACGCGCACGGCTTCGAAAGTTGCTCGGATATGCCTAGGCCAAGGCTCACCATCATCCAGGGTGGCGGTGAGCCCGCTCCGGTCGCCGATGAGTACGAGCGCGTCCTCCAGCGCATTGAAGACGCCATGGACAACCTCCTTGAAACGCTCGATCTCGAGAGCCCGAAATACACGAATCGGAGCTGGCGAACGAAGCCGAAGTGGCGTCCCTAAAGGCCTATTAATTTGGCCTTCATTTGGACCCATGCCGAATATTCGTCGAAGATCTCCATTTCGTGAAAGAACTCGAGCGCCGCATCATGGCGGAATTTGATAGAATTGTACCTCCGAATCAGCTTCCGATGACGTTTCGCCATGTTTTGGTAGGCCTCCTTGAGGTCCTCCAAAGAGATGTCTTCGGGAATAATTGATCTCGCCATCACCATTTGACGCGTGGAAGTATCTTTGACTCGTCGACGAGATCTGCGTTCTCCTTCACATACTCTAGCATCTCCATGATGGTTTCCGCATCAAGGAGGTGGGGCTCGAGTCCCAGGTCCAAAAGGTTCTGATTCTTCGCGTTGTAGTAGTGGTCCTCTGACTCAATGCGCGGATTTTCGATATGATCGACGGTCACCTTCAGGTCCATCTCCAACCCAGCAGATCGCACCCGATCCGCCAACTCAAGAGCCGAGAACTGTTCGGTGAACTGGTTCATAAATCGGAGCTCGCCGCGATCTGGAGGTGAATCCACGGCCAGGCTGACACACTGCACCGTGTCCCGAATGTCCAGGTAACCACGCGTCTGACCCCCCGAGCCATACACGGTCAAGGGCATTCCAATCACCGCCTGCACCACGAACCGATTCAGTGCCGTGCCAAAGATGTCGTCGTAGTGGAAGTGGGTTCCGAGTGCGGGGTTAATGTCGGTGTCGACGATCGTCCCATACACTGGGCCCTGCATCAGGTCCGTCACCCGAAGCTTCTTCATGCGGACGTAGAACCACAAAAGATCCGTGTCTAGAATCTTCGTCGTGTGGTACAGGCTTCCAGCCGCGCGAGGGAACAGCATTCGATCCTTCCGCCCGTTGTGCTCGATGTCAATCCACCCTTCCTCGATGTCGATGTTCGGCGTCCCATATTCACCCATCGTTCCAAGCTTCACGATGTGGCAATCCGGACAGTTGTTCATCACGGCGTGAGCCAGGTTCAACGTTCCGCGCACGTTGTTGTCCAGCGTCAGCGACGCCTCCTTGTGACCAATCATCGAGTACGGACCCGACGGCTGCTCCGCGTAGTGAATCACAGCATCGGGCATCTCCTCTTTAAAGAGAGCGTCGAGTGCCTCGAAATCCGTCACGTCAAGCTCCCGTACAGAGATGGCCGACCCGGACATCTCTTCGAAGATTCTCGACCGATCAAGAAGGCGAGGCATGGAAACAAGCGGGGCTCCGCCCACTTCGTCCACGATCTTGCGCTTGAGGTAGTTGTCGACGGCCACGATATCGTGACCCTTGGACTTGAGATACATGACCGTGGGCCAGCCGAGATAACCGTCGGCTCCAAGAACGATGATTTTCATGATTGTTTTTCCTTGATTCGAATAGACGCCGGGATGAGGAACCCATCAACGATGTGTTCGATCGTGTACTGCGCGAGCCCCTCATGGAGCACGCGACTTTTGGATAGAAATTGGTCGTCAGTTATGTCCATTAGTCCCAGACAAACCTCTTCGACATTCTCTCGAGTCAGCGTCGGGACCCCGAAGTACATCTCGTCCGTCATCGGCCAACAGTCGCGGCCGCTCTCGGCGATCATCGCCGCCGAGCTGGACACCGTCTGCCAGATGCGAAACGTCGAGAATGAATGAATGTCCGAATGGCTCAAGTACAAGTTCGCTCGGGACTGGTTTAACACCTCAATGATGCGGTTGCCCCAGCAGCCCGTGGCGTTGAAGAAACAATCCCCTAGAGCCTCCGCCATCATGGGGGCGAGCCAGGATCGCTTGCCCGCCAGTACGCCGGCATAAGTCATGCCGTACTGCTTTTGCGCGTCCCACTTCGGGGAACCGAAAACTTCGGGGTCCCAACCCATCGGCAATACGAACCCATACTGGCCAGAGCCGCGGTCTCCATGCCCTCCCGCGTGGCGACCTAGCTGATCTGCCATCCATGGGGTGTGCCCGAACGCAGCGTCGAGATGCCGAAGACCGCGCTGGGCTGTGTTTAGCCAGTTCTGGTGAGGCTTCAGCATCGTCGACGTATCCTCGTTCAACGCCTCCGAGAACACTCGAGTGAATACGGCCTTACGGTCGACAGGCGGGCGAGGCGCCCAGACGCCCCACATTACCACGAAGTTACGCTCGTCCTGGGCAATCTCATCCATCCGCTCGACAAGCTCCGTCTCCGGAATACAGTCGATCCATTCGTACTTCTCCGCCATCTTCGTGTAGAGACGGATCGCATCTCGATACGCCGGGCCCACACGAAACGTGATGATGTAGTGAAGACCTGTCTTGGGGTGGACGTTCATCGCTTCTCCATCGTAATCACAGGCCCGTTGCGGTGAACCTCTTTGAACCCGAGCTTCGCATACACCGCACGACCCGGAGCGTTCGACTCGAACACTTCCAGGGCGGGAATGAGCCCGAATAGCCCGGCCACATGGCAAAGTGCACGAAACACATTCGTTCCAATCCCGAAACCGCGTGATTCGGAAAGAAGACCCGCGGTGAGCCATGCGTGCCGGCCATCTACCTTCATCAGCGCGTACCCGATCACATCCCCGCTGTCATTGACGATGACGTAGGGGCGAATCCCCCTCGGACGCCTGTACCACCAAAACACCTGACGGAACAAGCCGATCTTCGAAGAATTTCCGGTCATGAACCCCCGACACTCATTCCGAACAATCCGCATCTTCAAGGCATCGCGCAACCCCGCTGTGGGACGCAACGCGACGCCCTGTCCGAGGTCACGCACGGGCCGTCTCCTTGATCTTCATCGACGCAGGGACCAGATACCTCTCCACCACATGATCGATAGTCATATGCTTTAGGGACTCGTGCAGGATGCGCGCCCTTGCCAGAAGATCACGGTCATCCATTGCCAGAAGACGGGCGGCGACAGTTTTAATGTTTTCGGGGGTGAGCGTCGGAATGCCGACATACATATCATCGGTCATCGGCCAGCAATCCCGACCCTCTTCAGCAATCAATGCGGCTGAAGAGCTGACCGCCTGCCAAGTGCGAAATGTCGAAAACGAATGAACATCCGAATGGCTGAGGTACAGAAAAGCAGAAGATTGATTCAGGATGCCGATGGCGCGGCTGCCCCACACGCCATTCATCTGCACATGCTGATCCCCCATCGCCGCCTTCATCTGAGGGTAAAGCCATACGCGTTTGCCGGCATTCGCTTTTCCCCATGTGGTGAAACGGTACTCCTTCTCCTGCTCCCAGTTCGGAGACCCCATCGCGGACGGTGACCAGCCAACTGGAAGCACGAAGGAAGGGCGGCCAGAATCCCTGGCCATTACTTCGGACATCCATGGCGTGTGGGCAAAGAGGCCGTCAATGGTTGAGAGCTGACTCTTGAGTATGCGAATCCAGCCAGGATGAGCCCCGATCAGGTTCGACGAGTCTTCATCATACGCCTCCGACCACACCTGAACGAACATCGCTTTTCTATCTGGTGGAGGAATGGGGCAACGAACTCCCCACATCATAACAAAGGCGCGCTCGTCCGCGGCGATCTCG
>Ga0307379_10004273_pt1 | contig 20478 bp, 28 predicted proteins | sample UN2MG_FD_202237 | JGI IMG/M metagenome (GOLD analysis project Ga0307379, IMG submission 202237) | Soil microbial communities from Risofladan, Vaasa, Finland - UN-2 | ecosystem: Environmental > Terrestrial > Soil > Coastal area > Acid sulfate soil | place: Finland: Risofladan, Vaasa | collected... | reverse complement strand
TCGTCAGGGCTTTCATGGATTATTCCCTTGTTGTCGAATACTACGAATCTTTCGTCTTTCATGATGTTACCCCGTGTATTTGTCGAACTCTTCTTTCTCTTCTTCATCGGCACCTCTGATGTTTATTGGGATGAACTCGCCTTGCGCGAACCCTGACCCGTTGAAAGGCTCATAATCGTAATCACCCTCTTTCGCCCTCTCGATCGCTGCAGCCATGTTTGGTGCTTTGATAAGCCAGGTTCTTGTGTCATCTTCCGGAGCTCTGTATAGCATCTCAACCGCCCAGACCGGTTCGTCGTAAGCTGCTACCTCTTCTCCGATGCTCGCTGCGAACTTGTCAAGTATCTCTATTTGGCTTCCTGGGCAATCTCCGCAAAAGAACTTCTGCTCCTTTCCTTTCGGATGAATCCAGTACCTTACCCCTTTGTTTTTGCACCCAGGGATTGCGCATTTCGGGACGTCCTCAAGTGTTTGCCCATCAGTGAATGGGCTATCTTCGGTGAGCTCTTGATACTCCCCTTCGATTGCTATCGGTATCGGGACTCTCTTTTCCCTTACGACGACGTTCCAGATACAGGTCTTCGAGTCCTGGAGGATTGTAACATTGAACCCATCGGCTTCCAGGAGTTCTTGTAACCCAGTTGGTTTCTTTCCGATTACAGCCATTGTAAAGAATGGCTCGTGATCTGTCAGAAGTATTTTCTTCAGGTTCCCGAGTATTTCATTGTACATCTCAAGGAACTTCCCACCATCTCTCTGCCCATTGCGTTGTATCATTAGCTCGTCATCATCCTTGATTTCGAGATTGTTCCGGATTAATTCCCCTGGGAATGGTGGCGCCACCGGCCTTCCTGGAATCTCTGTCGGTTTCTCAACGATTGGGCCCGAGACCTCTCTGCTTCTTTCATCGGACATGACCTGAACGAGTGGATGGTCTTTCCTCAGCTGCTCCTCGCTCATTAAGTCTGTATTGACTTTTCTCAGGTATTCTTCGATGAGCTTTGCCTGGTAGAGCTCTTCAGTTAATGTCTCGAATGCAGTGTTCGACAGAATCATCATTTGAGCTATGCAGCCTGGGCAGAAACTTCTCAGCTGCTTTCTGGAAGCGTCGATGTTCTTGAACCTATCGTTTTCGAAATAGTTCGCAGAGTTTACATCGCCCCTGCAGAGTGTCAAACTCGTGCCTGTAGTGCGCCTTGTAATCTCATCAATGACGTGAATGTCATCAATCTTCTTCGTATAGAATGTGAATCTGTCCATGTCTATTTCTCCCTTTCGCAGTTCGGTGCGTGTCCATCTTCTTTGTTGTTCAAGCAGTATGGGCACATCATTGTGAAGGTCTCATCCTCATCCGATTCTGGTTCCAGCGCATATCTTAGGTACCCTAGTCGTCTCATTGTTTCAAACACATCTGTAGGATCATCACCGAATGATAATCCACCAGTGAGGTAAATTACAAGGCCTCCGACCGCCATGGTTGCTACTTGTCTGCTACCTTCAATGAGTGGCTCGAAGCCATCTATAATTGATTCTGAAACGAGCCCCCTTACTTCTTCTTCGTTTAGTTCCTCTGAGTCCAGACCCATGATTTTGTCCAGGAAGTGTTCGAGCTTTCCCCAATGTTCTCCCTTGACTGTAAGTGTCTTTGCGATTTGAAGCATTTCCTCCTTGGCCTTTAGGATGTCTTGCCCTTCTTTGAAGCGTACTGCAGTGTAGATCATGTCGGCGCCCATGTTATTCCTCCACAAGTGTCATCATGATTTCCTGGCTGATATTGTCCTCGGCGATTGTCTCGGGCTTGTCTGTGACGAAACCCCAGACACTCTCAATCTCTTCTTTATTCACATGACCGCATTCTTTGCATGTTGTTATCTCGAAGAGCTTGAAGCCGTAGCAGTAGCCACGTGCATAGTGGTCAAGCTGCTCAATCTCAGACTTTAAGATACCTCTGGCTTTCTCAAGCGTCTCTGGGTTCAGGTCTCCAAACTCTTCCTTTATCTGTTCATGCGAGACCCAGATGAAACCTACTTGGCCGCTGTCCCAAGGGTCATTGAAGTCGCCTGTTGAGAAACCTATTCCGCTGTGGTCAATCATGAAGACCGGCATGGATTCCCTCTCTGCAGGAATGTCTTCCATATATTCTTCCGGGCATTCTATTGGGTTGACATCCCCCATGTTATATCTTCGGTGCCACATTGCGAACGTGCCGAAATTGTCTTGGTTTAGCCTGGGGTTCTCAGCATGTTCGTCTTGGTGGATTTCTAGGATGTATTTCTCTCCTTTGTATGTTTTAATTATATCTTCCATTGGTATTCTCCCTAACTGTATGTCGATGTGAGGCCGACGCCCTCAATGAAATGGGGCGAGGCCACACTGAGATGGCCCCGCATAGTTACTCTAGAAGCCCGGCTTCACGCCTTCTGCCTTCCTTTTGCGCCACTCCTTCAATACAGCCTTGCGCCGTTCTATTTCCTCGCTGTTGCTTTCCGTCTCGCATTCAATTGGCGCTATTCCTCCGGCCAGGACGTCCAGGCCCTTGCTGGTCACGACCAGGACAGGGAACTCGCTGTCTTCGACGTATGCCAGGTAATTCTCCTGGATGAGCCAGTCGACCAGGCTAAGAACTTCTTTCATGCTGTTCTCCTTGGCGACACCGTATGTTCCGAGCTTCGAGATGTTGATGGTCAGGATCTTCTTGCTGACGCTACCGGTCAGGATTCTCGCGATTGTGGTCCTTCCGTAATTGCCGCCCAGGTCGAAGACACATTTCAGCACGGACATTGCCAGCGAGTTCGTCTGCTTGCCTGCTGTAACTCCCTGCATTGCAGTTATCTCTGTGAATTGCAGAGTCAGCTGCTGCCCGTCTTCGGTCGTTGCGAAGAGCTCGATCTCTGCGTCGGCTATGTTTCTGGCGAGAGATATCTCAGCCCCGCCATCGATGTAGCACATCGGCCGGACTCCATCGCTCAGGTTGTGAACAATTACTGTTCCGTCCGGTCTTGCGCTCACCAGGACCTTTGCCTGGAACTCTTTCGTTACGCTGTCGTACGAGTACGTTCCTTTGCATTCACCCACTATGATGATGTTCTGCAGGTTCATTTCCGTTCCTGTTTCCGTTTCCTTTTCTATAGATTCTGGCATTGTATTCCTCCAATTTCCTTGTCCATTCCCGAGCTCGCCTCTTCTGTCTCGGGCCTCTTCGATTATTCTGTCCATCAGGTCGTCCACTATATCTTTGAACTCTTTCGGGTTGTCGGCCTGTTCTACTGCTTCGTTTATGTCGGCCTCGATTGAGAGACTTCCGTGCTTCAAGTTAGCGATTGAGTCCTGGATCTCTCCAGGTAGGTCTTCTATTTTCATGTTATGTCTCCTTATCTGAGGCCTCAGCGTCTAGGACTATCTGGATTAGACTCGTAATTTCTCTTTCTCCAGCCAGTATATCTTGGACCCTGTTGGCCCTGGCTAGGAGCGTGACGAACTGTCTGCCGTCTTTGCTTTCGTATATCGCGGCTTTCTTGAACGCTTCTACGTCGATGCTCATCCTGAGGAAGTCGCCTTCCTCATCTTTCACTGCTTTCGATTTCCGAACATATCCGACTAGTCTTGATTTCTCTGCCATGTTATCCTCCTTATATTGTATCCTGCCATGTCAATTTAATCTGCGGCACATCATTGATTCCCAGTGTTCCCAGCGCTGTGATAGCTTCCTTCATGAACTTCACCTGCTGTCTTGGCGTCCAGGAACCGAACACTCCTCTTCCCTTCTTGAAGAGAGTTGTTGTATCCATTCCTTCGAAGGGTGGTGCTTTCCAGTCGTCTTTCTTCCACCCCTTCTTTTCGAAGCTCTTTATGATATCCTCTGGTGGCTCTCCGACCTTGTGCTCCAGTACCAGGGACCAGGTATGGTATGGTACCTTTGCTCTGAAGCTTACCAGTATTCCACCGTATTTCTTTCCGTGAAGCATGTTATCTACCTCAGAAGTATTTTGAAAGCTTGCTGCCGGCCGGGTCTTTCATTTCTTTCTTTTTCTCCTTCTTAGCGCCGGAGGCGCGTGCCGATTTCTTCGGGGGCTCTTCCCCCTCTTTCTCTTTTCTAATCAGGTCCATATAGCATGTTAAGCATAATCCCGAGGCTCTGATGCTTTCAATATCTTTTTCCTCACCCTCATCAGCTGAGAACGTTCCTTTGCAGGATCCACAGATTCCGGTGTGCGGCTTCTTCGCCGACTCTTCCTCAGCTGGTTTCAAGGCCCAGGCTTTCTGGCAACTTGTGCATCTTCCGTGATCCTCAATGCAGCTCCTCTCATCGCTTGCCGCAGTGCATTCATCCTCGTCGACGAATGTCGATTTGCAGTCTGGGCAGTAACACCTGTACGGCTTCTCTTTGTTGATTCTTTCCCATTCTTCCGGGCTGTTTTCATTTTCATTGTCCTGGTCCCAGCTCTCGCAGAACTCACCCTCAATGACTTTCTTCACCCCAGGGAATGGGTCAGGATGGCCGCAGATTCCTTTATCTGCATCGCAGTGACCGCAAACGTAGCAGGCCTTTGGCAGCCGGCTCGTCTTTGGAGACATCTCTTCCATCTTTCTTTTCTTCCTGGATTCTTTTGCCTCCATGTGCAATATATGGCAGGGCGAGCACCTTCCGGATAACTCATCCTTGTCTGTATCGGTTCCGCAATCCTTACAAGGACCTCGGGCTTTTTTCGGTTTCTCATTCTCTGCAGATTCCTTCTTGAATAATGCATCGCAGGATCCGCATCTTCCTTCGAACTTGTTCTTGTCAATTGGTCTCTGGCAATCCAGACATAGACCCAGTTCGACTTTCTTCCGGACTTCTGGCTCGCTTTTTTCCGAGATCTTCTCTTCGCAGGCACTTTTTTCCGGGGCTTTCTCTTCGCAGGCACTTTTTTCCGGGGCTTTCTTTTCCAGGGCTCTCTCATCGTAATTCCCCTGCTCGGCCATTGTTACCCTCAATGCGCCGGCGTCCGGCCCATAGATGACACCGCCCTCTTCCAAGGCCTTCCACACTGTCATCCTGGCCTTTTCTGTATCCAGGCCGTATGATGCAAGCTCCGATATCAAGTCCGTCGTGTTGAACGGCGGCACCAGTCCCATGCCTACCTCTCCGAGGAACATTTCCAGATCATCTTCTTCCCATTCTTTGAAATCTATCTTCTGTAGCTTCTCTTTCGAAATTATCAGCTGGAACTCGTTCAGTTCCCTGACCTTCGAGTCCGGGCCATCTTCCTGCTTGGCCTTGCATTTCACGCATCTGACCATTGCTTTCGGCTTCGTGAAGTCATCTTTGCATTCGCAGTCCCAGAATCTGTTTGTTGTCAGGACTCCTGTGACCTTTCTTGCAAGCTTTCTGTCCACCTTAATGTCCTCTTCTTTTATTTCGAATTGTCCTCTGGTGAAGAGCTTGTTCTCCTTGCAGCCATCGCAACCAAAGGCAGCGTTCGCGCCGGTCTTGCAGCTGCTTTCTCCGCATGGGAATCTCGCAAGCTCTGCGTTGTCTGGCAGCCAAACCTTTCCATCTTTGGCTTTTAGTTTTAGTTCCTCCAGGGCCTCTTTGGAAATCTTCATCCCATTCTTCATGGCCTCCTCTGCTGCTGTGATGGTCAGAACTTGGTCTTCTGGCCGGCCATGGACCATAACCTCGATTCCTTCGATATCTTTGGCCTCATCTTCGTCCATGCATTTATCGAACCCAATGCATTTCGAATAATCGCCAGAACTCGCGCCTTCGATGCATCCCGGGCACTCGCAACCGCATTCCTCACAATTCAATGTGTTGTCACGCGCCGCAGGCGCCGCGCGCTTTTCGCCCTTGAACTTGTTCGGATTCAATGTTCCGCACCTCGGACATCTGTTCTCTAGATTACTGTGTCTGGAAGATTTGTCACACTTGCAGGACCAGAATGGTCTCGAGGCTTTGTCACTCCCCTCTTCTTTTGCCTTCGGCCCAAGGGCATCTTCTACGCCCTTCTCGTCAATGTCCTCCTCGATGGCCTCCAGATGCGCTATTCTCTCTCTCTGGAACCTTACAATATATTCCGCATGGCAGCCGGCGCATTCATCGCCCAGTCGCTCGCAGTTCCCCCCGTGTTCCTTGTTCCTGAACCAGGGCATCTCAGAACATCTTAGCATGTTTCCCACTTCCAGGAACTCAATAACATCCTTCTCTTCTTCTCTTACTGCCTTGATCAGGGCTATGTGGTCACTTTCGAACTCCTCACAAGTGTCGCACCTTTCCACAGCTGTTATCTCAAGGCCACTCGCCCTGCAGCTCGTGGTAAAGATATACCCTTTGCCCTTGCAGGCCTCGCACTCTTCACCTCCTCCCACGAACGCTCCATGTATCTTGTCATCGCAAGCGTCACAGTTGTATCTGGCACCGGGCAAGTCCGAGATATCTTTCTTGCAAAGTCCGCATGTTCTCTTTGGTGCATCCAAAGGCTTCTTCTCATCAGCTCCAGGCGCCGCAGGCGCCGCGCGCTTTTTGCCCTTGCTTTTCTCAGCCTCGGCCGGCGACGGCTTGACGTCGTCCTTCCTTTCTGGGGAGGGGGTGCCGGGGGAACCCCTCTTTACCTCTGCCAGGTTGTCTGCTATCTTGTATTGCTCCTCAATTGTAAGCTTCCGACCCATTAACTCAAGGCCGTGCTTGATTGCCTCCGTTGGATCCTTGAATGTCTCACCATCTAATGTGTGCAAAACGCCAGCATCATCCTCCCAGACAAGCGCCGGTCTCTGGCTCTCATTCTGTTCCGTCAATCTCGGGATTGCATATTTCAGGAAGGCGTTCATCTCTATCTCACCATGGAGTATTACCTCGCTCCAGGAGATATTCACATTCCGATTGTTCATTTCTACGCGGAACCCATCTTCATCCCTGAATGGTACACTGATGACGAGCGGTGTCTGGTAAGGGTCGTGCTCAGTACTGCTATACCCCAGAAGCTTTCGTACCATTTCCATGTAGTCATGTCTCAGCCGTATGTACCGCAGGTCCTCTCCGCTAATGTACATCAGGCAATTGTCAAGTCCCAATCTGTGCCATTGTCCATCCATATTTATTTCTCCTTCGTTTCTTCAATTGTCAGCTTATTACTTTGGGTGTCAACCCCCCACAGGTTCTGCCTCGTCCATCGGACGTATACGGCGCCGGTAATCTTCCGCTTCCGGCATTCTTTCATTATCCCAATCGGGTTGTACCTCTTTCCCTCAAAGTCAAACAAGTGCTTCCCCTTCTCATCAAGCACCTCGTAGGTAATCGTCCTCCCGCGTTCGTTTTTCCCCTTGGGGTTGTTAAGCGTCATCCTTTCCTCCGTGCTTCTCGCAGGGCTTGTTCGGCCCCATGTCCACGTGGAAGCTTGGCGTCCATTCCCCTTTCCGGGCTGCCTCGGCGTTCTCCTCTCTCCAGCATGCATAGCATATTCCGTCATCGCGTTTTTTTCGGCCCATTGTTATTCCTCAAAGTCAATATGGTCAATTATCCAGTCTATTTCCTCGTCGCACCACCCATTCGTGCGTAAGGCATTGCGGAAGTCCCCATTCTCAATGTTCTCTTTAATGTCAGCTACAATCCCCATAGTACCCCCCCTCAAAGTATCTCGTTGCCAGACGGCTTCTGGGTCTCTCGCGTCATCGCGTCTTCCATGTAAGCCTGGTGGTGGCTACGGATGTGGCCCGTGAATCGGCTCCAGACCTCTCCCTGCAGGTAGGGGGCCAGCACATTGTATTTCTGCAATATATCCTTCAGCTCCATCTCAAAGTGCGCTGTCAATAGATGCTGGAGCTTTATCGCCCTTACTCCAACGGCGCTCAGGCTACCATCAGTGTTGCACAGCAAACTCGAAGAAGGCTTGTTCCCAAGCTGCTTCCCGTACTCCTTCAGCTCATCTATTATCTCGGCCGATGTCATATCCATAATGTCCTTTATCTCGTTCATTCTCTCAGTCCTCGCTTTCGTACACAAGCTGGTACTTCTGGTTCATCTCAACCCCCAGCTTCTTCTGGGCAGCCACCCTTTCCTTTATCCAGTTCATCGCCGTCGTGCTATCGGGGAATATCCACGGAAGCAGCGTACTCTCCCGGACTACTCTTACGCCGTCATGCATCTCAGTACCTCCAAGAAAGCTAATGCGGAAAGGGCTCACCAGACCGAACCGTCCGGGACCCTCGGGTGCTCCCAGGCATTCCACGGGACGCGCGGCCCAGCAATGCCCTCCGCTTAGTGAGGCAGCCCGAGAAGAATGAGACTGCTGCAAGCTCGTGTAATCGTAAGTGAGGGCCCACGATCAAACCGGCGTAGAGACTTAACCATTGCATTTCGAACTACCTCGCGAAGAGAGGAGTAGAAATGCAATACCCAGCAGGGCGCAGCCCGGAAGAGGCGACGTCCGGGGGGACATTTTTCCAGGCTGTTTTTTTCGCGGGGAATTGTACGGTCGGGCATGGGTAGTTAAAGAATGAAACAGACCCTTGGGGACCCCTCTAGTGATTTGTTTACGTATCGAATCCCTGTCGTTTTCTTGCCGTCTCCCGAGCACAGTTCTTCGGCATCACCACGTGGTCATCAGACCCAACTGGTAAAGCCGAAGTCCCTCAACGTACCAACTCAATTGAACTAACGTCAGTCTCGTCATCGTAAGTCCTGTCTCCCAGGGCGGCGAAGCCCGGGCGCGGAAGCGACGGGCTAGACGCCGGCGAGCGGGAGCGAGCTGTGCCAACGACCCGGGAGGGGAGAGTAGGCGTGAGGTCAGGCGAGCTGTGCTCGACTGGGTGAGCGCCAGGTAGCATACCTATTGCATAGCCAGGGCTGACTTACCCGACTACCTCGGGTCAAGCTCCCAGCATGACTCACAGAGTAACTCATTACCCAGCTTCTTGCCCTCCTCTATGGACTTCCCGCAGGCGCTGCACTGGAGGGCTGGCCCCGAGCCCTTCCCGAGGTCTGAGAGCAAGGACTTTCGCTCCGGCATCGGGAGGAGCCTCGGCCTGCCTGCTGCCTCCAGGTCAATCCAGAATGTCTCGGGCTTATCTCCACGCACTTGCTCGGAAGGGGCGCCGTCCCACTTACCGCAGAAATCAGGGACTGCCTTTACCATGCAGCCGATGCAATCTCCATCGTATCTGTCGCATCTGATGCCCTTCTTCCTGTGGGGATTGTCCTTGAATCGCTCCTCTTCGTTCTTCTTCTTGAGCTCCTCCTTGTTGCTGCAAGCCCCTGTCGTGGGGCCTGCATTGCTGAACGGGTTTATGTCGAAGTCCTCATCCATGATTTCACCTATCATCTCCTGGATTACCTGGTCTTCTGAAATGTCTTTACCATCCAGATATACGAAAGCATCTGCTTCTGGGTAATCCCCTGACTTCGATGCTATGAAGCCATCTATAAGTATTGACTTCACCTCATCTAAGGTCGAGACCTTCCAGCTTGAGGGCTTTCCCAAGTCAAGAACTACTTCGTATCTCTTCTCTTCGAGGCATTCAGGCTGCGAGCTCACGTTCCGGGTTTCTGTTGTCGGTTTCATAGTTTCACCGGCTCACCGGGAAACTCTGAAAGCGACATAAATAAAGTGAAACCCGGATAAGGGAGTGGAAGCCAAGAATGCTGAGAGAGAGATATGCGGGTTACATCGCGAACGTGCACCTGAGTGGTGCATGTTCGCTCCAGGGGCAAGGCCTTTATGAGATGGTTGCGCGCTTGTGGCCGCAGCCACGATTAGGCGCGCTTCCATCCATAATGGTTTTGCCACTGGCAGAATCCCGCATTGTACGGCAGACTCTATTCTGAAGACCGAGTGCGCGACCGTGATGGTCGCCGGAGCACTCGTGTCTTCCCTCGTACTGTGATTGTAACCTCCAACGGGCATGGGTGGATGGGCGGCGTCTCTGTGAACGTCAGCTGGCCGAAGGCCATACAAGTAAAACTTGCCAGCTTCTTGAAGCTGCGTTCGGCGTCTCGTCCGTATCGTCCGGCCCGGATCCACCGGGATACAACATTAGATAGTAACCCTCCGGCCGTTCACCATAAGTCATGCGCCACAGTTTGCCGTTCCACCGGCCGTCTCTGCGGAACCTAAGGATTGCAGAACTCAATTCGCCAAAACCACTGAGAAGTTCGGCAGGTGACGACGTTGTCCCGGGGAAATTGTTTTGCCGACATCAATTACTTCGGCAGGTGCCGTTGATAGGCACCGGCAGCAGGCACTCTCCCAGGGCGAGCGGGAGCGAGCTGTGCAGGGCGGCCGGGAGGCCGCAATACCAACGAGCCGGGAGGCGAGAGAGTCGTCGTCGGTTCTGCCGTACGCACGGTGCGTCAAGCGCCAGGCCAAGAAGCGCAGGCGCAATGCGAGTAGCTCCATCATTACACAGCCGGCCGTTAGGGCGAGGAGCCGGTCGAGGTAGCAACGCCGAATGACCGCGAGGCTTGGTGCCACAGCTCGAAGCCAAGCAATGAGGCCATAGCTACCGAGACATTAACCAAATAAAAAAGGCGACTCAACCGCCACGGACTCGCAAAGGGCGTCACTGGCAGAACTGAGGCATCCATTCCGATAACTCGTCATCCTCTTCTTCATCATCATCCTCGGTAACGCGAAGCTCCTCATTGACAATATAGTAGCACAGGCAGCGGAGCGCATCCACAGTGTCGTCCTTCTTCTTCACGATCTTGTCTTTCACATCGCGGCAGTGAGCTAGCAATTCCTCCCTCAATGTTACCTGATCCTCTGAGATTATGATTCTTCGCTGATACAGAAGCGTCTCAATAATCTCAGTCAGATGCAGCTTGTGCTTACTGAAAAACACTGCATGAACATCGAGCCCAGGGATTTCCTCCAATCGCTGTATCTCTCCCTGGTGCGACCCGTCGGCGAACACCTCTCCCTTACGTTGCGGGAAGTATTTCTCTCTAGCCCACTTCATCACAACAGGGTACCGGATGTGCTCGAAGATATTCTCAGGCCCGGGCACGTACAGCGTCTTCCCCTTCAGTTGACCGGGCAGGAACACTGTTTTGCTCACAGAGAATCCCCAGTCAATCCCGGTCTTCATCGCGTAGTTAGGATCCTTCTCGAAGCTTCCGTGTGAGAACGCTGCAAGGATATCCTCTCTATCGAACACGTTCAGCTTCGAGGCTGCGAACTCCCCAAGGACCTCTGCCTTATATTTCTCGCTGGGCAGGGTCTTCTTCCAGTGACGCAGCTTCGTCTCCGCTATCCAGTGGCACCGCGTCAGAGGCCACGGCCCGTGTGAGATGTAGTCGAACTCATCGGCCTTCTCCCAGTATTCTCTGAATAACCCAGTCTGCCGATGAGGAGTACTCAGCATCACGATACGCCCGTGCCCCGGCCCGGACTCTTGCATCAGAGCTGAGTAGATGAGATCATCCTCAGCTTCCATGGCCTCATCAATTACCAACAAGTCAGGGTGAGGGCCACGTACCTGCTTCTCAGAAGCAGCAATCGCCTTCACCTTCGCGTCCTTGAACTTCGTCTCCGACCTCGTCGGCTCACCCTCCAGCTTGTTCTGCAGATACGGAGTCTTGTATATGTAACTCACAAAGAAGTCATACACGATCTTTGACTGAACTCCGGAGCCGCCCAGGATGACAGCCTCGTAGAATCCGTTGAACGTATCCGGCAAGAGGGCAACGCTCCAGCACACCAACCACGCGATGCACTTGGTTTTGCCGGCGCCTCGCCCGGCTGCGACGACATGATACACGTTCTCCAACTTCGCGCAGCTCCGTAAGAACTCAGCCTGATCTTCAGAAGGCTCCTCCTTTAGCTCCCGCCTGACGAAGATGACAGGATCCGCCAGGTACATTGCCAATAGCACAGCCTGCGTTGTATCTGCAGTATGCCCGGGGACATCCATCATTCCTCAACCTCGGGCTCTGCTTCAGCAGGCTCGGCATCTCCATCTCCCAGGGCGGCGAGGGCGGGCGCGGAAGCGACGCCCGAAGACGCCGGCGGCCGGGAGGCCGCTACACCAACGACCCGGGAGGGGAGAGCGTCGAGGTCAGACTCAGAACGCTGAGACTGGGTGAGACCCTGCATTATCTCAATGTACTCCTCACGATTCTCAGGAGGTATCAATTCTATCAAGCGACGAGACGTCGCCTTGTCAATCGGGACAGACACCCTATCTTTCAAGTCCTTCGGCAACTCTTTCAGCTGCTTCCGGATGTCAAGCATCGTCTTCGCGGCCCGCGTTAAGGTCGCAATCTGCATCCGGTCGCCCTCTGAGAGGCTCGGCTTCGACGTGAGTTTCGCAATCTTACCAGAGATGGTGTTCAGCGCATCTTCAAGGTTCTTCAAGTCCAAGGCATCATACAGCTGAGCATCATCCTCCCGAAGAGGGCCAAGCTCCTCCCGCCTCTGAATCAGGCTCCAGATTTGAGTCTCGCCGCAACCATACCACAAGGCCAACTCAAGCTGTGTGTACCGCCCGGTGTCCCAGCGCTCAAACATCTCACGCTTTTGACGGTCAGTGAGTATGACCTTCTTCTTGTACTTACGCGGCTTCTTTTCCTCAGGGCTCTCAGACATGGCAGACCTCAAGGGGATATCAACGACCGGCCTATTAAACCTTACGGGGGTTATGCACGGGAGGGCATGCTGGCTATGGTATTCCGGACGGTGGTAAACGGGGAGATTCTGCACGGTGTGCAACATATAGGGGGCGTTTGGAGCTTCCCCTTTTGTGTAGTTGTGTTTGGGGGTTAGATTCGTTCGTGTCCGGCCGGCTGTTGTGGTGCTTTGCGGGGATGTACGGGCGTTAGCAGGGGGTTGGGACGTCGTTGTAGGCGTTGTCGGTGGTTTGCCTGTGGTGGGTGGACTCTTCCTTCTTTACTCTTAGCTACGTAGTGTTTAACCTGTGTTATTTGAACGTGTTCTTCTTTCTTTTAATGGCTTTTCTTCTCTGTTTAGTGTTCCTAACTACTACCTTGAGCGTGAAACACCGGCGAAATCTATTTTCTCGGTTTCACGAGGGAGAGAACAATATTTCCGCCTACCTCGTGTTCTTGCCTGGCTGTAACGATTTTACCGGGACATTGCTTTTCCTCCTCTGAGGACTTGAAAGTCATCATGTTTCTCAGACTATTGCCGATAGGTTTTCCCAAGAGCGACAGCGGGAACTATGTTAGCACGTTCTTACCACTGCGGAGCAGACGTGTATTTCTATTTGCTACCCCTCAAGACAGGGGGCAGGGGGGTGTTGCCTGAACGTTTAGGAAGAGGACTCAAGATGTAACAGCATAGGATTAGACTCAGATAAAAACAAACAGGACAATATTAGTGGCGGAATTAAGCATGAAGTTAGAAGTGACCATAGTGTGTTTCCTACCTTATGTCGTTTGTAAATCCTCGCTCGCGATCACATTATGTTGCGAGGACGCCGTGCCGATTTGATGCACGGCACGTCGTAGAGGGAAACATTCATATTCTGCTGACGTTCACCAAGGGGATAACCATGACCTACAAAGAAGGAAAAGCAACAAGAATATCAGCGGTTATGTTGGGAACGAATACTTCCCCAATCAGGACGGCCTGAGGAGAGAGGTCGTAGTTATGGAGGCATGTAAAGTATGCAGTTGGTCAGTGAATGAAATGCTCAACCACATTTATGTTACCGCTGACCATCTGCATTATCTCTGTCGTTGCCTCATCTATGGACATCTCACCATCGAGGACGTTCTGAATCATTTCGTTCACATACATTCCCTGATATTCCGTTTCTATGTTTTCCTTTCCAGTCATGGTTTTCACCGAAGGTTCATATAGGAGGCAGATTATGTTTGTTTAGGATGCTTGTCATCCGACCTCCGGCCTTGATCTATAAACCAGGGGCCGTGATTAGCAATCGTTTTCTTTCCGGGCGCTCCGAAACGCATTATACTTCCAGACGACCTCGTCTATGAATACGACAGCGGGTGTAAAGTAATCGGACTCGGGGCTGGTCATAAGCTGTGGATGTTGGCAGGAAACAAATACAGAAGGGCGAGTTTCCACCTTCGGGAATCTGCAGGCTGTACAGCGTGGCTTAAGGTAAGGCGGGGCATGAATGTCAAGGAGTCAGGCCATCGTGTATTTGAGGGCTTTAATGTTCGGGCGGGTAAAGGGCGACCAGTCAAGAAAGTAAGAGGGCTTGTGTCCAGGGTAAGTCCATAGGATGTTTATGGTACCCACGACCCATTGACGCGGGAAAAAAAAAGGGCGAACTACTGACGATTTACCCAGTTCGCAATCACGTTCCCGTGGCAAGGTAGGGGGTGACAGAAGCATCCAAGGCGCTTACCTTTCAAGGCAAGGACTCTTACTTTGAACTCAGGGTCGTTCTTTATCCGCTCATAGAAAGTTCTCGAATACGCAGCGACTGACTCATCTCTGTCGTGCCACGTCTTACATACCTTACAAAAACCATCACAGGCATGCGGGTTTCCGAAGTATCCATCCTCGCCCTTTCCTTTCCGGCCAATGTACACATCATAAGCACCGTGTCCGATTTTAACTACTGTCGTTTTCATAGATGTTATTCTGGGTCGGATGGATTTATATTGCTTTCGGATTCCTCCTCTGAGGACTTGAAAGTCATCATGTTTCTCAGACTATTGCCGATAGGTTTTCCCAAGAGCGACAGCGGGAACTATGTTAGCGCCGTGATGCGGGGCATTACGATTCGGGACTGCGTACCGCATTGACAACTTACAATGGTCGGAACCAGCAGAGGTACCGTGATGACAGCAACCAGGGGCGGGAATACATTTGCTACTTGAACAATAAAAAAAAGGATGTGATTGGGTGATTACAAAAGCACCAAGTCAGATTCACTATGGTTGATAAGGAACTTGCGGATAGTATCCTCTGTCCCGCCCTTGCGGTCGTGGGCTACGCAGGCCACAAGAACGTCGCTCTCATTCGCAATGTGAGTGTTGCGTTCAAGGCCTGCCATACGGCCACGACCATTCCAGTCGGGATAGTGGATAGAAATGCAAAGGCCAAGTTGCTTAGCAACAATCTCTGCGAATCTGTCACCGCCTTTTGGACAGCCACCCGAGACCAGACGATCGCCTGGTTCAAGGAGCTTTATGATTGCCGCCTTTACGAGCTGGAAATCCTGTTCGGTATCTCTGCGCCTGCTTCCGACTACGCCTATAGTTTTCATGCGGTTTTCCTACTCGCGGTCCCGGACGATATTGCCTCGCATTGTTTCCCCATTGTACTCCAGGAACCGCTTCGCGTACCGGTCAATGATAGAACGTTCCACCCCGAACGGAAGAGACTCCGTCAGTTTTCCCGTGAGTATCTCGGGGCCGGCGGTTCGAATCAGTTCCGTCATCTCGTGCGACAGCTGCTTTCTTCCGAACCTTCCGAAGTCATTACCGGGTTTCACTTCCCAATCTGCCTTGTAGAATCCCAACGATTTCAACGTCGTTACCCAGCGCTCCAGGAACTTCGCTTTCTTGGCGAAGTCAATCTGAGGCGCGTGACTCAATGGCGTTCCAGGGCACGGGCTGAAGTTCGTTATCGAGAAGTCAATCCGTATCTTGTGCGAGAATTGTTCCCGCAGTTTTGCCAATCTTTCCGCCCACAGGAACCAATTCTCATAGTTGTCGTTCGGCAATCCGTAGATTAAATACAGATGAATCGTGCTGCATTTGGAGAGTACTTCTTTCAATATCTCCTCTAGGTACTCGTCATCGAAGCCTTTACCCACTGCTTTCCTGGTGGCTTCATCGAACGATTCTACACCAATCTTCGGAGTGTACAGATGCAGAGCCTTCATCCATGGAAGAATCTTCTCTGCATCCAGGATTGCAACGTCGCTCCATCTCTGCGATATCTTATGCTTCACACAGAAACCGAGCAGCTCGTCCAACTCCGAGTACCCGGCAAGGTTGGCAGTTCGGAGAGTGATGTTCTTCGTTCTCTTACTGCATTGTAGAACTTGACTCTTTACCAGCTCGATGTCCTTTTCCCGATATCTTCCTCCGAGGACATGGCCGTACTCGCAGAACGTGCATCGGTGCTTACAGCCACGGGCGATTTCAACCACAGCTCCGGAGCCTTTCATTACTGCAGGGCTGTCTATTACCAATGATCTATGGAAGCCCGAGTCATCGTGGAAGTGTCCGTCTATCTCACCGTAGAACGTGCTATCTACTATATTGCCAAGCGCGTTATTTATGTTCGTCGCTCCCGGGCCACCGACTATTATCTCATGGGAATCTCTTTCATCTCTCAGGATTCCTACCTTGTGTCTGCGTAAGAATGGAGCAATGTTCAGAGTGTAGGTCAAATACATTACGTTGAAACCAATCAGCCGGTACTTCGAGATATCAACGGTCTCCTTCCAATGTATGACATCGGCATTCATGGCAGTCGCGGCATATTCCAGGCCGATGTTAATCAGGTTGTCCGGGTTCTTGTGGACGCGTGTCGCAGGAAAGGTATCCACCAAGAGAACGTCCCTTTCCTCACCAGGTAGTTTCGTCTGTACAAACATAGCATCACGTCATTGAGCTCGGCCCTATTAATAATTTGGAGCGAAACAAAAAAACCCAAAGGCTGTCGCTACTTTCAGTAGCAGTACAGACAGCCGTGGCATCAACGTCGGCGGCAGTACGGCGTACGGTGGCAAACAGGCAGCGGCAATACAACGCAGTCACACTCGAGGGTCGTGGACAAAGGGCAGGACAACGTTGGTCGGGATGCCAACGTCACGGTGAATACCAGACCAAAGCTCAGCTACAGTTTTGATTCCGAAGTACGAGAATCCACCCTCATTTCTGGTCGCACCCAACTTAACAACCAGAAACTCCATTGTTGGATTCGACTTCGCGAATCGAATAAAATCAAGGAGCTGGTCGCGGAGGTGTTCTAACGTGACGCAACCCTGACGACCCGGGCGCTCGACTGTTGCGATCGCATAAGAGCGACCGGTCCTGCCTACCTGATAACCACGACCTACACCAAAGACTGCCCATAGGCCGCGCCTGTCTGCAGTACGGCCGTGAACAATATCAAGGAAGGCCGCGTCGTCGCGCCACGTGTTTCGCGATGTGCCGCGCATTGCGAAACCGGCCGAGCCCGCTCCGTGGAATCCGGATAAGTTCGACCCGAATACAAATACTTCGTTCTCTTTCAGCTCCGATATTTGTTCTGTGTATTTCATAGACGTCATCTCCGAAGGAACAGTGGATGACGGCAGGGAATATACAGAACTTTGAAAGAGATGCAAGGATGAGGGTCTTCTTACCGGATAGAGCGGGCAATATTGTCGACAGCATTATCCCAGTGAGGATGTTATTCATGGCATCGTCCGAGCGGTGATATTGCTTTCGACAATGAGTACTGGTTGGGCCTGGAGTGGTTTGTCAACGTGGTGCGGTTCGGAGCGGTGTGGTTTGTCGCAAAGAGTTGGTTTGGCGTTGTCAGGATAGTCGTGGGGGGGGCGCGGAGCGACCCGGCATGGTTTGTCCCTAAGGTTTGGCATGGGGTGGTGTGGTTAGTCTCGAAGGCATGGGTTGGCATGGCTTGTCTCCATGGTCAGTTCGGAATCGGTGCGGCCCGGCTCGTCACTACGGCTGGGTTCGTTTCGGTGTGGTAAGTCTCTCGGGCGAGGTGCGGTAAGATATGGCATGTCATGACGGTTTGACTTGGTCGGGTGAGGAGTGGTCTGGTTCGTCGTTTAGGAGAGGTTCGGACTGGGGCGGCCCGGCCCGTCGCAGTGTTTTGTCTACTTGACCCTTTCGAACTTCACTATGTCGAACTTCCCTTCATCCTGGCTTCTTGACGCTCCAAGGCCAATGCCGTCTTCTGCCCATTCGAAGATTGCTCGCAGGCGCTCTTCCTTCAGGTAATCGGTTTCCTCCTTTCCCACCGGATTCACGACCCGCACTCGGAAGCTTATCGTCGGCTTCAGCACATAGTCCTGCCGCTTCAGCGCAGTTCTCGGCCCCTGCGGACCCATGACATGGATGGGGCCCTCGGCCTGTCCATCAACTTCCTTGACAGGGACGTTGTCTCTCATCAGGTATATTCTGTCTGGCTTGATGACAAGCCCGTGCTGAAGCCTTTGCCTCAGGCCTCGGACGTTCTTCGTCAGTTCCAATATGAACGACGACTCCTTGATGAGAGCCCGTATCTGCCTCGGCTCCAGGTAGATGCCGGTCTCATCCTTCTTGAACGACGTCCAGGAACTCTTCGACGCTTCATCTACGTACTCATCTGCGCCGACTTCTTCTCGCACTATCTTGGCTCGTGTCGCAGCTTCTTTCGCTAGTACTCCCCGGCTTCTCAGCCAGTTCTCAATGGTCTTCTCATCTACGGGGATTCCACCGCAGACTCGCTCTCTGACCTGGAGAACGATATCGTATTCTGTGTATAGCTTTTCCATTTACATTCCTCCATATTACAGTGATATTGTTTCGACAAAAAAAAAGAGAGGGAGGCCTAGTCCCCCTCCAGGAGTGTTTGATTGTCAGTTATCGTCTTCGCCCTCTTCGTCCCAGGAGTATGCGGTTGCTCCGCAGCCCTTGACTGGACAGAGCCACTCTCCGTTGTCAAGGTCTTCGTGTGACGTTTCTTGGTCGTTCGTCAAATGTCCCTGCATGCATAGCACTTCAAACAGTTCTTTTTTCTCCATGTTGATTTCCCCTATCTATTTCTCTTATTTCCTTTGCCTCTGTTCCGGATGATTTTCACGACCAGGTCGACGACGTGCGTCCTTCTGGGAACGAGCACTTGCCCATGTTCATTCATAACTGTGAGTTCCTTCTCGTCAATCCAATAACCATCTAGATCCAATGTGCACCTCTCCGCAGTGTATGTGATATCCCGGCCTTGTCTTAGCTTGTCAATGGAAGGCGTAGGGATATGGAGCAGTGCGAATAGTTTCTGTACTCTTACCATAGTACTGCCTCCACATATATCATGAAGCCGAATACTAATGCCATAATACCAAACATAATGGCGGCTTCAATGATTGATTCTCTTGTAGATTGCTTCATGGTTCCTCCTTTATTTGCCGTGAAGTACACCTTCCTCGTTCGCTCTCTCGAGATGTTTGATAGCATCTTCCAGCTTTCCCTTGCACCCATATCCCCGGCAGGCGCAGAGGTTCAGAGCTACCCAATTGATACAGTCAAGCGCCATGAATAAGGGGCCACTAAAACCCTGAGTTAACTGGATGTGGTCCACATTTTGATGAACCGCGCATAACGATATTAAACTCTCCACGGTGAAACCATATCGTGCAAGGTTCTCAATCAGTTCAGTGTCTCTTCGCATTGCATCTGCATGAATGAAGTCCGAGGCTTCTTTCGTTGGCAGATGTATAATTGTTTCCGGCATTTCATTCCTCCTTCGGTGGCTCTTCCGGAGGCAGGCCTCTGAACTTCCTGCACTGACTCTGGTGCCACTTCAGGATGTCCCGGCCGGCGCGGTCGTTCGCTACCGAGTATCCACAGACGCAGCTGATTACCTTTAGGCCCGGGTCGGGCTGTGCATTATAGATATCGCGGTGCATTGCTAGACCCTCTTGTTTGAATGAGGCTTCAGCATTGTCCCAAATCTCGAGGCGAACCCTTCCTGGTCGCTTATGCAGTCAGGGCATTCCAGGTCTTCGTTCAGTGCAGCACCACAGTTCAGGCACGTGTTACATCTCTGAGCGCTGCCTTGGCGGCACGTGCAATCCGTGGGGTGCTCGTCGTAGATTCTCTTCCATTTCTCCAGGAAGAATACCACGACTTCCCTCAGAAGTTTCACAGCTTCCTGCAGACGCGGTATCGAGATATCGTCCAGGTGGAATAGTACGTAATTGCCGCTGATGTTCGTTGTGTTGACTTCCTTCACGAACGCCATTCTGGACAGCTCGTTGAGTGCAGCATTGTCTGTTCCTTTTTCAATCTTCTGACCATGGTACGCATGGTTCTCCGGCAAGGTTTCATAGACTCGGAAATTGAACCGACTCTCCGGGAACCAATTGGGAAGAGAGAAGCAGATGTCCACACCCAGGAACTCAGTAAGGGTAGGTGCTTTCTCGATCACAGCGCCTCCGTTGTCAGCCATGTTATCCACCGCCTTTGATTTTCTGGTGCGTTCCCTGTTGGCAGGTGTGGCAGCCGTTGCCTTCACCCATGATGTCAGACTCTTCTCCGCAGTATGTGCATTTCGTTTTCATGTTAGCCCCTCCCAGATACTGGAGCGTGATGAGGCGTCTTGCATTTCTGACACGTTGGGATTCCAATCCCATCGATGTACGTCATGCAGTTTCTGTCCCAGGCAATGCTGCACTTGGGACAGTCCGGGGCGAGAATGTTCCGACACTTCCTGCAGGTAACTGCGTCAGGGTCGGAAGTCACTTGTGACTCACCCATGTTCGAGCCCAGGTACATCTTCCCACATAGAGTTGTACCATTCCCCTCAGGGAGAAGATGTCGCTTTGGCGCCGGTCTCAATT
>Ga0307379_10004271_pt1 | contig 20489 bp, 16 predicted proteins | sample UN2MG_FD_202237 | JGI IMG/M metagenome (GOLD analysis project Ga0307379, IMG submission 202237) | Soil microbial communities from Risofladan, Vaasa, Finland - UN-2 | ecosystem: Environmental > Terrestrial > Soil > Coastal area > Acid sulfate soil | place: Finland: Risofladan, Vaasa | collected... | reverse complement strand
TCTTTGTTCTTTCCTCTTCCCGCTTAAAATAGGCATAGGTATCCTTTAAGTTGGCAAAACTGGGGGTATCATTCTCCAGACAAAAGAGCAGTGCCCGGTCAAGTATCTCCCTCTTGATATCCTTATCTGTAAAGTAGCGTTTGGCTTCCAGGCATTGGTCTCTGGTATAGCGGGGAAAGGTTTTAAAATTCTTTTTACTAAATTGCTTCCAGTTTTCTTTCTCAAACATCTGTAAAACCGAGGTCTTTAATACCTGGACTGTTTTTTCTTTCTCCCGCTTAAATTCCCTCTTGCTGATGGTTTTCCCGGGAATAGCAGAAAGTGGATAGGTGACAATTTCTTTCCCGGTGTAGAGGTCAAAGACAAAGAGCTGCTCTTTGCTCTGGTAGATCTCCACCGTCTTTTTCTGGTACTTGGCTGGTAACTGATAATTACAGGCATGGACGGATATACAGGCTTTTTCGTTGACATTTCTCTCTTCTCTTTCGGATAGGGAAGATTTTCCAAAGAGGGAGGGACAGACCGGTCTTAATTTTTCCCTTTCATGTTCAATGAGCAGGGCCGGTATCTTCTGGGTAGCCTGGGATATCTTGCCATTGGCCCTCCTTTTGAGCCATCTGAAGGCCCCTTCATTAGCCTCCTCGACCTGCTGGAAATCTCTGATACTCAGGAAATTACGCTTTACATACTTGATCAGGTTTTCCACCTTTCCTTTGCTCTCAGGATCTGCCTTCCGGCAGACATACATCCTGATATCCTGCTCCTGGATAAAATATCGGAAATCAGCGGTGTAGATGATATCCCCGGCGTTTTCACTCACTACCATTAAACGATCTTGATCAATGACTATCTCCCGGGGCACTCCCCCGAAATAGTCAAAACAGGAAAGCAGGTGACAAATGACCTCTTTGGTATTAAAGGGATGGTCCTGGAAAGTGATGTAGCGGTAGCGGCTGGCCGAAAGCAGGGCAGCAAAGATGAAAAGCCTAAGACCGCCTGGCAAGCGGTACTGGCCAAAATCAAGCTGCATCTGTTTCCCGAAGGGCAATTCCGGAACCTTGCTATAGATCCTGATGGATTCATTTAACTTAAGCTTATCGGCCCGGATAAGATAACGGATGTAATTACGCAGGGTCTGTTCATTCCCCTGGAGACTACCGTATCTCTCTTCCAGATAATCATACACCGCAGACATATTCAGCTTTTTAAATTCATTCTTTTCATACACTTGTAGGATATCTTTCTCATGCTCTTGTAAGGCCTTATCCCGAAACATCTGCTTTTGCTGATACACCCTAAATTCTTTCTCATCCATGAGATAATACTTGGCTGCCGTTTGGGGGTCTATCCCAAGTCTTGAGGCAATCTCATTCCTACAATATCCTTGTTTCTTAAAAGCTTGTATTTTTTGGTACATTTTTCTCTTTTTCATTTCCTCTCTCCTGTAAAGTTTTCTAAAACTATACAGGAGTTTCTCTAAAATGGGAATTTTGTTTACCATCCTGATGGGAATTTTGTTTACCATTACCATAGGAATTCTATTTACCATAGTACTAGGAATTCAGTTTACCATTTCCAAATGTAAATAATAGCTTTAATCAACCAAAAGGGCAGGGTAGGAAAAACTATTTTTAAAAGATTTGTAGTATAATGAATATAGAAAGTTTTTAAAGTTATATTTATGAATAATTTAAAGAAATGATGTGAAATAAGCTCTTTTTAATAATATTTGGAATTGATTTTTACTTAATTAAAATTACAGGTTTATGTTTTTAGCTTATTTAATTTATATTTTTAATTAGGAGTATAAAAAAATGAAAGCATTTGTAGCACATAGTTTTAATGAAAATGATAAGAATATTATTGATAAATTTATTAAGTATTTTGAGTCTTTGGGAGTTAAATGTGAAGATGGAGAAAAACCTGAATTTGATTTTATTGAGGTAAAAATAAAAAGAAGAATAGACAAAAATGATATCTTTATTGCAATATTTACTTGTGATAAAGAGTTATTATTAGAGGAAGGTGGCCCAAAAAAATATTCGACATCAAATTGGGTAATGCAAGAATCAGGTTATGCTATTAGTAAAGAAAAAAAATGCATTTTTTTAGTTGAACAAGGCGTTTATAAATTCTCAAATTTACAAGGGAGCCTTGAATATATTAAGTTTAATCGTGAACAACTTTCTGATGCATTTACGAATATAAATTATATAATTAAATCTTTAGATATCAAATCGATTAATCAAAGTTCTATTGAAAGAAAAGAAGAAGAAGAAGAAAAAATAGAAAAGAAAGGGGAGCTAAAAGATGAAGTAGATATATTACAATTACCGGACAAGGAGGAATCAGATAAAGGAAAAATTTTTGTCAAACTATTCAAGTTAATATTTGAGGAAAAAGATCTTGATGAATCTAAAAAATTGTTTTATGAAAAATATATGCCAATACTAAATGAGGATGAAAAAGTTACACAAGAAGCGGTTTTTCTAAAATTTTTTCATTCAATAGGAGATTTTGAATCTTTCAGAAAATTAAAAAGACTTGCAGAACATAATAATGGAAATCCTGAAGTTTTAAGTCAATTAGCTTTAGCTTTTATAAATATGGAGCAATTCTCCCAGGCAAGAGACTGTTTTATCAAAGCAAGGAAGTTATATGAGAAAAGTTTTAATGAAAATATAGATGAGATAATTTATTGCTATAATGAAGAAAGTAAATGTCTTATTTTAGAAAATAAAAAGGAAGAAGGATTAGAAACTTTAAAAAATTTATTATACGATGATCGTCTAAAAAATCATAAAGGAAAAATTCTATGTAAATTAGCTTATTTATATTTGTCGGAGAATTTATTAAATACCGTTGAAAAATTTTTCATATATGCCGAAGGAGCTTTAGAGTATGATCCAAATAATTCCAATTTAAGATTTAATCTTGGCTATCAATATAGTGAAAAAGGAATACATGATTTAAGTCTTCTACATTATAAAAAATTATGCAACATTTCAATAAACTCAGATGCCCTTAACAATTTAGGTGTTCAATATGATAGATTAAATTTAGTATCTAAAAGTATAATAAATTATTTTGATTCTGCAAAAAAGAAAAATACATTAGCTTTGGCTAATATTTGTAAGAGATATATTACAGCAGGCTTTATTGATGATGCAAAAGAGAAATTGAAAGAATCTTATAAACTGGCTAATGAAGGTATAGAAATTCACGAAAATATAGGAGAAGTGCAAAAATTAATTAATAAAACTCGAAAAAACGAAAATGAAAAAGAGAAAGAAATTCTGAAAGAAGCCGAAGAAAAAAGATCATTCTGGGTAGAATATTCAAATTCCTATTGTATTGATATAGAATTAAAAAATGATAAAATTAAGGGAAAATGGAACACTAATTGGTGTAAAAATTTTCATTTAATATATGATAAAGATAATAAAGTTTTGAAAGGAGTAGGAGTAGTTAAAACCAAAAACAGTCTTTTGTCGACATTAATGAGTAAAGATGGGTTTCCTAAGTTAGAAGTTTACCTTAAAAAAGAAATTCAACTAGAAAGTAAAATCAATCAGTTAAGCGGAGAATATACCGTAAAAATTAAAGAACAGGATGAAGATGAAAATGGGAATTTGTTAGGAGAATCAAAAAATTATATAGTCAATGGTTATTTAGCAATAAACGAAGATTACAAACATATTTCAACTTTAGAAGAGAGTGAAGAAAAAAAATCTAAACATTTTATATGGGAAAAAAGTAATTAATTTATCATGCTTATTCAGATTGAAATGATATTAATAGTTTATAAACCAAGTTTTTAAGAATATATAATCTATTATCCTTTTTATATATGGTTATTATTAGATTAAAATATGATTATTAGATATTAGTCTAAAAAAGGGGAAGTTTCTTACCTATAATCTTGTAATAAATGAGTCTAAATATTTAGTTTTTACATCATATTAAGCATTTTTTACTGTCCCAAAATAATTTATGGTTGTTTTAGTCATGTTAATCAAATAAAAAAAACAAATACTTACCAAAACCCTTGCCTCAAAAGAGCAGGGGGGGTATCTGATCCTAAAAATTAGACCTTCGTATTTTGCATACAAGGAGGGTCTTTTTTGTTTTAGGTACAATCATAAGGGGCAAGTCAATATTTCTCCATATACGCAGTATATGAGAGTTTTTGTAAATCCTTCAAAGCCTTTATTTGTAGAGGTTACAACGTTTTGTATGAATAATTGTTATATAGTAAATATAGTAAATATTTATAAAAAATATAGTTTTTTTATAGTTTTTGTAGTGTAAGAAGGGGGAGTATTGGACTATATAGGAAAATGAGATTGTCGCGCCCTGATAAATCTGGGTTCGCAATGACATTATGCGAGATTGCCACGCACCCAAAGCGGTGCTCGCAATGACAGAGGGAGGAAGAAAAATAAAAAGAAATACAGAGGGATGGATTCCCGTTTTCACGGGAATGACATAAGGGCAATAGGAATGATATAGAGAAAGCGGGAATGATATAGGGAGAAAGAAAAATATAAGAAGAAGTACAAAAGAAGCAACATTAATTAATAACTTTGACCACAACAAAAGGTATAAAATAATAATAAAAAGAGAGGGTTCGGGGAATTTTATATTTTTTTTCTATTTTACAACGTCCCATAATATATCTTATGTAAAGTAATAGTTAAAAACAACAAATTTCCAAATTTAACCCCGAAACATTTAAAGAATTTTTTATTCAGTCTCCGTTTTCTTTATAAAAATTAGATAATGCTTCTCGATATATCGGTAGTGGTCTTTGAGTTTTTCCTTCTTCCCATCTGTATATGGTAAATTCTCTACAACCGATCCTATCTGCAAGTTCTCTTCTAGTTAATTCAGCTTTTTCTCTTAGTTCTCTTAACTTGCTTAGATCAATCTTCATTCATCTTACGTCAACAATCGCTTAAGGCAGGAAATTGACCTTAAAAATTGTCTATCCTCCATTTTTTATAAGGTTTTTTAGAGATAACGTTATCTCTGGAAATATTATAACAAGTGTGGTATTACTTGTCAAATTTATTTTTAATTGTTTCAATTTTTTAATTAATATTTTCTGTTAGTTTTTTGCTTAAAGACGATGTAACCCTTATAAATAAAGGGTTTGCTTGATTTTTGAAGATGTTCCAGAATTGCGTATATGGAGAAATATTGAAGGGTCGCTTATGATTATACGTTGAAGGATAAAAGACCCCCCTTATATGCAAAATATGAAGGTTTAAATTATTAGGAGCGAATAAAAAACCACGGATCTTTTAGGAAAAGGTTTTTTGTAAGTATTTGTCTATTTTATTTGATTAATGATAATAATTAGTAATATTTATTAAAAAGATAATCATAATAAAGTTTCTACCATATCAAAAAGAGTAAACAAATTATAATTTTTACTTAAATACTGATCTGGTTCTTCTATTGTGATTTCCTTAATATGATCATAGATAAATCTACAAAAATCAATTAAAATATGGTTTTCACTATATTCGAATTGTTCAAAATATCTAAAGTCCCCTTGTATTGACTTAAATTCAAAATCTTTATTAATTCTTGGGGTAAAAAAGCTTAAAAATCTGTGAAAGTTATTGGGAGTATCTCCTGAATATAATAATTTAAGATTACTGATATTTCTAAATGTAAAGAATTGTTTATCTGCTTTTAAATTATTTATCATATTTGATTTTTCTTGTCTTGATATTGGCTTTGAACTCGAAAATACGAGATAATCAATATAATTTTCAAATTTATTTTCATAAGTTTTTATTTCTATATATTTCGGGTAGTTAAACTCATACAATATTAGAAAAAATAAAACTAAAATGGTATCAAAGATATACCCCTTTTTATTTCTTATTATTTCAGGTATTAATTCACCGAATTCATTTGTGAATTTCTCTTTAATTAAAGATAATAATTGATATTTATTAAATATCTTTTTTAGGTGTCTTGGATTAGTAAATTCAATCGAATTTAAAAAATTAGAAATTATTGATTTATGTTCTTCAAAAAGTTGAGATTTTTCCACGAATTTCTCTGTATTGTAATTTTTTGGCATATTAAATGAGATATCGAATATTTTTTCTAAGAACTCTTCACCCTTAATTTTATCTTTATATTTCAATTCTGCTGCTTTAATGACGGCATTTTTATCCAATCCACAAAAATAAATTACCTGACTTTTAGGCTCATTTAATGAACTTTCTTCTCCTAGTGTAAAAAATAATTTGATAGAAGAAAGTAAATCTAAAACATTTTCTGGATTACACCTGTCAAGATCATCCACAAAAACTAACAATATTTTATCATTTCCGAGTGTAGATTTTAACAAAGACTGAAATTCTGTCTCAAATTCAGATATTTTTTTATACAACGATTTTTCTGAGCTAACCTTTTCTAAATATTTGTCGTATTCCTCTGCTATATTTCCAATAACTTTTATAGATTTCAAAGATCCCTTTAAAAAAATACTTGCAAATTTCTTTATTTTTTTCTTATTCTCATCATCTATTTTTAATTCATCCAATAGAAAATCGAATAATGAGTATGTTAAATTTTCATCCTTCTCATATCTCCAGGCATTGAAAATCACGGGATAATAAATATCTTTATCTATCTCCTTTTTAATAGAATTAATAAGAGTTGTTTTACCGCTTCCCCAATTACCATAAAGAACAACCATATTATTTTTTTGTAAATGATTAGTTTCATTTTCCAAAAATAATTCTATAAATTTTAATTTTTTTAAAACATCAAAAAGGTCATTCTCCTGATCTAATTCTTTTATAAACCGATTGCTTAAAAAATTGTATGCACTCATGATACAAACTCCTTTTCCCTCCCCTGCCCTTTTGGTTGATTAGGATTATTATTGGCATAGATAAAATGTAAAAGATTTCTTAATTTTTTTTAGTTTATCTCATTCTAATTTTAATTCTCCTTGCTCACCTTTGTTATAAATATGTCTTTTGGCCTTCTTAAAAGTTATATCTTTAATAGCGATTTTGGGAGGACGTTCAATATTTTTATTATTGTATAACAAATCTTCTATTGTTAAGATTTGTATTTTTGGATAATATTTCCCGGATGGTGATTGATAAAAACCACTTGAAATGGCTTCCTTGATCATTGGTTTCGTCGGTGTTTGTAAAGTAATAAATACACCTATTTCAGCTTTTTCTCTATCAACAACACCCTTTAAGGTATCAATCATTTCTCTATTAACATGACCACATTTTACTTGAAGTATTATCTGTTTTGTCTTTTTCATATTTGGATCATCATGAAAGTTAATACAACCATCAATTCCCCTATCAGCTCCCTTTTTCTTTTCAGATTCAAAAGGCCTTGCTCCAACTAATCCTGATGCCCACCACTGAAATTGGTAAGGATCTTGTTGAGCAAGTTCTTCAGCACCTTCTAAATCCACCGGTTCTCCAATTACTTTGTAATTAATATCATCACCAAATGTATCTTCTAATCTATGTTTCATTAACGATATGGCTAAATGTGTTATGTCAATTCCAATCCATTTTCTATTTAATTTTTCCGCTACATTGATTGTAGTGCCACAACCACAAAAAGGATCCATTACAATATCCCCTTTTTTGCTACTAGCTTTAATTATTCTATCTAACAGTGCTTCTGGTTTTTGTGTAGGATAACCAAGCCTTTCTTTAGCTGTTGATACAACAGAAGGGATAATCCAATAATCTTCAATAATTTTACCTTTTTCATGTGCTGTTCTTTCCGTTCTTTTCCCATGGAATATTGATGTAGGTGTTGTTTTAATTCTTTTCATTGTGCTACTTGCATAAGGAACTCTTACATCATCATCATTAAATATCCAATTATCTGTTTTGCTATACCAAAATATTACATCATGCTTTCTTGGAAATTGTTTCTGGCCTGGGCTAGATGCTCCATAATAACACCAAATTATTTCATTTCTATAATTTTTAGGACTAAATATAGAATCCATAACTATTTTTAAGTAATGACTAGCTGTTGGATCACAATGCAAATAAATCGATCCAGTATTTTTTAAAGCCCTTTTTAATTCATGAAGCCTTATAGCCATCATTACTAAATAAGCCATCATATCATTATCACCCAGAAAACTTCTGAGAGCTTGAATTAAACTTGCAATTTTACTGGGCAATTTTTCTACTATTTCAACATAAGTTTCTGCTGCTTTAGTATCCCATTGCCAGGTATCTTCAAAAACCTTTATCTGGGCATGAGATTTAGTACCATTCTTTTCACCAAAAAGGACATTATAATTTCTATTACTATTAAAGGGTGGATCAAGATATATTAAATCAATACTTTGGTCTTTAATATATTCTCGTAGGATTTCTAAATTATCACCATAATATAGAGTGTTTTCCATTATGAAGTGCTTACCTTTCTTTTATATTATTTACATATATTGTTTACAAAAATTCGTCGATATCTTTAACTTGATAAAAATCTATTTCTCTTATCCTGCTTTGAGTAGAAGCCTTTTCTTTGATTTCGGTGATTTCTTCATTAGTGAGTACTTTTTTATTACTTAATATAGTTAAAAGTTCTTTGAGAATTCCATCTTGTTTTGCAAGTAATAAACTCATATTTAAAATCATAGGATAAGAGTAGTCAATATTTTTCTTTTTGGTTTCAAAATACTTTTTTTCACTTAAAATAATCTTATACTTTATAGTATCTTTATGTTTTGACCAGAGAGGAAATCCAAGTTTCATTTCTCGTGGCTCGTTGCTAATGCCGTGTCTAATAACTTTAAAATAATCGTATTTCTCAATTAATTTCTTAACTTCTGTAAATTGTAATTCAGAAAGATTCACTTTTGCATCAATAATTAAAGCATCCCGAACAAACTCTTCATTATACGAGTAAGGATGAAAGGTTAATTCATCAATAATTAAGCTATCTACATGAAGATCTTCTATTTCTGTAAGTTTAAAATAGTGATCATAGTTGTTCTCAATACAACTATAGGTAAAATTTTCAATCTTCCATTTCTTGAGTATTTTCCCTTGCTCACCAATTGAATTAATTTCTGTTTTATTTAATGTTTCAATAATTTTAGTAATATCTTCATGTATTTTTCTGTCTACCCTTAAACTCACCTCTATTTTTTTTAAAGCAACACCAGTATGTTTTGAAAAAAATGTTGTTTCTTTTTTGATAGTAAACATTAATTCCCTACCATTAAAATCAAGATGAAGATAATTTTCCATTATACTTCTCCTCTCTTTTTAGAAAAATAATATTATTTTTCTCTTACCTCTTCATAAACTTAACTTTTAATATATTTTCTATATTTCTTATACGACAAATCTTTCAAAAACCCTCTTTTTTAAAAAACTTATTTATAAAAAAATGAACCCCTGCGTACTCGACTGCAGGGGTTAGGAGGTAATTAAATGAAAAAGCACGTGCAGGTTGGAGATGAGTAACATCATTTATTCTTTTTAAAAACTATATTCTAATACAATAAAATAATCTTTATCTATTGTTATTCCCACTCCTAATTCTAAATTATCTTTTATACTATAATTAATATTAGCACCCAAATTAATACCTTCTAAATCTTTCACATCAGATAAAATACTTGCATTCAAACTATAATCTCTAAATCCCAATATCTCTTTAGAGATAATAATCCCAGCCTCTTTTTCTGTTATATCATAATAACCGCCCGCCTTCAATTTCCAATCTTTCGCTTTACCTGTTTCAACCTTCTTTCCTTCTTGTAGATCACCGATTACTTCTTTTACATCTCGGTGCCTGGTAATAGTGATCCCACTCTCCAAAGAAACAAGGTTCCCCTGATCATCTTCATAAATTACGATCTTCTCTTCCCCGGTATTAATCAATATTTTATCAGGACTTGCCTGAAACTCATTTATTCTTTCTTCAAACTCAACTCTTGCAACTTTTATCTTTTCTTCATTAACCACAGGGTCTTTTCTCAATTCAATTAATTTATCTTTCTCCGATTCATAAGTTGGAGCCTCTTCTTTTATTACAATAGTCTCTTTCAGGGTATCCCCTACCACCTTCTTTTGTATCTCTGCTAATTCAGTGGTTAATTTAATTATTATTCCCTGATTAGCTTTCAATACTTCCATTATTTTTAATTCATTACTCTTTTGATTATCTTGCCACTTCTGATAATATTGGTAGCCGAAATAACCACCAACCACCAATACTATTACCAATAGAACCACGCCAAAAATTTTCATTTTTTAATCAGCCCTTTTATCTTTTTATAAATACCTACAAATACTTTCTTTATGCTTGTCCACCAAAAACCTAATACAGCTTTGGGATGAAGAATAAAAAATACAATACAAATCACGGAAACAATATTATAAGCCAATTTTAAATAATTCATATATTTATCCCTTCCTTTCTTAAAAATTTTTCTAAATTAGTTTCACTTCCCGAATAAATCGGGGCTTGATCATACTTCTTTACCAACCAATATCGTGACGGGTTGGCAGGCATAACATCAATATGTACGTGATTAGGATATACCCCGATTCTAACGCCATCTACCGCTTCAGCCATCAAGGCAACTTCTACCGGTTTTACTCCCTTGACCTGTATATCTGAACCCTTGCCCAATACGTGTGGTGAATTGCTATCTCCACCGCTTCTCTTATTTTCAGCCTTACATCTTACGCCACTGGTAATATCAATCGGCTTACCACCTAATAAATCCCTTATCTCTTCCAACCTGTAAACCAAATTTAGATCAATATGTATCTTTCTATGCTTGCATTCCGAACATTTGCATTTAAACTCCCACCTACTGAAATTCTTAGTCAGATCTCCCATTTTCTCTTTTCTCCTTAATCCCGTTTCTTCCCTTATAATAGAACCCTATGGCAATGGTAACGGCCGATGTAAAGGTTATATAAAAACTTCCAAAACTATCAGGTAGATTTACTTGATTAATCAGCATCCGGTATCCTGCCATGATACTTACCAGGCACCAAAGGGTAAACATTACAGCGGTCATTATCCTTCTAACAAAGAATATGTTTTGATTGAAGTATTCGTTTATCATTGTTTTGTACCAAAATATATACCGGTCAATGTCGTTATAGTAGAGACAACGAAAGCGATAACTCCACTTGCTCCCTTCATCCCGGCTATGGCCACGGTATTCTTTTCTGTCTTTTCTTCTTGTAGCGCTATCCTCTTATCCTGGTTATCGTTGCGCTCTACAATATATTCTTTTAGATTTTCTATTTTCTCTAACAATACTTCGTTAGTTACTCTTGGGGCCATTACCTCATCCCCCTTTATTCTAGCCCATTCCATTTATGTTAAATATCATTTATTTAATAAAAAAAGCCAGATCTAAAAGGTCAAAAACCTTTTTAAAATCTGGCGATCTGGTCGCTCTCTATTTATTTAATTTTTAAAATTTATTTAAGTTTACAATCTCCGGGGGGAAAATTCTGCTTAATTAATTCTATTTCATATTCAAAAAAATCCCCTTCGTGGTAAGAACTACCAGGAAAAGCAGTTATATCAGTAATAACTCTCGTGTATACGGTAATATCATCCCCAATTACCTCAGTTTCTTCGTAAAAAGTCGGTCCATAGATCACCACTGAGGCCTCACCTTCAGAATTAGTATTGATATATTCTTCCCACTCGTCAACCTTATTATACCAAATTCCGCCGGTTATGCAATGCCACTTGGCCAGTTCATACTGTCTGTTGGTAATGGCTCGCCAATATTCATAGACCGTTTGTTCCGCCATATCCTTGAGAGATTCTCCTGGGGGAACCATAGTGCAGCCGATTAATATCAAAACTATAAATATGACAAGGACCGATAACAAAACCTTCCTTTTCATCGCTTATACCCCCTAAAATTAACTTTAAACTATCAATATATAATACGATATAAGCAATGAAAAGTTACCATCAATATTATAAATTTTTTTTCTATAATTTAAAATTATTTTAAGCTCTCGTCTTTATGGCAGTCCATTTAACTTCGTAATTACTTGTCCATTCCATTTAGTTATTATTACGCCATTCCATTTAATTCCTACTGCAACTGTTTCTCCTGTTCCATAAAGACTAATCTGATAACTTGGGTAATAAGAAAAAGCTTGATTAATGCAAGGTATCATATCATTACCATCATAATACCAAAAACCATCTCCACCGCTCGTGCCTACTTCTATGTATCCTGAATGATATATTCCAATATAATCTCCAGCTTTTACATTGAGGTTTACATTAAATTGGTGATATCCTACAGACATATCTCCAATAAATTCATAATCACGAGTGGTAAAGTGAGTTGCGTCAACTGCATAGAAAGTAGCTACTTTGACATTGGTCATCGCCGTACGAGCGAAAATTTCTACTGAAGTGATTATTCCAGAATCGTTAGCTGGATTAGTTTTATTAATATCAGTAGCCGTATTCCGCTGAGTATTTCTATCAATAGCTTCACAACCTATATCAATAATTGCCATTATATCTCACCTACATCGATGGAAGGATCGAAAAAAAGTACCGACGTACTCTTTGCTACCCCTGTCCTTTGAACTTGCTGTCCTGCCTCTGAAGGTGCGGTAGAAGTCTGAACCCCCCCTAATAATGCAGAAGCATAAACCATCGCCCCTGCAAAATTAAAAGCAGAATCATCACGACAATAGCCCTTCACTAACATTAGGCAAGTCTGACCATCAGCCTTAGATTCAAGGGAAATCCTCAATCCTGGCATAGTTGCATTCCCATTAGCTTTCGCTACTTTCCATCTTTTTACTGCCCAGTTAAAATATAATAACATTCCAAAAGTTACATTTTCCCCAACTGGTTGGCTATCAGTTAATCCCGAATAAGTATGATCAGAAGCTAAAGCATTATAAAAGTCAAATTGTGTATCGGTATTTTGTGTATGGCGAAGACTAACTGCAAGCGCTATTTCAGTATCGGTATTAGTGCCTTGTGATATTATCCCACTGGCATTGTTAATTATTGCATTCTTTCCAGCAGTAAAATCCCCAATTTTAATAACGTTATTTTCTATCGTTGGAACAGCAAATTCTAAAGCATTCGCCCCAGCATTAACCTTAGCATATTTCCCAGCACTGCCATTATAATTAGCGGGTGTATCTGTTAGTCCCAAGAATGTAGATACACCACCGCCACCAGGGGCAGCACCGCCACCAGGAGTAGTAGCCCCCCCAGCCAAACTTGCATCTGATTTATTTAATAAATGAATAAATAGATCTTCTAATTTTTTAAATTTGTTTGCAATGGTAACCTGATAAACATATATAGTTTCTTCATCTGTATCTACTCTCATTAATTCTACCTTTTGAACTATAAATTGTTGATTAATATTCCTTTTAACAGAATTTAAAGTTATGATCTGACCACTCCTAATATCGCTTCTATTAGTTATGAAGGTTGCTTCAACGGTTGGGTTGGAATTTTGTAATAAATCTGCCTTGGCTATACTATTGGCCCAGGTTATACTATCAATATTATTATCCACCAAGCAAAATTCGACAATTCCATCTCCGCCTTCAATGGCCAGGATTGCTGCAATTGAAACATCATTTTCTCTTTTAAAACAAATTGGTACTCCAATAGTAGAATAGCTAACAAGTATTTCACTCCCTATGGTTAATTCTCCCTCTCCGAGGCTCCCTGTGCCATAAATACTTACTGTATCACTCGTTGCGCTGACTTCAAAAGTTTGATTTATGCAGGGTATTTTATCTTCATTGATATACCACCTGCCATCATATCCCGGCTGATCAGCACAAAGATAACCAGCGGTAAAATAAATACCGATATAATCACCCTCCACCACATCCAAATCAACTTCAAAGATTTGTTTTGAGCCTGATATTACAGTACCGATGGATTCCGTATCCCTGGTAGAAAGTTTATTAGGAAATCCTGCAGGATCAGGCCGGTAAAAGGTAGCCACCTTACAATTAGATAAATTTGCATATGCATACATTTCTATCCGTGTAATCTTCCCAGTTGCGTTAGCGGGATTGCTTTTATTTACATGTGTGATATTCGGATATCCGACTACTGCCGAACCACTTACTAAAGTTCCAATATCAATCATTTGACCCCCCGCAGCCCCGATTGACAATATTTTCGTTTGCTCATTTAACATAAAATCAAAATAAAGCGGGTTATCCACCCCATCCCAACCGATTGTTTTAACTACTCCGTCCACCGTTATTGTGGGATTAGACTCTTTATATATAATGATATTTGGATCGGCAAAATAACCTATTACTAAATATTTACCATTATGAGAGAATATTGCTCCCCTACCGTTTCCAGTGGGCAAATCAGCAGGATCAGGCTGTTTGCCTAAAATATCTCCTGAACGAGTATAGATAGTTACAAAAGGTGTAGTAGTATGGGCAACTGCTAATTGTATTCCATCAGGAGAAAAACCTACACCATAACAAACTCCAGTGGGCAATTCAGCAGGGTCATTGATTTTAGTGAAAGTATCATTGCTTCGTTTATACACTGTAATAAATGGTGTTGTATCATGCCCTACTGCTAAATAGATAGAGTCAGGTGTCCAGGCCACATTAATTCCCCAGCCAGTAGGCAAAGTAGCCGGGTTATTTAATTTAGTAAAGGTATCTCCGGAACGTTTATATATGGTAATAAATGGGGTAGTATTATGGGCCACTGCCAGATAAACGCCATCCGGGGAAAATTTACATCCCATCCCTTGTCCTGTGGGTAAATTTGCAGGGTTATCAAGTTTAGTAAAGATATCCCCATTTCTTTTATAAATAGTGATATAAGGTGAAGTAGCGTGAGCCACCGCTAAATAAACGCCATCAGGAGAAAAATTACAGCCCCATCCATCCCCTGTGGGTAAAGTAGCAGGATTACCTACCTTAGTAAAGGTATCTTCATTTCTTTTATAAATCATTATGCGCGGTGAAGTAGCGTGAGCCACCGCTAAATAAGTAGAATCAGGAGAGAAAGAAGCATCATGCCCATCATCATTAGGGATAACATCGGGAAGGTTTAATTGTTTAAATGAATCCTCTTCTCTTTTATATATCCAAATACCCTTGTTTGCAAAAACCACATGATCATAAGGGACTGCTAAATAAATATCATCATGGGAGAAATCACATCGAAAAACCCCCCGGGTTGGTGCAGGATCTGGGTTTGGCAATTTCTCTCTTCCCCGGTTAACAGGGGCAAATTTACAAATCCATTCTTCAGCCACGCCATCATAAATAAATGTTTCTCCAAAAACTCCTTGCAATGCTGAACTTTTTATAAATGTCCTATTCCTTAATTGAGATATATTATCATTAATTATTAAATCTTTATAGTCTGCCTGGTTATCGTCTAAGTCAAAGGGAGCTTGGTAGGTATTCAAAGCAAAAAAATGGACATCTTTATTGTAATCTACATACCATTCATAACCGCAAATCCCGGCTATTTTAGTTATAGCTTCGGATACTTGAACATAATCAAAAGAAATATCAAGTATAACATAACCATCAGCCACATTATCGTAAGTAAAACCGGTGAGGTAAGTATCAATTATATGTTTTATAATATTCCCGGCTAAATAATTTTTATAAGATTCAAATACTAATTTTTTATCTAAATCCCTGGTATAATCAATACAATTAATATTATATCTTAACAAGTTTGGAGGTAAAAATCTTTCTTCTTTTGATAATATTCTTCCGGAAAATAGAATATTGGCCCCTTCTTCAATTAAAATTGTCTGTCCATCAATGGGGGCAAGAGTAACATCCTTACATGTAAAATCAAAAGAAGCGGAATTAACTCTTGAAGTTAGTTCGTCAATTATTTTCAGTGAACGAGCATCAACGAATTCAGTTCTATCTATGTCTGCAATTTTAATCGATATTCCCATCAGTATCGTCTCCTCAACTCTATTTTTCTCAAAATCTCATCACTGACCGTCTTGGCCAATTGTCTGATATCTACATCATCACTAATCCTATTATCGTGAATATCGATACTTCCCCTCTCGAAAACTACCCCGAAACTTGCGGAACTGACTTCCGGGGATCCATTTCCTACCATTCCACCGCCGGCAAAGGCTGGAGCCGGTGTAGGAAATCCACCTACAACCGCATCTATTAAATTTTGAGGGATAGACTTAAACTTTCTTATGAAGTCAGTCATTGGTTTAGATACAACATATTCCCCAACAGTCAATCTTGCCGGGATGGTATCGGCCACTCCACCATGTTGAAATTTTTTCACTTCCCCGCCAAATTCAAATCCCTTAACCAAACCACCAGTATTTAATCCAGCAAATCCAAAGACTAATTTAATTACCCAGGAAGCTGCAAGTTTGGCTATCTGCTGAAGAATGACATCTATCATGCTTTTCCAAAGATCCTTCATGGCTTCCCCGAAGGTTTTAGTCCCTGATAATATATTATAAAAAGCACCACTTAAACCGCTCTCAATAATATCTTTAAAATCATTTATTATTTCTTCCCATTCACTGACTTCACCTTTTATTTCGTTCCCGGTATATTTTAATACCAGGTCTAAATCAGATATACCGTCAGATATCCCTAAAGCATATTCTCCTATAAGGTTTTCTCCCCACTGGCGCATATATTTTAATTCTCCATATTCAACAGGAGAACGACTTCTTACGGGTTTGGCCACCGTTTCAACAACTTCACCCATTGCTTTATCTATCCTGGGATTGCCTTCTGATAGTCCATTACCAAGAGCTTCGGATATAGACTTTCCCCAACCTTTTACTTTATCAATAAGTCCTTTAATCTTATCAAATATACCCATGACCTTCTCTATCATGTCTTGTACTTTTTCGATTGCCCTATCTCTTAAATCAGTTAGAAAAGTGACTATTTTTTCCACAAAACCACCTACAAATTCAACAATTACATCCCAGTTTTTCCAGGCTGCAATTATGGCAGTAACCGCTATAATAACTAAACCAATTGGCCCGGTAGCTATTGTTCCTACTAAAGCTATAGCAGGGGCTAATATATTAAAAGCAGAAACAAGCATTAAGATTGGGCCACCTACCGCAGCCGCAACTCCCACTACCGCAACCACTTTTGTTATGGTGGCAACCAGTTCAGGATTTTCTTTAGTCCAGGCAACAACCTTACCTACTATTTCAGTAACTTTTTCTACTAAAGGGATAATCGCTGGGATCAAAGTATCGCCAATAGTTCTACCTGCCCCAGCTAAAGATCCTTTTAAATCGGTCATCCTATCGGTAAATTCGGCTGCCTTAGTTGCCGCTTCGGTGGACATGGTTATACCCAGTTCTTTGGCTTTATTCATTAATTCCTCAATGCCTGCCCCGCCTTCTTTAAGTAGAGGTATTAATTGTGTTCCTGATCTTGCTCCAAATATCTCCATAGCAAGTGCAGCTTGTTTGGTAGGGTTTTCTATAGCAGCTATTTTAGTGGCAGCTTCTTTTAAGACATCGACGGTAGGTCTTAAATTACCTTCGACATCTACGACAGATATTCCTAATTCCTTAAAAGCATCTTTGGCTTCACCAGTTCCTTTTGAAGCATCATCCATCCCTTTAGTTAAGAATTTTAATCCTACCTCTAACCCTCCGATATCCGTTCCTGTTATATTGCAGGCATAGGAAAGAGAAGAAAGATCTTCAACGGCAATTCCAGTTCGCAGGCTCATTTTATCGAATTGATCACCGACTGCAGCAGTTTTCAAAACAATAGCAGTAAAAGCCCCGGTAACTGCAGCCCCGGCAACGGTGGCAATCTTGCCAATTTTACCTAATTTTTCAGAAAAACTTGAAACGTGGCTATCAGCTTTATCAAGCTCACCTTTTAATTTTGAAGCGTCACCTAAAATATTAACCCAAATATCAGCCAATCTATTTTTTCACCCCCATGAAAGCCAAAAATGCCTTGTAAAAAAGCATTTTTAGTTCATAAATTTCAAGAGCATCTTCCATTATCCAGTCTAAATCATCAGGGGGAATTGCCAGTATATCCTTATACCCATAATCATAGGCAAAGGATAAGACTTTTGTTATTTCCCGGAATCCCCCGGCCTGAAATATTTTTTTAACCCGGCTATTTGTACGATCGCATTTTGCACCCTCTCAAAATCATCAACATCAACCAATTCTTCAAATTCATCTACGGTCAGATCTTTTGCTTCCGGATTCCATTTTTTGATTACAGTCAATAGGGTATAAAAAGTATAATCATAAGTGGCAATATCGTCCTCTGGCTTTAATTTCTTTTTTTCTATGTTCAATCTCTTGATATCCAGCATAGAAAGAGGCTTGATTACATACTCTTTGCCCCCTATTAAAATTGGAGAAGTATAAACCATATCTTCAATAACTTTCTTTTCTTTAACTGGATTATAACTATCTTTCCCGCCAATAACCTTTAATCCCTCAAGTTTACTTTCGTCTATTTTAGTATCTTCTTTATTTTTAGACATAAATACTCCTTCCTTATTATTGGGTAATCTTCCCAGAATACCCCTAAATCCTTAAAATTTACCCCCTACACAATGAAACTTTATCCTACCTAATGGTTAACCCCTTAATACCCGGCTTCAAGATTAATTAAGGTAATTTTGTAAGGATATCCTAAACTTGCATCATATTTGGCCTTGCCGGTAACTCCACAGACTATCGGTCCTGGTCCACCCATATTAACCGGATAGGTCAGGTATCTAAGTTTTGGTATATCGATTATCAGGGTATAATAATATCCGGATTCACATTCCGCCCCTACAAATTTAACCTGGAAGGCCTGTTCCGTACCATCTATAAATTTATTGTATTCAATCCGATCCACAAAATCGATAGTAAAGTTAACCGGTATCTTTCTAAGGCCATCCCGGATGATCTTTCTTAATATAGCGGTATTGTTAAGGGCATATTTTCCTACACATTTATTATCATAATTTATCCCAAAGGTATTTATATCATTGTTAGGAGATCCAGCTATACTAATAACCGCCTGCTCCCAGGTAAAAGGATTGGTAGTTTCAAGTGATAAAGCGGTCTTTGGTGTATCGCCCAAATTCTTAGCAATGATTCCATTGGTAGCCTTTAAGATTTTATCGGTAGTAGAGAAATTTAAGGCCAGGGTATTAACTATTGCCCCTAAAAACTGGAAGGCATCCCCTTGATCCCGGTAAACCTCTAAGGTATAAGGATTAATCGGACAATCTGCATGAAAATCAGTCGCCTGTCTGGGAATAAAGATATGCTGTTTGGCATTGGTGGCCCCGGTAGTGGTTATCTTCCGGATAAAATCAAGATTAATAACACATTCCCCTAAATCGGTTACATATTTCAAGCCCATACTGATTACAGCGGTCAAAGCTGCTGGATTTGAAAGGGTCAAAGTTACTTCTTTCCACACTCCAGCGGTTAAAACCGGGACATCTAAATTTTCAAGCGGTGTGGCACAATTAGGTGAATCATCAAGTAAAAATTGTAAATCTCCTAAGGCAGTGGCCACAGAACATTTGATCCAAAGTTTTGTATGGGTTGAAGCAGTCATATTATTAGAAGCAATTGCTTCTGTGGCTAAAATAGCCCCCGCTGCCACTCCGGAAGTAACGCGCAATTTTACTGATTTAGTTCCCTTTTTATAGTCACTTGCATCTACTTCAGATATAACTCCACCATCTATCGACTCATCCCATTTATCCTCACAATCCTCTATCTCGGTTTCTGCTGTCCCTGCCGGGGTTGCCGCTGCTGGTTCATTAATTGCACTACGTAAGAGAGCACCAATACTAGCGGGATGTACTTCCACCACAACATCACCACCGAAAGCCCTTTCTCCCTGGTAAGAGTTTGGTTCATCGAGTATTCCCTTTTGGGCAGCAGATAAAACTTCTTCGATATTCGGGATCAGAGTTTCAGAAACAAAAGGCAGGAAAAAGTCATTATCCCCTGCTTCTTTCTGTCCCCAGATTAATTCTTTTTTAATTCCTATGTGTCCCCTTGCTCCCTGTCCCATTATTTTTCAACTCCTTTCTTTTTAGATTTTTTTCTTTTAATTTTAATTTCTTTTTCTTTAATCTCATCAAAATATCCGGTATCTAACATACTTTTAGATAAAATATTATCTTTTATTTCTCTTATTTCTCCTGGCCTATATACTCCAAAACCAACGATCCAGCGCTCATCGATCCCTTTGAATTTTAATTTCATAAGATCACCTTCTTTTTATTCCCTGGTTACAAAATTTTGCCTTAAAGTTATTTTCATATCAATCCCTACTCCCCTGAAGGGATAAGAGTCAAAATCAAATCTGGTATTCGGGAAGCTAAAATATAGACATTCTCCATCCAGATCTATATGAGCACCCAGGGCTTTTTTAATATCAAAATTAACGTCAAGCACCCCTTTGGTGGTG
>Ga0307379_10004267_pt1 | contig 20496 bp, 18 predicted proteins | sample UN2MG_FD_202237 | JGI IMG/M metagenome (GOLD analysis project Ga0307379, IMG submission 202237) | Soil microbial communities from Risofladan, Vaasa, Finland - UN-2 | ecosystem: Environmental > Terrestrial > Soil > Coastal area > Acid sulfate soil | place: Finland: Risofladan, Vaasa | collected... | reverse complement strand
GACGACCGTCGCCTTGCACGCGACCGCCGCAGCAGCCCGGATGGAAGACTGAACGTGTCACCGGCAAAATTCCCTTGACCGACCCGGCTTCATGGAAGATCGCAGAGAAAAGCGGGAATAGGGGGTTACGGAATGACGAAATCCGAGGATCGAATGACGAATCAAACCCGGAATCCGACCCGCCGTCGTCCCGGCCCCAACCCCAACGGGGCAGGCGGGGCGAGCGCGCCGGGACTATGGCGGGCAGGATGACGAATGGCGGCGGACCCGGCTTCGTTCCGGCGTGCCGGAACTACGCCGTGACAAGTCGCCGGGGCAGGCCCGGAATACGGAAAGAACGGCATCCCGCAGATTCGCCCCGAAAGGCCGGGGCTCATCTGCGGGCGTTGACGGCATGCGCGCGGGGGCGAAAAAGAGAGCGGCGTCCCGTGGGACGCCGCTCGTCAGGATTCTTTTTTCTCCGCGGCCGTGCCGGCCGCGGCTAAACGTGGACGGCAACGGCGCGCGCTCGCCGTTGGCTCGCGGCTAAACATGACGGCGCGGGGGACTCGTTTTAGCGTCGATTTCGGCCGAGGAGGAGGCCGCCGAGGCCCAGGAGGGCCAGGGTGGCGGGCTCGGGCGCGTGGGCGCCATAGTTGTTCGAGATCACCACGTAGTCCAGCGCGTTGACCGCGCCGTCGCCGTTGACGTCGCCCTCGGTCCACGTCGAGCCGATGTTGTAGTGGTTCGACACGACCACGTAGTCCAAGGCGTTGGTGGTCCCGTCCAGGTTGGCGTCGCCCGGCAGCGGCTCGGGTATTCGGACCTCAGCATAGTCGATGAAGTACTCGTACTTCACCTCGTTGTCCTCCTGGTCCGCTTCGAGGTTGGCATCGTAGGCCTTCTCCCAAAGAGCATCTGCGGCCCAGAAGTTGAAGTAAAGCGACATCGCTTCGTCGGGAAAGTGCGAGATGTCCTCCATGCGCAGCGTCACCTCATTCCCGGTGCCAGGATCGATCCAAGTCCACTTGACGCAGGTATCCGGGCACCAATAAAAGCGGAAAGTCTGCCACTCCGTCAGGTCAAACGCATCCGGCATCACGACCTGCACGGGCTTCTGCTGAGAATCATCCCAGGTATTCGTCAAGACCTGCCGGGAAAGGTCGAACACCTCGTTGGAGAGGTACTCGAAGTCGATCTCGTCGCTGTCCTTGTTCGGCTCATCGTACCCGTAGGTGAAGAACGAAGTAACCAGCCCCCTCGGGGCTTGGGGCCATCGGACCCTGGCCTCGAAGCGGTAGCACTGGGTCGGTTCGAATTTCAAGTCCGTGTGAAGTTCACCGCCGAGAAACGTCTCCTTCTTTGGGTGTTCCGGCGTAATTTTCTCGTAGGGGTTGTAATTGTAGTGCGTGATGACGCAGGCGTTGTCCTGCAAGTGCGGGAATGGCGCGGTTGGATGTTGGCTGGGTGTAGGGAAGAACGTCCTCCCCTGCAAATGCCACCCGGACGTGTCTTCCGGATGCCCGATGACCCAGTCGCTGTCAGGCAGGCTACCGTCTGGTCCGGTGAAATCTTCCCTGAAGATGACCGTATCGAAGTCGATCCCATCGCACGGTCCGGCGAAAACTTGGCCCGCCAGGCCCCACGCAAGTACAACCACGACGAAGATCGGCGAGCGGTTCATCGGCTCCCCCTTGTGCCCTTGGCACGGCATGAGATGCGAACCCACTTCTACTTTCCCCACAGCAACAACCGTCAATATACCTCAGTTAGCCGTCTTTTCAAGGAAAAAACCGCGGGCGGGGGGAGCGAGTGATTGCGGCCCGAAGGGGTCCAACGGCGAACAGGGAGAAAACGGAAAACCGATATCAGTATTGGGTTCCCCCGAATTCCCAATTCACATATAGAAACTGTACCGCCGTGCGATGCGGTCGCCTGGCGCATCAATCGGGACATACTTGAGGATGTCCCCAACGCTCCCGGCAGCGTGAAGCGTAATCGGTTCGAGCATGTCAAACTCAGTGCTGTTCCAGTTCATCTTTGTGAGGGCCAGGATTTCGCGGCACAGCGCCTCTTGGGACCTCTCAACAGAGTCCAGTCGCACCTCAAGGGCCCGTGGGGCGTATAGGCCGGGGTAGGTTTCGAAGAAAGGCACGCTGCCCCGGGTGTATAGCAAATGGCGATCGGGCCCCAGAGGCATATGCGTTCCGCGCAAGACAGGATACTGCCCCGTACGGAAGAGGCGTATGAAACTCCTTCGGATGCTCAGCATGTCCGCCATTGTCACCCGTTCCTGCTCCAGGCCCCCATGAAAGCCCGCCAGTTCCTCTGGCGTGAAATACGAGCTCTTGTGCAGGACCACTCGGGCGGGCATGTTCCTGTGCTCGTCCCTGTACCTCTGGAGGGCCTGGATCAGTAACTCCGCCGAATCACCCTCAGTCAGATGGGGTGTCCGGTCCTCCTTGGATATCCTCGCCTGTGCGCCTCGCACCACGATCCCCTCGCCGCGTTCGTTGAAAACTTGTGCAATGCTGGTCATGACAGTCTTCTCGTCGAGGCTTCTGTAAAAACTCACGCCGACGTAGCATGTGGCATAGTCACTGGCCTCGCGGGGCAGACGCCAAGGGGTGCCTCCTGCCTTGTAATACATGGCGGTAAACAAGTTCCATGCCCGAGTAGCCGGGTCCTGTAACTGCCGTGGTCTGGAACGTTGCCTCCGCCGCTTCTTCTTCGTGGCTTTGCCGCGAGTTCCCATGCCGAACGTTGATGGCAAAGCCAGTTGAATGGGAGTGTGGTAACGCATGACCTCGGCTTTCAGGCAATGATGAAAATCGTGCCGATGCCTTGTCGCATCATTCCTATCGCGCTGCGAACGATGCCCTGGGAGCGGCGCGATCTCGACCGCCCGATCCAGTTGCTCGCTCAGTTCATCCGGAACGATGCAGAAGATGATGTGAGGTTGCGTCTCGTTGACCAGGTAATCCATCTCCGCCAGGTAGAGGCTTGCCGCCTGCCTGACGATATCGCCAGGGGTCGTAAGCCTGCCCAGGGATGCGATGGCCCCGGCAGAAAGGCTACGTCTTGCGCGAGCCTCACAAACCCGCTCCGCATTGAACGGGGAATCCTTGCCGAAACCCGGGAAGCGGGGAAAGAGATTAGGCTTCTTTGTCTCCTTGGCGTCAACACCTTTGCTACACGTCTCAAGCCAGTCCAGGAAGCCGTCAATCAGGTTGGATGTGCCGATGACGCCGATTCTGATGTCGCGAGCCTCGGAGCGTTCGTCTCGATCAAGGACGCCATGGTTGAGGATCCCGAAGCGAATATCGACGTGACGTTGCCCGCCCGCGAACTCAAGTTCGACTTCGACCTCATCAATGAACCCTGTCTTGAGCATCAGAACAGCCCCCCCGCATCCCAATCGTCATCATCGTCGGTGTCCGCCTGGGCTGTCTCGGTGCCAAGCCAGTCTTGGTCATCCACACCACGGTCGCACTCAGCCCTAAGCAAGTCGCCAAACGCAAGAAGCGGTTGCTGTTCATCGTCAGTGTCGAACAGTTCCTTGGGCCGAATATGGGTCAACTTGTATTGCCACATTACAACTTGGCCAAGCAGTGCCTGCTGATGTTCCTGCCGCTTCAGGCCAGACAGAAGATCCTCGCCGGATGGGTGTGGCATTCGCCCATCTGTCGTGAACACGTAGTGGGGCGTGATTGCCAGGTGCCAGTTGCCGCCGACCCGAAGGAAAAGGTGCTTGAACGCATCGTGCCGACAGTAGTAAATCTCCCCGGTCTTCCTATGGACTTCGATCTTGACGACTTCGCTGGAGGCCTGGTGCTGCAGAGATCGATACCGATAGGTGCGGCTCGCAGGCCGTCCATCCTCGCCGCGCCTGGTCGGAAAGAAGAAGCATTTCTCGTCCTTCGAATGCCACAGGCGGTGGACGCGCATGTCTTCTCGCAGCACCTGGTTCATCAGTCGCACGAACTCCCGCTGCCGGTCAGGATCATCAGTCTGCACCCACTCCTCGACCTCAAAGCGGTCAACGGTGCCTTTATCAACCAACTCCACCCAAGGTTCCTCCCAGAGATCATGGACGCTGTGAATCGTCTTGTCCGTCAACACCCAGCCGGATGGCAGGCGAACTCCTCGCTCCTTGGCCCATGAAAACACTTCTTCCGGCCTGCGGTATTCCGTACATGCGACGTAGATTGAGGCCGGAAAACTTGTCACCTCAAGCAGGTTTGAGATGAGCTTCTCACTGTGGTAGGTTGCAGGCAGATAAGGGCCAACATCCTTCGGCACTGCCAGCCGCATCAAGGCCGACGCTGCGGAGGCTTCGAACCGCTGAGTCTTCTTGTCGAAACGGATGTGCCGATCCAGTCTTCGTTTCGGGTCGGAGAAAAGCTGTCTCACGTTAACCCAGTATGCTTCATCTCCCTTTGGTCGTACGGCGACCAGAGCCACAGGCGTGTTAGCTCGCATCCAGTAGTCAATGTCGCGATCGTTGCAAAGGTACGTGAACTCGTCACGAGTCTCGCTGATCCACAGACGTTCGGTTGCCTTGACCTGAACCTGAATGATGTTGTTTGTTAGGTCTCCAGTTTCAGGATCGCGGATCTCAATGAACCCATCGATACCCCCCTCAAGACCGGCATTGGTCGGATGCCAGGTGAAGCCCATCTCCAGCACAACCCGTTCCACAAAAGCAACACCTTGTTGGCCGGTGATCTGCTGTTGCGTGATTCGCTTTGGGGGACGATGTTTCATGCGGTTGCGTCCAGAGGTGGCTGATATTGGTTCTCTAGAAGTCCGCGGTTCACCTCATTATCACTTTCTGGGGCGGACATTTCAATAAGATTCGGCCCAACCGCAAGAGCGGATAATTCTTTCTCGAGCGCGAAACCATGATTTTGATTCACACCAGTTTTTTGGCGATTTGTTCGTCGAGGATTTCTTCCCTGGTCAAGGCACGAATCATTATACCAAGGAACGGGAAGGAAGGGGACGACAAACCGCAAACGACAAAAGACAATGACCAAAGGAACGGCGGACCCGCCGTCGCCGAGGCTATGGCGGGCAGGTTACGGAATGAACCCGTCTTCGTCCCGGTGGGACTTCGCCGTGGCAGGCGGCGAAACGGCACAGCCTACAACCCCGGCGCGCCGGGGCTACGGCGGGCAGGCGCGGCCCACGGCGAGATCCTTCGTCGCTTCGCTCCTCAGGATGACAGCGCGCGGCTCAATAGTGCTGTGGGCAGCCGTTTGAGGCCCCTAAGAGGCTCAGAACCCCACTGGAGATACCCCTAGAGGCCTTTAAACCAGGTTTGGTTCAAACCGCGCCCGTCCGAACGTCATGCCGACCGAATATTGTGAAAATTTTCCCAAGAAAACTCTTGCCAACATCCTGGGGTTGTAGGGATACTACTCCGCAATCTTGGCTCCTGGGGACAAGTACGCTGCCAAAGGGGAACACATGACCAAGTTTAATCTCGGCACCCTGTTCTTGTCGGCACTGATGGCTGTTTTCTGCGCAGGCACGACGCCTGCGGTGCTGGCTCAGGAAAAGGCAGAGGTTTTCGAGCCGGTCCTGGCCGAAGACCTTTCCCTGAGCCTGAAAGGCGTAAGCCCGTACGCGGCCGCTCCCGAAGCGGCAGCGCCTGCGTCGGAGGCATCGGCTGCAGCGCCCGCGGGCAAAGCGGCCCCGATCCCAATTCACAGCATCGAGGGCCTCAGCGGGACGCCGATTGTGCCGATGGCGTACTTCGTCAATGCGGGTCCTGAAGGCACGGTATTCGGCCTGCCGAGCGCTTCCTATTCATACCTCCTGGCTAACGACAAGATGGTTCATGCGTTTGCCGTGTCCGAAACGATCTATCGGCGGATTGAAGTGAGTTATGCGTTCAACCGGGTCTCGCTGGGCGACTTTCCGGGGAAGGTGCAGGACGCCACCGGAATCGACATCGGTCGCAACCATGTGGCGTTGCACCACATCAATCTGCGGGGATTGCTGGTGGAGGAGAACAGTCACGACCTTCCTCTTCCGGCGGTGGCTGCCGGCGTGCATTTCAAGATCAACGAAGGCATGCGGTCCATCGATCACCGCCTTGGGGGGGCCGTGAGCGGCCTGGGGTTCGAGCGGGAGAGCGGGGTGGACTACACTCTGACGGCCACGAAGACCATTCCGAAGATTGCATTCGGTCGGCCTGTCATTGCCACCGCCGGCCTTCGCTTCAGCCAAGCGGCACAGATTGGCTGGTTGGGCTTTGGGGACACCTATCGAGCGACCTGGGAAACCGGGTTTGCCTGTCCGGTTCTGGACAATCTTATTGTCGCATACGAATACCGGCAGAAGAAGAACCCCTATAGCCGCCTGGGCAACCTGGTGGGCAAAGAGGAAGGGTGGCATGCCGTCAGCCTGGTGTGGATCGCCGACGAGCATCTCACGGTCGCCGGGCTGTGGGGCGATCTGGGCAATCTGATTGATGACGACCAGGATGCGGTCTGGGGAGTTCAGATCAAGTACGAGTTTTAAAACTACAGCGCAACTTTGCGCGGCGTCCCGAGTGGGACGCCGCGCTATTTTTTTGGGAGGGCGGGGGGGCGGGGGGTGAACGGCACAATACGCGCCCGCCCCCAAAGGGGTCCAACATGGACAGGGACAAGGCGGGCGGCTAAACATGAACGGCGCGCGGTCAATCGGACCGCGTTTCGGCCAGGGTGCGGATCTCATCGAGCAGGGCGTCGAGGAGGTCTTTTTCGGGGACCTTGCGGAGGGCTTTGCCCTCGCGGAACAGCAGGCCGTGACCCTTTCCGGCGGCCACGCCGACGTCGGCTTCGACCGCTTCGCCCGGACCGTTGACGACGCAGCCCATGACGGCCACGGTGAGAGGCGCGCGGACGTCGCGGGTGCGGGCCTTAAGCGCCTCGACGAGTCCGATGAGGTCCACCTCGCACCGGCCGCACGTCGGGCACGAAAGAATGCGGATGCCTTGCGGCGGGCGAAGCCCCAGTTCGGCGAGGATATCCTGGGCCATGAGCACTTCGTTCACGGGAGAGCCCGTCAGGCTCACGCGCACGGTGTCGCCGATGCCTTCCGACAAAAGCGTCCCGAGGACGATGGCCGAACGGGTGCGGGCCTCGTCCATCGGCCCGGCGGCGGTGATGCCCAGGTGAAGCGGCAGGTCCGAGGCCTCGGCCAAGAGGCGGTAGGCCTGGAGCGTGGTCGGCACGTCGGACGCCTTGGCCGAGAGCACCAGGTCGCGAAAGCCTTCCGTTTCGGCCTGGCGGACCCATTCCATGAGGACGTCCACCATGAGGGGTGCGAGGTCTGGGCGGTCGCGAGGCGGGCGGCTCGAACAGCGTCCCCACCTTTCGCTTCGCTCAAGGTGGGGCTTTGAGCGGCGTGCGCCGCGGACGCTGCCGGAGTTGACGCCGAAGCGGATGGGCCGGCCAAGTTCGACCGCCCGCGCGAGCACGCGGCGCAGGCCGTCGGGATCGTCCATGTTGCCCGGATTGAGGCGGACCTTGGCGACGCCCGCCTCGAGGGCCTTGAGCGCGAGCGCGGTGGTGAAGTGAATGTCGGCAATCAGGGGGACCGGTGAAGAGCGGACGAGTTCCGGCAGGGCGTCGGCGTCGGGAAGCGAAGGGACCGCGACGCGCACGAGGTCGCACCCCGCGGCGGCAAGGCGGCGAATCTGGGCCAGCGTCTCCCCGGCGTCGCGCGTGTGCGTGGTCGTCATGGACTGGATGCTGACGGGGTGGGCGCCGCCGATCGGCACGGGTCCGACGTGAACCACGCGGCTCGGACGCCTCGCGAATCGTTTGTCGGCCGCCATGGGCATCATTATCTCGGGCGCACGGCGGACCTGTCAAGGCCGCACGGCTCGAGCCCCGTGCGCACGGCCGGGCAAGACCGGCCGTGCCACACCAGGCACGTATCGCGGTTCTCGGCAACTGCAAGAAAATCCTGGCACACTCCGGCGGGAGATGCTGATTGACAGGGGTGGCACTCTTTTATAGGATGTGCTATCGACAAAGGAGGGCGGGTCATGAGCGGCACGTTGGTTCGTTTCGGCGTTTCGATGGACGAGCGGCTCCTGAAGGTGCTCGACGGCATCGTGGCCCGGCGCGGCTACACGAGCCGAAGCGAGGCCCTTCGGGACCTCGTGCGCGGCGAGCAGGTCCGCGAGGCGTGGGGGAAGGAAAGCGGGCCCGTCGTCGGGACGCTCACGCTCATCTACGACCATCACGTCCGGGAACTTGCGGAGCGTCTCGTGGACCTCCAGCACGACCACCACGGCCTGGTCCACTCGACGATGCACATCCACCTTTCGCACCGGATGTGCCTGGAGGTGATCGTGTTGAACGGCAAGCCTCAGGAGGTTCAGCGGCTGGCGGACCGCCTGATTGCGGCGAAGGGTGTGAAGCACGGGCGCCTCGTGGCGACGACGGGCGAGGATTTGGTGTAGGGTTCGCTTATATCCCCTCTCCCCTGGTCGCCACAGGCGACTCGACGGGCCATCGAGGGAGAGGGGGTGATGAAACAACCACTTAAAGGAGTAATGTCATGCACATTGCTTCAGGTTTTCTCTCACCGCCCGTCTGGGGGACGATGGCGGCGGTGAGCGGCGCGGCGCTGGCGGGGTCGCTGGCCGCGGCCCGGCGCCAACTGGACGATCGCAAGGTCCCCCTGATGGGCGTCATGGGTGCGTTCGTTTTCGCGGCCCAGATGGTGAACTTTCCGATCCTCAGCGGCTTTCTTGCGGGGCTCCCTATCGGGACCAGTGGCCACCTGGGGGGAGGGTTCCTGCTCGGTGTCCTCCTGGGTCCCGCCCTTGGGATTGTCGCAATGGCGTCGGTTCTCGTCATCCAGGCGCTGGTGTTTCAGGACGGCGGCGTCGAAGCCCTTGGCGCGAACATTTTTACCATGGGGGTTTTCCCGTGCATCTTGGGTGGCGTGGTGCGGGGGCTGTGGCGGAAACCCTCATGGCTGTCGTACACCGTCACGTTCGCGGGCGCCGCCATCGGAGTTCTTGCCGGCGCGACACTCGTGATTTTGCTTCTTGACTGGTCGGTCATGTTGCCCCAAAGCGTCAGCCTGCTCCAAGCGCTTGGAGTGATGGATTCCGTTCATCTTTTCATCGGGTTGGTGGAGGGTGCTATTACGGTGGCGGTGGTGCGATTTGTGCTTGGGGCCCGCCGTGAGGTTGTTTTCGGCACCACCCAGTTGGTATCGGCCGGGGAGGTCAAGGCATGAGCCCCTACAACCGCAACACGCTCCTGGTCGGAATCCTGGTCGTTGTTGTCATTGGGGGCGTCCTTTCGTACTTCGCGTCAGGGGACCCCGACGGGCTGGAGAAGACGCAGGAAATCCTCGGCGCCGCCGAGCCCGTGCATACGGGTGTTGAGCCGCCGCCAAGCGTGTTCGAGGGATACAGCCTCAAATGCCTTGGGGAAGGTTTTTGGGGCAATGCGGTGGCGGGGGTGGTCGGAAGCCTGTTCGTGCTGGGGGGGCTTCTGGTAGTGGCTCGTATCCTGAAGCGGCGGCCGTCACGGCAAGATCCGGAGAAGGTGTAGCGGAGCCCACATTGCGCGAGGGCAGGCATGCATCACGTGATGCTGGATCATTTCGCGGCCGGCCGTACACCTGTCCACCGCCTCGATCCCGTCGCCAAGACGCTTGCGGCCCTGGTGCTGATTCTTGCCACCGTTCTTGTGCGTCGGGACCATCTGCTCCCATTTGCGCTCGTTGCGGCGGCCCTGGTCTGCTATTTCGCCATCGGACGGATCCCTGTGGTGTACGCGGCGAAGCGAGTGCTTATCGTGTCGCCGTTTGTCCTAGCAGTCGTGGTCCTTTTCCCGTTTTTCGAGCCGGGCCATCGCCTGTGGGCCGTTCACGTCGGGCCATGGGTGCTGAGCGTCAGCGACGTCGGACTCGCGCGAGCGGCGCACCTGGGGAGCAAGTTCGTGCTCTGCGCTTTGACGACGCTTGGGCTGTTGGCCACGACGCCCTTTCACGGGGTCCTCGAGGGTCTCGCGCGGCTTCGCGTGCCGAGGGCCTTCGTCATCCAGTTGGCGTTCCTCTATCGCTACCTCTGGGTGCTGCTGGACGAGTTGATGCGTATGCGGCGGGCGCGTGCGGCGCGCGACGGCGGACTCGGGCCGTGGTCGCTCCGTTTCCGCAGCCATGCGGGCGTGGTCGGGGTCTTGTTCCTTCGGACCTACGACCGGGCGGAACGGATTTACTGGGCGATGGCCTCCAGGGGATTCGACGGCCGGCTCCCCGCGCCGCCGACGCAACGCATGAGCGTCAAGGACGTGCTGTTCTTGGCCGGCACCCTGGCGTTGGCGGTGGGAACACTAATTTGGGACCGATTGGCCTATGGCTGAGCCGAGCCTCGAACTCGTCGACGTTCGGTACCGCTACCACGCGGGGGCGGAGGTGCTCCGCGGCGTGACGTTCTCGGTGGCGGCCGGCGAGCGCGTCGGCCTCGTGGGACCGAACGGCGCCGGCAAAAGCACGCTTCTGCTGGCGATAGCCGGCTTCCTCCCGGCCGAGGGTCGCATCCGCGTGGCCGGCCACACGCTCAACCGCTCGACGGCCCGCGACGTGCGCCGCCACCTCGGCATCGTCTTTCAGGACCCCGACGACCAACTCTTCATGCCGCGCGTCGGCGAGGACGTCGCGTTCGGACCGCTGACGATGGGCCTTGCGCCGGATGAGGTGCGGGCCCGGACGGCGGAGTCGCTCGAGGCCGTCGGCCTGGCGGGCTTCGACGACCGGTCGCCGTACCACCTGTCGCAGGGCGAGAAACAGCGTGCGGCCCTGGCGACCGTGCTTGCGATGAGGCCGCAAATCCTCGCCCTCGACGAGCCGACCGCGGGTCTCGACCCTCGCGCGCGTCGGCGGCTCATCGCCCTCCTTCAGAACCTCACCACCACGATGCTCGTGGTCGGGCACGACCTGGACCTCATCCTGGACGTGTGCGGGCGAGCCATTCTGCTCGACCGCGGCCAGGTCGCGGCCGACGGACCCGCTGCGGATATGTTGCGCGACGCGAAGCTTTTGGAGTCGCACGGCCTGGAACTGCCGTTGAGCGTCGCCGAGGGCGCATGAGCCGCCGGGGACTCATATTTTTGCGTCTGGGCAAGTGATGGACAGAGGGTGAACCGGCCGATAAAATTAGGAGCAAGTCAAGACCGGGAGTCTGCAATGGTAGCCTTGGGCGATATTCTGAGTCGGCGAGAGGAGATTCTCCGCGTTGCCGCCAGGCACGGAGCGCACCATGTGCGCGTCTTTGGGTCCGTGGTCCGGGGCGAGGCGGGCAAGAACAGCGACGTGGACTTCCTGGTCCGCCTGGACCTCGACCGGTCGCTCCTTGACCACATCGCACTCATTCGTGAACTGGAGGGTCTCATGGGGTGCCGTGTGGACGTGGTGACCGAGGACGACTTGCACCACGCCATCCGCGCTCGCGTGCTTGCGGAGGGAGTGCCCCTGTGAAGGACGACCGCCTTTACCTGGAACATATCCGCGACGCCGTAGCGAAGATTTATGCCTATACCGCGGGTGGGCACAACGAGTTCATGCGGGATTCGCTGATTCAGGACGGCGTCATCCGCAACTTTGAGATCATCGGGGAAGCGTCCAAACAACTTAGCGACAAGGCAAAGGAAGAACACCCCGAAATCCCCTGGAGCGACGTCGCCCGATTTCGCGATTTTCTGATTCACCACTACATGGGCGTGAATCTCAAGCGAGTGTGGGGCGTGATCGAGACCCATCTGCCCGCGCTCCGCAAGGCCGTGGATGAACTCCTGAAGTCCTGACCGCGCCTAAGGGGTGACCCATCTTGTTTTCGGAGCCAACGCATGGACGCACTGACGCGCGCGCTGGTGGAGTCGGCGAAGGCGGTGTTCGATCCGCCGGGGCCGGTCCTCGAAATCGGCTCGCTCCAGGTCCAGGGCGAGGCGGCGGGCGACCTTCGCCCCCTCTTTCCGGGGAAGGAGTACGTCGGCTGCGACATGCAGGCGGGCCCCGGCGTGGACCGGGTGGAACGGCTCGAGTCGCTTTCGCTGCCCGACGGGTGGGCGGGGACCGTTCTCTGTCTGAACGTGTTCGAGCATGCCTGGGACTTCCGACGCGGCGCCGAGGAAATCCGGCGCGTGACGGCGTCGGGCGGATTGGCCCTCGTCGTCACGCTCTTTGAGTTCCACATCCACGCCTACCCCGAGGACTACTGGCGCTTTACGCCCCGCGCGCTCGAGCGCTTGTTCGACGGTTTCGAGAGCGTTCTCGTCGGCCGGCAAGGGCATCCGAAGACGCCGCGGCTCGTGTTCGCGCTCGGCCTCAAGTCGTCGCCGGAGAACCTCGAGGAACTAACCGCGCGGTGGCGCTCGGAGACGCTTGTGAGGTGGACCGAGCGCCCGCCGCTCTGGGATCGGCTCCGCGCGGCCGTCGGCGGGACGCTCTTCGGGAAGCGAGGCTTCCGGCGGATTCAGCATTGGCGCGACCTGACGATCCACGTCGGGAAGGTGTGAAGTTTCGCAGGCTTGACGCCTTCTTTGGCTCGTCAGCCGGATCCTATCCGGCCACGACGGCAGCGGGTCGGCGGCGCAAGAACAGCCTTCGCACCACCACCGCCGCCAGCACCAGCAGAACCACGCCCACCAGAACAGGAACCAGGATGGCCAAAAGCGACACCCCCACGGAGCCGATCGCCTCGGCCGTCGAAACGAGTGGATTGGCGGCCCCGGCCGTCTTCATCGTCGAGGTGCCGCGCGTCGTCACCGTCAGGGCCTGGACCGTAAGCGCCACCCCGCCGCCGGCCATCACAGCCAGCGTCCACCGCAGGAAGGGGCTCATGTCGGTGATGCACGCGGCCGTGACGATGATTCCGGCTACGGCAGCGGCCGGCGTCGCAATCGTGTCGAGAAGGTTATCCAGCCAGGGCACGTAGTAGGCGGCGATCTCCAGGGCCGTGGCGATCGAAAAGGCAATCAGCGCCGGCAGCGACCCGATCCAGGCGAAACCCTCGGCGAGTTCCAGATGGCCCGAGTGGGCGGCCACGCTCATGACCAGCAATGGGACGAACACGCGGAACCCGCAGGCCGCGCTCAACCCGATGCCCGCCATCACGGCCAGAACGGCTTCAAAGGCGTTCATGGTTTTCCTCCCATGCCGAAGGTTTGTGTCGGACATTCATTCTACGCGATTGGCTGTGCCGAGGCGAGGGTCTGCCTGACAGTCTGGAAGAAAAGAAACCGGCCGCCCGCTCAAGGCGGACGGCCGGTCGTGTTCGTCTCGCGGCGAGGTCTAGCGTTTCTTCGCGGCCACCTTCCTGGTCTTCCTGGGCTTCTTCCCACCAGCCTTCTTGGCGGCCTCGGCGACGGCCACCTGGGCGGCGGCGAGGCGCGCGATCGGCACGCGGAACGGCGAGCAGGAGACATAGTCCATGCCGGCCTTGTGGCAGAAGTGGATGGACGCGGGGTCGCCGCCGTGCTCGCCGCAGATGCCGATTTTCAGTTTCGGCCTCGTCGCGCGCCCGCGCTCGATGCCGATGCGGATGAGTTCCCCGATGCCCTCCTGGTCGATCGTCTGGAACGGGTCGGCCGGCAGAATTTCCTTCTTGAGGTAATCGGGCATGAAGGCGCCGATGTCGTCGCGCGAGAAGCCGAAGGTCATTTGCGTCAGGTCGTTGGTGCCGAAGGAGAAGAACTCGGCGGCCTCGGCCATTTCGCCGGCCGTCAGGGCCGCGCGCGGAATCTCGATCATCGTGCCCACGAGGAAATCGAGTCTCTTCAGACCGAACTTGCCGGCGACCTCGGCCTTGACGCGTGCGATGATGGCGGCCTGGTCGCGGATTTCGGTGACGGCGCACGTGACGGGGATCATGATTTCCGGACGGGCCTTGACACCTTCCTTGTGGAGTTCGGCTGTGCCCTCGAGAATGGCCCGGACCTGCATCTCGGTGACCTCGGGGTAGGTGATTCCCAGCCGCACGCCGCGGTGGCCCATCATCGGGTTGGTTTCGTGCAGCGCTTCGCCGCGTTTGCGGATCTCGGCGACGTCGATGCCGAGGCTCTCGGCGAGTTCCCGCTGGACGCCTTCGTCGCGCGGCACAAACTCGTGGAGCGGGGGGTCCAGGAGGCGAATCGTCACGGGGTAGGGGGCCATCGCCTTCAACGTCCCCTTCAGGTCCGCCTTGACGTGCGGGAAGAGTTCGTCGAGGGCGGCGCGGCGCTCGGCCTCGTTGCCGGCGAGGATCATCTTGCGGAGTTTGAAGAGGGGCGCCTCGGCCCCTTCGCCGTAAAACATGTGTTCGGTGCGCACCAGGCCGATGCCTTCGGCCCCGAAGGTGCGGGCCACGCGGGCGTCCTCGGGCGTGTCGGCATTGGCGCGGACGCCGAGTTGGCGGACTTGGTCGCAGACCTTGAGAAACTCGACCAGTCGCGGATTCTCGGGGTCGGGATCCACGGTCGGCAGTTTGCCGGCGTAAACAACGCCCTTGGTGCCGTTCAGCGAAATCCAATCGCCCTCGCGGAGGACCGAGGCGTCGGCGGAGATGGTCTTGGCGCCGGCGTGAATTTTCAGGGTGCCGGCGCCGACGATGCAGCACTTGCCCCATCCGCGGGCGACGAGGGCGGCGTGGCTCGTCATGCCGCCGCGGGCCGTCAGAATCGCCTTGGCGGCCCGCATGCCTTCCACGTCCTCGGGGTTGGTTTCCTCGCGGCAGAGGATGACGACCTCGCCTCGTTCGGCCCATGCGACGGCGTCGGCGGCCGTGAAGACGATGCGTCCGGCGGCGCCGCCCGGCCCCGCGGGCAGGCCCTTGGCGAGAACGGCGGCTTCGCGTTCCGCCCGGGGGTCGAGGATGGGATGCAGGAGTTCGTCGAGTTGGGCGGGCGTGACGCGCGTGACGCCGATTGCTTTCGTGATGAGGCGCTCGCGCATCATTTCCACGGCCATGCGAAGGGCGGCCGGGCCGTTGCGCTTCCCGGTCCGCGTCTGAAGCATCCACAGCCGACCGTCCTGGATCGTGAACTCGATGTCCTGCATGTCGCGGTAATGTTTTTCGAGGCCGTTGCGGATCCGGACGAGTTGGTTGTAAACCTTCGGCATGGCGTTCTGGAGGCTCTGGAGTCCGGCCGAGTGCTCGGACCGCGTCTCCTCGTTCAGCGGATTGGGCGTGCGGATGCCGGCGACGACGTCCTCGCCCTGGGCGTTGGGAAGCCATTCGCCGAAAAACTTGTTTTCGCCCGTGGCGGGGTTCCGCGTGAAGGCCACGCCGGTCGCGGAATTATCGCCCATGTTGCCGAAGACCATGGCCTGGACGTTGGTGGCGGTGCCCCACGCGTCGGGGATGGCCTCGATGCGGCGGTAGGAGAGGGCGCGCTTGCCGTTCCACGACTGAAACACGGCGCCGATGGCGCCCCAGAGTTGCTCCCGCGGGTCGTCGGGGAACGCCTTGCCGAGGACCTCTTTCACCTTGGCCCGGTAGATGCCGGTGAGTTCTTCCAGTTGGTCGGCCGTCAGGTCGGTGTCGTTCTTCGCCCCGACGCGTTCTTTCATCTTCGCCATTTCGTGTTCGAGTTGATGGCGGATGCCCTTGCCCTCAGCAGGTTCGATGTCCGCCGCCTTCTCCATCACCACGTCGGAGTACATCGTGATGAGGCGGCGGTAGGCGTCCCAGACGAACCGCGGGTTGTTCGCCAGGCGGATGATCCCGGGGATCGTGCGCGTCGTCAGACCGATGTTCAGCACCGTCTCCATCATGCCGGGCATCGAGATGCGGGCGCCTGAGCGGCACGAGACGAGCAGGGGATTGTCCGGGTCGCCGAACCGGGCGCCCATGACCTTCTCGACCCGGGCGAGAGCCTTGTCCGCCTGGCCCTTCAGTTCCCCGGGATACCGCCGGCCCTGCTTGTAATAGTGGGTGCAGACCTCGGTCGTGATGGTGAACCCGGCCGGGACGGGGATGCCGAGATTGGTCATTTCGGCCAGATTGGCCCCTTTGCCGCCGAGGAGTTCCTTCATGTCGGCCCGGCCGTCCGCCTTGCCGTCGCCGAAGAAATAGACGTACTTCCTTGCCTTCGCCATCGCGCTTCTCCCTTTTTCTGCCCGACCGCGGTTTCGATGCCTTTTGTAGCGCGGGGCCTTGTGCCCCGCGATGTTTGGGCGCGGGGGATAAACCCCCGCGCTACATGCCGGCTTTGCCGCTTCCCTTCGGCCCCTCTAACCAAATGGCGCGCCTGTCCATGGCGCGCCACTCAGAGGTGGCTGGTATTCTTAGCACTTTGGGCGGCGGGCGTCAACCCTTTTTCGCGTGGTGCACCCAACGGCGCCCGGCGTGTATTCACGCCCCCGGCCACGGCGCCCGGCGTGTATTCACGCCCCCGGCCACGGCGCCCGGCGTGTATTCACGCCCCCGGCCACGGCGCCCGGCGTGTATTCACGCCGGGCTAAATAAGGCATGCGACCCGTGCCGCGCGCCGTTTATTTAGCCCCCCGTGAATACACGGGGGGTGCCGTTGTGCGTTTTTTCGTCACGGCAACCCGAGCATCTTGTGAATCTGAAGGTTGAGGCGGACGGGGAGGGCGTCCTCGACTATCCATTGGGCCAGCGCCTTCGGGTCCAGGCAGGGCCGGGCGGCCCCGAAAAGAACGGGACACCGCGCAAGAAGGCCGTGCGACTCGACCACGTCCTTGGCCCAGTCATAATCCGGCCGGCCCGTGAGGACGAACTTCACCTCGTCGCGCGGCGTCAGGCGCTCCAGGTTGCGCCAGTCCATCCGGTCGGCCATCCCGGAGCCGGGCGTTTTTATGTCCACGATTCGCCGGGCGCGCGCATCCACGAGGTCAATCGGATGGGCGCCGGAGGTTTCGACCATCACTTCGTGCCCCCGGCAGACCCACGCGACGATGAGGGCGTTAACGTCCTCGGGCTGGAGGAGCGGCTCGCCGCCGGTAATCATGCACCAGGGCAGGCCCGTTTCGTCGAGGCGCGCCAGGACCTCCGCAACGGTCATGTCGCGCCCGGCGTCGGGGGGGCGGGCGTCGGGCGTGTCGCAATACGAGCACGCGAGGTCGCATCCGGCGACGCGGACAAACGCCATCGGCAAACCGACGTGCGTCGTCTCGCCCTGGATGCTTGAGAATATCTCGAATACTCGCATAGCGTTTTTTCTAACCGCAAAGGGCGCAAAGAACGCAAAGAAAGACGAGGGAAGGGGAACGGCAAACAGACCCCCACACCGCGTCGTTGTCCTTTTGTCTTTCTGTTTTTCCCCCAATCTTTCCTTTGCGTGCTTTGCGTTCTTTGCGGTTCCAACCACCTTTACATGCGCTCGGCCACCTCGATGCCCAAAAGGTCCAGGCCCTTCGCGATCGTTCGCGCTACGAGGTCGCACAGTTTCAGCCGGGCCGCCCGCACCGGCGCCTCGCTCTTCAGGACCGGACACGCCTCGTAAAAGGCCGTGAACGCCTGCGCCAGGTCATACAGGTACGCCGCGAGGACATTCGGCTGGTAGCCGTCGAGGGCCCGGTCGAGCGTCTCGGGGAATCGCAGGAGCATCTTCCCGAGGGCCAGTTCCTCCGGGGCCGCCAGGGGGATGGGGTCGGCGTCGGCGCGGTGGTCCTCGGCCTCGTGGCCGCCTTTACGAAAGATGCTTCGCACGCGGGCGTAGGCGTACTGCATGTAGGGGGCGGTGTTGCCCGCCAGCGAGAGCATCTTCTCCCACGAGAAGACGTAATCGCTCGTACGGTTCTGCGCCAGGTCGGCATACTTGACCGCCCCGATGCCGACAATCCGGGCGATCTGGTTGCGCTGCTCCTCCGTGAGCGGCTCGGCGCGCTCGGCGGCGACGTCCTCGGCGTTTTTTTTCGTCACGAGGTCCAGGGCGCGTTTCTCGGCCTCGTCCAGGAGGTCCATGAGTTTGACGGTCCTGCCCTCGCGCGTCTTGAAGGGCCGGCCGTCGGGCCCCATCATGGTGCCGAACGCGACGTGTTCGAGTTTCACCCGCTCCGGCGCAAAACCCGCCTGCCGCGCGACCGCAAACAACATCTGAAAATGCAGTGCCTGCCGCGCATCCACCACGTAGAGAATCCGGTCGGCGTGCGGGGACTGCGAATTGCGGATTGCGGATTGCGGATTGCGGATTTCCGGCAGGCAACCGGTGCGGAAGGCGATGGCCGCCAGGTCCGTTGTGGCGTAAAGATACCCCTCGTCCGATTTCTGGACAATCAGCGGCAGCCGCTCGCCGTCCTTGCCCTTGAACCCGGGCGGGAACACACACTGAGCCCCCTCTGACTCCGTCAGAAGTTTTTTCTTGCGCAGGGCCTCGACGATATCGGGCAGAACGTCGTTGTACGCGCTCTCCCCGCGAACATCCGCATCCGTCAGAAGAACACCGAGCCGGTCGTAAACCTCACGGCAATGGCCCATGGAGACTTGCAGGAAAGCGTCCCACACGTTGCGCGTGTGAGGGTCCCCGCGCTGTAACCTGACCACCATATCGCGTGCTTCCTGTGCAAACTCCTTATCACCGTCAAAAAGGCGCTTCGCTTCCTGATAAATGGCTTCCAGATCTTGAAGCGCCTTGTTCGAAAAGAAGGCTTGCTGCCAATTGGGAACCGGCTGAATGAGTTGCTTGCGTTCAATGTACGCCACGAGCATGCCGAACTGCGTGCCCCAATCGCCGACGTGGTTCTGGCGGACTACCTTATGGCCGGCGAAGTCGAGCATCCGCACCAGCGCGTCGCCGATGATGGTCGAGCGCAGGTGGCCGACGTGCATCTCTTTGGCGAGGTTCGGGGCCGAGTAATCCACCACGACCGTCTCGGGCTTTTCGACCGCCTCGACGCCGAGCCGCTCGTCCGCACACACCCGCCCGAGTTCAGCCCCCACCCAGTCGGGGTCGAGGCGGAAGTTGATGAACCCCGGCCCCGCAACCTGGGGCGTTTCCGCCACGTCGGCAACGTCGAGGCGTTTGACGATTTGCTCGGCGACGTCGCGCGGTTTCTTTCCGAGGCGTTTCGCCAGCGCCATTGCCCCGTTGGCCTGGTAATCGCCGAACTTCACGTCCTGCGCCGGCGCAAGAAGGGCGGGGGCCTCCGCCGCTTCGGGAAAGGCTGCGGCAATCGCCGCTTCGACGCGTTTTTCGAGCAGCCGTTGGACGTTCGGCATTCGATCCTCTTGAAGTCGTTCTAACCGCAAAGGGCGCAAAGCACGCAAAGAAAGATGGTCAGAGCGAAAAACAAAAGCGAGGACTGCTTCGCTGTTCCCCTAACTTTGCCGTCCTTTGCGCTCTTTGCGTTCTTTGCGGTTAAACTACGGCTGAACTTCGCGCGGTTTCCAGCCCCTTTGCCAGTTCACGCGCGGGGCGTCGCCCCACAGGAGTTCCAGGTCGTAGTACCGTCGCGACTCATCGTTGAAGAGGTGCAGGATGACCTCGACGTAGTCCTGGAGCACCCACCGGCCGGAGTCGGCGCCCTCGAAACCGAACGGCCGCTCGTCCATGGCCTTGGCGGCATCGCGTGCGTGACCGGCGGCGGCGCGCATCTGGCGGTCCGACGTGCCGGTCGCCAGGACGAAAAAGTCCGTCACGGGCGACAGGTTCCGGAGGTCCATCACGACGACGTCGCGGCACCGGTTTTCGGCACAGGTCCGCGCCAGGGCGACGGCCAGGCGGCGGGAGGTTACCTTTCGGCCGGTCCCGCCCGAAGTGGTCATGCGTTTCGTCATCACCGGGCCAGGTGGTTCCAATGTATCCGCAGAAGATCGCCGATCTGCGGGCCGAACTTGACAATCAGGCCCGCAAAGACCACGCTAACCATGCTCATCAACTTAATCAAGATGTTGAGCGACGGTCCGGAGGTGTCCTTGAACGGGTCGCCGACGGTGTCGCCGACGACGGCGGCCTTGTGCGGCTCGGACCGTTTGCCGCCGTGATGGCCCGCCTCGATATATTTTTTGGCGTTGTCCCAGGCGCCGCCGGCGTTGGCCATGAAGACGGCCATGGCGAACCCGCCCGTCAGGCCGCCCACCAGGAGCCCCAGGACGCCGCCGACGTCCAGGAGCAGGCCCGTGGCGATGGGGGCGATGATGGCCAGCAGGCTGGGGAAGATCATGGCCCGCTGGGCGCCGGCCGTCGCGATCCCGACGCAGGAGGCGTAGTCGGGTTTGGCCTTGCCCTCCATGATGCCGGCGATGGTGCGGAACTGGCGGCGGACTTCTTCAATCATCTGCCCGGCCGCACGCCCGACCGCCTGCATCGTCAGGGCGCAGAACACAAACACCAGCAGCATGCCGAGGAATACGCCCACCAGGAAGGCCGGGTTCATCGGCGTCGCGCCGTAGTGACGCATGAAGTCCAGCATGCCCGCCTGATAATCGCCGACGTCGGGCAACCCGGCCTTGGCCGTCTCGCCGATGGCGACGGGAATCAGGTAGAGGATCCTTCTGCCGTCCTCGCGGAAGATGCCATGCGCGCGCTCCTCGTCCTGGGTGGTCAGGCCCGC
>Ga0307379_10004266_pt1 | contig 20497 bp, 16 predicted proteins | sample UN2MG_FD_202237 | JGI IMG/M metagenome (GOLD analysis project Ga0307379, IMG submission 202237) | Soil microbial communities from Risofladan, Vaasa, Finland - UN-2 | ecosystem: Environmental > Terrestrial > Soil > Coastal area > Acid sulfate soil | place: Finland: Risofladan, Vaasa | collected... | reverse complement strand
TTGGCTCTTTAATGTCGATACTGAAAGTAGCTCTGTAATCAATTTTCATGGTAAGGCTCCTTTACGTATTTTTCGTAAAAGGAGCCTTTTACTTTAGTCAGGTCTCCAAATTTCTACGCTACTAATAATTTGATTGGTAATGAAACAGGTTGTCAGGGATACCTTCGGGCACATGGCACGGACATAGGTACCAGTTATTCTCACAAGATTAATCTTGAAATACGTTTCGAACCACCGGACAGCAGTACCGAACATCTGTATCATATCCTCCATAAGCAGTACAGGGAAGGTGAAGATATGAGGATGGATCATAGTCTTGTATCCTCGTAGTTTCTGTAGGGGTGTGTTACCGTTCATGGCGATTCCATGAGAAGGGCGGGCGGTATTCCAGGTATCCTGCCATCGTTGTGCCTTACGTAAGAACTCGTAAGTATCGTTGCACCGTTTGGGGTGGATAGAGAGGAAGCATTCATCATCCTTTCTGTGAGAGTTCTCGACGATAGCCTGCAGGTGTTTGGCCCCTGGAGGGATGGCGGTGAGTCTTGCGTCAAGTAGAGCAAATAATGTATTCCACTCTTTCTCCTTTTTTCTGCTTCCCATGCAGAACTCGGCGCCGTTGTCTGTTTGAATGTGTATGGGATCTCGCACATTGTGGCCCCTCAGCCATAATAATACCATGATGATAAAGCTAAAGCCAAAGGTAGAATCGAGATTATGAGAATAGGCGGTAAACCGGGTTCTTGTCGCTGCATCGATCATGTTCCACTCGTATTTGGGTAGTTTATGATCCAAAATATGAGTATACACGTCCTCAGGGAGCGCTTTCTGGTCAAGAATGTGCTTAGTATCCAGCTGAAACTCACGAAACGGGCTCAGATGCTCGTAATCGTAGAGGTGCCGTACTGTTTTAGCCTTGGTCCGTATCTTTTTCTTCTTCACACTATTCCGTTGCAACACCTTCTTCACTGTGTACATTGAGAACTCATGACCATACCGCTGGAACAGGAACGAGGACAGCCGCTGCGCCCTATACCCTGTTCTTTTTCCCTCGAACACGATGAGATCTTCAAACCGTGGATCGATCCTCCTGGGGCTATGAGTGGGCCTTCGTGAATAATCCGATAACGTTCCATCTCTTGCTCTCCTCACCGTCTTTCGAGAGATCTGTAGAATACGGGCCGTTTTACTCACATTCCCTCCTGTATTCTCCAATACTTTTCTTACCAGCTCTCGTGCTTTTTGTTTTGATATTTGTCTCATTTCGTGGTATGTAATAGTCATTATCTGCTCCTCTTCCATACCGGGAATGGCGTGAAGGGCCTGTTCCACTGCAGATCAAAGCAGTGGAACATATCCAGTATGGGGAGGAGTATTTTATTTCTTGTGAGAGAAATAGTCAATGGGGTAAGTGGGTTATATGGGCAATTTTTGGCGTTATCATCCTTCCCAGGAACCTGTTCAGGATGATAACGGTGGTGGTACCTATGTGTGTACCCATCTACTTCCATTATGGTTATTGCCCTTGCTATCTCTACATTGAAACGTGCTTCCATAGGAGTAATTCCATCATTGACAACAGCCTTAGCAGGATGCACTGTTCGAATACCTCCATACCCCGAAATTACACAACAGAGATTTACCGCTGCTGCTTCATAAAAATACATCTTAGTATAGGGTCCTGCTGACGCAATACCTACACTTATAGCTGGATAATTGGTATTGCGGCTTGTAGCCCGACCAACTATTGAAAATACCCATAAACAATTTCTGGTAGTGGAACACCCAAAGTTGAAATGTATGGGACATGTTATGTGGTAAGACCCTTTAAAGAGTAGCATCCCGAGAAGGTAATATGCAGTCATTAAAAGAGCGGTCCCTTCCAGTCCCCCAGCATATCCCCCGAGAATGGGAACGGCTGTTGATCCTATATCACCCCCTATAATCTGAATGAATACTAGTCTATTAAGTGTCTGAAAATTTACCTTCATTTCTGAAATAACATCAACAGGCCATCCATCCGATGGACGGAGGCCAAAAGAGGGGTAACTGCCTGCAATTGTCCTTACAGAAGTTGCAGCAGAGGAAATAAGATTCATAATAGGAAGCCCGGGTCTACCACAATTCATCAGTGCTTTACGAACAGCCTGTACTGAATTGATGGAAGCATATATTTCCAAAGGTGATCCTGCAATAACCGGCAGCCCTCTAATAGTGCCAAGGGCCGGAATGCTCATCGAATTGTCAACAGAAATACTTCCATACCCCTCTATTTGGGCCATTGCAATCTCTTCCGAAGATGCAACAATCCCTGCTCCAACATGAAACCATGGTAAATGAGTGTCCTCGGGTTTTCGTGTTCTTAAAGCTCGTCGCTCACAACCCTCTCCGAATAACCCTTCTCCTGTGAATGCATCAAAAGCCTCTCCTATCTCCTTTCTGTCGAGCGGGATAATTCTGTTAGTATCGTCACAATATATTCCGGTTTGTAATATAAGTTCCAAAGCACCCTTGAAAAGCCGATCTGCTAATTCATTATTGGACGTTAGAGGATTTTCTGGCTCATATCTTATCTCAAACTCTTTAACTATTTTCACTATCGATGGAATCAATACCCTCTTGTTGAAATCACTCTCACTCATAATTGGCCCATTAATAGCTCGCTCCATGAAATCTAAAAAACTTGGCATATATTTACTCTCCATTAAATAGATATATAGAGTAAATTTCTAAATCTTAATTTATGTTGAAAAATACTTATCTGGTATAAAACCTTTTAATATTGTAAGAAATCTCTATCGCTTTCACCTGAATAAAACCCATACATATTAATCGTTTCAAACACCGCTTTTACATTTTCCCTTGATGTTGCCTTTCCTAGGTTGCATAGATAAAGAGCAAATCGACCTCCCTTTCCACCAACTTCTATATAATGCTTAACCCTCTGGATAACTTCTTCGGGAGTGCTTTCAGCAAGAAACCGGGTACCAACACCCAGAATTAATGCAACATCATGTTCCTCAGCGTATCTTTTATATCTCTCTGGCCCTATACTTTCAACATCAGGGTCCTGGCCTTCTAAAAACCCAGGACAAACGGTAAGTTTTTTCTCAAACATTTCTTCCGGGTCTTTGAGATATCTTTCTCCTACCCAGTTCGGTACATATACCTCAGAACCACAGATCTCTCTAATACGTATTATATATGGTACTACCCATTCTTCTAAAATATTCATATTAATAATTGGAATCGAAGCTGTGGCATCAGAGCCAACAATAGCGGCTGCTCTAGGAAACCTTTTTTTTTGAAAGAGAATCCATGGTACAAGAACATTTTCAGTAATTCTCTCGAATAGTTCTCTGGTAAAATATGGATCTTCATATATATCATAAATGAGCCTTTCAATCCCACGGATATTCGCTGCAAGGCTGAACGGTGCACAAAAATTGAGTGTTGGTTCCAAACCTGTAAGTTCTTTGAATAGAATATTTAATCTATCTACAAATGGAAAACGACCATCTGATAAAAAGTCTGGAGTATCTATCTTTTTTAGATCATCATGAGTCTTAACCAATGGGTCATTGCGGTCTGCATCAGGATAGCTATCATCGCTGTATATTACCTTCTGCCCAAGTGCTTCCGCTTCAATATTGTATATGTCGTAATCAATATATCCCATATCGAAACCATACCTTTTTTGAACTTCTAATGTTCCAGGCACCAGAACATCGGGATTTAAATAAAAATCACTAGGAGAAAGTTTCAATTCGTGCATAACAAACTCATGCATCTGAGCAAAAACAGGAATACGATCAGGAATACCTTCCATTGCTTTTTCCAGTCGTTTGGCTCCCACTTGGAAACATAGAAAATTCATATGGTCTTCCTATTATTGTCTAAGGAGATATAAATAATTGTGATCATCCATAGGTCGTAGAATTCTCATGAAAGGGACGGGTGATAGCATTTTGTATTGGGTTTCAAACCTCTTAAAAGAATTGGAATTTACTATTTTTGATAGCTCACTATATTCTGAAACAACTCATCAACTTCACGATGACAGCAAATAACGTGACTTTCCGTAACTTTACGAACGGTTGGTAATTTATTATCGCAAACCCCTTCCATTCTAACAGGACAACGCGCCCAAAATGAACATGTTATACCACTCCATGAAAATGGTACTCCAATATCTATTGCCTGTGAAATTATCTCAGAAGCCAGAGCTTCTTCTAACCAACCGCTTCGGAGTCTTGGAATAGAGGACATTAGAAGTAAGGTGTAAGGATGATAGGGAGGAAGAAAAACCTCTTTTGTTATACCCACTTCAACAATATTACCAGCATAGATGACAACAACTCGATCAGAGATAGTCGCTACAGTAGCCAGATCGTGTGATATGAATAGATATGCAACATTGGATTTCTCCTGTAAATCTTTCATTAAATCTAGAATTGCAGATCCTACTATTGTATCTAAAGCAGAGAGGACTTCATCACATAGAATTATTTCTGGCTCTGCTGCAAATGCCCGGGCAAGAGACACCCGCTGTTTCTCACCACCCGATAGCTCTGTAGGGTATTTTAACATATATTCAGGCTTAAGCTTAACCATTGATAACAACTCTTCAATACGATCCCTCTTGGCGCCTCCTTTGAGACCAAAGTAAAGTTCGAGAGGCCTGCCGATTTCATCTTTAACCCGCTTGGCCGGATTAAGAGCCGTGTCAGGACTCTGAAATACAATCTGCATCATACGTAACTGTCCTATCTTTCTGCTACTAACATCTGGTTTCAAGGCTTTACCGTTGTATGCAACATTACCTGAGATAGGTTTGTGAAGTCCAGCAATCACCCGGGCCAGTGTGCTCTTCCCGCATCCTGATTCTCCTACGAGACCTACTACTTCACCTCGATAGATTTTTAAGTTATTGTCATGTAAAACATACTTTTCAATAGGAATAGGCTTAAACCTTTTGGACTCCTCATAAGAAGCACGTATATTCTGAACCTTTAATACAGGTTCTTTATCTGATAAATAGACCTTCCCTTTTCTATTTAACTCTTCAGTCAAGATCGACAATTGTCGAACTGCGGAGAATAGAGACTTTGTATAGGGCTTTTTCGGAGATTTCAGGATCTCAGCGGTCGTTGCTTCCTCTACAGGCTCACCGTTATACATCACTATTATTCTATCTGCGACCTGCGTGACTACTGAGAGATCGTGCGATACGTAAATTCCTGCACTATCCTTACCTAATATTATATCCTTTACAGCCTTAAGAACCTCAATCTGGGTTGTTACATCTAAACCTGTGGTTGGTTCGTCAAGAACAAGAACTTCGGGTGAACAAGCCAGAGCCATCGCAATCATAAAACGCTGCCGCTGACCGCCGCTTACCTGATGCGGGTATCGCTTTGCAAGTTCCATTGGATTCGGAAGATCAAGAAGCTCACATAATTCAATTACACGATTTTCAAATGCCTCGCTTTCCATAACATCATGAACCAGAAGTGACTCTGCCACCTGATTCCCTAATGTCATTGCCGGATTCATAGCGGCAGATGCACTCTGGGCAACATAAGCTACCCTTACTCCTCTTATATTACGCAACTCTTCTCTTTTAAGAGACAAAAGATCGATATCACCAAGCCACACATGGCCATGAATAACTCGTGTTCCTGGTCGAGCATACCCTAGCACAGCAAGTGCAACAGTGGTCTTCCCCGCTCCTGATTCTCCAATTAGTGCAATCGTTTCACCTTTTTTTACTTCAAAACTGATGTCATTAACAATTGTTATCCAATCATTATATATATTCTTTGCTTCTACAACTAAGTTTTCTACTTTTAATACATCGTCCATTTTTATGGTCTTTACTTCACATTAAATCGAATGTAAGGTTTAAAAAAAAATCAAGATCCAAAAACTTTGGGATATTAAAAACCTTCATATTTTAAAAATCTCTCCAAGATATCTTTTCCTTATAAGTATTATTTATAAAAAACTTATACTAGTAAAACGATCTAAATTAACTATTGCAAGAGTTCGGAAGAGATCTCTTTTCCTATTTGAGCCGCCATCCAGTCTACTACAAGATTAATCCCTACTGTTAACAAACTTATTGCAGTAGCTGGAAGAATTGCTGACCAGGAACCATAATATAGACCTGAAATATTTTCCCGTACCATAACTCCCCAGTCTGCTGCTGGTGGCTGTATACCCAAACCTAAAAAGCTTAGCGCACTGAGAAATAGTATCGAGAATGTAAGCCTTAGACCAAACTCAACAGTAAGAGACATGAGAGAGTTGGGTGTAATTTCACGCAATAAAATAGAAAACATATTTTCTCCTCTTGCGCGCGCAGTCTCGACAAACTCAAGTACAGCTACATTCCTGGCAATTGCTCTTGATATACGTGCAAACCTCGATGCTTGAATAACTGCAACAGTTCCAACCAGAACTGGAATAGATGTACCGAGACCAACAATTACAATGAGTGCTAACAAGATTGGTGGAAAAGAAAGCAATATATCAACAAATCTACTGATCAAATTGTCAACCCAGCTTTTACTTACAGCAGCAGTGAATCCTAGTGTTATACCAAGGAAGAACCCAATAACCGTTGTAATAAGGGTAAGACCTATTGTCATACGGGCCCCATACAACATACGAGACAGTAGATCTCTTCCAAGATAATCAGCACCCAAATATCCTATTTCCTCTGGTTTAGCAAATGCAGTTGGCGTCAATATTTCACTCGGTGAACGAGGAGCAACAAAAGGCCCGAATAATGCCATGAAGATATTAATAACAATGATAGTAGTGCCTATCTTTGCTACTATAGGCATCCGGGGACGTGCACGTTTTTTAACTTTATCTTCTTTCATAAATGCAGGTTCTTTCTTTTGACTGGAAAAAATCCTTTTGTTCATTTTTCATTCAGTAGAAGATTTTTGCATTCACCTCTTCTGTCTTAACCTTGGGTTTGTCGCCAGAACAAGAAGATCAGCCATCAGATTTACCCCAACATAAACACTACAAAAAATCATTGCAACTGACTGAACCATAGGAACATCTCTGCTTGTAACTGCATCGACCATCAATCGTCCGAGACCTGGGAATGCAAAAATCACTTCCACAATTACAACTCCAGCGACAAGATAGCCAAGGTTTAAAGCAATTACATTAATAATAGGCCCCAGTGCATTTGGTATTGCATGACGGAAAATGATACGTTTCTTTGGCACACCCTTTAGAATCGCCATTTCAATGTATGGCGAACGAAGCACTTCCAAAATAGCCGCCCGGGTCATGCGAGTCATATGGGCAAGCATTGCTGCAGTAAGTGTCAACATCGGTAAGACCATTGCCTTAATAACGCCAAGCGGAGTTGTAGTCTCAGAAATATAACTTATTGAAGGGAGTACATGTAAAGAAACTGCAAAGATTATAACAAGAATTGATCCTGTAAAAAATTCTGGTGCAGAAATCGCAACAAGTGATAATATTGAAATGCTTCTATCTAGTAATTTGTCAGGTTTGCCAGCAGATATAATACCCAGAATGACCGAAATCGGTACAGAAAATATAGCTGTTATGGCAGCAAGGAAAAATGTGTTTTTTAATCTATCCAGGATTATACTAGCAATCGGGCGATTTGTGGCAAGAGAAGTACCCATATCGCCTCTCAACATTTTCGCCAGCCATATGCCATACCGTACAACAGCAGGGCGATCAAGCCCTAGATTCTCACGTATAGCAGCAACAGCCTCTGGCGTGGCAGACTGACCAAGAATTGCTGTTGCTACATCTCCAGGGAGAATCTCGGTTCCCGCAAAAACGAGAACCGAGATTATCCAGATTGTTGCAATTCCCAGAAGGAAACGACGTATTAGAAGTGGAATCATGACTCAATCCATGCCTCTTCAGCAAAATTCCAGCCGCCAAGACTTGCCAATGGGTGCAGCTTAATGTGTACCTTTTTAGAACCAGCATCAAGGTAACTTGGAAATACCGGGATAATGTAACCACCATCCTCATGGATCATACGCTGTACCTCACTGTAAAGTTCTTTACGTTTAACCGGGTCCAGGCAGCCCCGAGCCTCAATGATGAGCTTGTCACAGTCATGCCTATACCAGTGGGCATCATTCCATATAGCATCGGATTTAAATGCCATCGTCAGTATTATGTCTTCTGTCTGCCTGATATTCCAGTTTGATACACAGAATGGTTTAACCCTCCAAACAGCATCCCAGTATCCATCATTCGGTTGTTGTATAACCTTTACATTTGCACCGCCTTTTGCTGCCGTCTGGCTATAGAATAGAGCACCCTCCATTCCTCCATATAAACCATCACAGGTATGAAGCTCAAATGTGCCATTTTCATATCCCGCCTTTTTAAGAAGAAACCTTGCCTTATCAGGATCGTACTCCCTAATAGGAAGTTTATCATTGTAGTTTGAAAAGACAGGAGCAAGCGGTTGATCATTACCGATTGTACCATATCCCTTGTAAACAAATTTAAGATACTGTTCACGATCAACGAGGAGCTTCAATGCTGTGCGTACATCGTTGCTATCATACGGGGGCACGTCACACATCATGACAAAGGGGATTTGTAACCCCGAAGCAGTTTCAAGCACCTGAACTCCAGGATCTGATTCTATCTTTTGTAGCGTTCCTGGATCGATCTTCGCCATGAGACCTATCTCACCGGTGAGCAAGGCATTGAGTCGTGCGACCTTATCTGGTATTGCGAATGTCTCAACTTCGTCAAGATAAGGAAGACCTTCTTTAAAATAATTTGGATTCCGCACAAATATAGAGCGAACGCCAGGCTTCCAAACCCTAACCATGAAGGGACCCGTTCCAACAGCATTGTCAAAATCAGTAAACTCTGCTGGAGGAATATGAGTATTGTAATAACTGAATAACGCTGGAAGTGTAATATTTGGATTTGCAAGTTTAATACGAACAGTATAGGGATCATCTGCCTTTATGTCAGTAACGTCTTCAAACATCGGCCTCGCTCCACATCCTTCTTTCGGATCCTGGATACGTTTTACATGATAGACAACATCATCTGCATTGAACGTTTTGCCATTGTGAAATTCGACCCCCTTTCTCAGCTTGAATACCCATTCATCAGCAGTTTTGTTTGACTCCCATGATTCTGCAAGATCTGGAACAGGTTGCATATCGGTCGACATCTTGGTGAGCGTGTTGTACATCTGCATTGCACGGACCACATCAATGTCACTTGTGTATTTAATAGGATCACAGGTATCAGTAGGGCTTGCGATCGCCCATGCGTTCTTAATACTCCCTCCTCTCTTAGATGGTTTTGCTGCTACTTCTTCTTTTACCTCTTCTTTTTCCTCTTCTTTTCCCGCTCCAGCAAAGGCTTTAAATGGTGATTTTAACATTGCCATTGCCACTGGAATTGAGAGTCCCAAGCGTGCAGCATGTTTCAGGAACTCGCGGCGGGACATCTTGCCATTTTGAAACTCTTTTAGATAGTTGTTAATCTTTTCCATAATAATACCTCCCTTTTATTTATTTAAATATCATCAAATCTATAAAAAATAGAGTTGATAATTTTTTTTGTATATTCCACATAAATATAGGAGTTTATCAATCGATCTAATTTACCTTTGTTTGTATGTTGTTTTTATATCTCTCTGATAGAAATTTTTGTAATGTTTTGACAAACCTATTATTTTGATCACCGTTTCCTATTGTAACACGAAAGAATCCAGGACCAAGTGATTGTATGAATATTAGCCTAAGTTGGATTCCATGATTTCTGAAATAAGTAATAAACTCGCCAGCCTTTATTCCTAATTCTTCACTATTCAATAAGATAAAATTACCTGATGAAGGGTACACATGGAGCCTTCGAATTTTATTAAGATTCTGCTCAAGTGTCTTGCGAAGTGTTTTTGTTTCATTGTTTTGACTGTGAAAATATTCAAGATCATCAAGCGCTGCTACTGCTGCTGACATATTAGCGGTTCCTATACTACAAGGCATTCGCATTCTATAGAGGTAGGCTGTAATATCCGTAGAAGCGAGTGAATATCCTATTCGAAAGCCAGCAATTCCCCAAGCTTTTGACATGCTTCTTACTATTATGAGATTAGGGTATTCTTCAAGTAGAAATACCATTGACCGTGGTTCATACTCAAGTTCGTAATAGGCTTCATCAACTATAGTTGGAATACCGCTATCCAATATTTTTCTTAGATCTTCCTCAGGAAAAACACTTCCTATAGGATTATTGGGACTGGTAATAAAGATAAGACGGGTAAGAGGGCCGATCTGTTTAATTATCTTTTCAATTTTCCAAGTCAGGTCTTTATTTGGCAAGACAGCTACGACCTTCCCCCCAGCAAGCTTTACACGTACTTCATACATCGGGAAAGTAGGTGCCGGAATTATGGCTTCATCTTGAGGCCGTATAAACACCCTTGTGATTACATCAATCACCTCCGTGGAACCATTGGCAATGAGGACATTCTCAGGTTTTAGACCCACAAGCTCTGCGAGCTTTTCTCTTAAGAGAAGTCCCCCGGAAGGGTAAAGATTACCTTTACAAACTATATCCATCACAGCCTTAATGACCTTTTCTGAAGGGGGATGAAAGTTCTCATTTGACATCAAACGGTCTGTTGAGGGGTTTTTCCAGGCATAGTCGAGATGATCCGCATTGTATGCTTCTGTTTTCTTTACCCATGGTACAATAAAATCATCGATCTCTTTCATTAGATCTCCGTTTTTTAAATGAAGTATTCACTACAAATAATTTAAAATGTATTAAAATTTTACACCCCAACAGACACTGTTTCAGGAAGAGTACTACCCCCGTCTATTACAATATGAGTGCCCGTGATGTAGCTCGACTCATCGGAAGCAAGGAATGCCGCTAATTCGCCGATTTCCATTATATTCCCAAGTCTTCCCAACGGTGTACTACTTGCAATTCCATCAATAACTTCAGCTGGATTCTTTGGATTCGATTCATTGGCTATCTGCTTTACCATCGGCGTCAGTATATAACCTGGACAGATAGCATTCACTGTTATCCCATCTTTTGCTACCTCACGGGCAAGAGACTTTGTAAAACCTAATAGTGCTGCTTTTGTTGTAGCATAGGCAGTTTCTCCTTCGTCAGCTACCATTGTGCCCGTTACAGATGACATGATGATAATTCTTCCATACTTGTTTTTTTTCATATTTGGTAGAATAGCCTTAGTACAGTTCCATACTCCTTTTACATTAACATCAAAATGTAAATCTCTAATTTCATCATTCATATCGAGAAAATTAATAAGCCGAATTATCCCTGCGTTATTACATAGAATGTCAATTCTACCCAAACTCTTAATCACAGCCTCAGCTGCCTTATAGCAATCCTTATACTTCGTCACATCGACTTTGAAAGGGATCGATTTATTGCCTTTTAGCTCTATTGATTTAGCTACTTCAAATACCCTATCAGATATGTCCCACAATATCACATGAGCACCATGTTTTGACAGAACACGTGCCATCCCTTCCCCGTTGCCCATTGCACCCCCTGTAATCACAGCAATCCTACCATCCAACTTTCCCATGTTCGTTTCACCTCCTTTATTCCACTCTATAGTGCCGCCTATTTATTAATAGACAGGGGCATAGTTAATACCCAACCTTATAAATGACATAGTCCTCAAATCCCGTTGTAACTCTTATGTAACCACTTAATTCCTTGTTGAGCCCTTCATCGCCAGTATCCACTAAGAGCGGTCTTCCGGATAAGGCAGCCAATTTCTCCTTTGTAGCTATTACTATGATGTTCTTTATACCCACTTCGCGAATGACCTTGGGACTGAGTTGCTGATTTCCCCGTCCGAACAAATGTCCCTGTCCGCCAATAACTGTAACAACAATCTTGGTCCTATGTCCTTTAATTAGATCTATTAGTTGATTTTCCGATACATCACTTGCTATGAGTTGCCTATTGCTAACTATATCCACTCCAAGTAGTGTATTGTTAATCCTGAGAGAATCCATTATTACTCTGGTTGTAGTGCCTGGTCCAATAATGAAATAGCAATCATCATCATCCATTTTGTCAATAACATCTGCTGCAATTCCAGCCAACGCCTCCTTTTCTGCGATTATCCCACCAGTTTTTACACTTTGTACATACCTGCTTTCCTCCGGTACACGCAAATACCCATACAACTTTGATGTAACAGCACCGCTTCGAAAAGCATCCTCGTCAATGTCCATGACCTCTGCCTCACGTATATTTATCAGCCTGTCACGCAGGAACATCACTGCTACCTCTCCAGCACTCCTTGGTGTTACAGCAAACACAGCGGAGTGTATCTTTACTCCTGCGGGTATACCAAGTACCGGCACTTTATACCCTACAGAATTGTAAATATCCCGTGCGGTGCCATCACCCCCTGCGAATAAAAGCAGATCAATCCGATTCTTTACCATTTCCTCAGCTGCCTTTTTTGTATCCCCCGGAGTAGTTTCTCCTCTAAAAATTGAGCCAATTACCTTGGGATTAAATCCTGCCTCCTGGCACTCTTCTTCCCCCATCTCATATGGATATGTGATAACTTCGATACTGTCTTTAACATTCGAGACGATTTTCAGAGCATCCACCGCTCTCATTGGAGATTCAGGTTGAGCACCCAACTCTTTAGCCTTAAGTACTATCTCAATACCATCACTTCCTTTAAGCCCCACCCTCCCACCAATGCCGGCTACTGGATTAACTATTACACCTAATTTCTTCATACACAGCAACTCTTCAGTAAAACATATATCCTGCCTTGTTTACCTGCGCAGACGAAAACCAAGAATCTTACCCTCTTTTCAGAAAATCTAATAATTATTTCACTCCCTTCTTCTTTTTGTACTGACGCCAAGTCACCGCAATTCTTTCCGTTTCATCGATACTTGGAGCTAAAACCTTATGAACGGGTAAGTTGTATGGTGAGTTTTTAACAAACTCGGGATCCTCATAAGCCTCCTTTGAGATCTGTCGTATCACTGCTACATATTCATCTATATCATCCTTAGAGTAAGATTCACACGGCTCGAGTGTAAAAGGTTCTGGTACAACCCAGGGATGGTGGCTTGTCCAATAATGCTGCAGGCCAAAGTCGCCCATTCTGCGCATGACATCTTCCGTACCTACACCGGTATCTTCTTTCAACTTCTCCCAGCTGTAACGGACCTGCTCCAACCTGCGCTTTCCCTTTGCATATCTCACTACAACTCCTGGAACCTCTCTAATCTTCTTTTCTATATAATTGTTGTTGAGCACCGAGCATTCAGCAACTTCCCTTAAACCTTCAGCACCATGCTGCATGATCCAGGCATAGGCTCTCATAACAATTGGTGCATTTCCATAAAATGATCTCACTCGCCCGATGCTTTCAGGACGGTTATAATCCAGATAATACCTCTTTCCATCGAACTCAACCCTAGGAACTGGAAGAAATTTTGCAAGCTCTGCTTTGACTCCATGAGCTCCCATGGCCGGTCCCATACACCCATGCGGTGCTGAGAATGTTTTATGAATATTAAACTGACAAAGGTCAAAGCCAGCTTCTATTGCCCTTGCAATACCTAACATTCCATTTGCATTAGCCTGATCATACGAGCACAACGCCCCTACATCGTGTGCTGCTTTCACATACTCATCGATTCTCGGGTTATAGATACCTGTATCTTCTGGGTTAGTAATAAAAATCCCTGCTGTTCTTTCAGAAAGAGCAGCCTTCATTGCTTGCAGATCCGGATATCCGTTCTCATCAGGCATAAGAGTTACTACTTTATATCCAGCAGTTCTAGGTGTAGCAGCATCACAAGGATGGGAAAACATAGTGGTAATAGCTTCGGTTCGCTCCTTATCACCTCTGGATTTATGATATGCTCTAACAATAGAGACGTTTGTAAAAACTCCATGAGCCCCACCACCAGGCTGGAAGCAAAAGTAATCCATTCCTGAAATCTCTTTCAAGAACTGTTCAAGCTTATAGTACATTTCCAGGATACCCTGAATGGTATCTTCATCCTGTAAAGGATGTATCTCTGTCATGCCTGGATGCCTGGCAGCAAGGTGCTCTTGAAACTTCGGGCTGTACTTCATAGTACAGGTTCCCTGACTAATATCGATGTTTACGTCTGTGCCCAGGGTTTCTTGTGATAGCCTCATGTAGTGTCTGTTAATTCTCATCTGGTTCACTTCAGGAAGAGCAGGAGGTACTTTTCTTCTTAGATTTCCAAGTACCGATACTCCTTCACCAATTTCAGCGCGTATGCCCTCTTCTGCTCTAGGAACTAGGATTCCCCTCTCGCCTGGTACACTCATCTCCAGTATAATTTCTTCATCCCATCGAGCCTGATGGAATTTTCTAAGAAGTGTATTTTTATCTCTTCCCATTATGTCTTCCCCTTCATTTATTTTGTTTACTATCTGAAAATTTTCCTTTGCCCGTTTTTGAGTTCACTTGTTTATCTCCCGAAGAGCATTGACAAGTTTGTCGATGTCTTCTTTTGTCACTATCTCTGTTACACAATAGAGAGCACTCTGACCGAATTGTGGGAACTCATCTGAAATGTCCTTCCCACCAAAGATTTTGTACTCAAGAAGTGCTTTATTGATCTTACGAACGCTCTTTCCTGCCATGCTGAAGTTTATAACAAACTCCTTGAAGAAAGGAGTATTAAATAAAAGATTTACCCCCTCGATCTTTGAGATCTGTCTGGCTGCATATTGAGCTTTTTGCATGATTGTTTGTCCAATCTCTACCATGCCCTTTGGCCCCATAAGAGAAAGGTACACTGCTACAGTAATAGCCCATAAGCCGGTCGATGTTCCTGTAAACTCTTTGCCTTTTTCCCTTGAGCCATACGAGGTTCTGTCGAATAAAACTTCACCAAAACCATACTCCCCTTCCTCTAATGTTTCTGTGAGTCCAAACATCAGATCCTTAAACTCAGCAATGTACTTCATATCATCGTGAGTTGCTATGAAGCCACCTTGGCCTCCACCACACTGCATATGAATTCCAAGGGGATGAAAATCACCGCAGGCAAATGTAGCTCCATACTGTGAAGGAGGAGCAATCATCCCTAATGATATGGGATCAGTATATACTATAAACTCCGCACCGTTTTTATGAGTAATCTTTCCGATCTCTTCAGCCTGAGTCTCTATACACCCAAGATATCCTGGATTCTCGATGAATACAGAAGCAGTCTTAGATGATATCTTTTTTTTCAGATCTTTGATATCAAGCAAGCCCGTCTTTGTATCGAAGTCTATCATCTGAATATCAACTTGTGGTTTAGTAGGACCTTGTAGGTAGTTCCTTACCACCATCAACACCTCTTGATTTATTGATTTTGGAAGTAGAACCTCTTTTCGTCCTGTACACCTACAAGCCATTCGTAGAGACGTTGCTGCCGCTTGTGTTCCATCATAGAGTGGGCAACTCAGAATATCCATATCTAGCAGCTCACCCATAAGGCTGCCATACTCAAATAGAGCTTGCCATTTCCCGTGATCGGCGTATGATTCTCCAACATAAGCGGTGAGGAACTCACCACGACCGTTGATCTCATCACATACAGCTGGTACAAAATGCTGTGCACAACTAGCACCCATGAAGTTTAAATATTCACTGCAATTCTTATTCTTATTAAGTAGGCTCTCTATATGTCTCCTAATTGAGTATTCATCTGAAATTGGTTCTGGGATATTTAGTTTCCTTTTATACTTCAAGTGTTCAGGAATCTCTATGTAAAGATCCATAATTTCGCTTGCTTCAACCTCTTTCAACATTTGTGCCTTGATTTCCGGAACCGAGTTCGGTATATAAGGATAGACGATTTTATTTTCATCCATAACTTTTCCTCCGATTTCATTATTAATCTGGTACCTACCAGAAATAAAATCTATAAACCGACTGGATAAACTTCTTTCCCTTCTCAATGCCCCCTTATAAGTTTTATATAGCAATCTAATATTTATATTAAAATAAAATTTTATTCTGTCAAGATTTTTTTTGAATAATATTCGATTTTATATTATATTATTTACATTCTGAGGAGGTCAATACAATGCCTGATAAGATGAATGCACTCCTAAAAATAAGAAAACATATGCCATATTTAAATCCTGCTCTGAAAAGAATAGGCACATATATTTTGGATAATCCTAATAGAATAAAGTTACAGAAAATAAAGGAGCTCGCTCACGCGTGTAAAGTCTCAGAATCTACAGTAACAAGATTTGTAAGAGAGATAAACTTCAAAAGTTTTCAGGAACTTAAAATAACAATTGCTGAAATGTCGTCCGAAGAAACCAAAGAAGAAGAAGTCTTTGTGTATGATGATGTGACAAAAAATGACTCAACCGAGAGTATAATTGACAAGGTTGTTTTTAGGAATATAGAAGCATTACAGGATACAAAAAAGATAATTAACATTTCAGAGATTGATAAAGCTGTTGAAGCTATTGAAAGGGCAGATAACATCTCTATTTATTGTGTAGGAGCCTCCACTATTGCTGCACAAAATGCAAAGATGAGATTCTATAGAGTTGGCAAAAGATGCATAGTGTACAATGATCTTGCTCAACAGGCTATATCCGCATCGGTATTAAATAAGAATGATGTAGTTATTGGTATTAGCAATTCAGGGAGAACAAAAGCTACTGTTAACGCTCTCAAAGTAGCAAAAGAACGCGGGGCAACAACAATATGTATTACGAACTTCTGTGAATCTCCAATTGTGAGATATTCTGATATAAAGCTTTTTACAGTTACCAAAGAGCTACCCTTTATCCATGAATCGATGGAAGCAAGAATGGCTCAGATATTAATAATCGATATTTTATATGCTAATTTTGCGGCAAAATACTTTGATAGATCAATAGATTTAATAAAAGAATCGACAAATGCCTTAAAGAAATTCCTACATTAAAACATTTCTTATAGTGGATATAAATACAACCATCGGATCAGATCATCAGTATAATACGAGAAAAAGGGAGTATTGCTAATAGAAATGGTATATTAATTTGTGTCCAAGAGGAATTAATATTGTGCTTTATACAATAAATATTATAAGGAGGCATTTCAATGGGAAAAGATGAAGTATTCAAAAAGATATTAGAAGCAGTGGTGAATGGAGATTCTGATACTCTACTTGGTATCATAAGGGACATAATTGATGATAAAGATCCCATAGAGATTATCCAGAAAGGTATGATGCCTGGGCTAAAGCGAATAGGGGATATGTTTGGAGCTGGAGATGTTTATTTGCCAGAGATGTTAATGGCTGCTGAAGCCTTTCAGGAGGCACTGAAAATAGTCGAGCCCAAGCTGATTGAATCTGGTAAAAAGATCGAGAAAACAGGTGTCGTCGTATTTGGGACAGTTCAAACTGACATTCATGAGATCGGGAAGAACATTGTAATCACACTTATGAAAACCCACGGATTCGAGATACATGACCTTGGAGCAAATGTTTTACCAACTGCATTTGTAGATAGTGCTGAAGCCGTTAATGCAGATATAATTGCAATGTCTTCTCTGATGACCACAACTATGACCTACCAGAAAGATGTTATTGACTACCTTAAACAGAAGGGCCTGAGAGATAAGTATATTGTACTTGTTGGTGGAGGTCCGGTAAACACTGAATGGGCACAGAGGATAGGAGCTGACGGTACAAGCGATTCTGCTGTTGGCGCAGTAGAGATTGCCAAGAGGTTAATTGCAAGCAAGAAAGGGGGTAAATAAAAATGGTAAACTTTATAGATGTATTGGACAGAGCTGCAACAGGTCCAATGATGACACAAAAGGATTTTGATATAAAGGTTTTTATCCCTGCTATGAGGCGGGTAATAAAGAAGTTTGATATCAAGTGGAATAAGGGGGAGGTTGTAAACACAGATGATAGTCTAGCAGACAGGGTTTTTGAAGCTGCTGTTGACTTCTATTCAGAAGTTGGAACTTATATAACTGATACGCAAAGAATCATTAAGTTCACAAAAAGAGAAATACTTGAGGCAGTTGAAGAGGCTCCAAAGGAAGCCTACTTTGGTGAAGGACCTGATAGATGTGTGATGAAGGGCAGGCTGCCAGATTCTGATGAGCTTGCACATTGCCATGTAGGATCAGGTACAAATACAACCGAAGAGGTTGCCCTGAGGCTTGTTGAGGCTTATGCGAGGATCAACAAGGCTAAGACTATTAGCATACCCATAATAAATACACTCGGGCATATAAGGACAGCAGCTGGTGCTCCAACAGAGATCTTTGGAGGCATAAGAGCGATGCAGTACGGGAGGGAGGGGTGCAGAAGGGCAGGAAGACCCGGCCTTGGTATTATCAATCATGTTTCCTCCTGTGCTTCCGGTGTTTCTTCAATAGCAGCGTCTGCTCCACAATTCGGAGCTAGGCCTTCTGACGGATGGCTTGTTGCGCCTTTTGCTGAGTTAAAAACTGACTACTCTTCTCTCAACCAGACCGCATACCTCAGTGCATGGGGTGCAAACATTGGACAGGAAGCAGGGCCGATTCTGGGAGGTTATGCGGGTGGCCCTGAGGGCCTTTCGATTGTGAACACCGCATACAGTTTACACGGAATCCTCGTTATGAGAGCTACATATCATGTGATTTATCCAATCCATATGACATACGTTTGTTCTTCAGTTCCTGATGTTTTGTGGGCAACTTCCTTAAGCACACAAGCCATTGCAAGGAATATGAGGGTTCCATATTATAGTCTCCTCTATGCTGCAGCAGGTGCTGCTACGAAGATGTATTTTTATGAGGCATTAGCTTGTTTACTTATGCTCATTGCTTCTGGGGCAGGTATTGAAGATCCTCATCCTGGAAAGGCAAAGATTACCAACGGATGTACTCCTGTGGACATGGAGTTTACTTGTCAGGTTGGACATGCATGTAGAGGATTAACGAGAAAAGAAGCAAATAGGACCATCGATAAGATTATTCCAAAGTATATTAATCGAATCACCAATCCTCCCCATGGCGAAACCATAGAAGAGTGTTACAATCTGGATTATTTTAAACCAAAACCACATTTTGAAAAACTCTATTATGAAGAAGTCGTAAAAGAGATAAAAACAGATTTTGGGATTGAGCTTTATAAATATTAAAAGTGGAATTGTGTATTGTAAGGTTTCAACACATATTCTTACTCAAACTTATTTTCTTTTTTGGATATTACGTGAGGTTTTTCAAATACCGGTTGTCCTCGTAAAAGCTTAAGTATATCGAATGTGCTGAAACCTCACATCTTAAATATTTCATCGAAGAGATAATTCAAACTTTTGCTCTATTATGTTTTGGCCCCATCGCTGAACTTCTTTTTCTATCTGAAATTTAAATCCTACATGTTCATATAACTTCCTGGCTATATCTAATCCCCGATAAGTCCACAGGAACACCTTTCTATAATCTACCGCTTTACAGAACTCAAGTGCTTTTTCTAGTAAAACTTCTCCAATTCCTTTTCTTTGAAATTCGGGCTTTACTATAAACCAACGAAGTCTTGCCCCTTCTGAATTGGCTAGCTTCCCATCAATCGCTACACTTCCAGCAAATGATTTGTTGATTCTAACTATCCAAACTCCATCCTTCCCTTTTTTAAATTCCGAGAAAAAAATTGATAATTCTTTTGCAACATGTGTTTCGAAGGTTATATCAAATCCCCAATTTTTATAATAATAAACAGCATGCGAATTAACTATCTCTCCCATAACCCCAGGGTAATAATCTACTATTTCTAATTTTTCTATATTCTTAATCATTTTTTAAGAATTTCGGGTATAGATTTATCAGGGAAATTCATGTTCGAAAATCTTTATTTATAAGCCTTCCCATAAACCCTTATTGAAATATAATACGAAACTATTTTTTCAAACGGCTGGTTATAAATCTATAATTCGAGTTTAAAAAATATTCAAAAAATTACAAGTTTGTGGAAAATACTTGCTGATTGAAATCCACTGTTATCTCACACTCACTATGCACTGAAAACGACCTTCTATCAAGAAAAATAAAGGGGAGATACTTTGAAGCTGTATACTTGCTTCTGAAAAGAGTTACTTGCATGCTTCACTCACATGTGTTCTCACCAGATCGATACAAAGGCAAAGAATGGTATATAGAATGGTAATCTTCTCTATCTCCTGAACAATGTAAGTGTTACGAGGCGATAGCACATCTTTTATTAGAGTCCAGTAAACAATGAATATGAATTATCAACCGCTTTACCTAATACCCAGATTCTGCATTAAAATAGCAAAAAGATGGGTAATATCACTAGTGTCCGGTTATAATTCGAATAATAACAATTGGTTACAAGAATCACCCATTTGATTTTTTAAGTTAAAATCTGTAAGCACTTGTATAATAGACACTTGCTCAAATGCAGTAACACTGAAA
>Ga0307379_10004265_pt1 | contig 20497 bp, 20 predicted proteins | sample UN2MG_FD_202237 | JGI IMG/M metagenome (GOLD analysis project Ga0307379, IMG submission 202237) | Soil microbial communities from Risofladan, Vaasa, Finland - UN-2 | ecosystem: Environmental > Terrestrial > Soil > Coastal area > Acid sulfate soil | place: Finland: Risofladan, Vaasa | collected... | reverse complement strand
TTCGCCCCTCCTCGGCGAGCTGGCGAGGGGCGGGATCAGCGAGCGGGAACGCCAAACGAGTCTTGATCTGCTGAAAGCGGAGCGCTTCGAGGTAACAACCGGGCATGAAACGGCACCGACACGATAAGGCCGCACCGGCGGCCGCGCTGGCGTTGATCCTGCTCTTTTCCGGTCTCCCGCAGGTGCAGGCCGGCACCCGGGATGATCACGCCCTCGAACCGTTGGTGGCGGCGCAGATCCACTTCCTCGGCGGCTCGACCTGGGGCGAGATCGGCGCCGAGCTGGACCGGTTGAAGGCCGACGGTTTCAACGCCGTCTTCTTCCGCGCCTTCCAGAACCGCGGCGACCGCTACCACGCCTTCGCCGCATCCGCGGAGGAAGCGGAGGCGGTGGGCCTCTACTTCGTCTCATCCCTCGCGCCCACCGTCGCCGACATGATCCCCACGCTGTCGCAACTTTGCCGGGAGCGCGGGATGAAACTCTACGCCTGGATGGCCACGCGCAGGATGGACTGGCTGGAGGAGGAGGCCTGGCGCGACATCCGCTACAACCTCGCCGACGGATCGCTCCAGACGGCCGCCCACTACGACCTCTTCAATCCCGATTTCGCCGCCTACCTCCTGCGGCTCTTCGAAGAGCTGGCAGCGCTGCCCGTCGACGGCATCGTCTTGCAGGACGACTTCGTCATCAAGACCTACGAGGGCTTCACGCCGGCGGGGCTCGGCAGTTTCAGATTGCAGAACGGCGGCGAAGCCAGCCCTCGAGCGATGTTCGCCGAAACCTTCCTCGGCGACGACAACCGCCTTCACGTGAGAAACCACGGCAAGCCGTACGAACTGTGGTGCCTGCACAAGGCCGAGCGCCTCAGGAGGCTCGGTGAAGCGCTGGCGGCGCGCTGCAAGCGGATGAAAGTTAACGTCGAGGTAGTGCTGAACGTCTATTATGATACAGTGCTGGCACCGGTCGATTCCCTCTGCTGGCTCGGACAGGATCTCGAATCGATCGCCGCATCCCCCTTCGACCGGATCTGCCTGATGGCTTACCACCGGCAGATCGCCGCGGAGCAGGCGGTGAGTGTGAGCGAGGCGATAGTCTTGACGGCCGAGTTGGTGTCACAATTGCAGCAACGGCTTGGCGACAGATTGGTCGTCAAACTCCAGTCGATCGACTGGGAAAGCCGGGAGGAAATCGATCCGGCGGAGCTGGCGTTGCTGCTCAACGCCATCGGCGGCGGAGTCGGCAACTGGGCTCTCGCGCCGGTGGAGCCGGACGGGACGGTCGGCGGCAAAATAGCACCGCTGCTGGCCGAAAGAGTCGGGCGGTAACGCTGATACCTGGTGGAGTCGGTGAAGAAGAAGCCGCAGATCACGATGAGGACGGCCGTGCTGCTGGCCGTGCTGCTGCACGTGATAATCCTGGTGCTGCCGCAGGGGGTGGCGATGCTGCTGTTCTTCACCAGCCAGCCGGAGGTCGTGCGCGCCGAACCGCTGCGCTTCCAGGTCCAGCCGCCGCAGGAGCAGTTCGAGGAGCCCGACTTGGTTCCCGCCGACGAGACACACGAAGCGGTGACCCCCAGGCAACCCGAATCGGAACCGCAAACTCCCGATCCCTACAGCGAGGGCCAGACCAATCTGAAGCGCCTGCAAACCCCTCAAACCGAAGGGCAGCCGCAGAGATCGGCGCAGAGATCGGCCACCGAAACATCGCTTTCAAAACAGTTTGAGTTCGAGCAGCCTCAGCCCACGCCCGAGGAGTTGGCCAAGCAGGAAGAGCAACGGCAGGCCGACATCAGCGAAAAACTCGGCGAGGTGCTCAAGCAGCCGTTGATCGACGGCGACATACCGATCCTCTACGACCAGCGAAAGCCGTCGTCGTCCGACCCGGTTGAGGGCATGATCCAGTTCGACACCTACAACTGGGATTACGTCCCCTACCGCGACCTGATGCTGCTGAAGATCTATCGCTACTGGGTGCCGCAACTGCGGGGCACCTGGCAGTTCAACATGGGCCATCCCGGCCGCACGATCATCAGATTCACCATCCTCCGCGACGGCGGCGTGATCAACGTCCAGCTGCTCGACGGCTCGGGAATCATCCAGTACGACCAGGCGGCCAACTACTCCATCGTCCAGCTCTACCCCGGCGAGGCTACGGCCTTCCCGCCCCTGCCCGATCACTTCCCCAAGAGGACCCTCACGGTGACTATCGGATTCTTCGTCAATTCATATCCGACCCGAGAGTGATGAGATTGTGATGACGATTTGATATCCTTCCCACAATTTGAATTGCCGGGTACTTGAATATGGCACGACAGATAACAGCCTGTTTGACTGCATTTATAATGATCCTTCTGCTCCTCTCGGGTTGCGAGCAGGCTCAGAAGAGTTGGCGCTACCAGCCGCCGCCGGAGGTGAAGGTCTCCGACTCCGGGCGCCCGGACGGGGAGCGGCTTGAAGTCGCCGAGGGCGTCAACGCCGTCACCATAGACATCGTCGCCGAGGAGCCGGGCGACGCCGAAGGGGAGCGCGGAGAAGTGGTCCTCGACGCGCACGCATGGGACAGCCAGCACTTCAGGAACCTGCTGGTCAGGAAGCTCCAAAGCTTCTGGCTCAGCGAGATCGAAAAAACGATGCAGTTCCGCTCCGTCATTCCCGGCAGGACGGTCTACAGGGTGGTGATCGCCGCCGACGGCAGCCTGGTTTCCGCCGATCTCCTCGCCGGCTCGGGCATCGAGCTCTACGATCTTGCCGCGGGAAATTCGATTGACCGGAAATACCCCGGGCTCCTCACCGAGTTCCGGCCGTTGCCGCAGGACTACCGCGGGCGGGAATTGACCGTCGATATCGGATTCTACGTTCACAATTCACCTGCAAAGGAAACAGAGAGAGAAAAATGATCTGGGAAACCTTCCTCTCCGGCGGCATCACAATGATCCCGCTGGCCTTCTGTTCACTGCTGGCTTTGGCCATCATCTTCTACAAGCTCTACGACCTGCGCCGCAGGCGTTTCATCGACCGCAACGAGGTCATGCTGCTCAAGCAGATGATCGATTCGAACGAGTTGCAGCGCGCCGAGGGGCGATGCGCCGGCAACCGCAGTCTCTTCACCAACATCGTTGGTCGCGCGCTTGAGGCGCGGCGCGGCGGCGAGCAGGCCATCCGCGAGGCGATCGAGGAGGCGGGGCGCTACGAGGTGCCGCGCGTCGAGCAATACCTCGGCGGCCTGCGCACCATCGCCTCGATCTCGCCGCTACTCGGACTCTTCGGAACCGTGCTCGGGATGATCAGGGTCTTCAACCGCATCCGCGAGGTCGGCCTCGGCCAGGTCACCGAGTTCTCCGGCGGCATCGCCGAGGCGCTGATCACCACCGCCACCGGCCTGGCCATCGCCATCCCCGCCCTGGTTATGTACAACTACTTCGTCGACAAGGCGGAATCGATCATCCTCGAGATCGAGAAGGCCAGCGCCGACGTCATGCGCAGCCTGATCGCCAAGAAACCGGACGAGGAGTCAGCCGATGCAGTTCAAACGCAGGCTTAAGAAAGACGCCGCCATCGACATCGCCTCGCTGGTCGACATCGTCTTCCTGCTCCTGCTCTTCTTCGTCGTCACCACCACCTTCCGCGAGAGCCCGGGGCTGAATATGGACCTGCCGGAGACCACCAGCGAGGCCGGCGTCCGCCTCAAGGAGGTGGTGATCCGGATCATCCTCGAGGGCGACGACGCCGCCATCTTCCTGATGGAGGACAAGGTGAGCATCGGCGAGCTGCCCGAGCGCCTGAAAACCCTGCTGGCGAAGCAGGACGAGGAGGACCGCTCGGTGATCGTCGAGGCCGACAGAAATGTCCGTTTCAAGATCGTCTTCGACGTCCTCGACATCGCGCGCCAGTCGGGGGCGACCAACATCACCTTCCCCGCCATCTTCAAGCGCGGGGAGGCGGCCGCAGACTCCCGCTAGTCCGGCGATTTTCCCAAAACCGAACTGATACCTGCCAGGGCGGGGCGATCGGGTTATAATCCCCCTGACTCGATCGAGGGGGGTACGCCATGCCCGGCCGTAAAATCGTCGCCGCCGCCTTGCTGTTGGCTGTTGTGCTGACGACCGCCTGCGGCACCGCGCGCAGGACAACGAGAGAAACCCAGCCGACACGCGAGGGAATCGTCGTCGCCGGCAGGTTCATCGCCGCGCCGGTGATGCGCATCGGGCTGGAGGGAGCGGCGGGGACTGTGGTGACGGTCAAGGCGCCGGGCGGCATCGCACTCGTCAGCCTCCCCGAGGGAAAAAGGGTCGCGCCGGACAAGCCGCTCGGCCAAGTGAGTTTTTTCGTAGCCGAGGTCTCCGCCGGCGTCTCGGGCGAGATCCACCGGGTGCAGATCGCCTCGCTGCGCAACAAGCAGCAGGCGGAAAAGCTGGCGGCGGACGTCAGAAGGAAGCTCGACCTGACCGTCGTCGTGCGCTTCAGCAGCCAGACGCGCACCTGGCGTGTGCAGGCGGGCGAGGCGGCCTCGCGCACCCAGGCCGCCGCAATCGAGAAGAAGCTGCGCGCGGCCGGCTACGCCGAGACGTGGGTCGTGCGCGACGCGGCGGCGCCCGTCTCCGGCGGTACGATCTCGGCGGTCGACGCCTCCGGCCGGCGCATCGCCGCCTCAGCGATCTTCCGCTGCGCACCCCGGGGCGGCGACTCCCTGTTGGAGTCCAGCGGCTCGCGCTACCGCGGGGCGTTGGAGCTGCGGGTCAGCCGCGAGGGCCGCATAATCCCCGTCAACATCGTCAACCTCGACGACTACCTCTGCGGCGTGGTGCCGGTGGAAATGAGCCCCACAGTCTTCCCGCAACTCGAGGCGCTCAAGGCGCAGGCGGTCGCCGCCCGCACCTACGCCTACAAGAACCGCGGCCAGTACTCCGCCGAGGGCTACGACATCTGCGAGTCCGCCCGCTGCCAGGTCTACAACGGCGCGGGTGTGGAACACGAGCTGACCGACAGGGCCGTGCGCCAGACCGCCGGAGAGGTGATCACCTACGGCGGCGAGCCGGTCAACGCGCTCTTCACCTCCACCTGCGGCGGCCACACCGAAGATGCGGCCAACATCTTCCCCGGCGACGAGGTGGCCTATCTCAAGGGGGTGGTCTGCGAACCCGAGGCCGAACTCTTCAGCAGCGTCGCATCGGAAGATGAGCCGGGCATCACCTACGGCGCCGACGGCCTGCCCCTCGATCTCGAGCTCGCGGCGCTCAAGACCCTCGGAGTGGTCGAGCGGGACTTCCAGGCTCAGCCGCGCGAAGGCCTGAGCGGGCGGCAGTGGAGCCTTTGGCTCGAAAAAGCCGCCGCGCGCCTCGGGCTGAGGCAGGCCGATTCAGTCCCGCAACTCCCTGACGACCCGGACCTCAAGGAGGCGATTGTCGCCGCGGCCACGGCCGTGGGCTGGCTCGAGCGGATCGACAGGCAGGTCACCGACGGGGACCTGATGATCCTCGCCGACTTTGAAGGCGTTGGCGCGATCGATCCCGCAGCCGCCCGCGCCGCCCTCTATTTCCTCCGCCTCGGCCTCATCGGGCCCGAGCCCGACGGGCGCCTCGCTTTCGGCGATCCGCTGGGGCAGACCGCCGCGCTCAGAATGCTGCACCGCCTGCTGCGCCACGAAGCCGCGCGGGGGATCATCGCCGGCAGGCTGGTGCGGGTGGAGAGCGGCCGGGTCGTCCTACGGAGGAAAGAGGCCGTCGAGCAGCACACGCTCGGCGCCGGCGCGCGGCTGTTCAAGCGCTTCCAGGAATACACCGTGCCGGTGCGCTCGCTCCAGATGGCGCCGGGCGACGAGCTGATACTCTTCCTCCGCGACAACAAGGAAGTCGGCGCCCTGGTGCACTCGCCCTCGCTCGAGGGCATAGCCAGCGACCGCTCCTCGCGCTACTTCCAATGGGACGTGCAATACAGCCCCGAGGAACTCCGCGAGAAGATCAAGCGCTACGCCGACGTCGGCCCCATAGTGGAGCTCCGGCCCCTGCGCTACGGCGTCAGCGAGAGGATTGTCGAGCTCGAGGTCGTCGGCGGCGAAGGGCGGGCGGTGCTCAAGGGGTTGCAGATCCGCTGGGCCCTGGGGCTGCGGGAAAACCTCTTCGTGATCGAAAAGCGCTACGGCGAGAGGGGCCTGGTGGAGACCTGGCGCTTCATCGGCAAGGGGTGGGGCCACGGCGTGGGGCTCTGCCAGGTGGGCGCGAGCGGCATGGCGATCGCCGGCAAGTCCTATAGCGAGATCCTCAGGCACTACTACACCGGTGTCGAGGTCGAGAAGCTCTACTGAGACGCCGGCCGCGCCGGATTGCCACCCGGCCTTTCCTGCGGCGTCTAATCAGATTCTAGAAGTAGAATGAGTAGCCGAAGTTCGCCTGCCAGCCCTTGGTGTCGAAGTCGGGGTTGAGGATTTTGGAGATGTTGAGGTCGAGGTTGAGGTAGCGCACGTCGGCGAAGAAGGTCGAAGCGCCGCCCATGGGTACCTCGATCCCGAAACCCCAGTGGTAGCTGATCTCGCCGTCCTCGGCACCTTCGCCGAAGAAATCGCCGTCGACGCTGACCCGGGTCCAGCCAAGGCCGAAGAGGCCGTAAATCCCTGCTCCGCTGGCGGGCAGCAGATAGAACAGTGCGGAGAACTGCATCGGGTAGAGGCTGATTGTGACGTCGTCGATGGTTTCGCTGCGGAAGTCGACCGATCCCTCCAACGCCAGGCGCGGAGAGATGCGGGCCCTCGCGTGGAGGCCCCAGGCAAACACGCGTTCGTCATCCTGGGTGGCCGATTTGGTCCAGATGCCGTGCACGCCGACCCCGAGCTTGCCGATCTGAGCCGCAGCGGTTGAGGTGAATGTGAAAAGCAAAACGAAACAGACTAACAGCACCAGCTTGCGCATAGATTCTCTCCCCCAATTCCGGTCGATTAGAACGGGATATCGTCGTCACTGATCTCGTCCGGCTGAAAGCCGCCGGTGTCGCCGCCTGCCGCCTTGCCGGGCTCGCCACGCGAGTCGAGCATCATCATGTCATCGATGATCACCTCGGTGCGGTAGTGCTTCTGGCCGTCCTTGCCGTCCCAGGAGCGGCTGCGGATCTTGCCCTCGACGTAGATCCGCGATCCCTTGCGCAGGTACTCGCTGCAGATCTCGGCGAGACGCCGAAAGGCCACGAGATTGTGCCACTCGGTGTGTTCCTGCTGCTCGCCGTCGGCATTCTTCCACTGCTCGGACGTGGCAATCGAAAAGTTGGCCACCGGCGTGCCGCCCGTGGTGTATCGCACCTCCGGATCGCGGCCGAGGTTTCCGATCAGGATTACCTTGTTAACCGATCTCGCCATGGTTCCCCTGTCTCAACTCTGATCATGCCGTACGATAGCCCAGCGGGGCTTTCGATGCAAGGAGATAACGCCGCGCGCGCCCTCTCCGCCGTCCTTCGAACGGGTCGCGGAAGATACAAAAACAGAGGCGCCGGGACGCCCCTGCCGATATTCCGCCGCCGACAACGCCGGCCCGGTTTACTGCGGATTCAAGCCGAGGCTGCGCAGCCTCTCGCGCGCCAGGCGCGCCTCGTTGGCGTTGGGATAGTTGATGATCAACTGCTGCAGGAGGATAACTCCCTGGGCGGTCTGGTTGCCGTTGAGGAAGGAAAGCGCCTTCTTGTAGGTGGAGCCGACCTCGAACTGCGAGCCCGGGTAGCGCTGGATCACGGCGTCGTAAGCCTCCACCGCCGTCTGATAATCGCCCAGGTTGTAGAGGCACTCGCCGATGTAATACTGCGCGTCGTCGGCCTTCTCCGCACTCGGGAAGTTCCTCAGGAACTGGCGCAGGCCGGTGAGCGCGAGGCCGTACTCCCCGCGCAGGAAGTCGGAGTAGGCGGTCTGGTAGGAGCCAACCTTGTCGGCGGGCGTGACTGGCTGCGCCTCCGCGCCCTCCTCGGTCGGCTCTTCGCCCTCCGTCGGCTGCCTGGCCACTCCCGGTTTTTCCTCATCCGGGCGCTCGGCGTAAGGCCTGCTCGTGTAACTGCTGCTGTAGCGCAAGCCGTTGAGCTCCTTGCGGATGTTGCTCAAGCGCAGTTCGGAATCCTCGACCCGCTCGCCAAGCGATTGCAACCGGCTGTCGACTCCTTCGAGTTGCACGCTCAGTTTCGCATTCTCGGCCTGCATCTCCCTCAGCAGCCCGGTTATCTGCTCCTCGAGCTGTTGCAACTTATCCGCCGTGCCGCGGTTCTCCCGCTGAAGCAATGTCACATCGGCGGTGATGCGGGCCAGGTGGTCCTCCATCAACGACATGCGGTCTACCTTCTCCACCTTCTTGCCGCCGGATGCACAGCCGACCAGAAGCAGAGGGACAACCGCCAGTGCAGCTATCAGTATTGTCTTCCTCATCTCGACCTTCACCATGAGCGGACCAGCGTCCGCTGTAGCATGTTCTCAGAGGCAAGATAGTAACCGCGGCTTACCAATGATGCAAATGTCAAGCCTCGGACCTGGGGGGGGGCTCTATCGAGACCGGCGGTCGCTTGAAAACTTTGATCCTCCCTGCGCGTGAGACTTCCGGCAAACCTACCATGCGGCGTGGAATTCCAGGGTCCTGCGGGAGCGGTGCCCGTAAGGGGAAACCGCCTTCTCCGACCGGTCAGTGGAGCCGGTCGGCTCGCTTGGGAGGCCGAAAGGTCTTCCCCGCAGCGTCAGCGTTCGAACACCCTGAAGTGCGCGCGGCGGTTCATCGCCCAGGCCGACTCGTTGGAGCCGAGTTCCTGCGGCCGGCTTTCGCCGTAGGAAACGACCATCATCCTCGAGGCGGCGATGCCGAGGCGGACCAGGTAGTCACGCGCCCCCTTGGCACGCCGCTCGCCGAGTGCCAGGTTGTACTCCTCGGTGCCGCGCTCGTCACAGTGGCCCTCGATGATCGCGCGCACCGTCGCGTGCTGCTTTAGCCAGTCGGCATTCTGATCAAGCTGAGCGATCGAATCGGGGCGCAGGTCTGACATGTCGAAGTCGAAATAGATGTTCCTGAGGAACTCCGCGGCGTTGATCTCCTCCAGTGTCATTTCGGAAATCGGGCGCTCGCTGATGCCGCCCTCCTCGCCGATGCCGACGCCCTCGTCGACCACCTCGATATCCTCTTCGGATATGCTGGTGTCGGGCTGCTCGACGGTCATCTCATCGCCCTCGGTGACGCCCGGCTCGAGCGCCGCCGGGGGCTTCTTGCCGCCGCAGGAGACGGCGAAGAGGAGTAGGGTTACGATCGCGATCGCTGCTGCAAATCTGCGCATGGTTCACCTCCAGTGATAATACGCAGGGCCGTGTATGTCTCCGACGCGTTTGCCACACATACTATCGAAATCCCGATCACCTTGCCAGGTAATCGATCACAATTTGCCCTTTTCAATCCGAGGCTGTCAGCGCTCATCGCGACCAGCTCGGGTGCTTGTTGACTCCCTGCCGGGACAGCAGCCTCATGCCGCGGCCGTCGATGCCGATCACGTAGATCTGATAGCTGCCGCTGCGGTCGGAGGCGAATGCCAGCCAGCGGCCGTCGGGCGACCAGGTCGGATCCTCGTCGTTGGCCACGTCGCGCGTGACGTAGTAGGTCTGCCCGGTGGTCAGCTCGTGGATGCGGATGTCGAAGGTCCGGCTGTCCTGCCGGCGCGCGGCGTAGGCGATCATCGTGCCGTCGGGGCTCCAGACCGCGCCGTCGTTGTAGTTGCCCTCAAAGGTGATGCGGCGTTGGTTCGAGCCGTCGGCGTTCATCACGTATATCTGAGGCGTGCCGGTGCGCGACGAGGAGAAGGCGATCTGGCGGCCGTCGGGCGACCAGCAGGGGCTCGAGTCGATCGAGCGGTGGCTGGTCAGGCGCTGCGGATTGCTGCCGTCGAGGCCGGAGACGTAGATGTCCATGTTGCCGTTCATGCTCGAGGCGAAGGCCACGCTCTGGCCGTCGGGCGAGATCATCGGCGTCATGTCGACTCCGCGCGAGGCGACTATCTTTTCGGCGACGCCGCCGGTGAGCTGCAGCCGGTAGACGTCGGGGTTCTCATTGATGAAGGAGGTGTAGACGATGCCGCTGTCGCCCGGCCCGAAGGTGGGGAAGAGCTTGAGGCTGTCGGAGTAGGTGACGCGGCGCTCGTTTTGGCCGTCGAAATCCATGATCCAGATCTCGCTGCGTCCGTTGTTGTCGCCGCCCAGGTCGCGGGTCGAGGTGAAGATGATGCGCGAGTCGAAGATGCCCTCGTCGCCGGTGAGGTGGTAGAGGATGAGATCGGAGATCCTGTGGGCGACGCGGCGGTTCTGGCCGGCCGAGCCGATCAGCCTCTTGCCGAAGATCATCGCCCGCTTGCGGATGTCGAAGAGCCTGATCTCGGCGACGATCCCGTCGCCCTCGCCCCGGATGTTGCCCACCGCCACCGCCTCGACGCCGAAATCCTCGTAGCGCTTGAAAGGCACCGCGCTCTCGTCGTGGCTGCCGACCTGCTCGTAAACAGTGCCGTTGGCGAGGTTGAAATAGCTCATCAACGCCAGGTCCTCCCGCACCACCTCCGTTATCTCACCAGCCGCGCTGCGGGATTGCGAGCCTCCTCCACGGTCGGCGAAAGCCTGGACTGCCAGCGCGATCCTCAGGTTCCCCTTGGCCACGGTTATCCTCAGCGTATCGTCATCCTGCTGCTCCTGTGCTGCTGCCGGCGCGAGGATGGGAAGCGCGGCTATCAATATCAGGGCGGTTATTATTCTCGCCAACATGGAAGAAGTTCCCCTTTCCTATTCTCCGATGAAATAGAAGCGGCACGAGACCTTGAGCCTCGAGCCCTTGATGTAGTCGGGCAACGGCGGCAGGTTGCGCAGCCTGCGGACGGTTTCCTCCGCCGCGCCGTCGAAGCGGGCGTCGCCGCTGCTCTGCACCAGTACGATATCGACGACTCGCGCGCGCTCCCGGTTTACATTGACCGCGTCGGCGTCAATCGGGGTGCTCTCGATCGTGAACTCCACGATCGCCTCCATCACCTGCCCCGGCCTCGTGCGCGGAGGGGTCCAGGTCTGCCCGATCAGCGTTACCAGCCGGTTGCGGAAGAGGTCGGGAGCCCCGCCGCCTCCGCCCGGGTCCCCGGCGCCTTCCAGGGCGATGTGATGCGAGACCTCGCTGGCGCCGGCGGTGCTCTTGGTCGTGTAGACGCCCTGGCTGCTCTCCAGGCGCTGTCTCAGTTGCTGCGGCGTCTCGGGCTCCGGTTCCGGCGCCGTCTCCTCCGGCTTCGCCGCGCTCCTGGTGGATATCACCTTCGGCGTCTGACGCTCCGGCTGAGGCTTCGGCTCTTCGCGTTTCGGCTCGGGCTCGCTCCGCTCGGGAGGCGCCTCTTCGATTTCCTCCTCCTCGACATCAGGAGCGGCGATCACCTGCTGCGGCACGGAGCGGACCGGCCCGGCATCGCGCGAGCCGTCGATCACGGGCAGGCTGCTGGCGTCGATCGGCGGATGCATCAGCGAGATGACGAATGGCGGCTCGTTCGAACGGCTCGGCGCAGGTAAGGCGAAAGCGGTAAGCGCGAGGATGAGCCCGACGTGGATGAACAGCGATAAAGTCACCATCGCCGTAATCCCGTTGGGCGCATCAGGCCGATCGCCGGGCTGAACCTCTCGGCTCACTGCTCCTCCTCGATTCCCTGCTCGGTCACCAGGCCGATGTTCGGCACACCCGATTCCTTGATCAGTTCGATCACCCGCACCACGTCGCCGTAGCTCAGCGACTTGTCGGCGCGCAGGTAAACGTAGTGCCGCCCGGCGGCCGCGAGGTTTTCGCGCAGCTGGTCGACGAAACTATCGCGGTTGACCGGTTCCTGGTTGATGAACACGGCGCGCTCGGCCGTGACCGTGACCACCACCTGGTCGCTTTCCAGCTCCACGTCGCTGACCATCGCGCGCGGCAGGTCGGTCTCCAGGCCCTGCAGCACCACCGGTGCGGCGATCATGAAGATGATCAGCAGCACCAGCGTCACGTCGACGAGCGGCGTGACGTTGATGTCGCTCAGCGCGCCGGTGAAGCGCTTCTTGTCGGTCTGGAAAGCCATCCGGCCGAATACTCCGAATTAAAGACCTCCTCAGCGGGCGGAAGTTCCGCCAGACCTGAGGGGAACGGTATCGATGAAGCTTCTCTCGGTGACACTGATGTACTCGAGGCTGAAGTCGTCCATCTCCGACGACAGCACCTTGATCTTGTTGAGCAGGAAGTTGTAACCGATGAGTGCCGGGATCGCGGCGAAGAGCCCCGCCGCCGTGGCGATCAACGCCTCGGCGATGCCCGGGGCCACCGTCGCCAGCGAAGTCGAGCCCTCGGCGCCGATGCTGCGGAAGGCGTTGAACACGCCCCAAACGGTCCCGAAGAGGCCGATGAAGGGCGAGGCCCCGGCGGTTGTGGCGAGGAAATTGAGCGAGCGCTCGAGCCTGTTGACCTCCACCGAAGAGGCGCGCTGCAGCGAGCGGTTGATGCCCTCGAGGTTGTGGATCTTCACCCGCCCCTTCGCCGTTGCGCCGTCAGGGTTATGCACCGCCGACTCCATCTGCGACACCTGCGCACGGCCGAGCTGGTAGCGCAGCTCGTTGTAACCAGCCTGGAAGAGGCCGACCAGCGGGCTGTAAGGCAGGCGCTTGCTGAATTCCAGCACCTCGGAAAACTTGGTGCTCTGGCGGAAGACCTTGAGGAATGAGCGGTTCTGCCTGCGGGCGCGCGATATCACGCGCCACTTCTCCAGAATGATCGCCCACGATGCTATGCTGAACAGCACGAGCACTATCAGCACACCCATCGCAATCGGTCCCATGCTCAAAATAATCGAAAGCAATCCGGTATCGACCTGAGCTTCCGCAGCAACCTGAGTTATAAAATTCGGCATAAACTCTGTGCTTCCTTAAGGTTAGGTGACGGTCGTACTATAACATACACAGCAACTTGCGGTCAATCGGGGGAAGCTGCCAATCGCTTGTATATCTTCGAAATTCGCGCTTCATGGCCGGAAAAGGGCAAAAAAGGAGGGACGAAGCCGAAACCCCGTCCCCGCCTGCGCGCCAAGGATTCGTCAAGGCCCGCAGGCGAACTTGCCACACATCAAGTCCCATTTAATGAAACGTTTCAAAACGAAAAAACGGAAATTTCAATCTGAATTCTTGCCGGGCCGGGCATCTGCAAGGGTAAGGGCAAATCCGCCGTGCTATAATTATCACGGCATTACTATCAAAAAAGGAGCAGCCATGCCGCCGGGTCTATTGGATCTCAACATTTGGGGTGAATACACTCTCAAACTGTTCGTGGCCATGCTGTTGTCAGGCGTAATCGGCCTCGAGCGCCAGCGACGCCGGAAGACCGCAGGCATGCGCACCCACATGCTCGTCTGCCTCGGCTCGCTCATCTTTACCCTGCTGGGTATGGACCTGTTCGCCCGCGGCACCGCCGCCGGGGGCGCCGTCGAGCTTACGCGCGTCGACCCGCTGCGCATCGTCGAGGCGATCGTCGGCGGGCTGGGCTTCCTCGGCGCCGGCGCGATCATCCAGGCGCGGGGTTCAATCCACGGCCTGACCACAGCCACATCGATCTGGACGATGGGCGCGATGGGTGTGGCGGTCGGCATCAGCAACTACCCGCTCGCCCTGCTCACCACACTCTTCTCCTACCTCGTGCTCTCGACAGTGGATATTTTCGAAAAGAAATGGGTGCGGAGACTCGAAGACCGATATGAAGCCCGAAAATCCGATCTAAAAAACAACAAGAACAATTCCTGACGACGGCCGCTTACCCGATCAATACCAGCCCGTAACGCCGCTCCCAATGGCTGCGGACCGTTTCGATCAATTCGCCGCGCTCCCTCTCCTCGCCCGAGCCCGGCCCGGCAATCAGCTCGAAGGCTTCCCGGCGGGCAGCCTGGAGCATTTCGGCGTCCCTGATGATGTTGCCCACCCTCAGCGTCGGCATGCCGCTTTGCCGCGTGCCGAAGAAATCGCCGGGCCCTCGCAGCTCGAGGTCCTTCTCGGCTATCTCGAAGCCGTCGGAAGTCTTGACCATGATCTCCAGCCGCTGCCTCGCGTTCTCGCTCCCACCCGGCTTGTAAAGCAGGATGCAGTAACCGCGATGCTCGCTGCGGCCGACGCGGCCCCGCAACTGGTGCAGCTGCGAGAGGCCGAAGCGGTCGGCGTTCTCGATCAGCATCACGGTGGCGTTGGGCACGTCCACGCCGACCTCGATTACCGTCGTGCAGGCGAGAATGTCGGTCTCGCCCCCGACGAAAGCGGCCATCGCGGCCTCGCGCTCCGCCGGTTTCATCCGCCCGTGCAGGAGCCCGACGCGCCGGTGCGGGAAGGTGCGCTGCAGCCTCTCGTGGAGCTCGGTCGCCGTCTGCAGCTCGCCGTTCTTCGACTCCTCGATCACCGGCGCCACCGCGTAGATCTGCCTGCCCTCCTTCATCTGAGTTTCCAGGAAAGCGTTGATCCGGCCCAGGCTGCGCTCGCTGCGGGCGGCGGTGACAGGCGGCTGCCGCCCGGGGGGCATGTCCCTGATCACCGAGAGACTGAGGTCGCCGAAGACGGTGAGCGTGAGCGAGCGCGGGATCGGCGTGGCCGTCATGATCAGCACGTCCGGCTCCCACTGCGCGCCGCCGCCCATCAGCCTCGCCCGCTGGAGGACGCCGAAGCGGTGCTGCTCGTCGATGATCGCCAGCCCCAGGCGCCGGAATTCCACGCCCTCCTGGATCAGCGCATGCGTGCCGACAACGAGATCGATCTCCCCCGCAGCCACAGCCTGCCTCACCCGCTCCTTCTCGCCCGCAGCCAGGCTGCCGGTCAGCAGGGCTGTCCGGTAGCGTGTGTGGGAGAGATGGCGCCCGACGCTGACAAAGTGCTGCCCGGCGAGGATCTCCGTCGGGACCATCAGCACCGCCTGGTAGCCGTTTTCGACGGCAAGCGCTGCGGCCAGCAGCGCAACAATTGTTTTGCCGCAGCCGACGTCGCCCTGCAGCAGCCGCCTCATCGGCTGCGCGGCTGTCATGTCCTCGACGATCTCCTTGAGAGCCTGACGCTGGCCCTCGGTGAGGCGGAAGGGGAGCATCTTGCGCAGAGTCTCGCGGATCTGCGGTGATGTCTTAAAACTAATACCCACGGTCTCGTCGCGCGCGGTCCGGCGCCGGAGCGCCAGGCCGGCCTGCAGCATGAAGAACTCTTCGAAGACGAGCGAACGCTGCGCCGCGTGGCTCCAGGCGTTGAGTTGCGCGACATCGGCATCGGGCGGCGGCATGTGAATAAACCGGAGGGCTTTTTCGGTGGGAAACAAGCCGAGCCGCTCCATCACCGAAGGCGGCACCGAGGCCGGCAGCGGCAGCCTGTAGTGCTCGAGCAGGTCGGCGACCGCCAGCCTGATCACCCGCCCGGGCACCGACCCGACTTTCTCGTAAACCGGCACCACCCCCGTCTCGCCCGCGGCGTCCCTGCCGATCTCGAACTGCGGATTCTGCGCCTCGAGGATGCCGCCGCCGAAACCGGAGTCCCGCACCTCGCCGAAAAGGCTGATCTTGTAGCCGGGCTTGATCGTGTCGGCCAGGTAGGGCTGGTTGAACCACAGCGCGAGCATCCGCCCGCTGTCGTCCTCGATCACCGCCCTGAAGAGGGAAAAGCGCCGCCGGCGCGTCTTCTGCACCTCCGCGCTCACCACCTCCCCGCCGAAGAGAGCTCTCTCGCCCGCGCGCAGCGAGGCGATGGCGCGCACGGTCCGGCGGTCCTCATAGCGGAAAGGCAGGTGAAAAAGCAGATCCTCGATGGTGCGAACTCCGGCGCGCTCCAGATCTTTCCTGCGTTTCGGGCCGATGCCCTTGAGGCAGCCGGCCGACGTTGTTAGCTCGGCAAAAGGCTTGTTAGAATTCATCCTCGATCCTGCCTCAATTATTGGCTTGCGGCGGGAGCGGCGTCAACGGGGGAGAAAATGGCACGACCAATCCTCATAGCGGCCGCGATGGGCATCGAGTTGCGCGGGCTGAGCCGCGGCCTCGGCCACCTCAAACGCCTGCCGGGGGAATCTCCGGAGGCCCGGGAAGCACTGCTCGGCGACCGGCGGCTGATCCTCGCGCGCATCGGCATCGGCCGCCACGCCGCCGGCAAGAGCCTGCAACTGGCGGTCTCGAGATTCAACCCGGAGCGCGTGCTGCTCATCGGTCTTGCAGGGGGACTGCGCCACGAATTCCGCGTCGGCGATCCCTTCGTCATCTCCTCCGCCGCTCTCTGGCCGGGCGACGCCGAAAACCTCTCGATCGAGCTGGCCGTCCGGCTTCAGGAGAAATTCAGCGATCCCGGCAAACCGCTGGTGGAACTGATCAAGGGCGGCAGGCGTGTCAGAAGGGCCCGCCTGCTGAGCGTCGATTCCTTCGTCGGCTCCACGAGCGAGAAACGCAAGTTCGGCGCCGCCGGTTACGACCTGGTGGACATGGAGTTCGCGGCCGTCGCGGCGGCGGTGCAGGAGTCGGGGACGCCGGTCACCGGCCTCAAGGTGATCTCCGACACCCTGTCGCACAACTTCCCCCGCTACCGTTTCTCAGCGGTCGGGGGGGCGCGCGGAATGATACCGCCGCGGCTGGCGGCCAATTCCTTCCGAGCTTGCCGCGTGCTGGGATGCTTCGCCCTCGTCTGGCTGGAAGCCCTGATCAATTTGAAAAAGTAGAACCCGCGCCGCGCCGTCTCCTCAGAGCATCGCCGGCAGCTCGGTCTGCAACGGCAGGGTCGTGATCTCCAGACCGCTCTCGGTGAGGTAACAGTTGATTTCGCTCCTCACGCCGAAGCGTCCCTCGAGGTAGATCCCCGGTTCGATGGTGAAGCCGAGCCCCGGCTCGAGCAGCCGCTCGTCGCGCGTCTCGAGGTTGTCGATGTTGACGCCGTTGCTGTGGACCTCGTGCCCGAGGCTGTGCCCGGTGCGGTGGGTGAAGTAGCGGCCGAAGCCCGCGTTCTCGATCACCGCCCTCACCTGGTCGTCCACCTGCGCCCCGCTCAACGGCCGGCCTGCGGTGAGGTTTTCCTGGATGAACTCGATACCGCGGTCCCTCGCCGCCGTGACCACCTTGAAGACATCGAGGATCTCCTGCGGCACGGGCGGCTCGCCCATGAAGGCGGTCCAGGTGATGTCGGCGGTGATCGTGTCGCCGCCCACCTTGCGGCAGAAGATGTCGAGCAGCAGGATCTCGCCGCGCTCGATCGGGTAGTGCTCCTCCACAGAGGGCTCGTAATGAGGCATCGCGGCCCGCGGGCCGGAGCCGACGATCGGCGCGTGCTGCCATTCCATCCCGGCTTCACTGAAGCGCTTGAGGATCTCCTGCTGGAGCTCATACTCGTTGATCGCGCGGCCCGCCGAAAGCTCCCCGGCGGCCAGCTCGAACATCTCGCGCTGCAGGCCGAGCAGAAGATTCGCGGCTTCGCGGTGGCTTGCCAGGCCGGCAGGTGACCAGCGGGCGCTGAAGTGCTGGACCATGTTAGCGCTGCTGCGCACCTCGACGCCGAGCGAGCGGATCATCTCCAGCGTCCCCCCGTCCACGAAGGCAACGTAGGGGATGGCGTTGCCGGGCGAATACTCCATAGCCACCACCGCGCGGCCCGCAAGCATCCGCTGCAATTCCGCTTCCATCGCCTTCCAGCCGTTGTAAGTGCGGAGCTCGGCCCAGTCGGCCGCGAAACCGCCCTCCTCAATCTTGTGACCCAGCACCACCGGCTTGCCCTCGCGCGGGATCAGCAGGTAAATGCGGCGCGTCAGTATGCCCTTGAACAAGGCGAACTGAGCGATGAAGGGATTGGAGCCGCGGAAATCATATAGCAGCCAGCCGTCAAGGCCTTCCGCTGCCAGACGAGCCTGGATTGCATCTATCTTCTCTTTCATCATACCTCCCCGGGAAGAAGTTAATGCCTCAACCGGACGCTGCGGCCGAAGCACCCCCCCCAATATAGACAAAAACACGCTGTTTTGACAGGCCTGGACGGGAGAAGACCGGGAAAAATCCCGGCTCCGTTCAGACTATTGATTCGGTGAGCAGGCCGCGAGCGACGAGGCCGACTTGCAAAATTCCCCTGCTGAGTATGCCCGAGTGCAGCAGCACGTTGCCGCCACCCTCCTTGAACTCGCGGATTGTCATGAACTGCCGCTCGCCGCTCTTGCCGCCGACGCTCAGGCGCACCTCCGACATCTGCCTCCCGAACATCGCACCGGAAGTCATCAGGCTCTCCACCGCGCCGAACAGTTCCAGCCCCACCCGGGTTGTCTGCCTCTCGGCAACCGAGCCCAGCGACTCCTCCAGCGACAGCCCGCCCCGGGCGGCGAGCCTCGGCTCGACAGCCTCCAATGCGTAAGACGTATACGGCGATATAGTCCCCATCAACCTCGCAGTTATCGGAACCCCTCACCTAAACTAATCGGCTAAATCGCCGCAAAGCTTGAACCAATGCGCCGTTTGACCTGATAATTATCTTTGGGGTAACAACAAATCGCCGGGAGCCGCGGTAGGACTCTGTCAACGTGACACTCTCGTTGCCAGAAGTTCCCTGTTATGTTATACTTACGGAGAACAGGGTGGGCGTTTTATTAATCATGCCGGAAAACGACAAATCTTCATCCAAGACTGAACCGCCGCCGATGGATGAGCCTCGCGAGCCTGGAAAAAGCACCCAGGAATCCTCGGCAAAGCACGAGAAGGCACAGCGGGATGCGGTTCAGCGCAACAGGATGGCGCTCTTCGACGACGCATTCTGGGCGAAGAGCGGGCACCAGAGGAGTGTCCTGGCACTCCTCGCAAAGCGACTCTTCGATATCGTCGTCAGCCTCGCCGCCATCATCCTGCTCTCCCCCGTCTTACTTATTGTCGCTTTGCTGATCAAGCTCGAATCCCGCGGGCCGATGATCTTCCATCAGCTGCGAGTCGGTAAATACAACATTCCGTTCACGATGCTCAAGTTCAGATCGATGCGCATCGGCGCCGAGTACAACAAGCAGGCGCTGATGGTCTCGAACGAGATGGACGGCCCTGTATTCAAGATCCGCGACGACCCGCGCGTCACGCGCGTGGGGCGCTTCATCCGCCGTTGGAGTCTCGACGAGCTGCCCCAGCTGTTCAACGTGCTGCGGGGCGACATGAGCGTCGTCGGGCCAAGGCCGTTGCCGGTCGTCGAAGTTGCCGATATGCGTGAGGACCAGATGCGCCGCCACAGCGTCAAGCCGGGCCTCACGTGCATCTGGCAGATAAGCGGCCGCAACGAAATCTCGTTCGACGAGTGGATCCAGCTCGACCTGATTTATGTCGACAACGCCTCGTTCGCTCTCGACCTGGAGATCTTCTTCCGGACTTTCCGTGCCGTTCTCAAGCGCAAGGGTTCCTACTGATGGCCAACGTCGTCTCCAGATTCTTCAAACGCTTCTTCCAGCCGCTCACCAGCGCCCAGTACTTCACCGGCATCAGGCTCTACAACACCGGAAAGTACGAGGAGGCAGGCGGCGCCTTCGGCCTCATCCGCGAGGGCATCTACCGCGCCAGCGTCCTCTACAGCCGCCTCTCCGATTTCTATTTCCACCGCTCACTGCGCAACGCCGCGCTGCTCGCCTTCTACCAGCGCGACTACATCCGTTGCATCAGGTTCTGCCAGGAAGCACTCGGCGTCTCGCCGGACGACATGGTCTGCCGCAACTACCTCGCCCACGCCTTTCACCACGTCGGCCAATACGGCGCGGCCATCCAGCAACTTGAAAAACTTCGAGACCTGGCTCCGGAGCGCGACGACATCCTCTTCAACCTCGCGAAGATCAACATCAAGGCCGACCGCACCGGCGATGCCAAGCGGATCATCGAGATGCTGATCGAGCGCAATCCGCTCTTCCCCGATTTCCACCACATTCGCGGCATCGCCTACGGCAAGGAGGGCAACACCCCGCGGGCGATCGAGAACTTCAAGCGCGCGGTGGAGATCAATCCCAGGTACGCCAACACCATCCTGCTGCTCGGCCTCGAGCAGATCCGCGCCTTCAACTACAAGGCGGCGCAGAAAACCTTCAAGGACGGCGTCGCCAACTGCCCTGAGAATACCGAGCTGCTCTTCTATTACGGCCTCACCAGCACGATCCTGTCGCGGCTTGCGCACCTGGGTATCGACGGCAGCCCCTCCGATGGCGAGCCCCTCGCGCAGCAGGAGGACCTGCCGCAAGACATCCTCAACGACATCGCCTACCTGGATATGCGGGCGGTCGAGGAGCACCAGCGCATGCTCGAGCTCGACATCTCATACGGCGAGCACTTCACCTTCCTCGACCCGATCTACGACAAACCATGCCTCAGCGCGCTGGTGGGCGTCTTCGAAACCTTCATCAACGTCTACCCCGCCTATGCCGACTACTTCAACAAGCTCGGCAGCTTCTACCAGAAAATCGACGAAGTTGAAAAGGCGGAGGCGGCGTTCAAGTATGCCCTCAGACTCAATCCGGAATACATCGATAGCCTCGATAACC
>Ga0307379_10004264_pt1 | contig 20499 bp, 10 predicted proteins | sample UN2MG_FD_202237 | JGI IMG/M metagenome (GOLD analysis project Ga0307379, IMG submission 202237) | Soil microbial communities from Risofladan, Vaasa, Finland - UN-2 | ecosystem: Environmental > Terrestrial > Soil > Coastal area > Acid sulfate soil | place: Finland: Risofladan, Vaasa | collected... | reverse complement strand
ACGCCAGGACGCATCATTTCACGTATCCGAAATCTTCGAAGACCTGCTTTCCGTGTTTCTCGACGAAATCGAGGAAGTCCGCCAAGTTCTCCTTCTTCTTGGAGTACGAGAGCCCCATCACGGACAGCTTGATCTCCTCGTAGGCGCCCGGGTCGGGAACGATCTCGACGGCATCCTTGAAGGTGTGGGCCACTCCGTTCCACATAATGCCCACATCTGCCGCATCGAGCTGCAGTTGCTTTCCGACCTCGGAGTGCTCCCTCACCAAGTGGTTGCCGACATTTTGCTCCACTTGATCCGTGATCTGTGCCTCCTCCAATCTCTTGAAGACCATTTCGCCGCACGTGGAGTCTTTGGGATCGGGCAACACGACGCGCAGCCCTGGCCGGGCCAGATCTTCGAATCGCTCGATTTTCTTCGGATTCCCTTTCTGAACTACCAGTACCGGCGTCTGGAAACCCACCTCGACCTCGCGAAACAGAGCGTCGGAGTCCTTCGTGTACTGCTGGTACGGCGTGTGCGATACGAAAACGTCGCCTTTGGCTTTCAGTTTGATGTGTGGCAAAAGGTCTTGAGATCCACCGAACGACATCTGCACTTTCTTTCCGGTCTCTTCCTCATATCGCCGGGCCAACTCCTCCATAGGGGGCCGAAACGAGTTGCCACAGAGAATCTCGAGTTCCTCGGAACCTTGTCGGCAGCCGCTCGTCAGCAATAGAACGCCGGCCAGCAGCGTGCCCGGGACCATACACAACAAACGCCTCATTCTCATCCTCCTTCCCCAAGAGATTCTCAGGCCGTTTCGATTTTCTCAAAGCATACCGGGCAGGGATCGACACGGGAATGACACCACCCAGCGGCGGGGGTTCGGCGTCGGGGACAGTAGGGAGTTAGTTCGTTTAGCGGGCGGCCGGAAGTGGTTTACCCGTAGCTGGATTCGCAAGAATTCAGCCGTAATGCGAAGAACCGAATTCTTGCGAATCCGGCTACGAAAACTGATGGGAAGAACCCCGCGACTTCACCGACCGGTTGCCACAGGGCCCCGGCGCGGGTACTTTTGAGCGGAACCGAAACACCCGGCTGCTGCCATGAGTACCGAAGCGAACGACCAAAAAAACCTGCTGGCGGTGAACCTGAGCCTGGCGGCCAACGTCGTGCTGGCGGCGCTGAAGACCAGCGTGGGCATCCTCGGGCACAGCCCGGCCCTGCTGGCCGACGGGATCATGTCCACCTCCGACGTGGTCTACCTGGTGATCGTGCGGGTGTTCATGCGGCTGGCCGGCAAGCCGCCCGACGCCGAGCACCCGTACGGCCACCGCCAGCTCGAGAGCATCGCGGCGGTCGTCGTCGGGGCGTTCGTCATGACGACCGGCGTGGCCATCTTCTGGAACGCCATCAACCAGGTCTTCGACTGGCTGATCGATCCCGAGCAGGGCCGCAGCGCCAAGCCGGTGGCCCTTTGGGTGGCCTTGCTGATGGTGGTTTGCAAGGTCTGGCTGGCCGTTTTCACCGGCCGTATCGCCCGGCAGACGAAGAGCATCACCGTGTTGGCACTGGCCCGAGACCACCGCAACGACATCTTCTCGATCAGCACGGCCACGATTGGAATCGCGCTGGGACAGGCCGGCTACCTGTGGGTCGATCCTTTCGCCGCGGCCTTGGTGGCGATGGTGATTTTCTACACGGGCGTGACCATCCTCCGCGAGTCGTCGGCCAACCTCATGGACATTCTGCCCGGCGAACCGGTCCGCCGACGCATCCGCGGGTTGGTCGAAGGCGTGCCGGGCGTCGAACAGGTCGAGGAAATCCAGGTCCACCAGATCGGGTATTACCTGCTGGTGGAGGTGACGATCGGCGTCGACGGCTCGATGAGTGTGGCCGAGGGCGACCGGATCGCCACCCGGGTGGAACGCATGCTCAAGCAGAACATCGAGTATCTCCGCCGCATTTCGGTCCACTACCACCCCAGCCGCACCTTCCGCGTCGACGATCCGCCCGAATGACCGTTCCGTTCCTCACTATCTCTACGGTTTGCGCAATCGGTCCCGTTTGACGTGCGGTGCCGGGCAGGAGCCCGCTCGATGTCGGCGGGCGCCGGTGGTCTGGGATTTGGTGAAGATGGTGCGTGCAAGCACGCACCCTACCGCCTTTTTGGCGCGACCACCGGTCGCGGCTTTATGGCTGACGGCTGCTCGTAATCAACACCGCCCAGTCCTTCGACGGCTCGTCCGGCGGAAATCCGATCGAACGGCTGCCCGGGCCGGTGAGCGTCTTGACCGTTCCGTCCTGCAACGGTCCGCCGCGCCGCGGGTCGTACCACTTCACGGCGTACTGGCCCTCCTCGAGCCGCAACTCGGTGGTTCCGCCCTCCGGCAGATAAACGGCGTACGTCTCGCCCGGCAACGCGAAGCAGTAATCGTCTTGGGCCGAGGTCAACTCGTCGTGCGGCTTCATCCGCGGGAAGGGAAGATATTGCTGGAAGAACTCCAGCGCGTAACGGGTCTGGTCCCACATCGTCTCCCGCGAACGCCAGTCCTCGCAATTCAAGTCGTTGTGGGCGAACTTGTAGCCGAAGTACCACTCCGCCCCCGCGCCGCCGGCCATCAAGTTGCCCCAGAGGGCCTGCTTGCGGACGGCGTCGTGATCCGGATCGTCCTTGTCCGGCTTCACGCCCGTATGGGCCGGGCCGATCTCGTCGAGGCAGACGATCCATTTCCGCCCGCTCTCGTCCGACCGCGCGACCCACTTGAGCGTCTCCGCGTGGGTTGCCGCCATGTTGCCCATCTGGAGCGACGGGCCGTGGAACTGCAAATTCCCCAGCAACGGCGTGTAGACCTGGTCGTACTTGCCCGGGAAGGTATGCACCACGATCGGATGATCGTAAGGGTCGCACTGCTCGATGTACCGGCAGAACTCGGCCCGCTGCTGGTCCGTGTTGGTGTTTTCCTCGCCCAGGTTCCACACCAAGGCCAGGTGATGTCCGAATCGGGCGATCAGCTCGCGGTAATAGAGCTTCCGCTCGATGCCCAGTTCGCCGCCGTTGATGAGCTGGTCGTTCTCGGTCTCCTGGGTGATCACGTGCAGCATCAGTCCCTCGCGGTCCATGTGGGAGAAGACAATCTCCCACTGGTCGAGCCTGCTGCAATCGAAGCGGTCCTGCGTCTCGGCGTCGATCCACGGCCAGACGTCCTTCCCGTCGCCGCCGACGTTCATGGTCAGGAAATAGACGCTGTTCATGCCTTTCGACGCCAGGTAGTTCAGCGCCCCGATGATGTTCTTCCCCTTGTCGCCGCGCCAGGTCGGATCGCCGGGCATCCAATCGCGGGCGTGCGGTTCGTACTTGTGCAGGGCCTTGGGCAGAGCCTCGCCCTGGCGGGCTTGCTTGGTCGGGCCGCCCGTGGTGCCGTCGAAATCCACATAGGCGAGGAAGTTTTCCGGACTGTCGGCCCCGCCTTTGAGAAAGAACTCGCCGGTCTCGGCGAACTGGAGATAGTGCTCGCCCACGTACCGCAGCCGCCCCTTGGCCCGATGGTCGCGGCCGGTCTTGTCGCTCGGCGCGACGGTGAAGCTGCCCGCGGCGCCGTCGAAGGCCGTCGGTTCGCCGGCTTGCGGATCCGTGCCGGCGGCCACGTCCGGTCCGGTGCGGAACGACGCCTTGTAGTGCCACTCTCCGGGCCGGTCGGGCGTGAAGTGCACGCGCCAGCACCCGCCCTTTTCCGCGCCGCTTTCGGCCGCGTTGCCGTCGGCCGCGTAGAAGCCCGGCACCACGTACGCGTCGGCGTATTGGAAGAACGTCACGCCGAGGCGGTAGTCGCGAAACGGATTCGGGTCGGCCGTCTCGCCGGCCTGCGGTCCTTGGAACGTGATGGTGACGCGATGCCACTGTTTCAATTCACCCGAAACGGTGCCCGATTCCTCCGGGGCCGCGACAGTCAGCGTGGTTGAAAGGACGATCAGGGCTAGGGAGTTGGTCATAGTGTGATTCTCCTGTCACGTTTCAAGTGTTGGTGCATGGTCCGATCAAGTTTTTCCGACTGAAGCATATCTGGTGTCTGCGTATCTGTTTATCTGCATATCTGCTGCAAGGAAGTATCGGTGTCTCTTCTCTGTTGCCGGACGGGTCAAAACGTCGGAAAGCATTCGGGCTTGCCGGAAACTCATGAAGAGAGAAGAGGCACCGGTACTTCGGCTGTGTGGTCGTGTACGTGAATCTAGGATGAACCTCCGATCGTTCGTATTGTGTCTTGCCCCACTTGCCCTGTAAATACTCGCCCCCCGGTGGAACGACTGCGGTTCCGATGCGTCTGGACCCGTGGCTGCACTGTGATTATCATGGCTCTCCATGCGTTCCCACCCGCCGGCAACCACTGAAATCCTACCCTGTGGCGGCCGCCCGTTTCGCACACTCGCCTTTTGAGATTGCCCCATGAAGAGACCCCGCTGGTGCCGGTTCGTGTCGCCGCTGGCATGGCTCGTGCTGACGATTCCGTGTTTTTCCGCCGAGGACGACTGGGACGAGGACGAAGAGTGGGTGCAGCTTCCCTTCGGCCTTTCGGCCACGTATCAAGCGCCCGACGGCAAGCCGCTGGTTACGCGAATGGAGCCGGTGCCGCGTTTGTTCGGCGACGCGGGCGGTTCGGCCCATCCGAGAGTTTCCGCCGACGGATTCCAGGTGACGTGGAAGGGACGCCTGCTGGTGCCCTACGACGGCAACTACACGTTTTGGCTCGACCGTTGCTCGCTGGGCGATCTGAAGTTCACGCTTTACGGCGATCCGGTGCGACCAGGCGAGCCGGTCGAACTGGAGTTCGGCAACGTCCCGCTGGAAATCTCCGGCGTGCAGCGCGGCAATCGGGGCGAGTTCCAATTGGCCTGGCAAAACGAGCGATTCGACAGGGAGATCATCCATCCGCGATTCTTCGGCCACGCTCCCAAAACGGGCGTCACGCCCGGCGTGGTCGAGCAGGCGTTGGAGGACTCCGGCGCGGCGCTGGCCGAGTCGTTCGGCTGCTTTCGCTGCCACCAGGGTCCCGAGGCGTGGATCGGTTCGCTGGCCGCCGACATCGAGCCGGCGGTGCTCCTGCCCGGCCCGAACCTCAGCGGAACGGGCCGGCGGGTGCATCGTGCGTGGTTGACGAACTACTTGACCGATCCGCCGGCCAATCGCCCGGGCACGCGGATGCCCGGCCAGTTCGTCGACGGCAGCGGGATGGACAAAGCGGCGTTGGAAACGATCGTGGCCTTTCTCGGCAGCGGTCAATCGGCCGACGTCGCGGCGGCGAAGGCCGACGGCTCGGTCGAGAAAGGCAAAGAACTGTTCGACGCCGCCGGGTGCGCCGCCTGTCACGCGCCGCCCGAAGGTTCGATCGTCGAGCGGGGCGTGCCGCTGCGGATTCCGTTGCTGGACCGCCTGGCGGAGAAGTGGACCGTTTCCGGTCTGGCGGCCTTTCTGCAGACTCCGTTGAATTCCCGCCCGCACGGCCGGATGCCCGATTTCGCCCTTGCCGACGGCGACGCCCGCGATCTGGTTGCGTACCTGTTGCAGCGAGAGGGCGCCGGCAAGGCCCCGCGGTTCGTCGAACTGCCTCGGCCGAAGCAACCCGTCGAAGCCGAGCCGCAAAGCCTGGTCGACCCCGACGACTGCCTCGTGTTGCTGGGCCTGGACGAGGCCTCCGGCAAGCTGACCGACGAGTCGGGCAACGACCACCACGGCAGGGTCTCCGGCAAGTTGGTGTATGGCCGCCCGGGACACGACGGCGGCGCCTTGGGTTTCGACGGGCAGGGCGGCCACGTGGTGATCGAGGGATCGGCGAAATTCGACACCCACCGCGACTTCACGTGGTCGGCCTGGATCAACACGACGAAAGACGGTTCGATCATGGCCCGCTGCCGCGAGCAGGGCGGTTGGGTGCAGGGCGGCAAGACGCTCTTCGTCCGCGGCGGAAAGCTTAGTTTCGACGTCGGCTGGATCTCCGCCGTCACGTCGAAAACCTCCGTGGCCGACGGCACGTGGCACCAGGTGGCCGTGACCGCGAAGTTCAACGCGCAGGGCGTCAACGACACGGTCACGCTGTATATCGACGGCAAACCCGACGTCGTCAAGGACGACTGGGACATCGAAAAGTACGCCGAAGGGAACGACTTCGTGCTGAAAATCGGCTGGACCAGCACGAGTTTTCCCCAGAGCCGTTCGTTCGACGGGCTGATCGACGGCGTGAGTGCTTGGAGCCGGGTGTTGGACGAGAGCGAACTGGCCACGGCCGGCCAGGGCGAGTCGCACCTTGCGCAGACCGAGGCCGCGCTCTTTACGCCCGAACAGTTGAAGGTCCAGTGGATTGCCTTGGGCGAAGATCCCGCTGCCTTCGACGAGATGAAACCCGGCATGCGGCTCCGCGCCGTGGCGTTGCGGTACATGGCGGCCAAGGGTTGCATCGACTGCCACGAAGCCCCGGGACAAGCGAGCTTGGGCGGCCAACGAACGGCCAACGGCGGACCGGAACTCGACGTCGCCACGCAACCGGCCGCCGCCGGGCCGCTGGGGAACCTGCCGGCCGGGCGGCTCGGCAGCGGCTGTTTGGCCACCGGCTCCTCCCGCGGTAAGGCGCCGCAGTTCGACTTCTCCGAAGATGAACGGTCGGCCCTTTCGGCCTACGTGCGTTCCTTGGGTGTGCGCACGTCGCCCTCGCTCGCCGAGAGCCTGGCGCTGGAAATGAAGCTGTTGAATTGCGTGGCCTGTCACGACGACGAGGGCTACGGCGGCGAGCCGCTGACGGCCCTGTTGGGCGGCCAGCAGGAGGCCCAGTTCATCCTGCCGCCGTCGTTGACCGGGGTGGCCGAGCGGATGTTGCCCGAGCGGCTCGACGAGTATCTACGCGACGGCACCCGGTTCCGTCGGCTGCGTCCGTGGATCGGCGCCAGGATGCCCGGCTTCGGCGTCCGCGGCGGGCGACTGGCTCAGAACCTTTGCGTCCGCGACGGGGCGAGTCTGCCGCCGCCGCCGGGCAACCAACCGAAAGTGGACAACACGGCCGTCCCGCAGAGCCAAATCGAATTGGGCCGCTTGCTGGTCAGCAGCAAGGGACTGACCTGCATGAACTGCCACGCCATGAACGGCCAGCAGCCCAGCGGCGAGGTGGACCCCACCACGCGTTCGCCCGACCTGGCGCTGGCGACCGCGCATATCCGGCCGGATTATTTCCGCCGGCTGCTGCGCGATCCCGAACGGATCTTCCCCGGCACCAAGATGCCCATGATCATTCCCCGCGACGAGCCGGCCCCCGTGCCCGCGCTGGCCGAACTGCCCACGGAGATGCTGATCCAGTCGCTCTGGAGCTACATGTCGTTGGGCGAGCAGGCCCCGACGCCGCTGGATGAAGATCCGACGCAGGCCCTGCCCAATCTGTTGCGGGTTTACGTGCAGCGCGGGCCGACGTTCGCGGGCAAGCAGTTGTTCGGGCGGGGGATCTCCTGCGGCTTCCCGACCGGAACGCTCCTGTTCGACGCCGATACGCTCGAACCGGGCGCGATCTGGACGGAAGGATTCCTCACCCGCGTGCCGACGAACTACTTCGGCCTCAACTGGCGCGTGCCCGGCAAGCACGAATTGCTCAACGACGGGCAACATTCGCTGGCCTATCAAGCGGCCGAGGGAAGGCCGTGGGAAATCGCTCCGCGACCGTTGGACTCCGATCCGAACACCGGCTCGCGATTCGACGGCTACACGATCGGGCGGACGGAGATCGCGCTGCGCTACCGGTTGTTGCTCGGCGGCCGGCAAGTGCCCGTGAGCGACACGCTGCGGGTCGATCACCGCGACGCGTGGTACGGGTTCGTGCGGAAGCTGGCCATCGCGGGACTTCCAGGCGGATCGCGGATCGCTCCGACCCTGCCCAACGGCGAGCGTCACGAGTTCTTCAGCGCCGCCGGCGAAAAGGTCGAGCAGCCGGGCAACGTTCAACAGGCCCCGCTGGTCGTCTATCGCAGCGGCAGAGAGGTCCATGCCATCCGCGTGGAGGCCCCGCCCGGCTCGACGTGGCTTGTTGAGGAGGGCGTCGTTCGCGTGGTTTCGCCGGCGGTGACAAGCAGCAAGCCGGTCTCCTTCCGCATCGACCGCTGGACGTACAACACGCCCGATGCGCAGCCCACGGCCGAGGAACTGGCGTCGCTCTGCGATCCGGCGCTCTTGGAACCGGAGCCGCTGCCGGAGGTTGTCGCCGACGCAAAACCCGCGGAGAAGCCCGAGGAGAAACCCGAGGAGAAGACGGAACCGGCAGCCGTGGCGGCATCGCCCGTTTCCGCGGAGTCGGAAGAGCCGTTCAGCTACAAGTTCGACGCGATTCCCGCCCCGCCTCAAGGCTGGCGCCCCAGCGGCTCGGCGTTCACCGCCGACGGGATGATCTACGCCTGCGGGTTGACCGAGGGGCGCGTCTATCGGACGAAGGTTCCGCCCGTGCCCGTGCCGGAGGACTTCCGCTGGCAACTCTACGCCACGGGTTTGAACGTATCGACGGGCATGAACGCGATCGGCAATCGGGTGTTCGTCGCCCATCGGCCGGAGACCACCGAACTGATCGACGCCGACGGCGACGGCACCGTGGAGACTTTTCGCACGGTCACCGGACCCTGGTCGCTGAAGGACGGCTTCCACGAGTACAACTTCGGCCTGGCCGTCGATCCGGACAACCACATGTTCAGCGCCATGAACAACGGGTATTTCTGGTCCTACGGCGGGCCGACCAATCGCGGCCGGTTCCGAAGCTCGGTGCTGCGATACACGGTCGACGGCCGCACCGAGGAGTGGGGCCGCGGATGCCGAGTGCCGAACACCATCACCTGCGGACCCGACGGACAAGCCTTCTTCGTCGACAACCAGGGCGACTGGATCCAGGTCTGCAAACTGGTCCACTGCCGCAAGGGCCTTTTCTACGGACACCCGGAAACCGAAGACGAGTTCCTGCCCGAGGGCGAAGTCCCCGACGGCCTGCCCGCCATCTGGATCCCGTACACCGTGGTCCGCAGCGCCGCCGCGCTCTGTTACGACGACACGGGCGGAAGGTTCGGCCCCTTCACCGGGCAGATGTTCACCGGCGATTGCGGATACGGACAGAGCGTGAACATCATGCGGATGGCCCTGGAGCAGGTCGACGGCGTCTATCAGGGTGCCGCGTTTCGGTTCATCGACGGGCCTCCCCGCGGACCCGAGCACGCGGCCTTCGGACCCGACGGGCACATGTACATTTCCTGCCTGACCGACGGGCTGATTCGGCTCCGCTACGGGGGCAAGGTGCCCATGGAAATCCACCACGTCGACCTGCGCCGCGACAACCGGGGCTTCGTATTGCACTTCACCAGGCCGGTCCATCCCGACGCCGAAGTCACCCCGCAGACGATCCGCGCCCGGCGATGGTACTATCCTTACGGCATCCGCTACGGATCGCCGCGCTTCGAGGAGGTGGACGTGCCGATCGAGCAGGCGGAACTCTCGGCCGATCGCAGGTCGATCGACGTGACGCTGCCGATCAAGACGTACAAGAATTGCATGGTCTACTACTTCAACGTCGGCAAGCTGCCCTCGGCCGACGGCGAGCCGGTCGAGCACCCCGAGGCCTGGTACACGATCCAACGCCTCTGGAAGTAAGCCGCTTGCGGATTGGCAACCTACGTTCCGCCCGCGCCGCGCAGCCGCTCGATGATCCGGCTGGTCGAATAGGTCCCCTTCATCGGCACCAGCACCACCCGGCCGCCGTGCCGCCCGACGATCTCGTGCCCGACGACCTGCTCGGGCGTGTACTCGGCGGCTTTGACCAGCACGTCGGGCAGGACCTGCTCGATCAGGCCGGCTACGCTTTCGTCGTCGAAGAGCACCACGTAATCGACGCAGGCCAACGCACAGAGCATCTCCGCCCGGCCCTGCTGGTCGACGATCGGATGGCCGGGCCCCTTGAGCCGCCGGATGCTTCGATCGCTGTTCAGTCCCACCACCAGCAGGTCGCCGTGCGTGCGGGCCTCCTGTAATGAGGCGACGTGGCCGGGATGCAGCAGATCGAAGCAGCCGTTGGTCATCGCGACCTGCTCGCCCCGTTGTCGGCGGCGGCGGAGTTCGGCCTGGAGCCGTTCGATCGAGACCAGCTTCTTGCCCGGGTCGTAAACGTCGCCGGCGTGTCCGAGACGCGACAGCTCGTCCAACAACTCGCCCCGTGAGATGGGCACCACGCCGAGCCGCTCGACTTGCAGCCCGCCGGCCAGGTTGGCCAATTCGACCGAAGTCGGCCAGTCGGCTCCCACGGCGCGGCAATATCCCAACGCACTGAGGACCATGTCGCCGGCGCCGGTGATGTCGTAGACCTGGCGCGGCCGGATGGGAAACAAGCGGGCGTTGCCTTGACCGTCGGCCAACGCGATCCCGTCGCGGTCGAGCGTGACCACGGCCGCCTGGACGCCGAAATCGAGCATCTTCCGCGCCGCGGCCAGCCCGTCTTCCGGCGTGGCGATCGTCATGCCCAGGGCCTGCGATGCCTCGGTGCGGTTGGGCGTGACGCAGGCGCATCCGGCGTAGCGAGCGAAATCGGCCCCGCGGACCGGATCGGCGATCACCGGCACGCCGGCCGCCTTGGCCAACTCGACCACCCGCGGGATGAACCGCCCGGCACAGACGCCCTTGTCGTAGTCGCTGACCAGGACCAGGTCGACCCGATCGAGCGCGTGGCGGATCGAGGCGATCAACCGTTCGGCCAACTCGGCGTCGATCGGTCCGTTCTGCTCGCGATCCACGCGGATCATCTGCTGCGGGTGCTTGCTGTGGGTGCGTCCGAGCATCCGTTCCTTGACCGTGGTCGAACGACCCGCGGCGGTCAGGACCGACGAGGTTTCGACACGGATCTCCGCCAACAGCTCGCGTACGATCTGTCCTTCCGGATCGTCGCCGGCGGCGGTCACCATGACCACCTCGGCCTCCATGGCCGCGAGCATGGCCGCCACGCTGCCCGCTCCGCCGAGGCGGTGCTCCTCTTTGCCCACGCGAAGCACGGGGATCGGCGCCTCCGGGCTGATCCGTTCGACGTCGCCGAAGAGATACCGATCGAGCATCACGTCGCCGACCACGAGGATCCGCGGCGAGTCGGGTCGCGTGAGCAGGGAGATCAGTGGGCGGGACATGGTCAGCGTGCGTGAAAGGCGTATCGAACGAGGGAGTGGTTTGCCGCGGATTGTACCACACGGGCCTCGCGGGCGTCGATGGCGGTTGAGAGCGGGGTGCCCGGGTTCGCGTGTCGCGTGGGCGAGGTTTTCGGCGGATTGTAGGGAAGCGTGCGAAGCCGCGAGCGGCTGGGGCGAAGCGGCTAGTGGAGTTCCAGGATATACGCGCGCCAGTCGCGCTCGAACTCCCCAAGCGGCAGGTCGACCAGCTTCTCGAAACGTTCTTTGGGAGCCGCCGTTGCGGCCGATCGCCCGACGTAACGATCCAGCGCGGGGCTGCCCAGCAGGCGCTTCTCGAAGGTCAGATAGTAAGCCAGCCCCCAGGAATAGACGTAACGTCGATCGGCATCGGCGGCGAGGAACGCCCGGCCGTCGGCACCCAGCAGGTCGGCCAGCGGGAGCGGCTGGGGGCCTTTGAGGTCGGTTTTCAGCCGTTCCAGCGCGGCCCGGTTGGGGGCGTCGACGCGCAACGTGCCCGACTCCAAGAGCCCTTCCTCCAACATCACCGCCAGCCCCTCGTCGAGCCAGCGCGGCACGTCGTACTGCTGGTGCGGGTAGACGTAGTTTTCCAGGTAGGCGTGGAACGCCTCGTGGTAGAGCCGGGCGAACATCTGCCGGGTCACCCGATCGAAGGTCTGGGCGTTTTGGCGTTCGAAGACGACGATCCGGGCGCGCAACGCCTGGATTTCTTGTTCGAACTCGGCCCGCTTGATCCTCAACAGTCTCGCCGCTTCCTGCCGGGGAGTGCCGACGGCCTGCAATTGTCGGGCAACTTGGGCAAGCCGGTTGGGCAACTGTTTCTCCAATGCTTCGAGTTCTGCGAGGACCTTGTCGTGCTGGGCCTGGATCTCGGCCAACAGGGCGGCAAATCGGGCCAACTCGCTGCCGGCGATCACCAGGTTTTCGTCCTTGAGGAAACAGGCCGGAGAGTCGACGGTAATGCCCCGCTTGGAGAGGTACGATTGATACTCGGGCAGCGATCCGAATACCACCAGCCGCAACAGGCGCTGCGAGTCGGTCCGCGGCGCGACGATCTGCCGGAATGCCGTGAAGACCTGGTCCACGCGAACGATGATCCGACGCGTGATGGATTCCTCCAGGTTGCTGTCCAGGGTGAACCACTTGCCGCGGTAGTGGTGGAAGTAGGCTCCGTCCCTGGCCACCTGGCCCAGGGAGATCGCGTCCTCCCGGCCCTTTTCGATCTCGGCGCGATAGATGAACTGGTCAACCTGCTGCCGCAGTTCCTCCCGCTGTCGGGCGTCCTCCAAGCGGACGACTCGGGCGACCGCACTTTGGGCGATCGTGTGAATCACCAGGTGCATCGGCTTGCCGTTGGTCCGCCGGATCTGGATCAGGCGAACCCAACCTTCGTCTTCCGATTCGATCAGCCCCTCGTACTGCCGGCCGTCCTTCAACTCGACGCGTTCCATCGGCCACGACAAGTGGAGGGAGACAGAACACACCGTCACCGGGGGAGGCTGACCTGCCACGGAAGTACACCATCCGCCCAGCAAGAGAGCGGTGACCAAAAGAGTACGATTCATGTCGCTGGCTTTCTGCCGCCGAAAACTCCGCCTTTCTGCCCTTGGCCCACGTCCATTCTACCATCTGCCGCAGATCCCTAAAAGCCTCGGGCGTGGGTGGGTCGGCGAGATGCAAGGCCAAGCCCTGCGTGCCTCGGGGCGTGGCACCCGCGCCGGATTGTGCCCAACGCATTTCGGCGCGAGCCTCAGCCGGCCGTCAGCCGCTCGGTGAAACGGCAACCGACCAGCACCATCGGCGTGACGGTTCGCTCGTCGGCGACCAGATGGCCGGCCTCCGCCCACCGATCGCGACCCCGAAGCACCTGGCCGGAAGAATCGACCAGCACGTCCTCGACGTGGGCAACGCGGGCGGCGAGGTAGATCGTCTTCGGCGACACGTCGAACGCCGCCACCAGAGAGTCGAAGTCGGGCCGGCTGGACAGCAAAAACGAAAAGCCCCTCCGCGTCAGGTCGTGACACCGGACCTCGTTGAACTCCGATTCGTCGGGCAACTCCAGGCCCCGACGCACCGCGATCCGCTGGACCACCGGAAACGGGCACCGCGGGTCGGTGCGACGCTCGATCGGATCGTCCTTTCGAGGAGAACCGACCAATTGATGAATCAGATTGTAGAAGTCGGCATCGACTTCGTGTCCGAGACCCGGCATGGCTGAAAACGCTCGCTCTCTGGCTATCTGGAGGCACTCCTCTCATGACTCCCATCGGCTCGACACTGCGGGAATGATGAGATGCGGTTCTTCGAACTGCCGCCCAGGCGGTTCAACCCGGGCAAAACGAGATGGGTATAGCTATATAATGGGGAGAATATCCCCCTAGGGCACCTAAGGGGCCGCGCAGAAACAACTCGTTCAAGGGGGGCCACCCTTGCCAAAAAAGTGTACGAATCATTCTTGTGCAAACACTAATCGCCCCTTGGCCGGCAAGAAACGGGGGTCAACCTTCCTTCACGCACCCGATCTGCCAGCTCTTCAGACCGTCGCGGGATAGTTGGTGGCGGATGCTCTCGGCGTAGTACGGGCTGACTACCAGCACCAACCCGAGGCCCATGTTGAAGACGCGGTCCATCTCGGCCCGTTCCACTTCGCCCAGGCGTTGCAGCCAAGTGAACACCGGCGGAACCGGCCAACTGCCGTGGTCGATTTCCGCCTGAATCCCGTCCGGCAGAATCCGCCCGAGGTTTTCTTCCAGCCCGCCGCCGGTGATGTGGGCGATGCCGTGGACCACGTTCTTGATCTTGTAGTGGCCCAACACGTGCCGCGCCGCCCGGACGTAGATTTGCGTCGGCTCGAGCAACGCGGCACCGACCGTCTGCTTCAGTTCGTCGACGTGCTGGTCGACCCTCAGGTCGGCGATCTCGAAAACGATCTTCCGTACCAGGCTGAAACCGTTGGAGTGCAGGCCGCTGGACGCGATGCCGATCAGCAGGTCGCCCGGCACGATGGCCGAACCGTCGATGACGTGTTTCCGCTCGACCACGCCGACGCAGAAACCGGCCAGGTCGTAATCGCCCGGGGCGTAGAGATCGGGCATGATGGCCGTCTCGCCGCCCAACAGGGCACAATCGCTCTCCACGCAGCCGGCGGCGATGCCCTCGACGATCTTCTCCAAAAGTGGGGGGTCGTCCTTGGGCATGGCCACGTAGTCGAGGAAGAACAGTGGCTCGGCCCCGCAGCAGATGGCGTCGTTGACGCACATGGCCACCAGGTCGATTCCCACCGTGGAGTGGACGCCCGTCAGCGAGGCCACCTTCAGCTTCGTGCCCACCCCGTCCGTGCAGGCGACCAGCACGGGATCCTGGTAGTGGCGGGCGAAAAGGTGGTTGGAGAAATCGAGCTGGAACAGCCCGGCGAATCCCCCTTCCAGCTTCAACACGCGGGGCGTATTGGTCCGCGCGATCAGCCGGGGAAGGCGAGCCATCGATTCGGCGTACGTATCCAGGTCGACGCCGGCATCCTTGTACGTTGCTTTGGCCATGGTGTCTGCCTGAGGGGAACGACCGTATTGTAAAGCGCGGGCGGGCGGTTGGGGAATGGACCCCGCGTGGGGGCGGGTCGCGGCCTGGAATCGGTAGTCCTTGACACCCGATGAAGCACATGCAAGACTGAATCGTTGATCCTGTGACCACCGCATTCTATCAACCGGTTTATCGGAGGAGAAGCAGATGAGTTCAGCGAGTCGGCGGCCTTGGATGGCTACTTCGGCAGTATTGATTTGCGTGTTGGTGCTCGGTGTTGTTTTGCCGGGTTGTCCATCGCAGAAGACGAGCAAGACGCCATCGGACGAGGCCCAAACGCCCAGCAAGAAAACCACGCCCGACGCGAAAACCCCCGTGGACAAGACGCCGGAGGCGAAAACCCCCGAGGGGAAGACGCCACGCGAACCGAGCGAACCGACCGAGCCGACGCAACCGATCGAGCCGACCGAGCCCATGGAGCCGACCGAGCCGACGGAACCGATGGAGCCGACCGAGCCCATGGAGCCGACGGAACCGACCGAGCCGACCGAACCCATGGAGCCGACTGAACCGCCGACGGAACCGACCGAGCCCATAGAGCCCACGGAGCCCACGGAGCCGATGGAGCCGACCGAGCCCACGGAGCCGACCGAGCCCACGGAGCCGACCGAGCCGACCGAGCCGACCGAGCCGACCGAGCCGACCGAACCCGTGGAGCCGACCGAGCCGATGGAACCCACGGAGCCGACCGAGCCCACGGAGCCGACCGAGCCGACCGAGCCGACCGAACCCGTGGAGCCGACCGAGCCGATGGAACCGACGGAGCCGACCGAGCCCTCTGAGCCGACCGAGCCCGGCGAAACTCCTGCCGTTTCCACGTTCGCCCCCGCCGAGGATCTGGTGGCCCAGGTCGCCGAATACATCGAGGACCTGGAGGACTCGGCCGCCACCGAAGAGGATTTCGCCGACTCGAAGGAACGGATCGCCAAGGACGCGAACACCCTGATCGTCTTGGCGCTGGCGCTGGGGATGCACGACACGGACAACAAGCACAAGGCGGGCGCCGGGTCGCTGATGAAGGCCGCCGCAGAGATGGCCGCCGCCGAGGATTTCGCCGCGGTCACCGCGGCGCTGGCAGCGGTCAAAAAGGCCGCGGTCGCCACGGACAATCCCGGCGGGGAGTTGAAGTGGGAGAAGGTCGCCGCGCTACCTGAACTGATGAAGAAGGTCCCCACGGCCAACACCCGACTCAAGTCGTACATGCGGGACGAGAGTCGTTTCTCCAAGAAGCTCGACGATCTGGCCGGCCTTTCGGCCACGTTGGCGGTGATCGGTCAGGGCGCCATGGCCGACACGGAAGTGACCGAAAATGCCGAACAGGTCGCTCAGTGGCGGGCCCGCTGCGCCGAGATGCGGGACGCCGCCGGCCAACTCAACACGGCAATCCACGCCGAGGACTTCGCTGCCGCCACGGCGGCCAACACCAAGCTACAGAAGAACTGCGAAGACTGCCACACCGTCTTCCACGTGGTCGTCGAAGACCTGCCGGAGTGACGGCTTCGCCGAGCTTTCTCTTCCCGCGGAATGGGGGCAGTTGGCGGATCTTCGCGACTGGTCCGTCGGGCATGTTCCTCCTGTACTTCCGCCGCGCAGCAGCCGAAGAAAAGGTGGATAGGGGGCAGGTCTGATTTCTTGGGCGACACAACTTGCCCAGTTTCAACCGAAGCGCCCCAACCCGAAGGTCCCGGATGTCCCTAGACGTTAGTCAGTGCTATCCTTGTCAAGTCGGTTTCCGCCCCGTTCGTTCGACAGAGTCCTTTTCTATGTCTCCGCGCCCCTCCGTGCTGAGGTTCGATCACCCCCTGCCGTATGGGGCTCTCGTCCATGACGGAGGCGTGCAGTTCGTCGTCTTCAGCCGTCGGGCCTACGCAATGAGGGTCCTGTTGTACAACAAGACCAGTAACCCCGAGCCGGCCGAGATCATCGATTTCGACCCCGATTTGAACCGCTGGGGCGACATTTGGAGCATATTCGTGCCCGGGGTCGCACCGGGACAACTCTATCATTTTCAGGCCGACGGGCCTCACGAGCCGGAAAAGGGCCACCGCTTCGACCCCCAGGCCCGGCTGATCGATCCCTACGCCAAAGCCCTGGCAGGCCATTTTCTGCCCGCCGACGGGGGCATCATCCGACCTCCGAAATGTGTCGTGATCAACGACGAATTCGACTGGCAGGGCGATCGGCACCTTCGGCACCATTTGTCCAAAACGGTGATTTACGAGATGCACGTTCGCGGTTTCACCTGGGCGCGGTCCAGCGGCGTGGAACACCCGGGCACGTATCTGGGGCTGATCGAGAAGATTCCGTATCTGAAATCGTTGGGGGTGACGGCCGTCGAATTGATGCCGGTCCACGAGTTTCCGATCCGCGACTGTCTGGGGCAGAAGCTTAAGCGCCCGAACTACTGGGGCTACGATCCGCTGGCGTTTTTCGCCCCGCACCGCGGCTACGCGGCCAGCAGTAAGCCGGGCGCCCAGGTGCGGGAATTCAAAGAGATGGTTCGTGCCTTGCACCAGGCCGGCATCGAGGTGATCCTCGACGTGGTCTTCAACCACACGGCCGAAGGGAACGAGCGGGGCCCCACGCTGAGCTTCAAGGGCCTGGAGAATCGCGTTTACTACATGCTCGAAAACGGCGGCCGGGACTATCGCAATTTCTCGGGCTGCGGCAATACGCTCAACGGAAACCACCCGATCGTCCGCGAGATGATCTTCCACTGTCTCCGCTACTGGGTACACAACTACCACGTGGACGGTTTCCGGTTCGACCTGGCCTCCATCCTCAGCCGCGACCGCCAGGGCGAATTGCTGCCCAATCCGCCGGTCGTCGAAGCGATCGCCGAAGATCCGCTGCTGGCCGACACCAAAATCATCGCCGAGGCCTGGGACGCCGCGGGCGCCTACCAGGTGGGCACGTTCGCCAACCTCCGTTGGGCCGAATGGAACGGCCAATATCGCGACGATCTGCGCCGCTTCTGGCGGGGCGATCCGCACAGGATCGGGCCGCTGGCGACCCGACTGGCCGGCTCCAGCGATCTCTACAAGTCGAGCGGGCGGAAGCCCTATCACAGCATCAACTTCATCACTTCCCACGACGGCTTCACGCTCAACGATCTGGTCAGCTACGACGAGAAACACAATCAGGCCAACGGCGAGAACAGCCGCGACGGGGACAACCACAATTTCAGTTGCAACTACGGGGTCGAGGGCCGGACCCGACGCAAGTCGATCGACCTGATCCGCGTCCGACAGATCAAGAACATGTTGGCCTCGCTCATGCTCAGCCAGGGCGTGCCGATGTTGCTGGCCGGCGACGAATGCCGCCGTACTCAACGCGGCAACAACAACGCCTATTGTCAGGACAACGCCCTTTCCTGGTTCGATTGGCGTCGGGCAAAGAAGTACGAGGAACTGGGACGTTTCTGCCGTGCACTGATCGCCTTTCGCAAGAACGAGCCCACGGTTCGGCAAACCGGTTTCCTCAACGGCCACGGGTTCCGGCCCGGAGGACTGCCCGACGTGAGTTGGTTCAACGCGGCGGGCGAGCCGATCGATTGGACCGGCGATACTCGCAGCCTGATTTGTCTTCTGGGGGCCGTGCCGCAAAACGATCCGCTGTTGCCGCCGAACCACCACGTACTGACGTTGTTCCACGCGGCGCCCGAGGGGCAGACGCTGGTGATCCCGCCGGTCGCGCGGCCGCTCGGCTGGCGGCAGTTCATCAATACGGCGGCCGCCGGCCCCGAAGACGTCTATCCCGAACTCGACGGCCCGGCCCCGCCATCCGACGGCGTGATCCAACTCGAAGGCCGGTCGCTTCTCTGCTACGTTGCGCGGGATGAGGCGTAGGCCGCGCCTTGTACCGGCCGGCGGGTGACGCCATGGGAATCGGTCCCGAAGCCCGGGCAGGGGGTTGGCAGGAGGAGCCCGGACCGGTACATTGCACGGTGGATCACAGCCGTCCGCCAAGCGGGAAATGTACAGTAGCCATCTCGCTCCGCGAGATGCAGCCACGTTTCGCGGAGCCACGTCTCGCGGAGCGAGACGGCTACTCTCCGCTCTTGACGCCTCTTTACCCGTAGGACCGGACCATGAAGATCACTTGCCATTGTTCTTCGTGTGGGTTGGACTTCGAACTCGACCGGCGGTTCGCCGGCCGGAAGGCCCACTGTCCGATCTGTTCGGCCGCCGTGATGATCGCCCGTTCGGCCGATTCCAGGGAAGGGCCGGCGGAAAGCCAACCGGTGGCCCCGCCCCGACAGACTTCCGGCGGGGAGGAGGACGAGCCGATCACCGGTTTCATTCGGCTCGAGCCGCTCGATTCGCAGTCGGAGGACGAGCCGGAGACGGATTCCGTGGAAATGGAGGCCCTGGCTCCGATCCTGGAGGATGAGCCCGACGCGGATTCTCCGCAGGATGAAGCTTCCGCGGTGCTGCTGGAAGACGCGCCGGAGACGGGTTTTCCGCAACTCGGAACGGCCGGCCCGGCGTCGGACGACGTTCGCTTCCGCCGCACCCGTCCGGCGCCTGGAAAGAGCATCGAGCGGAAACAGGTCCTCCAGTTGGCCGCCATCATCTCGGCCTGCTTCCTGGCGGTCAGTCTCGTGGTGGCGCTGGTGGTCGTGTTGATTGTGCGGTCGGGAGATCCCAAGCAGCCGACGGCCGAGGATCAGAAACCCGCCAAGCCGACGATGCTCGAGATCGCTTGGGACGAGAGCAGCCGCGACGGGGGAGTCGCGTACATCAACAACGAGAAGCACGAGCCGCCGCCGACCGGGCCGGTCCGGTTCCCCCTGCTCTCCGGAAAGAACCTCGTCCGGTTGCAGCGCCGCGGTTTCGAGATGATCGAGTTCACGCACGACTTCGTCCGGGGCGAAACCTACGTCTGCACGCCCTCCTGGAAACGGATCACGCCGCCGACCGTCGCGCGGACAGACGATCCCTTCGAGCAATGGCGGCAGCGATTCGTGGCGGCGGAGGAGGATCTCACGCGGGTTCCCTCCACGGTCGTGCAGTTCAACGAGTGGCTGAAGTCGAACTCGTTCGAATTGCCGGACCTTCGGCCCCGTCTGCAGTTGGAGGCCGCGCGCCTGCTGTTTCAGACCGGCCAACGCGACGCAGCCATGAAACAAATGGACGCTTTCGACGAGTGGATGAAATCGCACCAGTTCGGCGACATGGGGATCGCCGCCAGCCTGCACCTTGACGCGGTAAAACTGCTGTTCGCCGTCAGAGAACAGGAAGCGGCCAAGCAACAGTGCCGGCAAGGCCTCGCCGACGCCTCCGCAGATCCCTTGACTCGCCAGGTGCTGACCGAAGGGCTTAGACTCATGGAACAGCACCCGGGAATCGTCAGCAGCGGAACGGGGTTCTTCGTTTTTCCCGGTGGGTATCTGCTGACGAATCATCACGTGATCGCAGACGCGAAGAAGGTGACGGTGACCCTCTACGAGCAGGAGGGCAACGTCCCCGCGGAGATCGTCGCCACGGACGCCGAAGCCGACATGGCCCTGCTGAAGATCGAGGTTCCCGAAGGAGTCAAGATCAAGCCGCTGAGACTTGCCAAGAGCGAAGTGCAGCGCCAGCAAGAGGTCTGCGTGTTGGGGTATCCGCACCTGAGCACCAGCGCCAACATGCTGGTGGCCACGAAAGGGATTGTCTCCGCAACGCAGAACGAGGAAGGCATGATCACCACCGACGCCGCGGTCAACCCGGGCAACAGCGGCGGGCCGCTGTTCAACGTCTACGG
>Ga0307379_10004260_pt1 | contig 20506 bp, 16 predicted proteins | sample UN2MG_FD_202237 | JGI IMG/M metagenome (GOLD analysis project Ga0307379, IMG submission 202237) | Soil microbial communities from Risofladan, Vaasa, Finland - UN-2 | ecosystem: Environmental > Terrestrial > Soil > Coastal area > Acid sulfate soil | place: Finland: Risofladan, Vaasa | collected... | reverse complement strand
GAGACCATGTCCCCGACCGCCGACTACTTCGGCGAACTGACCCTCATCCGCCCCTTGATGCTCGTCCCCGAGCATGAGTTGAAGCGCTTCGCCGCCGCCAACGATTTCCCCACGCCTCCCGACCCATGCCCCATCGGCTGCCACACCCGCCGCCAATGGGCCAAGGACCTGATCGCCGAAATGCGCAAATCCTGCCCGAAAGTGACATCGAATCTGGTGCGGGCAGCGCTAGGAAAAGGAATCCCGCCCCCGGACGGCAAAAGATAGAAAGACAATTGCTAACATCTTAGGAAGAACTCATGATCGGAATCATTCTCGCCGCGGGGAAGGGGACTCGGATGAAGTCCAAGCTCCCGAAGGCCCTCCATACCCTCTGCGGCAAACCAATGACTCGGTGGATTATTGACGCCTGCAAGGGATCGGGCATCCAGGACTGCATCGTTGTTGTCGGCATGGGTGCAGATCAGGTGATGGCCGGCCTGGGCGATGGCGTCCGATACGCGGTTCAGGATCAGCAGCTCGGCACGGGCGACGCCTGCAAGCGGGCGGTCGCGCTCCTCGGCGACGAGGACGCCGATGTCATGGTCCTGCCAGGAGATACTCCCCTGGTGACCGCCGACATTCTGAAGAAGCTGGCGTCCGAGCATTCGTCTTCGGGCGCATCAGCGACCGTCCTGACGACCATCCTCGAAGAAGGCGGCAACTACGGCCGAGTCATCCGCGGCCCGGATGACCTCGTGACCGGCATCGTCGAGGCGAAGGACGCCTCTCCCGAACAGCGAGCTGTCTGCGAGATCAACAGCGCCATCTACTGTTTCAAGCGCTCTCTCCTGAAGGTGTATCTGGACCGCATCACGCCGGCGAACGTCCAGGGCGAGTACTACCTCACCGACGTGATCGGCCTCATGGCATCCGACGGCCTGAAGGTCGGGGCGGTCGTCTCCGAAGATCCGGACATAGTCGAGGGCATCAATGACCGCGCCCAACTCGCGAATCTCACAAGCATAATCCGATCGAAGATCAATCGCCGACTCATGCTCGACGGCGTGACCCTCATTGACCCCGCCTCGACCTACGTTGACCACGACGTACGAATCGGCGCTGATTCGGTAATCTATCCCAATACCGTCATAGAGAAGGGGAGCATCATCGGCCGGGATTGTGTCATCGGTCCGTCAACCCGCCTGGTGAAAGTTCGAGTCGGCAACGATGTGACGATCATTTCCTCCAATGTCGTTGATAGCGAGATCGGCGATAAGACGTGGATCGGCCCGTTCGCGAATATTCGCCCTGGCTGCAAGATAGGGAAGGATGTCAAGATCGGCGATTTCGTCGAGGCCAAGAACGCCCAGATCGGCGACTCGGTCTCCATGGCGCATCTCAGCTACGTCGGCGATGCCGAGGTCGGCGAACATTCCAATATCGGCGCGGGGACGATCACCTGCAACTACGATGGCTTCGAGAAGCATCGAACGACCATCGGCCGGAACGTCTTCGTCGGCTCGAATGTGACTCTCATCGCCCCGGTGACGATCGGTGACGGCGCATTGATCGCTGCCGGCTCGACCATCACCGAGGATGTCCCCGGCGACGCCCTGGCCATCGCCCGAGAGCATCAGAAGGTCAAGGAAGGCTGGGCCAAAAAGCGCCGAGAATCAAAGGGCAAGTAGATGCGAATATTCCGCCGCCACCCTGCCATCAAAGCGAAACTCATCGTCGGCCTGGGCAATCCCGGCAAAGAGTATGAGGGCACGCGCCACAACGTCGGCTACATGGCGGTTGATGCCCTCGCCAAGCGCCATCACATCTTCGTCAAGGCCCGGCGCAATCGGGCTCGGGTCGGCGAAGGAACTATTGGCGACGAGAGGGTGATTCTTGCCAAGCCCCTGACCTTCGTGAACCTGAGCGGCGAGGCCGTGAGCGGCCTGATCCGGCGCTATCGCCTCAATCTGGAGGATGTAATCGTTATCTGCGACGATGTGAACCTCCCCGTCGGACGCCTGCGCATCCGGGCGAGCGGCTCTGCCGGCGGACACAAGGGCCTGAAGTCCATCATCCTCAGCCTGGGAACACAGGATTTTGTTCGAATCCGAATCGGCATCGGCGCGCCGGATCGGGGCATGGTGGACTACGTACTCAGCCGGTTCACCCGTGAAGAACGTCCCATCATCAAGCAGGCGGTCAATCGGGCGGCGGACGCCGTCGAGGCGATCCTGACCTCAGGCATCGAGCAGGCGATGAACGAGTTCAACGCCCCGCCTGCGGCTCCACAAACTTGAGCCCGATTGCAGTCATGCGGGTTGACACGAGGAATCGGCTGACGGTATGCTGAAATAGGACTTACTATGAGATACGTCATCGTGCTTGTCCTGATACTGGCTGCGATTCCTGCCCTGTGCGCCGATACACCCGCGAATTATGCCGAGAGCATTTCGGGGACGCTGGTCAAGTTTGACATGGTCGGCATCCCGGCGGGGAAGGTCACGATGGGAACTCAGACGGTTCAGGTGAAAGCTCTCTGGATCGCCAAGACCGAGACGACCTGGGACGCCTACGACGTCTTCGTCTATCGGCTCGACGAGCCTCAGGGTGCTCCCAGCGGCAATGATGCGGTCTCGCACCCCAGCAAGCCCTATGGCGCGGCAGATCGAGGTTACGGCCACAAGGGCTATCCGGTGATCAATGTCTCCTACTATGCGGCCGAGCGGTACTGCAGGTGGCTCACCGCAAAGACCTGCCATACCTATCGCCTGCCCACTGAAGCCGAGTGGCAGTACGCGTGCCTCGCAGGCGCGCCCGAGCCGGATGAGAAGTCGCTGGACAAGTATGCCTGGTTTTGGCAGGAGAAGACTCAGCCGGTCGCTCAGAAACTCCCGAATGCGTGGGGGATCTATGACATGCTTGGCAACGTGGCGGAATGGTGCGCCGGCCTGGATTGTGCCGCCGGAGCGAGCATCCCGGATCGTCGGGACAAGCCCGTCGTATGCGGCGGCTCTTTCGAGGACTCCGCCAATAAGATCAAAGCATCCACTCGCAAATATCAGGACGATTCCTGGCAGGCGAACGACCCTCAGAACCCGAAAAGTAAATGGTGGCTCTCCGACGGCCAGTTCGTCGGATTCAGGATAGTCAGAGATCAGTGAACACGGAGGGGTTTGTGATGACAAAGCAAGACTGCGCCATATCTCGCAGGGATTTTCTGAAGGGTTCGGTGGCATCAGCGGCGGTCATCGGGGCGGGCACGATGGGATTGATGCCTGGAGCATGGGCCGCCGGCTCGGATACCATCAAAGTGGGAGTGATCGGCTGCGGCGGACGAGGGACGGGGGCAGCATTCGACTGCCTGAATGCAGACCCGGGCGTGAAGATCGTCGCCCTCGGAGACCTTTTCAAGGATCGTCTGGACGGCTGTTTAGGTCGCCTTACCGGCGATGAAAAACTGAAAGAGAGAGTGGATATCACCCCCGACCGATGTTTCACCGGCTTCGACAACTACGAGAAAGTGATTGACTGCGGCGTTGACATGGTGATCATGGCCGCGCCGCCGGGTTTCCGTCCTGCTCACGTGAAGTACGCAGTGGATAAGGGCAAGCACATATTCATGGAGAAACCGGTGGCGGTAGATGCGCCCGGAGTGAAGCTGATCCTCGAAGCGGGTGAGATCGCCACGCAGAAGAAACTGGGCATCGTCGCCGGGACGATCAAGCGGCACCAGGCGAATTATGTAGCCACCGTCAAGCGAATCCACGACGGTGCCGTGGGCGACATACTCTCCGCGCAGTGCTACTACAACACCGGCGAATTGTGGAATCACGGCCGTAAGCCCGAGTGGACGGACGTTGAATGGCAGATCCGCAATTGGCTTTATTTTACATGGCTTTCCGGCGATCATATCGTCGAGCAGCATGTACACAACATAGATGTCATCAACTGGGCGTTGAATGCTCATCCCCTGAAGTGCGTCGGCATGGGGGGCCGACAGAAACGAACTGATCCCGCCTATGGGCATATCTTCGATCACTTCGCTGTGGAATACGAATATCCGAACGGAGTACGGGTGATGAGTATGTGCAGGCAGCAGGATGGCTGCTGCGGGAACGTTTCAGAGCGCGTTATCGGCACGGAGGGCTCCTCCAACTGCGCGGGGCTCATCAAGGGATCGAGAGAGTGGAAGTTCGAGGGCAGCGCTCCCAGCCCTTATGTGCAGGAGCACATTGACCTGATATCCGGCATTCGCGATGGCAAGCCCCTGAATGAGGCCAGGCAGATTGCGGAAAGCAGCCTCACCGCCATCATGGGCCGCATGTCGGCGTACACCGGCCAGGAGATCACCTGGGAGCAGGCCATGAACTCCCAGGAGAACCTGATGCCTGAGAAACTGGAGTTTGGCCCGATGCCGGTGGCGCCTGTGGCGGTTCCGGGAAGGACACCATTCAGCTAGTCAAGGATCAATTCGAAAAGGAGAGCAAGATGGAGAAACAAGACAGGACAAGTCCGATATCACGCAGGACGTTCATCAAGGGCACGGCCGCCTCGGCAGCACTCATTGGCGCCGCCACGATGGGATTATCCTCCCGAGCATGGGCGGCCGGCTCGGATGTCATCCGCGTCGGCGTGATCGGCTGCGGCGGTCGAGGAAGCGGGGCGGCTTATGACTGCCTCAATGCAGACCCGGGCACAAAGATTGTTGCCCTCGGGGACCTTTTCAAGGACCGGGTTGACGGCCTTTTTGGCCGACTTACCGGTGACGAGAAGATGAAAAGCAGGGTGGACCTAAGCCCGGAGAAGTGCTACACGGGCTTCGACGCCTACCAGAAGGTGATCGCAGGCGGAGTGGATATGGTGATCCTCGCCACCCCGCCGGGATTCCGGCCGACACACGTCGAGGCTGCCGTCAATGCCGGCAAGCACGTGTTCATGGAGAAGCCTGTCGCGGTAGACGCGCCTGGCGTCCGAAAGGTCATGGCAGCCGGCGAATTGGCGAAGACGAAGAACCTGGGCATTGTAACCGGCACTCAGCGCAGACATAGTCTCAACTATGTCGAGACGATGAAGCGCATCCACGAGGGTGCGATCGGCGAGATCATCTCCGCTCAGGCTTACTGGAATCAGGGCGGGCTCTGGAATCATGCCCGCAAGCCGGAGTGGACCGACATGGAATGGCAGATTCGGAACTGGCTCTACTTCACCTGGCTCTCCGGCGATCACATCGTCGAGCAGCACGTCCACAACCTGGATGTCGTCAACTGGGCGATGGACGCTCATCCCATCAAGGCCGTCGGAATGGGCGGACGACAGGTACGCACCGACCCGGCCTATGGCCATATCTTCGACCATTTCACCATCGAGTATGAATACCCGAACGGCGCTCGCATGATGAGCATGTGCCGCCAGATTGACGGCTGCTGCAACAATGTCTCCGAGAGGGTCGCCGGCACCAAGGGCACGTCCAACTGCGGCAGTATGATTAGGGGTGCGACCGAATGGAAGTACGAAGGGCCGAATCCCAGCGGAACGGTTCAGGAGCACGCCGACCTGATCAAGAGCATTCGGGACGGCAAGCCCTTGAACGAGGCCCAGCGCATCGCAGAGAGCGTGCTGACCGCCATCATGGGGCGGATGTCGGCCTACACGGGGCAGGAGATCTCGTGGGATCAGGCACTGAATTCCAAAGAAGACCTGACGCCCGCCAAGCTGGAGCTTGGTCCGATTGCCGTCCCGCCGGTGGCAGTGCCGGGACGAACGCCGTTTGTTTAGTGAGCAGTGAACAGTAAACAGTGAACAGTGTCCGATTCGATCCGTCGGATCAGTCCGATCCGTCCGATCAGTCCTATGGAGGTATTAGTGAAAATCAACCGTCGTGAACTGATTACGTTAGGTGCCATGGGTGCCGCCGCACTCGCAATTGACGTCCCGGCCGAGGCGAAGGATAAGATGCCGAAATCCCAGCTCAAAGTATCCAGCCAGGAGGGGATCGTCCCCGGCAAGGACCTGCCTGAGAAGCTCGCCAAGATGGAGAAGTGGGGCATTGACGGCATCGAGCTCAGCGGTCGAGGCCTCGCGGACCGAATCCCTGAGATCAAGGCCGCTCTCGCCAACTCGAAGATCAAGCCCAGCGCCATCTGTGCGGGATTCGAAGGCGCGCTGGCCAGCGATGATGAGTCAGTGCGGGCGAAATGCCGCAACAGCATGAAGGCGATCCTGGTCTCCGCGGGCGAGATCGGCTCGACCGGCCTGATCTTCGTGCCCGCCTTCAACGGGCAGACGAAGCTCGATCACGTCGAGGCTCGGAAGGTCCTCCTGGATCAGCTTCCCGAGCTGGCCGAATTCGCCGTGCAGCATGGTACCCGCCTGCTCCTTGAGCCGTTGAATAGAGGTGAGACGTGGCTCGTGCGTCAGGTTGCGGATGCGGCCTCCATCTGCCGTGATGCCAATCATCCAGGCGCGTGCGTGATGGGCGATTTCTATCACATGTATATCGAGGAGACGAGCGACATGGGGGCGTTCATCTCAGCCGGCGCGATGCTCCATCACGTGCACCTGGCCTCCATCAAGCGCAAGCTGCCCGGCCAGGACGAGCGCGACTATACCAATGGCTTCAAGGGCCTGAAGATGATCGGCTACCAGGACTTCTGCAGCTTCGAGTGCGGAGTCATCGGCGACCGGGATGTCGAGATTCCGAAGTCTGTCAAGTTCCTGCGCGATCAGTGGTCGAAAGCCTGATTTGTCAAGGACGCCAAGCATAGCATTAGTCTTGGTTGCCCTACTCGGGGCGGCGTGTTTTGCCGCCCCCCACCGCTTCGAGTACTCTCAGGTCGCGATGGGGGTCAGGGCGCGGATCGTGCTCTATGCTGAGGATGAAGCCTCCGCTCAAAAGGCGGCTACTGCCGCATTCGAGCGGATTGCGGCCCTCGAAGATATCATGAGCGACTACCGCCCCACCAGCGAGCTCAATAGGCTTTGCCGGGAGGCCGGCGGGCCGCCGGTCAAGGTCAGCCCGGAGCTCCTTCATATCCTTCTCAATGCTCAGTACTTGTCAGCGCGTTCGGGAGGGGCATTCGACGTGACCGTCGGGCCGCTGGTTAAGCTCTGGCGAACGGCACGCAAGTCGGGCATACTCCCTACTCCCGCCGAGCGAATTGCCGCCAAGAGACTCGTCGGCCGGCGGAAGATGACCATCGATCCGAAGGGCTCGACCGTCAGACTGGCGGTGCCCGGCATGAAACTGGATCTGGGCGGCATCGCCAAGGGGTATGCCTGCGACGAAGCCATCCGAGCATTGAAAGAGCAGGGGATCGAAAGCACCCTGGTGGAAATGGGCGGCGACATAGTCGTGAGCAAGTCTCCTCCGGGAACTGATGGCTGGGAGATCCAGGTTGCCGGCAAGACCATGGAGCTTGAAAACAAGGCCGTCTCCTCATCGGGCGACACCGAGCAGTTCGTCGAGATCGGCGGCAAGCGATACTCGCACATCGTTGACCCCAGGACCGGCCTCGGGCTGACCAATCGAATCGCCGTGACCATCATCGCCCCAAACGGAGTCACTTCCGATGGCCTCTCAACCGCCCTCAGCATGTTGGGTGAGGAGAAAGGACGAGCATTGCTTAAGTCATATCCCGGCGTTCAGGCCTATATTCGCAGAGCAAAAGACTGACACAGAGGCAAATCCTGTGGTCAATGTTTTCTTCGAATGCCATGCATCATCAGTAGACAACGAGTCAGGCCTCGCTTCGGGCCATCATGACCCCGGCTTGTCTGGTACCGGCTTCCTGCAGGCTGCCCAATTGGGAGAGCGCTATGCCATGAAGGAGATTGACGCAGTCTTCTGCTCCGATCTTCAGCGCTCCTGTCTGACAGCGGAGATCGCCTTTGGAGAAAAGGATGTGCCTATTATCCGAGATAAGCGATTGCGAGAATGGGATTACGGCGATCTGTCCGGGTTTCCGAGGGAGCAGGTGGATTCAGAGAAGCTCTCACGGATCAGCCGTCCCTTTCCGAATGGTGAAAGCTGCGAGCAAGCAGTCAATAGGGTGAGGGGCTTCCTGGAGGAGGTGCTTCAGTCATACAAGGGGAGGACTGTTCTCATTATCGGCCACAGTGCAACTTGGTATGCACTGGAGCATTGGATCAACGACACGCCCCTTGACGAATTGGCCGGCATACCGAGGAAGTGGCAGCCTGGCTGGACTTATTCCATCGAGAGCGTCTAGAATGGATAGGGATGGGTAAGCTAGACTAGATGTTCTCACGAATTCTTGACATCGCCCATAAGGAAGTCCTCCAACTCCGGCGGGATCGGCGCATGCTCCCGATGATCATGATCGCCCCCGTGCTCCAGCTCATCATCTACGGCTATGCCATCAGCACGACTATCTCCAACATACCAACCGCCGTCTACGACGCAAGCCATACCCCTGCCAGTCGGGAGTTGATCGGTGAGATCCGGTCGTCCGGTTACTTCACCATCCACTACTACCCATCCGCTCTCCGGCAGATTGATACGCTGATGGACGACGGTGATGCCACCGTCTCCCTCGTGATCCCTCCCGACTTCGGCAAAAATCTGAGCCGCCGAGTGCCTGCCCCCGTTCAGTTGATCGTTGACGGCAGCGACCCGAACAGCGCCACCACAGCACTCGGATATCTTCAGGCTATCTTCCGCAGATATTCCCAGGACATTCTCACAGAGCGATTCAGCCGGCTTCCGCAGGTGGGCGTTGATCCGCGAATCCGCGTCTGGTACAACCCCACTCTCGAAAGCCGGAATTACATGGTGCCCGGTATCATCGCCCTTATAATGCTCCAGATCACCATGAACCTCACGACTTTCTCGATTGTTCGGGAGCGGGAGCGAGGGACCATCGAGCAGTTGATCGTCACACCCATCCGCCGGTATGAGCTTATCATCGGCAAAGTGCTTCCCTATGCCGCCGTCGGATACATTGATGTGTTCCTGGTCCTACTGGTCGGGACTCAGGTTTTTAAGGTTCCGATTCTCGGGAGCGTGGCGTTGCTGCTGCTGCTATCGGGCATATTCTTGATGACGGCTCTGGGCATAGGGCTCTTCGTCTCAAGCATCTCCAAGAACCAGCCGCAGGCGACGATGGCGATCTTCTTCATCATGTTCCCGAACTTCCTGCTCTCCGGCTTCTTCTACCCAATCGCTAACATGCCGCAGTTCATCCAGTGGATAACCTATCTGATTCCTCTGCGCTATTACCTGGTCATCGTTCGGGGAATATTCCTCAAGGGGACCGGCATTGCCTTGATGTGGAATCAGGTGCTCCCGATGGCCGCCCTGGGGTTCATTATCCTGAGCCTGAGCGGCCTCAGCTTCCACAAGAGGCTGTGAGCACGTTCACGAAAACTTCACGAATATTTCGGGGGGGCCATAAACATGCGTTTGAAGTGTGGTATAATTGTCTTGTACAAGCTCAGTTGCAGTAGATACCGTCCGATTACAGTTGTTCCCCCTGGGAGGGGATCAAATGAGAATTGCGGTTCTTGTTTCGCTGCTATTCACGCTCATGGCAGTTTCCGCTTTCGCGGTGACCGTTTGTCCGACGCCTCCCCTTGATGCCGCCAAGGCTCTCATCAGCCAGGGCAAGCAGAAAGACGCAATCCCCATCCTGGACAAGATAGTCGCCTCCGACCCTACTTCCACACCGCAGGCTCTTCAAATGCTGGGAGAGTGCTATAAGGTGACCAAGAAATGGGCTAAAGCCATAGAGTCTTTTGACAAGCTGCTCGCCGGTTATCCCAATTCCATAGCGCCCGACAGGGAAGTGAAAGCCTGGATCATGGACTGCCACCTCGCCAATGGCGACTTCGAAAAATGTCTCGCCCTCCGGAATGAACTCCTTAGCGAGTATCAGACCGACGCCTGGAGGCTCTACTATGTTGTGGGGAGACGGCATGTATGGAGGCATGATTATTCAAAGGCGATTCCCAAGTTGAAGAAAGCGGTCGAACTTGGTGTGATTTCCAAAAACTCGCCTGAGATGATAGATGCAAACAGACGTCTCCTGCATTGTTATATCGAGAGGAAGCAGTGGACCGATGCCGAGGAGCTTGCCCGGAAACTGGTCAAGGACTATCCCAGTAGAGCATACGAGTGGCATTTCGAAATGGGAAGATGCTATCAGGGTCGGCAAGAGTATGAGAAGGCGATTGAATACCTGGAACAGGCCGCAAAGCTAGTTCCAAAGAATGCATGGAACGCGAAAGACATTTTCAAGGCCCTGCTCGATTGCTATGACAACACCGGCACATTGGATAAGGGCGTCCCGCTGGCAGAGAAGCTCCTTGAGGATTACCCGGGCGAATCCTCCTGGCAATGGCGGCTCGGATGGTATTATTTGACAAGAAAGGATTACCAAAAGGCCGCGCCTCTGTTCGAGAGGGTGATGAAGTCATCAGATAGGCGATGGGAGATCAGAAAGTCCCAGATATACCTGGGCCAGTGCATGTTCAACCTCGGTAAGGGCGACCAGGCGCTAAAGATGATAGAGAGTTACTTCAAGGATAAACCCGACCTATGGGACGAACACTTGCTCGTGAAGGGTGGCGTGCTGTTCTACGGCCCGAAGGATGACGCAGGCTGTGTAGCCACTCTGAAAGAGCTGCTTGCCCAGGTTGCTGCTGGGAAGAAGTCGGCTCTCGTCCCTACAACCAGGGAGCTTATGTACAAAGCGTTCAACAGGATGGGAGACCTCAACGAAGCTGCCTCGGTCTTGGAGACGAGGGCAAGGGATGCCGGTAGTCTGGAGTGGCTCTGCCAGGCGGGAGATGACTATTACAAGGCACGCGATTATGTAGAAGCAAAACGCGTATATAAGGAGGTGATGCATCAAGCTGATCTACCTCAACAGTTGCGAGCTAGCAGTATGTATGGTCTTGCTCTGTGCTACTGGGAAACTGGGTTGAAGGATGCGGCCAGACGGTTGATGCAGGAGGTATCTGATAGGTATCCGAGCACTGACTCTGGGAAAAATGCAAGAGGCTCGCTGTATCTATGGTCACAGGGCGAGTAGGGGTCGCCTTCCAAGAACCCGGCCCCAGGGCGTGAACTCACAATGCAGACTCTGGATGGCGTGGCTTCTTATAGGGTGGTATTATGAAACCGGGAAAGGAACACTATGATGAGAAATTGGCTAGTTATGGCTTGTTTATCTGCAATGATGGCTTTCCTATTGGCTGCGGTGCCTGCGGTCGGGCGTCCTGTCCTGGATGATAGAGACATGGGGGCTCTTTGGGGTGGATGTTGCCCAACGGGCGAATGCAATTGGCCGTGGACGTGCGGAACCTCCGCGGGGGAGGGGTGCGAGGAGTTTGTATGCAAGCCTGGATTTTTGAATTGTCCATCGGTTACCGCTACTCAGGAAGTCGCCAGTTGTGTCGAGGATATATTTGGGAGCATCTACTGCTCATATCCCATGGGGTGTGGATGGCTTCTAGGTTGCATGTGCCCAGGACCACCAGGTGAATACTTGTACCGGTGTGAAGGCGATGGCACTGCGGTTCATACTAATGATTATCTTGCATGTCTATGACAATGCGGATTGCTCCCTGCCAAGTCACGAGAAGGAGGACTAACAAATGAAGACTATAATGAGTGGATGGAGTATGACAAGATCAACCGCCCTGTCAATCTTGCTCTTGGTGCTTGTTTCTTCTGCTTGCCTGGCTCAATCCGACGATGAACTGCTGCAGTTAGCCATCGCCGGGTGCAGGAACGCGCTCTCCTTGGTCAAGAGCGGCCAAGGTGGGTTTACTGTTGATGCGTGGGTGCGAAGCAAGAATGGAGTGGTGGAAACGGATAGTAAGTGTTTTGTCGTATTTGTCGGTGACCGGTATAAGGTTCTGCGGGAGAAGACGTATGTGCAGAATGCCCTTCCACCGGATGCCCCTCCTGATCTCGTGAAAAGCCTCATAAAGCCAGGGGAGAAGCTTGTGGACGAGTTCTCGTATGACGGAACAGCGTTCACAGAATATGACCACGAGGTCAATACAGTTACCAAGACAGGTACCGGCGAGTCTAAGGCTCCTCAACTGCGAGGGCTGCATCGGACCTGTAGCCGGTTGATAGCGATGTCCGGCCATGGGCTGTACGACATTGGGAAAACAGGTCCACCACGCGAGGAAGGGACTCCTGACACTGGGGTGAAAGTAGTGCGGCGGGAGAGCCTGAATGGCGACAACTGCATCGTGATACAGCGGGAATTTCCTATCAAGCTTGATAAGGGTGAGGTAGCAACCCGCAGGTTCGTCTATTGGGTTAACCCGGAAAAGGGGTTCACCATCCCCAAGGCTCAGCACTGGGTTATCGGAAGCCAGTATAAAGAGTGGACCTTGATCGAGGAAGAAATAACCGAGGTGCGAGATTACGGTGGAGGCATATGGGGGCCAGCGAAGTGGACAATGCAGCAGTGGCAGATTGATGAATCTGGCAAAGAGCCTATGAAAATGATGGACACTGTATTGACTTATGATCCTACGTATAAGCTGAACCCCGATGTCAAGGATGACGAGCTGGCCATTCATCCGCCATCCGGAACACGTATATGGGACGAGACTCTAGATGCCACCTACAAAGCTCCTTGATCCCGGGTTTTGCAAGCGCCAAGTACACGGGCCGCAAGTGACCCGATTGAACTTGCGGCCCTACGTAATGCTGGCTTGCCTCCTGACGATAACAAGGCCCGCGTCCTCCGACTGCATACGTTGTTGGCGTGAGGACACCTTCTGCGGGCCAAAGAGCCTACTTGTAGCCTACCAGCAACTCGGAGTCAATGCCAGCGTTGACGAGCTAGCCAAGCTTTCAGGCAAGGATGAGTACGGCACCACAATGGCTGGCTTGGTTAAGGCGACGGAGGCAAAGGGTCTGCATGCCGTGGGGATGAAGATCGGGACGGATGACCTGGCAAAGCTCAGAGTGCCGGCGGTTGCCTACCTCTGGGGAGACCACTTCGTCGCCATAAAGACCAGTCCAGATGGCCTAAGGATAATAGATCCCTCTGTAGAAAGCCAGACTATGTCCTTGGATGCCTTCAAAGCTAGGTATTCCGGCTTTGCGCTGCTGGTGGCGAAAGATGAGAAGGCTTTTCCCAAGCTGGAGGCGGATGGGCCGGACCTACGGGCGGATACTTATAGCTACGACTTCGGATTCATCGAGCAAGGGCAGCAGGCGGGGCATGTCTTCACCCTGGAGAACAAAGGCATCGAAGACCTTGTGCTCTCTAAGGTGGAGACGAGCTGCACCTGCACCCAGGCATTCCTCCCCAAGGAGACTAGAATCCCTCCCGGCGGCAAGGAGGGACTGACGGTAGGTTTTGATAGCGCCGGCAGGCAGGGAGGCCAGTCCCAGATTGTCTACGTCCATTCCAACGACCCCATTTCGCCGATTGTCCAGCTTCGGATCGGCGGAGTCATCAAGCCTACCCGCCTCCCCGTTTCGATCAGAAATCTGACCTTCGGAACGGTTAAGAAGCGAGAGGGCGCAAACAGGGAGTTTTCTGTCAAAGACCCGGGGGATAACTCGCTCGCCGTCAACGAGGTCACCAGCGATTCTCGGTTCGTGAAAGCCACCCTGTCACGAAATGACAAGGAAGGCGTGGTCTATCTGGTGAAGGCTGAACTCAAGCCCGGCACTCCCATCGGCGAGTTCAAGAGCAAGCTCACAGTCCGCAGCAACCATCCCAAAGAGCCGGTGGTCGAGATTCCCGTCGCGGCTGAAGTGGTCGGAGACATAGAAACGTTCCCAAACCAGTTCTTCCTCGGTCTCCTAAAGAAGGGGCAGGGCGCCGGCAAGACGATAACCCTCTCCACCACCGCCAAAGAACGCCTGAAGATCAAGAAGATCGTCAGCCCATTCGACTACATAACGGTCAAGTCCGAAACCGACGGCAAGCAGTATGTGATCACCGCCACACTTAACAAGACAGCACCTCTTGGCCTGATTAAGGGTGAGGTCGTCATCCACACCAACAACAAAGACCAGCCGGAGATCAAGATACCCCTCTACGCCTTAGTGGAAGAGTGAACCCTCACCCTTCGCCCTGCTTCTTCAATCCGCAATCCCAACCTTACGGATCACGGATTACGCATTACGCATCTGAAGCTATCTTGCCATCGCCATCCGCTCTGCCTTCGCCGTCTCCAGGCGCTTGGCGACGTCATCCCAGTTCACCAGGTGCTCCATGAAGGTCTTGGTCCACTCGGGCCTTCGGTTCTGATACTGGAGGTAGTACGCATGCTCCCATACGTCCAGCGCGAGCAGCGGAGTAACCCCCCACTGAGTCAGGTTCTCGTGCTTTTCCGCGCCCAGGACGACCAGCGCATCGTCCATGCTCCGGTAGGCCAGGATTCCCCAGCCGGATCCCTGGACGGCATTCGCGTTCGCAATGAAGAGCCCTTTGAATGCATCATAGCTGCCGAACTGCCGGTTGATCCTCTCGGCCAGCTCGCCGGTCGGATTCCCGCCGCCGTCCGGCCTCATATTCGTCCAGAAGATCGAGTGAAGTATGTGCCCCGACCCGTGGAACGCAAGCTCGCCGGCAAGGCACTTGATCCCTGCGAAGTCGCCCGCCTCCAGCATCTTCTGCAACTTCTCCTCGGCGGCATTCAGTCCGGTTACATACGCGGCATGATGCTTGTCATGATGCAGGTGAAGCGTCTCCTCGCTGCAATACGGATCCAGCGCGTCATAAGGATAAGGGAGTGGTGGTAGTTCGTGTGGCATTATTATCCTCCTCTGATCACTTAATACTGATCAGTTTCTACCCAGCAGTCTGCTTGCCTAAACCAGCTCAGCCGTTAATTGAACTCGGTGCTTACGGCCTCTTTGCCTTCGGATCATACATCGGGTTTGGTTTGGGGAGGACTGCTTTGGTATCCTTCAGGAACCGCTCGATGAGCGCATCGAGTTCCTTCACCTTCGACGGCATCCCTCCCGCCAGGTTGCGGGTCTCGCCAAGATCGTCCTTCAGGTTGTAAAGCTCATACGTGTGAGCGCCATTCTCCCCTTGGTGGAAGAACCTGATAAGCTTCCAATCGCCCTTACGGACGTATACCGCAGGCAACGTTGCCGTGCGAGGGATGTCGTTCGGGAAGTGGCAGAAGATCGCCTCCCGGTCCAAGCCGCCTTTCTGCTTCAGCGCCGGCGTGATGCTGATCCCGTCGAACTTCTGCCCGGGCTTTGGCTTGAGATTCAGCATATCGAGTATCGTGGGATAGAAGTCAATGCTCTGTACTATCTCATCCGAACTTGACCCCGCCTTCACCACCCTCGGCCAGACCACAATGCAGTCCTCACGAGTCCCACCCTCGTACATCGTTGCCTTCCCGCCCCTGAGAGGGGAATTGCTGGTGACCTGATTGCCATACTGATCGTCGAACGCCACGCCCCCATTGTCGGAGAAGAAGACGATGATAGTGTTGTCGGCAATCTTCAGGTCGTCGAGCGTCTGAATCAGCTTGCCCACCGCCTCATCGAGGCTTTGGACCATCGCTGCATACAAGGCATTGTGCTGGGGATCGGATGGATCGGCCTTCGCCTTGTACTTCTCAATCAACTCCGGCTTGGCTCCCCAGGGAGAATGCACTGACCAGGCCCAGTAGTTCAGGAAGAACGGACGGTCGGCGTTCTTCTTGATGAACTTGACGGCCTCCTCCGCCATTCGATCCTCGATGTGCTCCCCAGGTTCTCCGGAAATGCCCGTGAATTTCCAGGGAGCGATGTAGCCGCCTGCGGGACCTGCCCCTGACGAATGAGGGACATCCACATCGAAGCCCTGGTGAAGCGGGTCATAGGGCTCGGGCCCCAAATGCCATTTCCCAAAATGGCCGGTCGTGTAGCCCGCCGTCTTCAGGCACTCTGCAAGGGTAAAGTACTTCCACTTGAGCCGGGTGGCGCTCTGGCACGGAATCACTTTTTCCCACGCAGGCCTTTTCTCCGGCACGTATGACTGAAGAACCGCCTGTGGATAGTGGCAGACGGGCGCAGTGATGCCGATCCTCGCGGGATGGAGGCCTGTCATGATGCTGGCGCGAGTGGGCGAACAGAGTGGATTGGCGGCGTATGCCTGGGTGAACTTCATCCCTCGCTTGGCCAGTCGGTCAATGTTCGGCGTCTCGTAGAACTTGCTGCCGTAAAGCGACGTGTCCCGCCAACCCAGATCGTCCGCCAATATGAAAACGACGTTTGGACGCCGCTTGCTATCCGCGAATGAGGGCAGCCCAAGCCCCAAACCCGCGCACAATGCCGCGCCCCCCAACAGTCTGAGCGCCTCACGCCTGGTGGTCATTTTCTAATCCTTGTCGAAGCTGAAGTAGACCTCGCCGATCCCAATCTCGGCAAACCAAATGTCAGGCTGGCCGGGGCCGTTGCATGTTGTCGCGCCATAGAGGGCATGAAATCGCCCATCCCTCAGCCGCTCGATCTTCCCCGTGCCGTCAATCGTCGAGAGCCCGAGGAAGTACACGTTCTTGTTGTTCTTGTTGTTCATCGTGGATGCCAGCATCGGCTTGTCGCCGCCAAACCAGTTCAGCCCGTCCCTGGATAGCTGGAGGGTCGGCACAGTCCTGCCCTCCTTATTGCCGGTGAATGTGATCCTGACAAACATCCTGCCCCCGGGAGCTTCATCCGCATAACCGATCTGGTTCCCGATCTGACTCATGCCAGCCACCGGCTCCCTCGTATTCCAATCGAATGTCGAGGGATCAGCCGACCTCATTCGCACATGTCCCGAAGCCTTGCCGTCAATGAAGTGGAAGGTGTACAGCCACCAGGGCTTGCCGTCCTTATCATCAGGCACGTAGATGGCCTCTTCGTGGTCCAGATTAGTGACCGTCGGGTCGGGGATGTTGATGACAACGCCCCGATTCGTCTTCCGTTGCCAAAGAACGCCGTCCATCGAGACGGATATCCCTATCCGGTCCGCCTGCCTTGCCGCCAACCCGCCGCCGTCCAGCCTCTGCCCCGGATCAATCTCCGCCTGCCAGAACATATGGTAGATTCCATTGACCTTCAGCACTTCCGGTTCCAGGTAGTTGTTCGTCCACCAATCCTTGAAACCTATCTCGTCGCCCTTGGGAAACTCAGGGGCGTCAATCCGCCTGTACCACGTGCGCCCGTCCTTCGACCAGGCCGATAGGACGTGATCGCCGTCATGGTTCGGCAGGGGATTGCCGTTCTTGTCCACGGTCCTCCACCGGCCGCCGTACCACATTCGATACTTATCGCCGTCCTTCATGAGGTCAACCGAGTAGTCGTAGGCCGGATGCCCCTGCTGCACGCGCGTGAGAAGCTTTCCGGTAGATTGCTCGTACAGGCCGACATCCGTCGAGCCGTCGTCATCAACCTGACCCGCGACCGGCAGCGCATCCGGCACGAACCACGGGAACATGGTTTCCAAATGATACTCCCTGCCGTCGCCTATCAGCAATTCCTGCTTAGTCGGCCCGAAAGTCCCGTCGCCGCGTCCAAACCTGAGGGCAAATCCCCCCAAGGCCTGGGTGCTTCCGTAGACTGCGAGATCGCAATAATGATCGCCATTGAAGTCGGCTGCAGTGACCCAGCCATCCTTCCCGGGCCATTCTGTCTTCTTTGTCTCAAATCCGCCGTCTTTCTTCCGAAGAAAAAGGGTGATCTTGCCCTTGTCGCGGTAAACGCAGATATCCGCTAGGCCGTCGCCATCGAAGTCCCCGGCGACCATCTGACCCTTGGGCGCTTTCAAAGTCTCCGGTTTGTCGGATATGTACAGCTTGTCGGATTTGGCGACTCCTATCTCCGCCAGCTTGTCGCCATTGAAGTCTCCCGCCACGAATCTGCCCTTCGGCTGAGCCTGAAGAGTATGCTTATCGCCGAAGGTCCCATCGCCCTTACCCGAGAGCCAGGTCACCTCACCCGTCTCAGCCGAGTAGCCGGCAATGTCGTCCAGCCCATCGCCGTCGAGGTCGGCCATCGCAACCTGGACCTTTCCCAGACCCAGGTCGAAAGTCACCGGTTCGGCGAAGCTCCTGCAATAGTTAGTGAAGTCCCGATTGATCCCCGACTGATACCCGAAGAACTCGCTCTCGAAGGTAATGGACTTGAACCCGTCCTGGTTCGGGTATTCAACCGTCTCCTTGAGTGCCTGCGCGTGACTCATTGCAGCCAGTATTATGACTATATGCCAAAGTCTAGCCCTCATGTGTCCCTCCGGCCCCCCTAAAACCTTAAACCTATAACCTAAAACCTTCCGGTCTACTCCACGTAAAACGCATAAACCCTCACTTTCTCCGAGCCCCAGGTGGAATCGCCAGTCGCCCTGACGCCCGTCGCAGGGACGCCGATCTCGATCCTCAGCAGCCGCTGATGGTTCCCCTTCACATTGCGCCAAAGGCTCCAGCCGCTGGGGGTACGGATCTCCAGGCGCAGGTCCTTCGTCATCTCCTCCGGCACGTGAGTAAGCTGGTTGTCTTTCTGGTGATGGCTCATGGCGATCAGCCGAGCGAGGGCGCTGTCGAGGATCAGGGTGGCGCTCGCCGTCATTCGAGGCTTATCCCACGCGTACTCGATGCTGTCGCCGATCCGCCCTTCCCAGCAATGCTGATCCTCGCCGACCGGCCGATTCGTGCCGTCCCGGAGAGGCTCGGGGTCGCCGGATGACGCCTTCAACTCCGCATTCCGAGTCAGCTCCGAAAACTCCTGCTTTACCCATGGCAGATACGCGTCCTGCCTCAACAACGACCCCTGCAAGGCCTTGATCTCGACCTTCCGAGGCGAGATTTTGCCTTTGATCGCCAAGGCCGCCCCAGTCCCGACCGCCTGCCCCATGGAGGACGCAGTACCCATGACTCGCGTCGAACTCATCGCCGCATGCGACATACTTGCGCACCGGCCGGCGAACATCAGGTTCTCGACATTCTTCGAGTAAAGGCATCGGTAGGAAATGCCATACGGGGAGGGAGCGGGATGGAAGATCGTCGGCGGGCCTTTGTAAAGGAATCCGGCGGGATGATGGTCGTCCATCGTCCAGCCGCCGTATGCCACAATATCGGGAAACCTGCCCTCTGACTCGATGTCATTCTGGGTCAGCACGTGATCGCCGACATACCGCCTGTTTTCACGTTTGCCTGGGAGGAACTGCACCCAATCGAGCGCCCAGTTCTCCGCCCCATGATCGCCGTGATTCTTGAGATGGTCCCAAATGCCGAACACGATCTTCAGCAGCTCGTCCCTGATCTTTTCGGTATCGTGAATGCTGTCATTTTCGCCGCCAAGTTCCACCCACCAGTAGCCCATCTCCAGCCAGCCATGATGTCGGTGGGGGATGTCGGCCTCGGTCGGATAATCGTACGCCCATGAGGGCGGCTCGAACGGCTGAGGCGATCCCATGTCCTTCGCCTGGAAGAGACAGGTCATGCCCATGGTCTTCTTGTCGGCGACCTCCGGCTCGATGGATTCGCCGTATTCGCTCCTGGCCTCACGCCCGACTCGAAACTCAGCGCCCGTCAATGGGGCGAGGATGGCGTCACCCGAGCAGTCGGCGAAGAGGTCCGCCTCGATGGTGTGATAGGTCTGGGTCGTGAGCTGCCAGCAGGTAATGGACTCGATTCTCTTCCCGTCCATCTTTGCGTCGAGGCACGAGCAGTTGAGGAACAGCCGCAGGTTCGGCTCGGCCATGACCTTCTCATAGAGGACTGTGTCCCACATGGAGAAACTCCGCTGGGGGTTCCGGCGCAGGTTCTCCAGGCGCAGTTCCTCCAGGATGCCGGTCTCGCGGACGTTCGGGATCTTGTTATGCCTATCCGCCCCGCAGACGTGGACTCGGATCTCGCTCGACGAATTTCCCCCCAGCACCGGCCGATCCTGAACCAGGGCGATCTTCACCCCGCCCCTCGCCGCCGAGATCGCCGCGCACACCCCGGCCATCCCCCCGCCAACGATGCAAAAATCGAATCTATGGCTGATTCTAGGATTCATTTCTTCCTCCCGACAATCTCCAGATGTCCGCCCAGCCCAAGATAATCCGGGTTGTCGCAATACTTCGACTCCAATTGGTAAAGCCGTTCCTGAACGGCTATGTCATCTGACTCGCCCAGGGCCAGCCGGCGGAAGACCGTCTTCCCGATGATCCGCTCGACCCTTAGGCCATGTAGCTCGAACAGTTCGCATAATTCGGTAGGAGTGAAGGTATGGCAAGCATAACGTTCATTCTCAGGCTTCCAGGGTGGGATCATTATATCTCCGGTTTGCAGATACCGCTGGATAGTATCGGCATCGGCCTCCCGAAGCCAGAACAGGCCGGACGCCCTATTATCAACAGAACCAATAAGTGCACCTCCTGGCTTGAGGACGCGTGTCAGCTCCCTCATAGCTTGGTGGTGATCTCCGCAATAAGAGAGAGGATCGCCTTCGCAAATAACCGTAGCGAATGAGCTGTCTGCAAACTCGGGCATGTTGAGTATGTTTGCATTCCTTATCTCGATCCTGCCCTCAAGGCCAATTGAAGCTACCTTCTCA
>Ga0307379_10004259_pt1 | contig 20507 bp, 20 predicted proteins | sample UN2MG_FD_202237 | JGI IMG/M metagenome (GOLD analysis project Ga0307379, IMG submission 202237) | Soil microbial communities from Risofladan, Vaasa, Finland - UN-2 | ecosystem: Environmental > Terrestrial > Soil > Coastal area > Acid sulfate soil | place: Finland: Risofladan, Vaasa | collected... | reverse complement strand
TGACGAAGCGCGGCCGATCGAAGCGGGACTTTCACAGTGCACGGCGCCGGAGGAAATGGCCCCGCCGCTGACAGCTTTCGACCGCTCGCTGAAGGAACGGGGGCTGAATCCGGGGTCTTCCGCCGATCTGACCGTGGCGACCCTCTTCGCGGCGGCTTTGAGTGACCGGTAACGTCCGGATAACGAACAAATCCGACGCACCAAAGTGGGCAATAATCGACTTGCCGATCCTTCCGGCTCCGGCTTATGTTCGGCCCCGCGGAGCTCCGACCAGGAGTTGCGGACGGAGGAGCGTTCACCCAGAGCCACTTTCGTCGGCTTGTCGCCGGACTTTGGGCCGGCGGCCGCCGTTTTTGTTTGATCATCCTAGTACTAGGGAGGGGTTGCCTCATGGCCAAAATCACTGGTGTTTGTGTCGGCGAGTCGCTCGTCGGCGACGGTAACGAAGTTGCTCATATCGATCTGTTGCTTGGCCCGCGCGGTAGCGCCGTCGAGACGGCTTTCTGCAACGCGCTGACGAACAACAAGGACGGCTTCACCACGCTTCTCGCCGTTGTCGCGCCGAACCTGCTCTGCAAGCCGGCGACGATCCTCTACAACAAGGTCACCATCAAGGATGCGCGTCAGGCCGTGCAGATGTTCGGCCCTGCACAGTATGCCGTGGCCAAGGCCGTGGCTGACTCCGTGGCCGAGGGTGTGATCCCCGCCAACGAGGCAGACGATCTTTATGTCTGCGTCGGCGTGTTTATCCATTGGGAAGCCAAGGACGACAAGAAGATCCAGGACTTCAACTACAAGGCCACCAAGGAAGCCCTCGCCCGCGCCGTTGCCGGCGAGCCCAAGGCGTCCGAAGTGACCGCCAAGAAGGACACGGCCGCTCACCCCTTCGCCGCTGGCTGAAAGGGAGAACCCCCAGGTCGGGACGACCCGGGCGGAAATCCTCCGGGCCCGATTCGGCGGTGGCTGCAGAAGCTCGGTTTTTAGAAAAACGGGGCTTACTGGCCGTCTGACTAAGATCGCCGCTCTCGCAAGAGGGCGGCGATTTCTTTTTGGGTGACGGTGCCGGAATGCAGGGCCGTGGCGGCGAGCACCCCATGTGCGCCGAGTTCGGCCACCTGCTTGATGTCGTCCAAATTGCCGACGCCGCCGGCGACATACACGGCGCGGTCTCCCTCACGGTACAATGCGTCCTTCAGGCGGGCGAGATCGGGGCCCTGCTCACGGCCGACAAGGCCGAGGCTCATCAAGATGAGCCGGTCGGGCCACAGCTTGGGATCGGCGATCACCGCGTCGGGACCCCGCAAGCCCTGCTCGTCGAAATCGAGCGACAAAACGACATTGTTGCCGAAGCTAACGCGGATATTCTCCCAGGCCTCCAGGCCGGCGATGCTCTCGCTGCCAATGACCAGGGTGGCGCCGAGCGGCAGCCAGAAGGCGCAGTCGGTGGCGTCGGTGAAGCCGGCATCGATCCACAGCGTGATGCGGGGAAAGGCGTCGGCCAGTTCCCGGCAGACATCGAAATTGTTGCCCCGGCCGGAGATGGCGTCGAGATCGGCGATGTAGAGTATGGGCGAGAAGGTGATACCGAGAAGCGCCCGGGCAATGGCCACGGCGTCGTGCGGCGGGCCGAAGGGCGTGGCCAGCGGACGGTATTCAGTCCGCTTGCCGGCGTGGGCATGCTTGCCGGCGCGGGCGTGGACGACTAACCCGTCCTTGAGATCGAGCACGGGGATGACGGCGAAATCGCCGATGGTCTTCGTGGAGATGGCTTCGGACTGAAGCGTCATGTCAATGCGCTCCTGGCAATGCGCTCCTGGCGGTGCGCTCCGGGCAATGCTGAGCCTAGCATGACGTAAAACAGTCTCCTGGCAAATTGAGGGCTGAATGACAGCGTCTTTTGGGTGGGATTTGGGCGGCGCCAATATCAAGCTGGCGCAGGTGGAGGACGGGCGGGTCTCAGCGGTGGCGCAGATCTCCTGCCCCGCGATCTCCGATCCGAGCAAGTTCAACCAGGCCGTGGCGACGGCGCTGGAGACTTGCCCGTCCGAGGGGCGGCACGCGGTGACCATGACCGGGGAGCTCTCCGACGTGTTCCCGTCGCGCGCCGCAGGCGTGGCTTATCTCACGGGCCTGATGCGGAAGACGACGGGCGCGGAGACCTTGTTCTATAGCCTGAAGGACGGCCTGATCGGTGCCGACGCCGTCCGCGAGCATTGGCAGGATGTCGCCTCGGCCAATTGGCATGCCAGCGCAACCCTGGCCGCCTCGCTCGGCTATGACGGCCTTCTGGTGGATGTGGGCACCACGACAACGGACCTCATTCCCTTAAAGAACGGCAAAGTGGCCGCCATCGGCCTCAAAGACGGCGAGCGCATGACCGAGGGTGAGCTCATCTATCGCGGCGTTGTGCGCACGCCGGTGATGGCGATCGCGCAAGCCGCGCCGTTCAAGGGCCGCATGCAGGGCATCGCGGCAGAACGCTTCGCCACCATGGCCGACGTCTATCGCATCACCGGAGAGTTGCCAGAGTACGCCGACCCCTACCCGGCCGCCGATCAACGGGGGAAGAGCGTCGCGGAGAGCGCGGGCCGGCTTGCCCGCATGCTGGGCCGGGACGCCGAGGATGCCGACTTCATCGCCTGGCAGGCGCTGGCGCATTATCTGGCCCGCCGCCAGATCGAGCAGATCGAGGCGGATGCGCGGGGCCTGTTGGAGCGCGAGGGGCTCGGCCAAGATGCACCGGTGATCGGCGCAGGCTGCGGGCAATTTATCGCGCGCAATCTGGCGGCGAAGCTCGGCCACCCCTATCGCGACTTCGTCGATCTCATCGATTGTGCGCCCGACATGGCGGATCTGGCGGCGGTCTGTGCGCCGGCCGTGGCCATGGCGCTGCTTGTATCGCCTCCCGCCGGCCCCTAAATTACTGGGGTATGCCTGCCGCAGAGCGCTACTTCTGGCCCCATTCTTTTCAAAATGCGCTAAATTAAATAGAGCCAAACAATGACAAGGATTCGCGAATCTATGCCCACGGACATCGCCCGTGATGACGTCCATGAAGACATCGTCTACCCCTCCGCCATTCCCTTCGTCTTGGTTCACCTGGCCTGTTTCGGGGCGATTTGGTCGGGCGTCACCTGGCCGGCCGTGATCCTTTGCATCACGCTCTATTGGCTGCGCATCTTCGCCATCGGCGCCGGCTACCACCGCCTCTTCTCGCACCGCGCCTATTCAACCAGCCGGGCCTTCCGCTTCATCCTCGCCGTCCTCGCCCAGAGCACCGCGCAGAAGAGCGTGCTGTGGTGGGCGGCCAAGCATCGCCATCACCATCTGCATTCCGACACCGAACTCGACGTGCACTCGCCCCGGCACACCGGTTTTCTCTACAGCCATGTTGGGTGGATCTTCGCCAGGCGGCACGATCTATACGACGAGGCGGCGGTCGCGGATTTGGCGCGCTACCCCGAATTGCGCTGGCTGCATAAATACCAGCTTTTACCGGCGGCGGTGCTCGCGCTGCTCTGTTTCCTCATCGCCGGGTGGTCGGGCCTGTTCGTCGGCTTCTTCTGGAGCACGGTGCTCGTCTACCACGGCACGTTCTGCATCAACTCGCTCGCCCATGTGAGTGGCCGCAAGCGCTACGTCACGGGCGACGATTCCCGCAACAATTGGCTGTTGGCCATCTTCACCATGGGCGAAGGCTGGCACAACAATCACCACGCCTTCCAGAGCAGCGTGCGGCAAGGCTTCCGCTGGTGGGAGTACGATCCGACTTTCTATATCCTGAAGGCGCTGTCCTGGGTCGGTGTCGTGTGGGATTTGAGATCACCGCCCGAGCAGGTCCTGCGCAACGAGCAGCGGCTCGGCGCATCCGTCATCAACCGGGCGGCCGAGCAGCTGGCCGGCCATTTCAACGCCGAGGGCATTGCTCACTCCATCGCGGCGGCCCTGCACGGGGCGGAACTGGCGGCGCTCCGCGAGCGGCTGAATCGGGCCCACGACCGCACCGCCGAAGTGCTGGCTACGGTGCATCTGCCGCATATGCCGAGCCGCGAGGAGCTGATGACCAAGGCGCGGTCCATGTTCGCCAAGACCAAGTCCCTGGAAGAGATCGCCGACCGTGCGTACGAGCTGTTGCTTGCCTCGGTGGGGCCAAGATTGGCGGCCTTCGGCGAACAGCCGACTTAAGGCTTCTGCCGGAACGGCCGGAAACCAATTGTTGAGGGTGCTGAGCCTGATTCCGAACTCTTACGGCTCAAGACCGTTAGGAAGACACAGCCCGAAACAACCCACGGAGCCTCACATGCGACTTTTGCTGACTTCGGCTGCCGCCCTCATCGCCGGCGCCCTTCTTGTCGGCGGCGGCACGGCAAGCACTACGGCCGCACCACTGCCCTCGATGGCGTCTTTTGATGCCACATCCCCGGTCGTGCAAAAGGTCGATTGGCGCCGCCGCTATTACCGCCAAAACGGAGTCTGGCCGCCTGTCAGCGTTCCGCGCGCCGTGATCGAGCAGGGCGTAGACGAGGACGTGATCGTCGTGCCGGATGAGCCGGTGGTGAGGATTTTCCCGGCCCGGCCCGTGAGCTGCGGCGAGTTCCGTTACTGGGACGGCGAGCGTTGCGTGGACGCCCGCTACAACAATCCTTACCTCGGGCCGCGATAAGACCCACGCCGGCACGCACGCGAACCTACCCGAAGCTGCCTAGGGAGGTGTTTCTCCAGGCACTTCGCTGCGTGGCCGTGTCGAGGGATCGCGCCCGGTCACGCCGCCGAGGTACGTCAGAATCGCGGCGACATCATCCGGTGAAAACTGGATCTGCGGCATGTCCTGATGCCTGGAGCCCATGCCCTCCGCGAAGCCGCCTTCCAGCTGCTCAATGGGATAGGTGAGATAGATCTGCCGCAGCGGCGGCGCCTGTTCCAGAGGGCTCTTGTCGGTCGCTCCGATGGCATGACAGCGCGCACAATTTTTCTCGAGAATGGCCTTACCGTGGGTGGCAGCGCCGGAGTCCCCTGCGGCGGCCGCGCAGCCCGCGCCGATCGTCACCAGCGCCAGGGCCGTAACTGCGAAACCAAGGCGGCGAAATCTCGTCATGCTCGCTCCCTCTAGAGAATGGCGCCTGGGCGTCTGACCGGAGGTCTGTAAACCGGCAGTCTACGCTTTCGCGTGCTTGTAGTGGTCCTCGATCTTCTCGACGAGGATGCGCCAAGCTTCGTGCTCGTTCGGCCCCGCGGTCTTCTCCACGGCGATCTGGAGATAGGCCAGCTCCTGCTCGACCTTCTCGCGCGGCAGCATCTTCAGGCGGCTGGCGAGGATCGCGGTCTCGATCACCGCAGCCTGGGCGCGGTTGAAGCCCTTGAAGGGGGCGTGGCTCGCCTCATGCACCACGCGGCAATGGAAGCGCGGGCGTAGCTCGTCTTCCTCGATGCGATCGACCTCAAGCTCGATATGCGCCAGCGCGCCTTCGAGCACGGCGCCGGGAATCTGCGTGGCCGGCCGCACCGGCCAATCCTTGTTGCCGGTCAGACAGCCGGCGAAGACCAGCACGTCATCGGTGAGGCTCGCCACCGCGAAGGGGTTCGCCCGGAGATTGTCCAGCGTGGTCGACGGGCGGAACGGCGCGATGACCCAGCCCTCGCCATCTTCAATCAGCCCAAGCGGCGCGATATAGGCGCTGCCGTCCGGGTTGAGGGTGGTGACGATGCATTCTCGGATCATTGGCATCACGCGACCTTTCGTGTCGTCATGAGGTCTTGCCCTTTTTCTTGGCGCGGAGCGTGTGCCCCGCGTCTTTGAGACGCGTCTTGTCGTCGGCGGGCGCGTCCGCCGCCACGCCCCACTCGAGCGGCTCGTCCTGGGCGTAGCGCTTGGCCAGCCGCCAGGCGATCTCGGCCCGGGCCAGCTCGGCGCCGAGATAGAAGGCATGGGCTGTGTCACCGTCCAGATCGAGCTTGGGATAGAGATCGAAGATCTCCTGGCTCACGTTATGGCCGTCGCGGTTATAGAGGTGGATGCCGTCCTCGGCGATTTCGATGCGGAAATTCTTGTCGCGCACGGCCGCCGCGTTCTCGGCCACCTCCTCCGGGCTCAAGGGGAATGGGCGGCGCGAATGGAGCGCCAGCAGCCCGTCGGCATAGTCCTTGGGCAGCTCGTGCTCGGCGCGCGCGGCGAACATGATGCGCCGGGCCAGATCGTGCTCCTCGACGGTGCGGCGCGTGTGCGGGCTGACCTGCACCACCAGCACATTCGTAATGTGAAGCTCCGAGGCGATGCCCAGCAGGATGGCGGTGATACCGGTGGTGTCGGCGTCGGTGAGCTCGGTCAGATTGCCGGTGCCCATCAACATCTCGGCGTCGGGGCGCTCCCGGCGCAGCTCCGCATAGCGTTCCAGCGATTGCATAAAGCCGAAATGGATGGGGTCGAGCACGGGATCGACGAGGTAGCGCTTGCCCTTCACGTCGAGCGCGTCCATGGCCCGGTAGAGCGAGGCCATGTCGCCGTGGCCCTTGGGGATCAGCACGGGCGTGGCCGCGACTTCGTCGGCGATCTGGAGCGTGTCCTCGTTGAGGCTCAGGAGGTAATCGGCGCCGGCCTTGCCGCCGCGCAGCAGCTCGTCCGGATCGGCCGAGTCGATGCTGACCTTGAAGCCTTTGTCTTTCAGCGCGGCGACAGTCTCTTCGAGATGGGCAAACGGCGTGTCGGGGAGCCCGCCGAGATCGATGACGTTGGCGCCTTTCTGCGTGTAGTCGCGCGCGCGCGCCAAGATCTCCTCGAGCGTCAACGCCGAAGCATCGACGATCTCGGCGAAGATCTGGATGTCATATTTGGTCATGTCGGCGGCCTTCCGCGCGCGGCCGAAATAGGTGGGGATGTCCTTGAGCTCGTCGGGCCCGCGCAGGACCGGCACGCCATAGCGTTCGCTCAGGCGGTTGAGATCGGCGCGGCAGCGGCCGGGCAGCATGATCTTGTCCGCCGCGCCGGATTCGGGCAGCCGGCGCAAGATGATGTCCTCGGTCATCAGCGCCGCCACCTTCACGCCGATATCGAGCACCTTCCAGTCGAAGCCCGGGTCCATGGTCTCGAGCACGGTTTCGAGCCGCGGCCTTGCCAAATGTCCGGTCAGAAACAGAATGCTCTCGGTCATTGTGGGATTGAGTCTACTCGATCAGCGCGCCACGGGGCGTATTGTCGGCGAGGCTGGCGGCAAGCGCCTGCTGATCGCCTTTGCCGTAGATGGCGGCGGCGACGCCGGTCTCGGCCAGCATGGCGGGAAAGGCCTCGTCCACGACGCCGTCACGGGCGAGCTGGCCGGCGCCCGCCTGTTCATGCCGCCGGGCGACGGACTTGATAATGTAGCAATGCGCGGCACCGAGTTGCCCCGCGAGCCACAGGGCCAGGCTGTCGGAGGTGAGCCGCCAGGTGGCCTCCATGTCAGCGCGGCCCGAAACGAACGCGTATGGCGCCCAGACCGCGACATGGCCCTGGGCCATGATGTCCCGCAGCGCGTCTGCGTCTTGGCCGACCTCGAGGCCAGACCGCATGCCCGCCACCGCCCAGGCCAACTGATCCATGGCGAGCAGCGCCATGCGGTGAGCGGCCGCGTCGCCAAAACCGAGTTGTTGCTGGCAGCTTCGCACCTCGTCGGCCAAGGCCCCTCCTCCCGGCACGATCACGACGGGGGTGGGACTCGAGACGATCGCATCGAGCCAGGCGGTGAGATCCGGCGACCGGATGACGCTGCCGCCAAGCTTGACGACGACGGGCCGCGCCTCGCAAGCGAGCGGCGCAGTCGCGCCCCTTTGCAGCGCCCGGCCATCCATGCTTCAGGTCCTCGTCTTGCTCCGCACGATCTCGACGCCGACGGCGCCTGGATCCTTGTCGAGCTTTTCGATGCTCACGGTGACGCGGGCCGCGCGGGGATGGTCGAGGCAATGCAGCGCCACCTCCTCGGCCAAGGTCTCCACCAAGTTGATATGACCGCGCGCGATGATGGATTTGATGCCGTTGGTGATGTGGTCGTAGTCGAAGGCGTTACCGATATCGTCACCGAGCGCGGCGGGGGCCGGCGTCACATCGACATCGACGGAGAAGCGCACACGCTGGGTGACACCCTTCTCATTGGTGAAGACGCCGATCTCCACGTCGAGCACATAGTCATGCACGAAGATGCGGTCATACGGCTCGCCGGTTTCCCCTGTCGAAGATATGCGTCCCAGTCGCTGTTCCGTCATCGCTCCGGTCCTGTGGCGGCAATTCGGTGGCGCCGATCCTCTAGCACATCGCGGCGGCGCGAGGGCCCCGCATTTCCGCCTCGGAGCCATGCGTCTCGGCCGGGATCAGAGCCCGAATGCTGTGGCAAGCAACGGACTCGAGCCCCGCACCGCGTTGCCCGTCCCGGCATAGTGCGCCGCGAAAGCCGATGACGTCGGGGCCAAAAACCAGCAACGGGGGCACATCAGCGGCCCGCAGCGCGCCGGCCACCCCGACGATCAGTCCTTGGCTTCGGCCGGCATCCACGAAGCGCCCAATGTCGCCGGTGGCCATGTGATCCAGCAGCGAGCCCGACTGCTTGCCGGCGGTGTCGAGCATCACGCCGCGCGCGCCCGCTTCCAGCGCCGCGGCAATCGGATCGAATCCCGGCATGGCGTCGGCGAAGAATACCAGGATGATACCGGCGCGGCGGCGTTCGGCGCGCAACCGCGCGAAACACCCGTGCGGGTCGCCGTCCGGCAGAACGCCGAGCTTGACGTCGTCGACACCACAGGCGGCCGTCGTCCGGACAGCCTCGGCGACGATCCCGGGCTCCATCGGAAGGTCGCCCACCGTGGCGCTCACGTTCACGCGGCCGGCGACCGCCGCCACGCAGCTCCTGATAGTGGCGGGATCCACGGCGCCCAGCGCGCCCTTGGCGGGATCCTTGAGGTCGACGATATCGGCACCGGCGTCGAGCACCATTTGCGCTTCTTCGGCGTCCCGTACGCTGGCGAGAAAGTGCGTCATGACTGCGACCAGTCGCGGCAGCCAGGCATTAGCGAAAGAGCCAGTCGAACGGGCTGCCGCCACCACCCCCACCGCCACGCGCCCGGCGGCGGTTGCGGGATTGACCGCCAACGCCCCTTTCGCCGTCGTCGCTGCCACGCGCGACGGGCGCTCTGCGCTCGGGGCGAAGCTTGATCTCGTTGGCGTGGCCATCCGGATCGGTGACGACCACCGACACCGCCTGCCAGTTCCATTGCGCGGTCTGCGTGCCCCAGCGCTGCGGCTCGATGGACACAACCTTGTTGGCGCGCGTGTCGACGATGGCCACATAATCCAGTTCGTCGCCGCCGCCGAAATCGCCGGCGTAATATGTCAGCAGTCCGATGCCGGACAGCGCACCGCGCATCAGCTTCCATTCCAGAATCTTGGGTTTGCCCGCACCGAACATTTCGAGCTCGACCCGCAACGACCCGTAATCGGGATTGCTTGCCAGATAGCGCCCGGACGACGGCTCGGTCACAACCCATCCGCCAACAGGCTCCCCGATGGGTTGGCCGGTCGCTGCCGGCACTTCTTGGTTCAGGCGCACAAGGGCCGCGCGGCTTTCGGCCTGGAACGGATCCTTGGCCAGCGCGCGCTGGTAATCATAGATGGCGTCACCGACGCGCTCCTGCGCCTCGTAGATGCCGCCCCGGATACGCAAGGCGAGCGGGTTGCCCAGGCTGAGCGTGAGCGCCTGGTTTACGTCGATCAGCGCTTCGTCGACCGCTTCGGATTTGAGCTTCGCCTCGGCGCGCAAGGCATAGGCCTTGGCGTTCTTGGGATCCATCTGGATGGCGCGGGTGTAGTCGCCGATGGCGTCATCTACGCGGCGATTGTTGGCGAAGAGCATGCCCCGCTCGACATAGGCCTCAACCAATTCAGGATTGAGTTCGAGCGCCGTGTCGAAATCGGCGATCGCCTCTTTGAACCTGTTCTCGGCCGCGTAAGCCTCGGCTCGAAGCAGCAGGAGCTTGGGCTGCGGCACGTCGGGCTCGAGATCGAGGGCTTGGGTGGCGTCCTCGGCGGCGGCGGCGAAATTGTCGATGGCAAAATTCGCCTCGGCGCGATTGCGGTAGGCGGCGGCATATTTTTGGTCGAGGCCGATGGCGCGGGTCAGATCGCGCACGGCGGCGTGATAGCGGGCCAGCTGTTCATGGGTGCGGCCTCGTCCGTTGAACGGGATGGCGCTCTGCGGCAACAGCTCGGCCGCCTTGCGGAAGGACTGGAAAGCGGCGTCGTATTGGCCAAGCGCGGCGTATGCATTGCCGCGATTGTTGTAGGCGGCGCCGTAGCTGGCATGCAGCTGAATGGCGCGGTCGAAATCCTTGATGGCCTCCTCGGGTTGGCCGAGATCCATCAAGGCATTGCCGCGATTGTTGTAGACAGTGGCGATCTCAGGCGAGAGCTCGATCGACTTGTTGAAATCGTCGATCGCCTCCTTGGTCTGCTTCATGCGCCATTTGGCGACCCCCCGATCGCTATAGATCGTGGCTTGCACGAAGCTGGAGACGTCCGGGGTCGCCAAGGCCTCGTCGTATAGGGTGATGGCCCGGTCGAATTGGCCGCGGATCATTGCCGCGGCGCCTTCGCGGGCGCGCAGCAGAATCTGATCCTCGGCATGCGCAGGGGCGGCCGCCCCGAGGACAAGGCCGGCGGCAAGGATCAGACGGAAATGCGCGCGAAAGAATGCCATGGCGGCGATGGACGGGCTTTCCCTTGGGAGGCTTCTTCCCTTCATGTCCCCCATAAGGTTGGAGTGTGTCAACAAAGGGTCACCCGGCGTTGCTCCCCCTCACCCGGCGGCGCTTCAACTGCCCCGCGTAAGCGCCTCGAGATCCCGCAGCACCTCAGGCAGCATTTCCGGCAAATCCTCGGCGATCAAGCCCGGCCCGAAGAGCCTAGCCGCCTCGCCATGCAGCCATACGGCGGCGCTCGCCCCCAAGAATCCGTCCATCCCTTGGGCCAGCATGCCGAGAACAATGCCGCCCAGGACATCGCCTGAACCGGCGGTGGCCAGCCACGGGCTGGCGGTGGCGTTGATCGCCGCCTCGCCATGGGGCTCGGCGATCACCGTGTCGGCGCCCTTGAGGACGACCGTGGCACCGGAGCGCGCTGCTGCGGTCTTTGTCCGCACGACTTTGTCATCGCCCGTAATGTCGCCGAACAGCCTGGCGAACTCGCCCTCGTGCGGCGTCAGCACCACGGGGACCTCGCGCACCTTGATGGCCTTGAACAGCGTGTCCGGATCGTCGGCGAAGGACGTCAAGGCGTCGGCGTCGAGCACCATTGCGGGCTGCGCGGCAAGGGCTGCGAGCACCATGGACCTGGTCTCCTCGCCGACCCCGTGGCCCGGACCGATCAGCAGCGCGTTCTTGCGCGGATCGGCGAGAAGCGTGGCAAGTCCGCGGGGGCCGTCGGCCTCGCGAACCATGATGGCGGTGAGCTGTGAGGCGTTGACGGCGATAGCGTCGCGGGGCGAGGCGACAGTGACGAGGCCTGCACCGGCCCGCAACGCGCTGCGGGCGGCCATCCGCGCCGCGCCGGTGCTGTAGACGGGGCCGGACACGACGACCGCATCGCCGCGCGAATATTTGTGCCCCGCCACCGTGGGCCAGGGATACGCCGCCAGCCAAAGCGCCGGATCGTCGGCGAAGATGGTGGGCTTGACCGTGGCGAGCACGCTGCCGGGAATGCCGATATCGACGAGGCTGACCGCGCCGCAATGCAGCCGGCCCGGCAGCAGAAGATGGCCGGGCTTGAGGCGGAAGAAGGTGACCGTGGCGACAGCCTGGATGGCGGTGCCCCGCACCGCCCCGGTGGTGCCATCGATGCCGCTCGGCACGTCGACCGCCACGATTGGAGCGCCGGAGGCATTGGCGGCGTCGATCAGATCGGCGAACGCGCCTTCGATGGGGCGGGCGAGCCCCGCCCCGAACAGCGCATCGACGATGACGTCGGCGCCGACGAGCAGGTCAGCGCCGAGGGGCTCCCGCGTCCCCGCATATTGCGCGGCCATGGCGGCGGCGTCCGCCGGCAGGCGCGCCGGATCGCCGTCGAAGCCGAGGCGCACAGAATAGCCGCGCTCCGACAAGTGCCGCGCGGCCACGAACCCGTCGCCGCCGTTATTGCCGGGGCCGCAGAGTACGGCAACGGTCGCCGCATCGGGAAAGCGCGCGGACACTTCATCGGCGACGCCACGGCCCGCATTCTCCATGAGCACCGCGCCAGGCACCCCACCCTCAATGGTGAGGCGATCGGCGTGCGCCATTTCCTCCGCGGTCAAAAGCTCAAGCATGGTGTCCGGTCATCCGATCCGTCGTTCGCCTGTTGTAGGCCTCGGCCAGTGTGCAGAGACAATTTGGCGGGACTCTCCGCCCTTCTCTGCTTGAATTTTAAGCACAACGCCTAACCTTTGGGCACGCTTCCACTAGTAGTCGCCTGCGAAATTTGCGAAATAGCGTTAGACGACTGGAATATCAGCCAAAAGTTTCGCACAAGAGATTGGCACAGGGCGTGCTTTGGCTGGCGCATAGTGCTTTTAGATGGCGGCGACAACTGCGAGGCGTAGGCGCCGCTCTTGTGCCGCTCGGGAGGTTGAGGCGAACAATGAAAAAGATCGAAGCGATCATCAAGCCCTTCAAGCTGGATGAGGTAAAAGAGGCCCTGCAAGAAATCGGACTCCAAGGTATCACGGTGACCGAGGCCAAAGGATTCGGACGTCAGAAGGGGCACACCGAGCTCTACCGCGGCGCGGAGTATGTGGTCGATTTCCTGCCGAAGGTGAAGCTTGAGCTCGTGCTTGGCGATAACATGGTGGAGAAGGCGATCGAGGCCATCATCGCCTCGGCCAAGACGGGGCGCATTGGGGACGGAAAGATCTTCGTGTCGAACGTGGAGGAAGCCGTTCGCATTCGTACAGGCGAAACGGGAGACGATGCCATCTGACGGCTGACGGCTGACGGCTGACGGCTGACGGCTGACGGCTGACGGCCTGGAGAACTTCAGACTATAAATGGAAGCAACCTAACAGCCGCCCCCTTCCAATGGGCGGCTGAAACACGCATGACAGGGAGTGGAAATGGCAGACGCAAAGAGCATTGCTAAGAAACTCAAGGACGAGGAGATCAAGTTCGTCGATCTGCGCTTCACCGATCCGCGGGGGAAGATGCAGCATGTGACGATGGACTCTTCGCTCATGGACGAAGAGGCTTTTGCCGAGGGCATCATGTTCGACGGTTCGTCGATCGCCGGTTGGAAGGCGATCAACGAGTCGGACATGAAGTTGATGCCGGATTGCGACTCGGCGGTGCTCGACCCGTTTTTCGCGCAAAGCACGCTGGCCGTGTTCTGCGACGTGCTCGAGCCGCTGACCAACGAACCTTATGAGCGCGACCCGCGCTCCATCGCCGCCAAGGCGCAGGCTTATATGCAGCAGACCGGCATCGGCGACGTGGCCGTGTTCGGACCCGAAGCCGAATTCTTCGTGTTCGACGACGTTCGCTTCGCGGCCGAGCCCTATAACTGCGGCTACAAGCTGGACTGCATGGAGCTGCCGTCCAACATGGACACCGAGTACGAGATGGGCAATCTCGGGCACCGTCCGCGCACCAAGGGAGGCTACTTCCCGGTGCCGCCGATCGACTCCGCGCAAGACCTGCGCTCGGAGATGCTGTCGGTGATGGCCGAGATGGGCGTCGTCACGGAAAAGCATCACCATGAGGTGGGCGCGGCGCAGCACGAGCTCGGCATCAAATACGGGCCGATCGTCAAGACCGGCGACGACATGCAGATCTACAAATACGTGATCCACAACGTCGCTCATGTGTACGGCAAGTCGGCGACCTTCATGCCGAAGCCGGTGTTCGGCGACAACGGCTCGGGCATGCATACCCACCAGTCGATCTGGAAGGGCTCGACGCCGATCTTCGCCGGCGACAAATATGCCGACCTGTCGGACACCGCGCTGCACTACATTGCCGGCATCCTCAAGCACGCCAAGGCGCTCAACGCCTTCACCAACCCCAGCACCAACTCCTATAAGCGTCTGGTGCCGGGCTACGAGGCGCCGGTACTGCTCGCCTATTCCTCGCGCAACCGCTCCGCGTCGTGCCGCATCCCGCTGGGCACGGGTCCGAAGTCCAAGCGCGTCGAGGTCAGGTTCCCCGATCCGACGGCCAATCCCTATCTCGCCTTCGCGGCGATGCTGATGGCCGGCCTCGACGGGATCGAGAACAAGCTCGATCCGGGCGATCCGATCGACAAGAATCTCTACGATCTGCCGCCGGAGGAGCTCGAGAAAGTGCCGACCGTCTGCGGTTCGCTGCGCGAAGCTTGCGAGTCGCTGGACGCCGACCGCGCCTTCCTCAAGAAGGGCAACGTGTTCTCCGACGACGCCATCGACGCTTATCTCGAGCTTAAAATGGAAGAGGTGGAGCGGTACGAGATGATGCCGCATCCGATCGAGTTCGACATGTATTACAGCGTCTAGCCGCTTCCGGCTTCAGACGCAGAAACAAGATGGGGGCGACCGCAAATTTGCGGTCGCCCCCTCTTTCGCCCGGCCTGCCGAACCTTGTGCCCTTATGCCCCGCGCTCCCCCGTCGGACGCGGGAAGCCAATAGTTCTTGCCAGGCTCCCCCAAATTTTTTCGGCGCGCGCGCCTAAATCAAATAGAACGCCCCATAGATCAGGGCGCCGCCCACGGTCACGTAGAGCCAGGATTTGTTGTCCTGGAACCAGCCGTCCATCATCGACGGCAGGCCGAAGATGACGAAGCGGAACAGCGATAGCGTGATGAAAGCGGCGATGAGGCCTAGCACCCATAGGGATAGGTTGGCCGGCGGGGCGCCCTGCCCGGCATCGACTAGAAACACGCCCGCATTCGTGGTGCCGAGATTGACGGCGCCCCATACGGACACCGCGGCCACTCCCACCAGCATGGCGTAACGCATCAACATACCGCTCGAAATCCCCTCGCCTTTGAGACGAATTTTAGGGACCAGAGGGTAAAGAAACGGAAAAGCGTTAGACTTAAGCGGACGTTAACGGCACCGCGGCGTGGCTCAGGCGGCCTTCCACTTGATGGAGCAGCCGATGGACGGAATCTGCTCGGCAGGCCCCTTTCCCGTCTCGGCAATCTGCTTCATCGCCTCGAACAGGTCGCGGCGCACATCCGCGCCCGCGGGATCCCGTCCACTCTCGTCGAGCCGGCCGCGATATTGCAGTTCGAGATCGCCGTTGAAGCCAAAGAAATCAGGGGTGCAGACGGCGTCATAGGCGCGGGCGACGTCTTGGCTCTCATCGTGGAGATAGGGAAAGGTGAAGCCTTGCTCGCGCGCGAAGGCTGTCATGTTGTCGAAGGAGTCGTCCGGGTAGGTGGTTGCGTCGTTGGCGCAGATGGCGATCGCGTTGACGCCAAGGGATTTGAGCGCGTGCGCATCGCGCACGACGCGGTCGATCACCGCCTTCACGTAAGGGCAGTGGTTGCAGATGAACATGATGAGGGTGCCGTTCGGCCCACGCAGGTCGCTGAGGCTGTAGGTCTTGCCGTCGACGCCGGGCAGCGTGAAATCGGGCGCTTTCCAGCCGAAATCACAGACAGGGGTATGCTCAGCCATGGCCCATTCCTCTTCGCAAATTTGTCACGGTGCCGCCTCTAGGTTGTGGGAACCGATCTCTTCCATACGCTGGGCAGGCATATGACCAATAACGACAGCTTCCGCAACCGGGCCACGGCCTGCGAGGCCGATGACGACAGCCCTCGCGGTCCCGTGGATGGCGAAGCCATCGGCGAGGTCATCTTCCGTCGCTATAGCCGCCGTGATGTTATGCGCGGCACGCTTGGCGTGACCGCCGTGGCGGCGCTGTTCGGGCCAGCCGCGCTTGCCGCAGCCAAGGCCGACGCGGCAACGGCCACCGACAGCTTCGACTTCGCGGAGGTCGAGGCCGGCATCAACACGACGCATCACGTGGCGGACGGCTACAGCGCCAAGCCGTTGCTGCGTTGGGGCGACGCTTTGGTTCCCGATTTGCCCGAGTTCAACCCACAGACCCAGAGCCCCGCCGACCAACTGAAGCGGTTCGGCTACAACAACGACTACATCGCCTATTTCCCCATCGACGGCAGCAGCACGCACGGGCTCCTCTGCATCAATCACGAATACACCAATGAAGAGCTGATGTTCCCAAGCCTCACGGAACGTCAGGACACTTCAGAGTTCAAGCAGATGACGTCCTATCTGGTGGATCTCGAAATGGCGGCCCATGGGGTCACCATTGTCGAAGTTAAGAAGACGGGCGACGACTGGCAGATCGTGATCGACAGCCCCTATAACCGGCGTATCAGTCCTCATACCGAGATGACCGCCGACGGTCCGGCGGCTGGGACTGCGAGACTCATGACGAGCGCCGACCCGTCGGGCAAGGCCCTGCTCGGCACGCTCAACAACTGCGCCGGCGGGAAAACACCCTGGGACACCTATCTGGCGGCCGAGGAAAACTTCCACGACTATTTCTGGACCCAACAGCTAGACGCAAACAACAAGCCCATCGAGGGTATCGGTGGCGATCAGAAGGACAGCTACAAACGCTACAAGGTGCCGGCCCTGTGGCAGGCTTGGGGCAAGTTCCACGACCGTTTCAACGTCGACAAGGAAGAGAACGAGCCCAACCGCTTCGGCTGGATCGTGGAAATCGATCCGTTCAATCTGGACCCGCTCGCTCGCCCGGTGAAGCACACGGCGCTCGGCCGCTTCTGTCATGAAGGGGCGGAAAGTCTCGTCAACGAGAAGGACGGCCGTGTCGTCGTCTATTGCGGCGACGACACCGCTGGTGAGTATGTCTACCGCTTCGTGTCGAAGGGACGCTTCGATCCCGATGACAAAGCTTCGAACATGAAGCTCCTGTCCGAAGGCACACTTTCCGTCGCGCAATTCAAAGACGACGGCACGCTGCGCTGGCTTCCGCTGGAGTTGGGGGAACCCGGACTCACGAAAGAGGACGGCTGGAAGAGCCAGCAAGATATCCTGATCGACGCCAGGCTAGCTGGCGAGGCCGTGGGCGCGACGCGGATGGACCGGCCTGAGGATGTCCAGCCCAACAAAATCACCGGCAGCGTCTATGTCATGCTCACCAAGAATACGAGCCGAACGGAGACCGACGCCGCCAATCCCCGCACCGACAACGCCTTCGGGCATATTATCGAAATGGTGCCGCGCGACGGCGACCATGCCGCCGACATTTTCGATTGGGACATTCTCGTCCGCTGCGGCGATCCCAAGATCAAGGAGGTCGGCGCCTGCTGGAACGCCGCGACCTCCGCCGATGGCTGGTTCGCCTGCCCCGACAACGCGTGCGTCGATAGCGAAGGCCGACTCTGGATCGCCACCGATCAAGGCGATGGCTGGCCGCAGACGGGCCGCGCCGACGGGTTGTTTGCCATGGAGACGGACGGGATACGCCGGGGGACGCCAAAACTGTTCTTTCGCGTGCCGGTCGGCGCGGAGATGTGTGGACCCTGCTTCACCCCGGACGGAGAGACCCTGTTCGTGTCCGTACAGCATCCCGGCGCCGATGGCGCCGAGGCGTTCGAGGATTTTAAAGTTCCCTCGACCTTCACCCACCCGGTGACGCGCTGGCCCGACTTCGAGGAGGGCATGCCGCCACGCCCCTCGGTCATGGTCATCACCAAGGACGGCGGCGGCAAAATCGGCTGACCCCCCACGCCCGCCTTGGCTCTTGAAAATCCGCCAGGCGCGTGCGAGCTATCGACGGGTTCCACCCGTCGTTGATTCTTCGGCATCCGGAAGCGCGATTGCGCCTTTTGGTATGAGGACACGCTCATAGCACGCACCCGCAAGCCCGCCGCATCGAGCGATCTGTTCGACGCCGCGCCGAAGGCAAAGCCTTCCGCAGCGCCGAAGGCGCCCGCGCGGAAAAGCGCCGCCGGCGGCGGCGAGTCCTATACCGCGGCCGACATCGAGGTTCTGGAAGGCCTGGAGCCCGTACGCCGGCGCCCCGGCATGTATATCGGCGGCACCGACGAGAAGGCGATGCATCACCTCTTCGCCGAGGTGCTCGACAACGCCATGGACGAGGCGGTGGAGGGACATGCGAGCCGCATCGAGGTCGATCTCGACGCGGACGGCATCCTCACCGTGACCGATAACGGCCGCGGCATCCCGGTCGATCCGCATCCCAAGTTCAAGAAGAAGTCGGCGCTCGAGGTCATCATGACCACGCTGCATGCGGGCGGCAAGTTCGATTCCAAGGTCTATGCCACCAGCGGTGGCCTCCACGGCGTCGGCGTCTCGGTGGCCAACGCGCTGTCGGAAACGCTGGAGGTCGAGGTGGCGCTCGGCCAGAAGCTCTACCGGCAGAGCTACACACGCGGCACGCCCGACGGTCCGCTCAAAAATCTCGGCCCGATCAAGAACCGGCGCGGCACCAAGATCAGCTTCAAGCCCGACCCCATGATCTTCGGCAAGGGCGCGGCCTTCAAGCCGTCGCGCCTGTTCCGCATGGCGCGCTCCAAGGCCTATCTGTTCCGCGGCGTCGAGATCCGCTGGAGTTGCGCCAAGTCGCTGCTCGGTGGCGACGCCGAGACACCCGAAACGGCGGTGCTGCATTTCCCCGGCGGCCTGAAAGACTTTCTCGCCACCCGCATCGAGGGTCTCACCACGGTCACCAATGATGCGTTCGCCGGACGTATCGAGAAGGCGCACGGTCATGGCTCGGTCGAATGGGCAATCGCCTGGGTGAACGCCGATGGCTTTCTCAGCTCCTACTGCAACACCGTGCCGACGCCGGACGGCGGCACCCATGAGGCGGGCTTGCGCGCCGCGCTAACCAAGGCGTTGCGCGCCTACGGCGAGCTCACGGGCAATAAGCGCGTGGCGCAAGTGACCGCCGACGACGTGATGGGCACGGCGGCGGCCATGCTTTCGGTGTTTATTCGTGAGCCGGAGTTCCAAGGCCAGACCAAGGACCGCCTGGCGACCCAGGAAGCGGCACGCATCGTCGAGAGCGCCATCCGCGATGCCTTCGACCATTGGCTGACCGGCAACCCGGCCCAAGCCAACCGCCTGGTCGATTGGGTGGTGGACCGCTCGGAGGAGCGCTTGCGCCGCCGCAAAGAGAAAGAGATCGGCCGGCAGACGGCGACCCGCCGCTTGCGCCTGCCCGGCAAGCTGGCCGATTGCTCATCGAGCGGGGCGAGCGGTACCGAGATCTTCATCGTCGAGGGCGATTCCGCCGGCGGCTCGGCCAAGCAGGCGCGCGACCGCGCGACGCAAGCAGTGCTGCCCTTGCGCGGCAAGATCCTCAACGTGGCAAGCGCCAGTTCCTCCAAGCTCGCCGACAACCAGCTGCTCAGCGATCTCATCCAGGCGCTTGGCTGCGGCACGGGCACGCGCTACCGCGACGAGGATCTGCGCTACGAGAAGGTGGTGATCATGACCGACGCCGACGTGGATGGCATGCATATCGCCTCGCTGCTCATCACCTTCTTCTATCAGCAGATGCGCGGGCTCATCGACGGCGGGCATCTGTATTTGGCGGCGCCGCCGCTCTACCGCATCACGCAAGGCGCCAAGTCGCTCTATGCCCGTGACGACGCACATAAGGACGAGCTCATGGCCACGGAGTTCAACGGCCGCGGCAAAATCGATGTGAGTCGTTTCAAGGGCTTGGGCGAGATGCTGCCGAGACAGCTCAAAGAGACGACCATGGATCGCTCCGTACGCACGCTGCTGCGCGTCGAGATCGACGAGGATCCCACCAGCACCACGAAGCTGGTCGATCAGCTCATGGGCAACAAGCCCGAGGCGCGCTTCCTATTCATCCAGGAGCGCGCGGAATTCGCACCGCCGGACGCGTTGGACATCTAGGCCCACCCCTAGAGCCAGCGCGGCACGCGGGCCTTGTAGCGTGTGTAAGCGTCGCCGAATTTGCGCTCCAGATAGTCCTCCTCCTTCTCGATGACGCCCCGCTGCAGGATCATCAGCGCCGGGATGAGGAGGAGGAGCACCCATACGCTCGTCAGGATGATGGACAATCCGAAATAGACGAGCACGAGACCGATATAGATGGGGTTCCGCGTCAGGTGGTACGGGCGGGCGGTGACCAGCGCCGTGGCCGGCAGGCCTGGCACCACGTGCGTCCCGGCACGGTGAAAAGCCCTAGCTGCGAGGATCGCCAGAACGAAGCCAAGCCCCGTGAAGACAAAGCCGACAGTGAGGCCAAGCCCGTTGGGTTGGGCCAGGCCCGGCCCGATCGGCAAGATTAGGGTCAGTAGGCAGCCGAGCGCCAACGCCACCACAAACAAAAGCGGCGGCTTGATCGCCACGTCGGCGTAGTCGGTCGTACTCATTGCTGCCCTGCCCTCAACATCATAATCTTCGACGCGCGCTTCTTATAGAACGTGGCCGCCGCGTGGCGGTTCACAAGGGCGCGGTCCTGTGACGCGCCCCTTCGAACGGGCAAAGGA
>Ga0307379_10004258_pt1 | contig 20507 bp, 3 predicted proteins | sample UN2MG_FD_202237 | JGI IMG/M metagenome (GOLD analysis project Ga0307379, IMG submission 202237) | Soil microbial communities from Risofladan, Vaasa, Finland - UN-2 | ecosystem: Environmental > Terrestrial > Soil > Coastal area > Acid sulfate soil | place: Finland: Risofladan, Vaasa | collected... | reverse complement strand
AAGAAAATTCTTTGTTAAATGCATTAGCATCAGAGGGTATATATGTAAGTATGGATGATTTTATTGAATGGCAAAAAAATGGAACTAAACCATCTGAATTCTTTAATAATAAAACTAAATCTGTAATTCTTAAAGATACTGCAGAATATGATGCATATTATGAATTATTTAGAAGAGCTGATGAGTTAAAAGAAATTTCTGAAAAAGTAAAATCTGCAGAAGATGTTATTAAAGAAACTGATAAAACAATTAGAGATAAAACTATTATTGTAAATACATATGAAAGTCTTATAAATGAAAAAGATTTATATAATAAAATTTACAAATTATTTGAAATAAACTCTTTAAATAGTTTATCAAATGAAGAATTTAGTAATTTGAGTGAAGAAGAAGAAATTAATCTTTTTAATTTATTTTTGAAAACAAGTGTTTCTGCAAAGAATTTAATTGATGAACATAATAAAAATAAAAATCTTGATGAAATAACAAAAGAAACTGGAACCATTGAAGATTTTGATTTTGTATATAAAGGCAATGAATTAAATACTCAACAATATGAAACAAAACGTGCTATTACAACTATGATTAATAAATTTAAAGCTGATTTAAATAAATTAAATAAAATAACTGAAAAAACAGAAAAAGAAATTGAAGAAATAAATAATTTAACAATTTTAATTAGAGATTTTGGAAAATTAATGAATACAAAATTCCCTAATACTAAAGTAGAAACAACTACTACTACTATTACAGATATAAAAGCTAAGAAAGCTGATGCTCAAACTGTTAAAAATAGAATGCAGGAAATTGAAAAACAATCTGTAACTATTAATATAACAACAGATGCTTCAGGTAAAATGGAACAAACTTCTGAAGAAGTAGTTTCACAAATAAAAGCAGAATTAGATAAGATTGGATTACCTTATACTGAGGTTGTTGCTAATGATAAAGGTTCTACATATTTTGTAGTCACTAAAGATGGTCAACAACATGAGATACTTAAATTATTAAAAATAGGTGGAGCATTAGTAAAACCTGTACTTACTAAAGCTAAATGGATTAATCATCTTATAAAAACACAACCTGAAGATTTATATAATTTTGTTAATACAGAACTAGCTGCTATAGAAACAAATGTGGTTCCTGAAAATGCTGAATCAAGTGATGATGTAGAATCTCCTGCAGTAGAATCAGGTCAAAAAACTATAAATACAGATGATCCAAATAGATATACTGTTGAAAAATTAAAAATTGATTTAGAAAAAGTTACCAATAAAAAAGAATATGAAATTTTTCTTATAAATGTTTTTCAGCCAAATATTCAGAATATGATTGTAGATGATGTTGCTGAAATGTCAAGTTTAATGAGAAGTAAGGTAAACTCATTTGAAAATTTAAATGATATTAAAATTGATATTAAAAAATTAGAGAAAGAATCTCAAATTGTATCTAAAGTTGATATAATTACTCCTAATAAATCAAATTTTAGTGCTAATTTTACATTTGTAGTTACTAAAGTAGATGATAACAATAAAGTAGTTACTATAAAACCTCTTGGGTCTGAAGAATTAATTTCTCTTTCTTTTGATGATATAGCAAATAAATTTGATTTAAAAGAAACAATTGAAAATTTAACTGAATCATCAAAAGAAACTTTAAATGATGAAGTAAAAGATTATGTTAATGAAACTAATGATGTTTTAGATGCATTTTTAGTTAATAAAAAACAAACAGATAAAATTATTGAGGGTGTCTCAAGTAAAAAAATAAAAGATACAGATAAAGATTTATTAGATAACTTAGATTGTTAAATTATGAGTATAACTTGTTCACTATCTCAATCACAAATTGAGAACTTATATGCTAATGTTTACGTTCATATGCGTGACAAAGGAGTTGATTTTTCTTCTGAAGAGTATATGAAAGAATTATTTGAAAAAATAAGTAAAAAGAAAGATGTTGATACAGCATCTAAATTTTTGCAACAAGTTCCTGAAATAATACGTAGTATAGCTACTAATAGAAAAGAAATTCAAAGTTTTAGAATAAAAACTGATTCACTATTAGATATAATTGATACTTTTAAAAATATTGATACGGGTTTAAATAATGTTATTGAATATTTTAATCCTTCAGAAAGCTTAGAAGTTAAGAAAGAACTAATTAATAAAAATGCTAATGATGCATTTGATGTTGAAGAAGTTTCTTCTGATAAAATTGAAACAGCTGATACAAATTATCAACCTTATTCTGTATATACTACATCTTTAGAAGAATTTGTAACTCAAGATCCTAATAAAAAAACTGATTTTGAAACTCAAGATCCTGGAAAAATAACAATCTTTAAAACTTTAGCTGCTATAAAAAAAGAATTAGAGAGTGCATCTGATTTTGAAAATTTTAAATATCAAAATAGAACTTTAAAATTAATGCCTGTAAAACTTTCAGAAGTTAAACCAGGGTTATTAGATAAAACTACAAAGGACTTACTTAAACGTGCTTATGCTATAAAAAATCAAGGAAGTGCACAATCATATGTAACTACTCCAGATAATATTTTTTTAATGATAATATCTGATAAAGATGGTTATATATACTTTGATAAAGATGGAAATATTTCTGATCAAGCTTCTGGTGGTACAATAGTTTATCAGTTTTTAAGAGATGTAAAAAAGAATGATGCAGATATATACAGAGTAACTGACATTTATGATAAGAACAATCAAATTGCAACTCCTGAAGAAATTGCAAATGCCCGTGGCATTACTGTTGAAGAAGCTACTTTAGAACAACAAAAAGATTTTAAAGATTTATATGATTTTAAACAAAAACTTATTAAATCTACAGACAACATTTTACTTGATATTGAAGGTATAAGTGATGGTATTGCTCCTAAAGCACCATTAAGTTTATCATTATCTAATGTAACAGAATTATTAGAAGATGATGATGCAGCTATAAGAAGCATAAGTCCTGTAACTTCAGAACGTGCTGATGTAGAAAAAGGTTTTTCTGAAATTCAAATTAAAGGTGAACTGTATACTATTGATAGACCAAATCTTACTTCTGATATAGCTGCAAAAATTGCAGATATACTAACAAATAAAAATATATCTAATGAAAAAAAGTATAAGTTTGTTAGTCAATTTTTATCAGATAAAGCATCAGAAAAAAATAGAAAACATAAATTAGAATATTTAAAAGATACAAAACAACTTATTTATTCTTATTCACCTACAACTTATCAAGAAGGTCTCAGTGAGTTTCAGGATGTTACTTTAGATTCTCCTGGTGCAGCAAAAATTATTTATGATTCCTTGATGAATGCTTCCGGCACAAAAAAAGGTAAATACTTTTCTGCAAAAATGACTTATAATAAAGCATTATTAGATAAAAATGAATATGATGATTATGATATGGTCAATAAAGTAATTTTTGAAGAAACTTTTGATTATATAGCATTATTAAAAACTTTACCAAATACTACAATTGGTTTAAATGTAATTACAGAAAAGAAAAAATTTAATAGATATATTTTATTTTCACTACCTAGTAAAGAATCTAAAGAGTTATCTGAAATAAAAGATAGTGAAAGTTCTCCTGAAGACTTCTTTGAAAGTTTAGTATCAGAAACAGAAGATACACCTCCTGTGTATGGAATTAAAAAAACTAAAGATGCATTAGTTAAACTTTTAAAAAGTGGTAAAGAACTTACCGGAACAATAGGTTTTATTACAGGAAGTAGTTGGTCTTTAAAATTAAATAATTTTAATAATCAATTTGTTCAATTTTATAATAAAGATAACAATATAACTAATGATGATGTTAATAGTGTTGCTTCATTAAACTTAATTGAAGAAACTGAATTTAATGGTAAAGTTTTTACTGACGTTATTGAAGTAAAAATTGGAGATAAGTTAATTGGTTACGTAGCTGAAACAGAAACTTTTGATACTCCTGAAACTTCTGATACTCCTGTTAGTGAAAAAACTTTAGATGAAGAAATAGATGATTTAAATAAAGAAATTTCTAAAATAAATGATACAGATACAGATACTGCAATAACAGCTTTGTTTAGAAAAGGTACTTTATCTTCTGATGTTTCTCAAGAACAAATTGATGATGCATTACTATGGTGGAAAAATTCTCAATTAAATAAATATATAAGTTTTAAGCAAATAGCAAATATTGTTAATTCTGATGCTTTTGCAAAATTTACAGCATATGGTAATACTTTAAATGGTAATTTAGGTATTATTGAAATTGCAGATAAAGGTTCTATGGTAGATGTATATCATGAAGCATGGCATGGTTTTACTCAATTATTTTTAACTAATGCTGATAAAAAAGCTCTGTATAAAGAAGTAAGAAGAAAACTTGGTGGTAGAAAATCTTTTTTTGAAATAGAAGAAATATTAGCAGAAGATTTTAGAACATATGCTATGAATCCAAAAGTAAAAAAAGATTCTCCAAAAAGAAATAGCATTTTTAGAAAAATTTTAAATTTCTTAAGAGAGGTTTTTGGTTTAGGTTCTGTAAATAATGTAATGGAAATTGAATCTGTTGCTGAAATGTTTGATAAATTATATCTAAATAAGGATTTAAATAAATATACTCCTCTTATTGAAAATGTAATGTTTGATAAGCTGGAAAGAAATAATGGTGTTATAAAACTAAATACAAAAGATGAGATTGCTTTAACTAAACAAGAGTCAAAGCAACTTAGTACTAGTATGGACAGTATAATATCTGAAATTGTAAATGCAGTAGTTTCAGTTAAAAAATCTAAAGCTGCTGTACTATCTATTTTAAAAGAACCTAAGTTATACATGGCTGTTGAATTAAAACTTCAATCAGTATTAAAAAATTCTATAGAAAAATTAGAATCATTAGAGAATATAGAAAAAAATCAAAATTCTATTGAAGCACTTGAATATAGAATTAAAGTTTTAAAAGCAGGATTAGAAAATTATGGTAATCCAAAAGAAGGTTTAGTAAAATATCATATTGCTAATAGTGCATATGGTTTAATGAAACAAAAATATGATTTTACTGAATTTGATGAAGAAAGTGAAAAGTTAGATAAAGTTGAAAGTTCTGAAAGATTTGGAGATGTTAAAAATTTAGGTAAATCAATACTTGAATTAGCTGATAATGAAACGGTATATATATTAAAAAGTTTATTTGCTGGTACTATAAATAAAGAAACTAATGCTATTGAATATGAATTTGATGAATTAGGTTTTAAAAAACTTGCTGATTTTAGAAACACATGGAACTCAACAGTGAGACTTATTGGAGGTGTTCAGGATCCACAAGATATGTATAATAAATTATTAGCAGACTCTAAAACAAATGCTCAAATTAAACAACTCATAGAAAATAAAATAGCTAATCCAAAAGATAAAACTGAAGGTCCTGGCACTTATGAGTATAAAGCTACAACATCTATTTGGCAAACTTTTAGTAAATCTAAAATACCCTTTATTCAGTTAACAATGTTTAAAGAAAAAATAGGAGAAACAGTAAGAGTAACTGATTCAGATGAAATAATTACAACACCTGTATATGACTATAATGCTGTACCTGTAGTAGCATCAGATGATATATCTAAATTAATTAAAAAGTTTCAAAGTAAATTTAAATATAATTTAGAAAATGAATATGTAGATGTAATAGGTGTAAACAATAAACCAACTTTAAACTTACAAAAAATTGTAGATGACTTTGGAATTGATGGAAAATTTAATAAGGATAAATCTTATGATTTTGCAAAAGCTATTGGTTTTGACTTAGATAATATAGACATTATTAAAAGAAAATTAATAGAAAATAATGAAAGCATTGAAAAGTTTGGACTTCCTTTTTTATTCAGTATTATAAAAAAATTAAATACAAAAGATAAAGAAAATTCAACTAATTCTAAAGTAACAAAATTATTACAAGAATTTAAAGAAGATCCAATTCAAGTATTTCAAAGTGGTATACCAGCAGGAATAATAGGAGAAGTAGTTGATGTACAAAGAACTGTAGTAAAAGCACTTGCTAAATTACAAATGGATTTTGGAATAGAAACATCTATGAATATGGTTTTAAATGCTGAAAGAAATTTAGTATCTGAAGTCATAGAAAATAATTCTGTTAGCAAACAAGTTTATGCATTAAATAATGTAGGAAAATTATCTGAATTATGGACATCTGATAAATATCAGCATATGAAATATTTAGATCCAAGAATAAATCCTTATACAAAAAGTTTAGGTACTATACGGTCTCTTTTTGAAATGAGTAATGCTGAACAAAGAAAAAGAAAAGGTAGATCTTTATTATTATTTCAAGATTCAGGAACACAAATTGAAGATACTAATGATGGTATGAATACTACAAATTTAGATGGTAATTCTAAATTTTTACAAGAAATGCATCTTATGTTAAAAGGTGGTGTTCAAGAATTTATGCGTCATGCTGGAAAATCAGCTTCCTTTGGAGCTAAAGTAGATGGAGGTATAGTTGGTGCTCGTGGTAAAGAAGGTTCTGAAAACTATTTATGGATAGACTCTGAGATGTTTACTAATGGTACTGCATATGATTATGCCTTTACAGCACATATGTTACCTTATTTAAAAGCTGAAGCTCAGAGAATTTATATGTTTAAACAAAATAAAAATGAATTTGCAAAATATATTGGTTATAATCAAATTTTAGAAAATGGAAAATATGCAGGAGAACAATTTACTGCATTTGATAATGTATTAACTGATAGTGTAAAGAATAGTATATATACATTAATAGATTCTGCATTAGCTGAAAATAAAATGCTTGATTTAAATAATACAGACTTACTAAGTAAAATAAAAGATGATGTTAAAAATTATTTTAAAGAACAAACTGAAGAAAATATTAAATATCTTGATGATGCTAATTATGTAGATAAAGAGCTTACTGCTAAAATGAAAAATTTAAATGTTAAGGATGAAAATATAAATAAAAAACTTATTGAAACTTATACATATAATTCATGGATTCAGAATTTTGAAATGGCTGTATTATTTTATGGTGATCTTTCTCAATATGATCATGCAAAAGAAGAATTACATAAAAGAAATCCAGGTTCTACATCTAACGGAAGATCCATGAGAACTGACTTAGCTGCAAGATTATTTGTAAATAGTACTTTAAGTAATACTTCTTATGCTAAACAAAATTTAAAAAAGACTATTGTTTATGATGGTACTTTTAATACAGCTATTGTACAAGATGTTTTAAGAGACTCTGTATATATTAATCAAATTGAAAAAGGATTAAGAAAAGATTATGAAGAAAGATATAAAGACAAAAATATTGCTAATAAAAAAAGTGAAATAGATAGGCGTGTTAAGATAGAGGTTGATAAGTATAAAAATATGGTAGAAGGAGATGGTGGAGGTTATATTACTTTTGATGCCTATAGAACTTTGAAGTATTTAGAAAATGATTGGTCAGATGAACAAGAAAAATTATTTCAAAAAATATCTTCTGGTGCAGAAATTAATTTGCATGATGTTATTAACTTTTTTCCTGCATATAAATTACAAAATTATGGAGCTTTAGCTAATACAGGATTACCTGTAACAGCAATGCATAAGTTTGCTTTGTTTCCATTAATTCCTTCTGCTATTGAAAATTCAGATCTTCAATCATTACATGAACAAATGATGGATAAAAATATTCAATACTTAACATTTCAGTCTGGATCAAAAGTTGGTAGTGTAACTCAATTTAAAAATGATAAAGATGAATATATTGCTGATCCAATTTATGATAAAGATTTAAAAAGTATTAAAAAAGATATAGAATTTACTGAAAATAAAATATATTTAGAATATTTAAAAAATGTAACTGCTGTACCTGATAAGTTTAAAAATAAAACTGTATTTGCTACACAATTAAGAAAACTTATTTTAAATGGTTTATATAAAAATGGTAAGATTAGTGAAAAAAATGAGCAAGTTATTAGAAATTATGAAAATAGTGTTGATAATTACAGTGCTATTTTAAGACTAGAATTATTGCAAGAAATAGATTATGAATATGATCCGGTTACAGAAACATATAAAGGTAACTTAAAAGATTTTTTAGAGTTAGTTCAAAGAGAATTAGAAAACAAAAATATTCCAGAACATCTTATTGAGTTTATTGGATTAAATCAAGATAATACATTAAAAACAGATTTATCTCTCCATTTAATGGCAGATGAGATTGAAAGTATTTTTGTTAATTTAATTGAAAAAAGAATAATTAAACAAAAGATAAAAGGAGAAGCATTAGTTCAAGTTCCTAGTTCTATGACAAATGGTTTATGGGATGGAAACTTTAAAAAAGCTACTGAAAGTGATATATTAAAGTACATGGGTACTAATAATCTTCCTTTTTATAACAATAATACGGCTAGTGGTAAAACAGCAGCTATGAAAGTTGCTATATCATTACAAGGAGACTTTGTTAATTTATTTAAACTTAAACATTTAGATGGCCAACCTATTGGAACAAGAGCTAGATTAAATGATATGCTCAAAGAAGATACTTGGTTAGATTTAAATAATAACAGAAAATCTATTACTTTATCTGCAGTAAGGATTCCTGTACAAGGATTAAACTCTATGGAGTTTATGGAAGTATATGAATTTTTAGATCCTTCTGCTGGAAATATTATTATTCCTCCAACAGAAATTGTAACAAAATCAGGAACTGACTATGACATAGATAAATTAACAACATTTATGCCTAATATTGATAGTTCTGGTAATTATGTTCAGTCAAGAATCAGCAATCAAGATTTAATAAAACAAATTAAAAACTTAAATAAAACTATAGAAGGTAAGAAAAAAGCATTTAATATAATTAAGATACAAAAAGCATCTATTGAAAATGAATTGCTTGCTTCTATAAATGGAATTTTAGAATTGCCTGAAAATTATGCAAATTTAGTTAGACCAAATGATACATATTTATTAAAAGATGATATTGCAGATAAATTAGAAGATTTTGTATCTGAGTATGATAGATTTAAAAATATGCATAAGGCACCTTACAAAATTAAAAAAGACAAAAAAATAATAAGTCCAACAAGAACTCTTGAAGTTGGTTATAATTTACATAAACATGTTGTTAATATAGCAAGTAAAAGAGTTTTAGGTTTAATTGCTGTAGAAAATGCACTTCATCCTGTTTTTAATCAAATGGGTATGTCTTTACCAAAAACATATAAAAATCAAATATTTGATAAAAAAACTAATAAATATATTGATGATAACACAAAGACTAAAAATGGTAAAGAAAAAAAACCAAATTTATATAGATTGTTATTACCTCATAATAAAATTGATGGTGGTATTTCTCTTTCAGGTATAGATTCTGTTGATGGTCAAGATAATATTGCTGATATATTTTCACAAATGATGAATGGTGCTGTGGATGCTGAAAAAAATCCATGGATATTTTTTATGCAAGGTAATTATGAGACTATACCTATGATTACTTTTTTAATTAAAGCAGGTGTTCCTAGAGAACATGCTATTTATTTTGTTTCAAATCCTTTAGTAAGAGCATATGCAAAAGAACAACAAAAAATAAAAAGTGCTTATTCAAAAATTTATAAAGTAGTTGATGAAAATCATAAAGATACTTTTACCAAATTTAAAGCTGCAGAAAATGTTATTGAAAAATTTGGGCTAACCGGATCTACAAAACAAAGTCAATATTATGAATCTGCAGTAAATGCTTCTGAAAACTTAGGCATACCTAATGATGGTGAATTTGATTTAAGTAAAATGAAAGAACTTGTAGAAAATCCAAATTCAGAAGCTTTAAAACCTTTAGCAGAAGCTATGTTTTTTCACTTTATTGAATTAGAAAAATCTACTCGTAGTTTTACTGCACTTAAATTTTTAGCAAATCCAGATACTAAAACTGAAAAAACTTTAAATGAAATTAGATCAAAAATATCAGCTATTGAAGAACTTAAAGAATCAAGTACTTTAAAAGAAGGTACAGTAGATGCATTATTAAATAGTGTTTTAGGTTCCTTTTTTAATAAAAATATAATTAGTGATTTAATAGAACCTTTATTTGAACTTACAAATAATCCTGAAGTTTCAGATTTTATTGATTCTAAAATTAAATTAAATCCAATTGATATTTCTAGAATGTTTGGTAAAGGAATTGATGGTCATAATCGTTTTATAAAAGACTTTAAAAAAGCTATACCTAATTATATATATCAAAACTATAGATCAAATTTTGTAGATGGTAAAGGAAACATAGTTTCTCTTCCAACAGAATATAATGGTTATACTGTAAAAGAAAAGAAAGGTGTTAAAAATGGTGTTAAGATAGCTAATAAAATATTATATGTAGATAGTGAAGCATTAAAAAATGAATTTGATAATAATTTATTTTTAAGAGATAATGCTGATGATTTAGGTTATACTAAAATGGGTTTAAGAGGTTTTGATGTATCTTTAAAAATATTTCCAAATGAATCTAGTTATTTTAAATATGTTTTTGAAAGAGAAAGTTTAAGAAAAATGTTTCCTTTTAAAACTATAAATTTAAATAATGAATTTAAAAATATAAATAAAAATATTTCTGATCCAAAAGAAGCTTATGAAAGTTTTCTTAATCAAAATGCATTAATAAATGCATACAATAGAGTTGGTTTAATGGAATTAAATACTCAATCATATACTGATCAAGTATTAAATATAATTGCAGAATTTCCAGCTTTAAAAAATAAATATTCTATTTTACAACAATTAACTAGAGTGCCTGCACAAATTAAAGAAAATATTTTAACTATTAATGAACCTAAATCTTTAAAGGATTCTAGTATTTCAGATACTTTTTATGAAAATTTAATAGCACTTGGTGATGTAAATGTCAAGAAAGTTAAAAATATTAAAGATAATAAAAGAATTAGTGACATATTTAGCAAGCTGCCATCAATAATGCTTTATCAGCATGGTGTTGGATATAGTAAGCATGGTTTTACAAAAGCTTTACCTTATGATGATTTTATTAATATTATGCAACCAGCATCTAAAATATTTATAAATAATCAATTAAATGAAGAAACTTTACAGTCTATTTATAATATGCTTATGGCTTCTGATAAATCATTTGTTAATTATGTAGTAAGTAGTAAAGAATACAATGATCCTAATGTTTCAAAATCTGTTAATATAACTCCAGCTGAAGCAAAAGCACTTTTAGAAAGTGGAAGTATAGGTGTTGATGAAGATATTGATGATGAAGAAGAATCTACTCAACCATCTACTATAGCATCAGAGTTATTAGAAAGTATAGAAAGAAATAGAGCGTATGATTTAAAAAGAGGAGCTATGCTTGGTTCAGATGGGTTTTGGTATAGTAGATCAAAAGAAGAAATAAATGCATTTTATGATAATAAAATATTAAATGCTCAAGCATCTTCTCAACCATCTACTGATGTTAATGATAAATTAAGTAATATACAAACAGGTAGTAGACCTGATGTAAACATAAGAGAAAAGTATTTTAAAAATTCAGATGTAGTAAAAGTATCAGAAGTATTAAATAAAATTGCTGAATCTAATCATCCATTAAATAAATTAGCTCAACATTTAAAATCATTTGCTGATATAAATAATACAGATATTGCATTATATAATCAAATTAGTTTTAATAATAATCCTAATTTTTTAAGTGGTGGCTATTATGATATAATTAATAATAGTATTTCTATTGCTGAATTTGCAAATGTAAAAAATGGTCAAAGTGAAACTATATTACTTCATGAAATTCTACATGCTTTATCATATAAAGCATTAAGAAACAATAATGAATTTAATAAAAATTTTAAAAAATTATATGATAGTACAATAGAACAATTAGGAATGTATAATGCAGAATCACTAGAAGGTTTGTATGGTACTTATACAATTGATGAATTTTTTGTAGCTTTGTTTACAGATTCTAAATTTATAAAAGAATTAGAAAATTTAGCTCCTATTGATATTAAAAATTATAATAATATGTTTGAAGAAATATTTGATTATATATTAAAATTACTCAACATAACAAAAAATAGTTCATTATATAGTCAAGCATTTTCAGTAGCATCAAATATTCTTGAAGATACAAATAATCAAACAAGCATGATTGATACTAGTGTAGATAATATAAATGATAATAGTTTAAACTATAATAAACCTGAAGGTCTTCCTGCTATTGATAGAACTTCAACAGAGTGTTCATAAAAATAAAATAATATACCATGCCTTGTGTAAGAAAAATAGAATCTCTTTTACGTGATCAAATTTATGAGAAAATAAAACCTGGCTACAGTATGTCGGTTTCTGCTGCTCAAAATCTTGTAACAAATATAAATAAAGGATATGGTTATTCTGTAGTTTCTTTATCTGTAGAAGATACATATAATTTTGATATTAGTATTCCACAAACTCTTATAAAAAATTTTTATGATAATGAATTAAAATTAGAAATTAGAGAATCAATATTAGCTGCTGAAAAAGAAGCAAGAACTGTACAAATAGAAGATGCTGAACGTGCAGGTTTAGATTATAATGATAATTATTTATTTGACAATTCTGTAAAAAATGAGAAATTTTTTGAAAATCAAATGTCTAAAGCTAGAGACAATGAAATAGCAACAAAACTTGGTCAAAAATTTGAAAGAGCTTTTGGTATTTCTTATGAGATAATTACCGCATCTGATGCAGCAATTCTTCTTGAATTAAGTCCTACGCCATACAGTGATAATGTATCCGCTTTTTTTTATGGAAATAAAGTATATTTTATAAAAGATAAATTTAATGCAAAATCTGTTTTGCATGAATTTGCACACCCTTTAATAAAAGGAATATCTTTGCAGAATTCTAAATTATTTAATAATCTTTTTACACAATTATCAAAGTCTGAGACTGGTAGAAAAGCAATTGCTTTTGTTAAAGAATCTTATCCTGAACTAGAAGTTAATTCAGTAAGATTTAAAGAAGAAGCTATTGTAACAGCAATGGAAATTGATTCTGCACAAAAAATTGAAAATATAAAATCAAATGATTCTCTTTTTGAAAGATTTATTCAAAACTTATTATTTGCTATTAAAAAAGTCATAAGAGCTTTAACTAATGTAGTAAATCTTAATACTCTAAGTACATCTACGACTGTAGATCAATTAGTTGATATGATGCTTAATGAAGATTTTGTTATAGAAAATCTTACATATCAATCAAGTATGTTTGCTGAATTTCAAAAAGACACTGATACTTTTTTAAAAGATCTTGAAAAAGCTCAACCAAAAAAAATTATTGATTCTATAAATAGATTTCATGAACAAATGTCTTTTCAAATTAATGAATTAAAAAACTCACCAACAAAACTTAAAGAAGCATTAGGTAGTGATGCTGCAGGTTCACTACAAAGTATTCGTGATTACATAAAAGGATATAAAACTGATTTTAACATGTCTGAAAATGATGTTAATGATTTATTAACAGAATTAGAAAATAATGAACAAGATTTAAAAATCAGATCTCTTGCCTTTGTAAATAGTATAACAGAGTTAAAAGTTTTTGCTAATAGAATAAAAGATGTGTTTGAAGACATAAAAAAAAATAAACAATATTTATTTGAAGATGGTAATCAACAAATTCAATATTTTTTACAATTTATTGAAAGTCAAATGAAATTGCTTACTGATATTAAAAGAAATTTAAATTTAGATGCTTCAAGTGAATTAAGTAAAGAAATTAATTCAATACAAGAAATTTTAGAACAAAATAAAAATTTAGCTAATGAAATGACATTTGAATATGTAAAAGATTTGCTACTTGTTTCTGGATTGGAAATGCAAAATAATGCTAAAGAAACATTATCAAAAAGAATTGATGAAATCTTAGGAAAAGAAAAATTTACAGATGATGAAATTAATATTTTTAAAGAAGATCTATTTGCTAAACTGGATGTTGATAATATTAGAGAAATTAAATCTACTGATTTAAAATTACCTAGAATTCCTACAACTGTAAAATACTTATTACAAGATATTAGTAAATATAATGAAACTAAAATTACTGAAGATGTTGTTAATGAATATTTAAGAGGTCATGTTAGAGACGTAAATTACTTTGGTGCTAATCTAAATCCTGTAGCAAACATTAATGATTTATTTGGTGGTTTTTCATCATTTATGAAAAATAAAATACAAGATGCAGAAATTAAAAGTGAGCAACAACAAGAATTATTTATAAATTCATTAGCTCCTTATTTAGATGCAATTGGTTATAATCCAAATAAAACACAAGAACTTGCTAATAAATTATTATTTGTAGATAAAAAAGGAATAATAAAAGAAAATGGAGAAGTTGAAGAATATGAAGCATTCGCATATTTAGACAAATTTCAAAACTGGGAATATGATGAAGCTCTATTAAAAGGTAATATAAAAAAAGCAGAATTATCTGGTGATAAATCTGCTATAAAAGATGCAAAAATAGCCTATAAAAATTTTGAAAGAGATTATATGGTAAGAAAATTTACAGATGAGATATATGATTTGCAAAATATATGGATTCAAGATAATGTAATTTTAGATCCTGTTACAAAGAAAAATATTACAATATCTGCAGATGTTTCATTAGAAGCATATAATGAAAGAAAATCAGCATTAGATGATTTAAATACTTTTTCTCGTTCAGATGCTTTTACTAAAATAGATGACTTATTAGAATTTTCTCCGTCTGCTGCTGCTAAAATAAAGTATAATAACTTATATAATTTATATGATAATGATGGGAATTATAAACAAGGAGTAGAATTAGAAAAAGTTCTTGTTAGAAGGTTTTATAGACAACAATCAAGAAGTTATTATGAGTCTGAAACCGATATTAAAAAGTTTCAAAAAGATTTTACAAATTTTGTAAATAATGAATTAGCATCTTTAGGTATTACTAAAGATTCTACTCCTGAAGAATATGATAAACAAGTAGAAAAGTTTTTAAATAAAAATACTAGAGTAGCTTACACTGATGACTATTATTTAAATAAAAATAAAATTTTAGATCAGATTAATACAATAAATGCAAAATCTAAAGGTGCAGAAATATCAAAAAAATTAGCAAGTTTATATGAACAAAGATATAATATTATTAACAGAGTTACTGATAAAGATGGTGAACCAAACGGAGGAGAACTAGGTATAGTTTCATTAAAAAAATTAAAAAAAATTGAAGAAGAAATTGTTACATATAGTGAGCAATTTGATAAAAAAACTGGTCTATCTAAAACTGATGCTTATAAACTAAAATATTACGAAGAAAAAATTATTGGTGCAGGTAAAGCATCACAAATGACAGATACACAAAAAGCTGAATATGCAAGTTTTTTACAGAATAGAGAAGCATTTGGATTATCAAATGAAGAAATATTAATATTAAAAGAATTATATAAAAGTTTATCTGAATTAAATAATGTTTCTGCTACAGATTATTATGTTGAAGCTTTTAATACAGCATTAGGAATGCTTGATGTAGAACCTATTACTATTCAAACTGCAGATTCTTGGATAAATTCTGAAAAACTTTTAAATGCTAAAGCAAATAATTCTAGATTTTCAGAATGGTTTGATAATAATCATTTTAAAAAAACAATATTTAATTATGAAGTAGGTGATGTTGAAGAAATATATGTAAGAACAAAAGCTTGGACAATTTCTAAACCTTCTGTTCGTAAATTCTATAAGACTACTGAACTTATTGACCCAAGTACCGGAAAAAAAATAATTATAGATGGTGTACCTGTAGCAAAATATTCAAATACAAAAATTAAAGATCAATTTTTAACTGGTTATGATAATAAAACTGGAAAAGTTAATTTAGAAGTTGGTGTTCATATAGATAATCGTAAAAGATTTTTACCAAAAGAACAAGCTATTGGGAGTCAATTTGATAAATATATGAATAAAAGATATTTTGACTTAAAAAAAAGTAACAATGTTGAGTTTAAACTTTTAGAAGCAATTAAAAAACAAAGATTAAAAAATCAAGAAAACTCACCAGATTCAGCTAAATTATATTTAGATTATCCAAGATTTAGAATTCAATCTAACCTTGAGTATTTACAATCAGGAGATGTAAAAGGAGATATAAAAGGTAAAACAGCTGCTATTGTAGAGGGATTAAAATCTACTTTTAGAAAAAGAGAAGATGATATTGATACTTTAGAAGCCAATTTTGATTCAAAATTTTTATATGTTCCAACAGATTTACAAGGAAAACCAATATCTAAAATACCTGTAAGAGGTTTATATAAAATGCCTTTAAAAGCTGTTTCTAAAGATGTTTTGTTGTCTGAATTAAATTATATGAATTCTTTAGATATACAAAAAGTTAAAATAGAAGCAGAATCATCTGCTAGTGCATTATTAAATGTCTTGGGTAATCCAGAAAACGCTATTAAAGATTTAGAAAAAGCAAGCAGTAAGCTTTCAAATGCACAATCTAAAAAATCTGTCTTTTTAAAAAAAGAAACTAATAGAAGATTAAAATTAGCTGAAAATTATATTAACAGAACTTTTTATGGTGAAAATGTAGATGAATTTCAACAAAAAAATCCAACATTTTCTAAGGCAGTTAGAAGATTAATGGGAGGAGCAAGTATGGCTTTTTATAGTTTAAACCCTGTTTCAACTATTAAAAATAAAGGTGGTATGACTTTTCAAAGACTTATTTTTGCTGCTGGTGGTAAGTATATAAATTTTCCTTCAATTGGTAGAGGTCAAATTCAAGCAATGAAAGTTTTAATTGAATATGCTGCAAAAGGTACATACTCGAGAGGTATTAAAAGTTTAAATATGCAACTAATGGATGCTTTTGATATGGCACCTGGTAAGAGTAAAAAAGATTCAGGTAAATCACATACTAATAGTGCTATAAAACAATTATTTGATGGTGCTTGGATGTATTCTGATAGAAAATTAACAGAAGTTCAAGGCGCATTAGAGCTTGCACATGGTTTATTAGATTGGCAGATGATAGATCAAATACAACCTAATGGAAAAGTAACACAAATAAGATATATAGATGCTTTTGAAGTAGATTCTAAAGGTATTGCAAAAATCAAAGATGGTATTAATCCTGAATATGGAATGAACTATACAGATCATTCTGTAATTGCAGGAGAAACATTAGAATCAATTGCTAAGAAATACTATATGACAGTAGAAGAATTAGCTAAAAAAAATAAAATGTTGGTTACAGATACTTTAGAAGTTGGAAAAAATTTAATTATTTCTAGAAATACTAAATTTAATGTAATGAAATTAAGAATGGCTAATGCAAATAAAAAATTAAACGGAACTGTTGCAGCTATTGATTCACCACTTGCAGAAAAATATTTATTATATGATGTATTATCTTTCTCTAGAAAATTTGCAACAGGTATGTTTTTATCTAGATTTCAAATGGATACTTCAAAAGGTGTTTTTTCAACTATTAAAAATGGAGGTGGTGAAGTTTGGGATTGGGATTTAAATGAAGCTACAAAAGGTAGTTATATTACTTTTTTACAGTGGACATATAAAATGATTACAGATTTTAAAAATTATTATCCTCTTATGACAAATGATGAAAAAATAGCTTTAAAGCAAATACTTATGGAAGGTATGCTAATTGCGTTATCTACAATTGCTATAATGTTTGTGTTTGGTTATGATCCAGATGATGAAGATAGATTTGATAAAATAAAAGCAAGAGAAGAAAATTATGGAACTGTTGGTTGGTTAGGAAATCATTTACTATATCAAATAGTTATGGTTAGAAAAGAAAATACAACAATGATTCCTTTACCTGGATTGGGTGCTGAAGAATGGTTAAATTTTGCAGATACAACTAATCTTGTTATGGGTCCTACTTTAGAATTATATTTAAATATTTTGAAAGATTTTGGTAATATTTTATTTAATAGTGATGATGCTGTTTATTCTCAAGAAGTTGGACCTTATTCTTTTCAACAAGAAGGTGAGTATAAATTATATAATAGACTGGCTAAAATTTTTGGAATTAGTGGTAAAAATGCAAGTCCTTATTGGGCATTAAAGAAAAACGAAACGTTTACTAATCTAAGATAAAAAAAAAGGGAGAAACATATAATGCTTCTCCCTTGTTGTTTTTAATATTTAGAAAAAATCAGATTGCTCTTCATTTTTTTCAATATCATTAGTATTAAAATCTAAATCAAAATCAGAACCAGAATCATAATCTTTTTTATTTTCTAAAGTATTTAAATCTGCTTCTAATTCATTTGTTTCTTTATCTACAATTAAATTTTCTATATCTTCTTCTAATGAATGTTCTACAGCTGCATTATGAAATTCTATAGACTCAAATGTATTACCATCTTTATCGGTATATTGCAATATAGATTCTTCAGGTTGTTCTAAAGCTAGTTCTTCTACTTCTATTTCATGATAGATTTCTTCTTCTTCATTTAACTCTTCATTTTCTGGTGCAGGAATAGATACTTCTATGTCATTATCTACACCATATAACTGATGAGCTAACTCATCTTCAGTTAATATTGTTTCCTCAACTTCATTTGCAGCATATCTAACATCTTCATCCATCATATCAGCTTCCATGTCAGCAATCTGGTCTAATAAACTAATCTGATTAGGATCAATTACATCTTCAGTGTCTTCAGTAACTATAACTTCTTCTACAGGGAGCTGTGCAGGTTGACTGCAAACTGGAAAATTATTTACAGAATTAATAAAATAATGTAATATTCTCTGATCCTCCATCCATGTTTTAGGATGAGATTGCTGTAATGCTAAAGTAACATAGTTATAGAATGCCCATAGACTATTGTTATCTGCAAACACATAGCTTGGTTTATCCATCTGCTGTCTTATTATACTAGCTTGTTCAGTAGTAAGTATTTGATACTCAGCAAATAATATTCCTAATAACTGTGCTTGTTTTCTTTTAGTCATACTGATAGCTTGCATAATATTTTTATCAGATACTAATTGATTATAATACATGTGAGCATTGGTTACCTGATCAGTAATTGTAGCTATTGTTTCTGTGTCAGCTGTTCCTGTATGTTTTCTTGCCCAGTTACCCATGTCCCCACATACCATCACAGTGCCGTTAGTATTTATATAAGCACCAACACCACACTTAAATCTTACTTGCTTATTATAACTATTAGTCCATGCAAACATCATTGATAATTCTTGGTCAGTTCCATAGTGTAATCTAAAAACTCCCTGAGCAATCTGTCCATCAGCAGTTGCTCTATATTCTTCTCTTTCAATTGTAAAACCTGCATTAATTAATGCTGTTTTTGAATAATCCATCACATTTTCATGACTAATAACTGTATATGTATCAGCATGTACCGGTAAAGGAATTCCTGTTAGGTAATCCCCTGTGCAATCTTTAATTTTCTTTGGCATATTAAAATAAACTTAATTGGTTTCTATTAGGCATAAGCCCTTCTATTTCTTTTTTTACTTTTTGTATGTAGTAATCATAATTAATATCATATTCAGAAAATTCTTTTTCTTCATAATTTATAAAGATACTTTGCATCCACTTTCCAGCTTCTATCTGTATCTCTCTATTATCTGTATTATTTTTCTTAACAATCTTACTTCCATTGTTAGACATATAATATCTAATAGTGTGTTGTATTTCATTTACACTGTAGTCTCCATCTTTAATCACATGTTCCCAAAAATTCCAATCTCCTTTTATTTTTACACCACCACAAAAATCAAATATGTTTTTGTTAGCTTTAATTGTATCTATAGGTTCAACACCATTTACAAAGAACTCATGAAGAGCTATTGGTATAATTAAGAAACTTTTATTTTTATGAAGAGCTAAATCTTTAAACTCAAATCTACCCTTACATTTAGACTTACCATCTGCTGTAACTGCTATATAGTTATTTACATCACCTAAAACAATTTTAGTATAAGTATCATGTTCTAGTTCTAGCATTGTTATTTTTTCCCATTCAGCACATATTTCCTTATACTTATCTACTTTATCTTTTGGTATTATAGTCTCCAAACCATCAGTATTTTGCATTATAGGAATAGCTTCAGGAATCCCTTCACATATCATCTCATATAACATAGTAAGACTAAGCTGACCATTAATTGTAATCCTCATAGTAAACTCAGGATCATATAGAAAACTATTAGCATCATTACTGAGCCCATAAGTAGAGTTTAATATAATCTTATATACATAATTCTTAGGATCTTTTTTAGGAATCTTTTTTCTTTCTTCAAAAAACCATTCATACAGATTACAAAATTCTTCTCTTGGTAAATGAGCAGGAGACCATTTATTTCTAATTGCTAAATTTGGATAAAAACTAGTAACATCTGATGTCATAATTACAGTATCTTTAGTAGAGTTATATACTTTACTAGTTCTAGCACCGTGAACACCACC
>Ga0307379_10004256_pt1 | contig 20512 bp, 22 predicted proteins | sample UN2MG_FD_202237 | JGI IMG/M metagenome (GOLD analysis project Ga0307379, IMG submission 202237) | Soil microbial communities from Risofladan, Vaasa, Finland - UN-2 | ecosystem: Environmental > Terrestrial > Soil > Coastal area > Acid sulfate soil | place: Finland: Risofladan, Vaasa | collected... | reverse complement strand
TACTTCGAGAGGCATCCGGAGACATCGGAAAACTTCATTCCTATCGAAGGGGAATGCATTTTTATCATGGCCCCCCGAAATAACAACGAGGCGAAGCCGGATGTCGGCAAAATAAAAGCATTCTACCTGAACGGTTCCCTGGGGGTAGCCCTGCCTGCCGGAAATTGGCACTGGCCTCCCATACCTCTCGGGGACCGAGTGAAGCTGTTACTCATCAGAAAAGGCACGAAATCCGACCCTTGCGACATTGTTGAACTGAAGGATATCGGGTTGGACGAGATCCGGGTCACTCTGTGAACAGCTGTTTGCTGTCCAAGCAACTCTCTGCTGTTGTAGGGCATGGCCGAGGGACACGTGGTTGAAGGACATCTTGACATCCTTCAGGATTTGAGCTAAATTACTTCAAAACCTGTGATTTATTTCATCAAACGTTGAGATAATAGATGAGTCCAACCGGGTTCAGGAGAATTCATACCAAGCCCATCAGCGACCACGAGGCCATGAAGCGCAACAACCAGCTGACGATTCTCAGGGCGATTCAGGCTCTGGGACCGGTCTCGCGGGTACGACTGCAGAAGGAAACAACGCTGAGCTGGGGTACCATCACCTCCTCCACCAAGGAGCTGCTCGAAAAAAGAATCGTGAAAGAGATTGGACCCGTGAACACCGGTGTAGGCAGACGTCCGGTCGAGCTGGATATGAATACATCTGAGCACTTCGTGGTGGGAGTACGCCTGGGCAGCTCCTATATTCGGGCGATCATCCTCGATATCAAGGGGAACACAGCTGCGGAGTACAAGGATTTTGTGGACCCTCAGAGCAGCAAAGAAATCATTCTCAAACAGTTGCTCGAAAGCGTTGACACAATCCTCGGCAACGCCCGGGTCAGCCTGGAGAAAGTGGCAGGCATCGGTATTGCCGCACCCGGGGCGATAGACGCCCGTTCCGGCGTTTGTCTGTATGCCCCCCACCACCCGAACTGGAAAAATGTGCATCTGAAACAATCGTTCGAACAGAGATTCGGCAAGCCTTGTTACGTGGACCATGTAAACAACTGTACAGCTCTCGGTCAGATGCTGTTTGGCCAGGGAAAGGGAATCGACAACTTCCTCTGCGTTCTCCTGGGAACCGGGATCAGCGCCGGGATCATGATCGACGGCGAAGTGTATCGGGGTGTGAACTGCGCCGCCGGCGAGTTCGGCCACATGTGTATCGATCCAAGGGGTCCGGATTGCGCGTGCGGCAGCAAGGGTTGTCTGGAGGGCTACGCTACCGGGCCGGCGTTGGCGAAGATGGGTAGAGAAACCGCCGAGAAAAATCCGACTTCAAAAATAGCCGTGATAGCCGGCGGCAGGCTGGACAGCATCACAGGGGAGACCGTTTTCCAAGCTGCCGTTGAGGGAGATCCAGGGGCGGCGAAGATATTCGAAGACATGGGATTCTATCTCGGAATCGGGATCAGCAACCTGATCAACTTGTTCAATCCCGAATGCATCATCCTCTGCGGTCAGGTGTCGTTGGCTCATCGGTTTTTCCTCCCGTCTCTGGAGAAAACCTTAGAGGAACGCGCCTGGAACATCTCGGACAAGGAAATAAAAGTTTCTTCGACCGCCAACACACCGGTGCTCGGAGCAGCCGGGAACGTGCTTCAAGCGATATACAACGGCGGTCTTCTGTTCGATACTGCCCAGCAAGGGGGAATGCCGGATCCAAACAAACTGGCTGTGTAACGTTTTGTCGAAAGGCTTTGTCGATATGAACGAGATGAAGGGGAAGTGCCATGGCTTATTATCTCGAAACCCGAGATTATTGCCCTCCCCTCAGGAACTTCGGGGCATACTGGATCGTCGATCCAGATAAAAAATACTAAGGAGGTTCACAATGAAAAGGTGTATCTCAATCCTCATCGTACTGGTATTACTGGTGGTGTGTCTGCCGGTTTTCGCCAGCCCCAAGCCGGAGACAAAGGAAGAGCTGACCTTCCTCTACGTCCCGGGGGAGACGGATCCCTTCTACCTATCGATAGAGATGGGTGCGAGGGACAAGGCAAAGGAGCTCGGAGTAAACTTCATAGTAAGTGAGTATCCCAAAGCCTGGGGCCCGGAAGTTCAGGTTCCGGTCCTCGAAGCAGCGCTGGCCCGAGGTGATGTTGATCTGGTGATGATTGGACCGAGTTCAAGCGACGCCATGATCGCCCCATTGAAGAAGTTGTACGATGAGGGGATCGAGATCATAACCGTCGACACCTGGATAGGGGACGGTGATTATTCAAAACCCAGCGACTGGTCGTTCCCACTGGCCTATATCGGAACGGACAACAAACTCGGGGGAACCCAGATCGCCGAAAAACTGGCCGCTCTACTCGGGGAGAAGGGGCAGGTATACTGCAACACCACCAGCCCGGATGTTTCCTCTACCCAAGCGCGGTACGAGGGCTTCGCAGAAGGCATCAAGAAGTTTCCCAATATGGAGCTCGTCGGTGTGGACTACAATCTCGAGCAGGTGCAGCGGGCGCAGCAGCAGACCTTTGCCACCCTCCAGGCGAACCCGGACATCAAAGGCATCTTCGGTACGAACAACTGGAGCTCCCAGGGCGCGTACCAAGCCGTGGTTAATGCCGGGTTAACGGGCAGCGTGAAGCTTGCCGGTTGGGATGCAACGGAAGAGCTGATAAGCGCGCTCAAGGACGGAAAACTCGATCTTCTGCTGGCCCAGAAACCCAGAGAGATGGGATCCCTCTGCGTCGAGTGGGGCTACAAGCACTTCAAGAAAGGGGCGGAGATTCCTAAAAAAGTCATCCCCGGGTTCGAGTTCTTTACACGGGACAATGTAGACGATCCAGACATGCAGAAGTGGATCTACGGGAAGTAGAATCGATTTTAAGGAGAGGGTTAGCACTACAGACGGGCAAACCCTCTCCGTTCACCCTGCCATCTGCTACTCAATCTGAACTGCTGACAGTACGGCTACTTGCAGCGAAGCGGGCACTTTCAGTACTGTACAGGGGAGTATAATTGGAGAGCATTATGAAACCAACGGTCTTTCTAACAGGTTCCTCAGGGCGCCTCGGCAAGCGGGTACTGAACAAACTTCTAGCCAGGGGATACAGGGTCAAAGCACTGATACACAGGAACAGACCTGGCGGGATAATCGATGGGGATGTCGAGTTCGTCCATGGGGATATCCAGGACCTGAAGCAGATGGCCACCGCGGCCGAAGGAGCGCAGATCATCTGTCATCTGGCCGCCACCTTCGATATGTTTCCTCCCGTTGTTTTCGAAAAGGACAACACCTCTCTGTTCGACAATATCATTCGAGGCACCTTCAATCTGCTCGAAGCGGCAAGAAGTTTGAAAGGCTTCAAGCTTTTTGTCTTTGCGAGCACAGACGCGGTGTACGCCACCGGGCCGATACGCTACGACAGCCCTATTACCGAAGGTACCGAGATCCATCCCATGCCCGGCCGGTTCTATGCTCTAGCCAAAGCGGTGGGGGAGAGTCTCTGCGAGAACTACGGGAAGACCTACGACCTGCCCTGGACGGTGATTCGGATCAACTGGGCCCTCGAGCAAAGCGAACTGCTAAGGATATTCAGATACGAGTTTTGGCAGGACGACCTTAGCCCCGAAGACAGAAAAAGGCTGGATCCGAAGCTCGGCGGCGGCAAGGGATTGTTCTGCCCTCTGTTCGCCGACGGAACACCGGCCGTGGATCAGATCGCCGATCCCGACGACACATCCGAAGGATTTGCTCTGGCCATAGACCATTTTGAGAAAGCAAAGAACAACGTCTTTAACATCGCCGCGCCGGAGCCCTTTCGCTACCAGGATTTCATCGAGCGGGTAGCCACTATATTGGCAATGGAGTACGACAGTGCCAAGCTCAGTGGCTACGAACCCTACTCGATCAGCAACGACAAGGCCCGAAAGCTTATCGGCTACAAACCTCAGCACACGATGTCCGCGATGATCGAGAAAGCATTGAAAGGTATCAATTGATATGGAGTTAAACAACAAACCACCGTACAGCCCCGATTCGGCGCCCAAGCTGGGGCTGGTGACCAACTCGATCAAGGAGTTCGACGACGCGGGCAAGGAACACAGCGAGAAGAATATCCGGGCGCTCTTCGAGGCGCTCAAGAATGAGGGAAGCATCAGCAAAGACTCCATCTACTATGGAAAACGCATCTTCGGCTATCACGAGGCCGGGGTTGTAGCGGAGGAGTTCGCCAAGGCAACGGTCGACGTGATTCTGATCTTCAACTCCGCTTTTCCCAATGGCTACGTATTCCCATTGATCGCCATGAATCCGTATTTGCAGAAGATCCCCATCATCATCGCCGCCGATGAAGAACCGAATCTCTCGATCGGAAGCTACGAATGGGCCACGAACAGTGTCTGCGGCAATGACATGAACAACTACGTGGCCAAATATATCGGAAGGTATGCCCGCTTCCTCGACGGTTCGCCCCAGTCGGCGGAACTTCAGAAAGAACTCAAAATCCTTCTCAACGCCTACCATGCAGTCAAGTGTCTCCGTCACGATTACCTGGGACGCTTCGGAGATGCCCCTGGAGGATTTCACTCGGCAACGGGGGATCAGCTGTTGTTTTTCAAGACCTTCGGGACCGCGGTCAACACGGTGGACCTTCTCCGGGTACGAGAGGTCTACGACAGCATGGAAACCGAAGGGATCCTCGGTAGACGAAATTTCAGTGAAGAAGATATCCTGAAAACCCAGGACGAGATGAGCCGAGGCCGGCTGAACCTGCTCAGTGATCAGAAAATGCTCTACCAGGGGGCACGCTTGTACCATGTCCTCAGAGCAATCATCAAGGCTGAGGGATTCACCTCGGCTGCCTTCAAGTGCTGGCCCGAGATCATGGGGGGTAGTTTCAGCATGTCCCCGTGTCTTTCCATTTCCTGGGCCCTCTCCAAGGGGGATGTCACCGCTTTCGCCTGTGAATCCGACTGGCCCGGAGCGGTGATCCAGAGCATGGGAACCCTCCTGTCCGGTAAGCCTGCCGCCTTCCTCGACTTCGTCAACTGGAGCCGTGACAGCGACATTCTTCAGCTCGGCCACTGCGGCATCGGGATTCCCGGAACCATGGAACCGGAGGACCCCGCCTTGCTCGATCGAGCTAAAAAAGAGGGGCAACCTCCGGAAAAACTCAAAAGTCAGGTCTTGGCGGGCGAGGTTGCTGTGACCGATGCAGTGATCGAACACGGGGTGAGCCGGGAAGCCGGAGTGAACCTCGGTCCCAGCGTGATCGGTCAGTTCCAATACGGCGTGAAGACCGGTATCGATATGGTGCAAACTCCGGAGGGCGGACTGAAGATGCTGGTCTTTACCGGGGAGAGTTCTCCAGACACGGCCAGAAAGATCCTGTACTCCGGATCCGACCTGCGCGTAAGAGACTACCAGAGGCTCTTCCAGTTGAAGAGGGAACACGGATTCTCCCACCATCTGGCGTTGGCCATAGGTGATATCGCCCGGGAGCTCAAAGAGCTTTGCGCCTACTACGGAATTGAATACATATCCCCGGACAGGTGAGATAGGCGGTACAAACATGACAGCATCCCTTTCCATGCCGGATTTTTTTATCTCTTTGACAGCGCTCCAGAAAGAACAGGGTCTTACATCGACCCTTCTCGGCATCGGACCGATGTCAAAACGCATCGTTCGGGTTGCCTTGCAGGCCGCCAACCGCAGGAACTTCCCGATCATGTTTATCGCCAGCAGAAACCAGGTGGATCTAAAGGGACTGGGCGGCGGCTATGTCTGTTCCTGGGATCAACAGTCTTTTGCAGAGACGATCGGGGAGTTGGCCGAACAAGTCCGGTTCTCAGGACTCTGTTATGTCTGCCGGGACCACGGCGGTCCTTGGCAGAGAGACTCAGAACGCCGGGAGAAGCTTTCCCCAGATACGGCCATGGAGATAGCCAAACGCTCCTACCTGGAGGATCTGCTGCGGGGTTTTGACCTTTTGCATATCGACCCGACCAAAGACCCCCACGCAGAAGGTGTCAATGAATTGGAGACCGTGATTGAGAGGACCGCGGCCCTGATCGAATACGTCGAAAAGGAGCGTAGGAAACGGGGGCTCCCCGAGATCTCCTACGAAGTCGGTACAGAGGAGACCAGCGGCGGGCTGACCTCTCCGGAGGTGTACGAGTCGTTTATCAAGAGGCTGAATGCAATCCTCGCCCGGAAGGGTTTGCCCCTGCCGGCTTTCATCGTGGGACAAACCGGCACCTTGGTGCGGTTGACCGAAAACGTGGGCAGCTTTGATGCCGGTGCAGCGCAAGCACTCTCTCAAGTTGCCGCAAGGAATGATGCCGGATTGAAGGAGCACAATGCTGATTACCTCGATAATTCCATCCTGCTACAGCATCCGCTGCTCGGTATAACCGCGGCCAACGTGGCACCGGAGTTCGGGGTTGAGGAGACCGCCGCCTATCTCGAGCTGGGCCTGGTCGAGGAAGCGGAACAGCGTAGAGGCCGCATCGTCTCGGTATCCAATATTGTCGAAATCCTTTCGAGAAAAGCGGTTTCCAGCCAGCGCTGGAGAAAGTGGATGGTAGGAAAGAGCCAAGACGCATCCATCGAAGATGTGGAAGACAATGAGGAGCTGCGGATGCAGATCACCCGGATCTGCGGTCATTACGTGTTCGATGACCCGGAGGTTCGGGAGAGCCTGGAGCGGCTGATTCAGAACCTGGCTGCTCTGGGGATTGATTCGGAGGGCTATGTGGATGACAGGATCGACAAGTCAATCGACCGCTACGTTACCTGTTTCAATCTTCAAGGCCTGACATCGAAACTGCTCGAGCACAACGATAGGCAATAGACCGATTAGACGCATTTTTCAATTGATTGCCTGGAACTGAAGCGGCTCTGGATTTTCTAATCCGATTCAGGGCATACTGAGGACGATCTCATGAGCTCCGATGAACCTCTCTACAGCGTAATCGAATTCATCCTCAACAAGGCTACATCGGCCCAGCTGGAAATCATTGCCGAGGCTTTGAAACGCCGACAGAAACCGGGCAAAGAACTCGGGGGCATCAGCCCCCGCGGCATGGCGGAAAACATGGCCCAACAGGTAAAGGAGCAGCTGGGGGGTATGCTCGATGTGCACACCATATCCCGACAGATCGTCTCCGATCTGATTAGGCAGAAGGAGCCCAATATCAGCGACGAAGAGCTGGAGGTGCTCCTCAAGAATTGGCTGCCCGGCTCAGGGGCGCCCGAACCCGAGCAAACGGCGGAACAGGAAAAAATCCCTCCGGACTTATTAATCACCAGGGTCAGCCAGTACGTATCTGCAAGACGGGGCAGCCTCTCCCCGCAGGAGCAAGGCGAGCTCCCCAAGAACTGGCAGTCCCGATATTGGGAATCCTTTCCCGAGCAGCTTCGTGCCCGGATCCGCGCCCATCTGAGCGGTCAGCTCAGCGAGGAAGATTTTTGGGATTCCGTCATCTCCTCCCTTAACCAGTAGTTCTACAAACGATGGATCAGTACTTCCGACGGAATACTGTAGGCATATCCTCCGTTGAATTCTTCTGGGGTTTGGGCACTCCTGTCGTGATGGAATCCACCTTTCTCCAGCTTTTCCTCCGCAACCTGGGGGCGAACAACTTTCTCATCGGCTTGATTCCCACTCTTTTGGCCGGAGGAGTCGCTGTGTTTTCCCTACTCTCAGGCATCCTGACGGGGCACCTGGAGCGCAAGCGACCGACGGTGATCGCGGTACACATCGCCGGAGCTTTGCCCCTGCTCTCCTTCGGGATATTGCTGGCCGTATCCGGATTTACCCCTTCTATCCTCTTCGTGTTCTACTGCTGCTACGCTTTGTTCTCCGTGGGCATCGGTTTCCTTTTCCCGGTGTGGCAAAACTACCTGGTCAAGATCTTCACCGAGCAGCGATCCATCTCGGCACTGGCCGTGATGTGGACGGCCCAGAGCGTCGCGAAGATCCTGAGCAGCTACCTCATCCTCAGAATCGTGGAGAGATACTCCTTTTCAGCTGTCGGCTCCAGTATTATTTTCATCTCCGTCGGCGTCGTCTTTCTGGGAGGAAGCTTCCTCTTCCTCATCACCCGTGAGGTGCCGGAGTCTGTGCCAACGGGCGGGCCGCGGTGGAGCGCCGCGGACAGACGGCCCAGCATCATCCACGGCGTTCGATCGGTATTGCGAAACAGGAACTTCCTGCTCTTTCTCGGTACCGATCTCGAGTTCTTCGCCCTGATCGGAATCATTTCTTTCTACGCCAACTACGCCACGGAGCACTGCGGCATCGACCCGGCCATGGCCTCGGGCCTGTTCGTGGCCTTCAACTACCTCGGCGGGATCACGGTGAATGTCCTGTTGGGCTGGTTCCAGCTGTTCACCCTGAAGGGCAAGTACTGGATTACCAAGACTCTGGCCGTATCGGCCGTGCCCCTGATCTGCATCATCTGCAGGCCTTGGGCGTTTTTCCTGGCCAGTTATCTCTTCGGCGCGTCCCGCTCGACCCGGATGCTAGTGTACGCCCCGGCGGTAAAACGGCTCTCCGGGATGGACGATGTCACCCACTATTTCGCCGTAGCGCCGTTGTTCACCTTACCTTTGAGCGTAGGCATCCCCCTGATCAACGGGGCTGCCCTGGACCGTCTGGCCTATCTGGGGGGCTGGTCGTACAGGATCGTGTTCCTGGCCATGGCGCTGCTGTCCGTGGCAAGCCTGTTCATCCTCTCCAGGATCGATTCCGCGGCTCTGAAGCCCGGATCACGGAAACAAGAAACTGCTTGACCCGGCGGGAGGGAGAACTGGAAGACAAACCGGAACATTTTACCCGTATGCTGCAAGGCTTCAGTCCGGGGAACGAGAAGTACGACTTTCGCACTGTGAGCGATCTTGGCTGGCAGACAATCAAGGCCAGGTACTACGGCGTGGTCAGCCTGATCGACCATAATATTGGTCGGATCGTGGAGAAGCTCAAGGGCAAAGGCCTGTATGAAAACACGGCCATCGTCTTTACCTCGGACCACGGCGAGCTGCTGGGCGACCACGGCCTGCTTTTTAAGGGACCCTTCAATTACGACTGTCTGATTCGCGTGCCCCTAATTCTCAAGTGGGGGAGCAATATCTGCGGCGGTTCGCGGATCAGCGAGATCTGTCAGCATGTCGACCTGGCGCCCTCGCTTTTAAATCATGCCGGAATATCGATCCCCCGAGGTGTACAGGGCCGTTTTCTCCAAACACTGATCGACGGTGATCATGGAACAGGGTACGACTTCGCCCTGACCGAGCACGACAATCTGGCCTGGGGCTTCAATATGAAGACCATCCGCTCCAGGGAGTGGCGGATGACCTATTATGCCGGCCGCCGATTCGGCGAGCTGTACGACTTGAGCAAGGATCCCCATGAGTTCATTAACCTCTGGGATGTGGAGGAGTACGGAGAGATCAAGGAGCGGTTGAAGACCGAGCTCCTGAATCGCCTGATCTCCACCGAAGACTGCAAGCAAGTGCGGGAAGCGAATTACTAATTCTCATCTTGACGATTGCACCAATTATGGTACACTTGGAATTAAATGAGTATAGGAGATATTAGGCTTAATGTTGTCTTTTTCCGGACAGGCTCAGGATCTGAGCCCGTCCGGCGATGGCTGAAGTCCTTACCTGCGTCGCACAAGAAGGCGATCGGTGAGGATATCAAGACAGTGCAGTTCGGCTGGCCGCTCGGGATGCCGTTGGTGGAGAAACTCGAGCCCTATCTGTGGGAGGTCCGGACCAAGGTTCCGGACGGGATTGCCCGAGTCTTGTTCACCGTCGACGGCGCCATGATGATCCTGCTTCACGGGTTCATCAAGAAGACAAGAAAGATCTCTCAGAAAGAGATCAACACAGCCAGGTCCCGACTCAAGCAGTATCAGGAGGCAGGATCATGAAGAAAAACAAACATATCGGAAGCAGTTTTGACGACTTCCTTCAGGAAGAAGGTCTCCTCGCCGAAGCCGAGGCGATGGCTGTTAAGCGTGTGATCGCACATCAGATTAGAGAAGAAATGGCAGAACGCCATATCTCCAATAGTGCACTGGCGGCTATGATGCAGACTAGCCGCTCTTCTCTCGACCGCCTTCTCGATCCAGAGAACGCGTCTGTCACCCTTATTACTCTGGAAAGCGTTGCGCTTGCACTCGGCAAGAAACTCAAGGTTCAACTGGACTGACTGCCGAACCAATGCTTGCAGAACGACTTGAGCAAAGATCCCCGTGAGTTCACTAACCTCTGGGATATGGAGGAGTACGGAGAGATCAAGGAGCGGCTGAAGACCGAGCTCCTGAATCGCCTGATCTCCACCGAAGACTGCAAGCAAATGCGGGAAGCGAATTACTAATTCTCAATCGTTGCCGGCGCCCACCATTTAATCTAAAACCGGAACTCGGGCAACCCAGGCCGGCGGCCAACCATCGGTCACCAAATGGTCGCAACATGGGCGTAATCTATTATTTTCCTGTCGGAAGTAACAAGAGATGCGCCGAACCTGCGTGCAAGGGCTACGATGATGCGGTCCGCAGGATCTCTATGAAAATCACCCGGCAACTGCGTGCTTGCTATGGCGTCCACTGGCAAAAGCGGCTCAATAACTATGTATGGATAAGAAGAAGCCTTCTTATACCATTCGTAAATTTCCAGTGGTAGTTCAAGTTTACCGATTTGGCATTTTACGGCTACCTCCCAAACAGATATGGTAGACACCAGCATACCTTGCGAAGCTTCTGCTTCCTTAATAGCCTTTGTTGCTCTCTTTGAAAGTCTTGCAGGTTGATGCATCCACCACAGCCAGGTCTGCGTATCTAGAACGATCATTTCTCAAGAACATCCCACAGCTCAGGCATTGGCTCGTCGAAATCTTTGGAGATATTGATGGGAAACCGGCGGAGAGGATATTTTTCTTGCTCAGATTCTGTATTTTCTAAGGGCACGATGTTTGCTATCGGTTTGCCGTACCGCAAAATAGTAATTGTCTCATGAGATTTACTTATCTTCTTCAGAATCTGAGGAAGAGAGTTTCGCACTTCAGAGATGCTCAAAGATTTCATCTAGGCCTCCCCTGCCAATCATCGGTCTTGTACAAAAAGTTTAATACAAGACGATGGCAGTGTCAAGAACGGGGCGGCATCAATATATCTACAACTTCTCAGGCTGCTTTATCTTTTCCCTAAGCGTTCTCGCTCAATCTGGATATATTTCTGATAGGCCTTTTCGTAGAGCGCGACATACTCTGGAATCGGATCGGCCACCCCCAACGCTTGCGTTTTCACTGCACTTCATTGTTGTTATCCTTTTGCCGGTAATATCAGCCTTGATCTGGTTCCAGAGCACGCTCCGCGCTCCACCTCCCAAAGAGAGAATTTCTTTGGCCGAGGTCCCCATTTCCTCTATATTTTGCAGGTTCTCCCGAAGGGAAAAGCCGATCCCCTCGAGGATCGCCCGTACAAAATGAGTACGAGTGTGATGAAGCTCGAGACCGTAAAAAACACCTCGAAGATCCGGGTCAATATTAAGTGTCCCCGGGCTTGACTGCCGGGTGGCACGCTCGCCGCAGACGCGGTCATGCTGTCGTAATCTGCACCTTCACCGTTGTAGAAATTATCTCTGAACCATTTTAAGGTCATCCCTCCAGCGGGACACCAGCCGATGAGAAAGTATTTCCCGGGGATCGCATGGTACTGGACCGCCAGATTGCTGCTCGGCACTGTAGGATATGCATCGATCGTTTCGCACATTACCAGAGCTACGGTGGTTCCAACATCCAGGGAAATGAAATGACGCGACCTATCCCAACGTACAGATTCTTTCAACCGGATTGCCGGCCGATTAGCGCCGAAACTTTATTCCGAGTCCAGGGGACCAGCTCTTTCCGCCGGTCCATGTCTTCCACAGGGGGAGCTTCGACGATCAATCCCCGGTTCTCCAGTTCATAGATGCTTTCTATGAGCTTTTGCATAGCTTCTATTCAACATCCAATACCGCTTTGATTCCCAATAGATTACAGAGGTCTTGCAGCTCTTCCACATAATCCCCGTACACCGCTGCGAAATGCTGGGACTGCACATGATCGAGAATGCTGCGTACCTTCCCGTCGGGGTGGAACTTTACACTGGGCCAGGGGGGAAGGGGTACACCCATCTCCACCCACTGGGGAGGTTCCTTTCCTTCCCCGGAAACGATGTGCATGCGGTATCCTTCTTGGTCTTCTGAAAGACAGGCCAGGGTCAGCCTTCCGGTCTTCATCTTGGAGCACTGCACAATCCCGCCAAGGAGCACCGTTTCTACCGGTTTTATCTGCGGATTGCCGTCGACAAAATCCATGGGCAGATAACCGTCCTCACCCAGCAGGATCCACTCCGGATGATGCTCATAGTGTTCCAAAAACATGACCTGTTTCCCGCTGATCCACTGCAGCATGATCTCCGCCACCAGGTTGCCGATATCGTTCTCATCAACGTACGGATATCCGGCCGACGCGACCAGAGCCGAGGGTACGGCGTGTACGACATCCATCTCCAGGTCCACCCCATCAACACATTTGTACGATATGCCGCTGAAGTTCTTCTCTTTGCAGATCTCAACAGTAGCCATGTACATGCGGATCGCTCGTTCAACGACCTCCTCCTTCGGTTTACCAAGAGGATACTCCCAGCTCTGGGTAACCCGAGCCGTTTCCTCCTGCACAGCCTTCACATCGAGGGCATCCATCCGGCGCTCGAGCTGCAGCATATCCATACTCTCCACCTCAGGGCCGATCATGCTTCGAAGGCGGGTAACGTTGAATCCGGTGGTATACAAACCCATATCGTTAAAACCGATCATCCCCACCCGCGCTCTGCGCAACTTTCCGGCAACCCGGGCGGCCCGGCCGAACTTGACAATGCCATCCACATCCATGGGAGAGTCTGGAGCATTGAACAGGTACTTAAACTTGATACCCCACTGCTCCATGGGATAGCGCAGAGCGGTCGTTCCCGCTCCTGCGGCTGGCGAGATCAGGGTGTCCCCCTCGGTAAATCCGCCGAAACTGTACAGCACCATCGGCTTATCCCGAAACTCCAATAGCACGCGGGTCACTCCCCGGACTTCGATCCAGTTGATGATATTCACGATAAGAAAATCCCAGTCCTTCGTTTTGAGCTCCCGGATGGCCCGGTTCGGCTCCTCGCCTTCTCCAAAGACAGGATCGGTCTTGATAAGTTCGATCCCGACCGCCTCGAGCTGCTTCTCCGCCCGGGTGCTGATCTCTTTTAAGCGCTTGGGCTCATAAAACATGGTCCCGAAGCTGACATACCCTGCTTTCAGTGATTCCATACTGTCTCCTTTTGGCTTTTGCTTCAATTTGTTACACAGGAAGAGCGACGAACAACCAGGTTCGTCGGCAAGACGACCTTTGTTCCCTTGGGCTTCTTCCCGCTGATTCCGCCGATCAAAACACGCATTGCCACTTGCCCCATCTCAAAGAAGGGCTGATGTACGCTGGTCAACGGTGGATCCACAAATTGTGTAATGGAAATATCATCGAATCCGATCACCCCGACATCCTCGGGTATCTTTACACAATAACTGTGCCATCAGCGCGTATCCTGAGTCCGGTGTCCAGTTTCCGTACCGCAGTAGTTTCTCACCAGGCTCTATACCCGCCTCCCGCATGGCTTGCCGGCACCGACCAGTACCCTGGCCCGAGTATAGCCGGTAAACTCGGTCACTACCACGGCCACCAAATAGGTGCGATTGTGGGCCAGACTTCGGGTCACCCGATCCAGGAAGAAAACTAAGGTCTTGATTGCCTTTTCGACTTTTTCCCTTATATTTTCAGAGACGTAGTCGTTACTGTGCAGAACTCGAGATACAGGCTGACGCGAAACCTGGGCTCGTTCGGCCACATCATCCATGGTAACACTTTTTCTCTTCATACATTCGCTTACCCTCTTGGGCCGTCATTATCCGTTTTGAAGATTAAATATTCTACACCTTTCCCGTCGGATACAACTAACTTGCCACTTTGACACAGGCTCCTCCCCTCCCTGAATGATGATCCCATCAGCCCCGAAAAAAGCCTTATCCACATGCAGCATCATCAGCGCTTTCTCAGGCCTTGCTGCCGCACACGTCTTGCCGCTCGAGTCTCAACTCAATCTTCGGCATGGTTTATCTCTCCTTGGTTGATAGTTCTCTATAGATGCTCCCGGTCGATCCGGGACTTCAGTGCTTGTTTCATTCTCTCAGTCTCCAGAGCGCTGTCGATCCGGTTATTCTTCTCCTACGGATCTTCTTTCAGATCGTAGAGCTCCCAGGTGTCCTCCTCCTGCCGGTAGATCACCTTCCACCTCCCCTCTCGGTAGTAGTAGGCCGGCTTGACTGTGTCCTTGATACTTCCTTCCCGGGTAAGTATCATTGTCTTAAGATCGGTGTAAAAGATGCTTAATGGCGTAGTAATGAGAAAACTGCGATCTTTGGACGATACTCTGGAAGAACTCTATTCGCTCGGATCGGTTACCCTTGATCTGCTAAAGGATGATTGGCGCACGTTGCGTGCCGCTGAACGAGATCTCCAGATTCTTATTGAGATTGTGGTAGATGTGTGCCAACGACTTATATCACTGGCAGGAGAGACCCCGGCAGAAACAGGAGCTGAAGCGATAAAACGGTGCGTTAAACTTGGAGCTCTTTCCTCTTCAGAACCCTATAGAAAGATGATTCAATTCCGTAATTTCATCGTTCACCGATATGAGCAGGTAGATACTTCTATTGTTGTTTCCATACTCGATCATAATTTGGGTGACTTTAAGCGTTTTCGAGAGCAAGTACTCTCCTACCTGGAGAAACAGCAGGAAAACAGTGAAAAAGATTAACTTGGAAACTGCCGAAGAAGTGTGGCAATCCTACCCCCAGATTATTTCAGTATGGCTATTTGGTTCAGCGCAGGATGGAGAGCTCTCGAAGGGTTCTGACCTGGATTTCGCTCTGTTGTTTGAAGCCCAGCCACCACTGGATGAACTGGCTTCAATCCGAGCTGATCTGCAGGAAAACCTACAGGTAGATGACATTGATCTTACCTACCTCAACAAAGCTGGTCCGGTTTTGGCCTTTCAAGCAGTCTCCGGCCGGCTCGTCTTCTGCCGGGACCTCGACAAGAAAGTGGATTTTGTTTCTCTTACAGCCCGTGAATATGAGGAGGCAATGGCCTTCATGGAATGGGGAATAAAAACGCGACGGCAAATCTAAGCGTAATCAGCACATTAAAGGCAGGTCCTTTGAACGATCTGATCGCCAAGTCTATTTCAATTACAGAAATGTCGTGGTGCTTGAGGACGGTCTCAAGCCAGGTTTTTGGGGGTACGGGAAGTTCGAGCTTACCCGACTTGTACTTTATTCCGATTTCAGAACCGGTAATACTTGATATGTAAATGACCGGCTCTGCATTGATTCGATTCAACAAGGAGTTGCTCAGATTCTCCGGTTGGTGCACAAGCCATAGCAAAGCACACGTATCGAGCAGCATCTCACTCTATTTACTCCCATTCCTCGTCGGTGAGCTCTTCAGTCGGATCATATTTTATCTGGATTTCGCTCATAACAGGGTGCGGGTGGGTTCGCTTACTGTGCATATGAGGTATAAGCTCGGCAATCGGCTTGCCATTTTTGCAGATTAAGAATGATTTACCCTTCGCAACCTGTACAAGAACAGCAGAGAGCTTGGTTTTCGCTTCATGGATATTTATTTTTTGCATCCCGCTTAGCCTTTCTGACTTGGGCTAACTAATCAAGCTCTGCAAGCGGCAGTTAGGAGGGGAAATAGTACCTCTTCGAGGTACTCGTAGCCCCAGCCTGCAGGCAACCGTTTTCTCTTGCTTAAACACCGATTTTCGTAGTGCTTTAGTTGGACCGGTTTTTATTATTCCGACCAGATTTTTTCTTTGATTTCAGCCACTGGAAAAAGGCCAAATTGATACAGCCAAAAGTTGTTCCGAACAAAGTAACGTTAAGAATGAGTGAAGGATTATGAAGCATTCTGTGAGGCATACTATCGTTCTCCTAACCGTACCCCTGTTTCCACACAGCAGCTGGAATTACGTTTTTATTGTTCTGCGGACGGCCCGGAGCAGCTCTTCTTTTTCTACAGGTTTGTGAATGAGCTCTATCACGCCGGCGTTAAAAATATCGTGTCGTTCCCGGGGGGATACTTCTTCAGATACAACGATCACCTTTGGTGTTTGGCTGCTCTTCGGCAAAGCTGCTATGACCTCGAGAGCGCTTTTCCCGTTGATGGAACTATCGGTGATGAGTAGTCGAATCCCGCCGTTAAACGATCTGAGCATGGCATCGGCCTGATCTTGATTTTCTACGGTCAGAACGGGATAGCCGAAAGCCTCCAACGCCCTTTGCATTGGACCGTTTATTTGCAATCCGCTGCTAAGAATCATGATGATCTCTTTTTGTACCCGGAACGATGTGGGTGCCGTGATGTTCATCCTGTTAACCGAAAACATCCAAACACCACTGGATGGAGGTGGTGATAATCTGTACAGCCTCACTACGGGAGCAAGTTTCTTTCACAGATATTTCGGAATACTCCAGTGCTTTATACACGTCGAAAGTGGACACCTATCATATCCTCCCTCTTCTATCTTTCATTCTAGTAGAAAGTACATCTGCCTGCCTTCAGCAACCTTTCCCCAACATTACAATTTTGAAAGGAAAGACTATATTCGCCCTTTCAGATTTGTAATGGTCGTGCAATCCTGAGGAAATAGTCGCTTCTGTATTCTTGGTATGGAACCACTTTCCAGGAGAACCATGATCACCTATAATGAGAGGTGGGTGTCGGGAAAGCAGGTTTCGTGCAAATGCCTATAATGGGATGTAGCTTATGCGGGTATTGATCGTCGAGGACGACGAGCAGATCGCCTCATTTGTCATAAAAGGTCTCAAACAGTCGGGTTTTGCGGTAGATCATGCCTCCGACGGGGAAGAGGGTCTGCACATGGCGGAGGTCAATCCCTACGATGTGATGATCATTGACATCATGCTCCCTAAACGAGACGGCTTCTCGGTGATCGAGAGCCTGAGATCCACAGGCAACACGACACCGATCCTGGTGTTAAGCGCCCGGGGATCCATCGATGACAAGCTGAAAGGTTTCCAGTCCGGCAGCGATGACTATCTGACCAAACCGTTCTCCTTTTCAGAACTTCAAGCCAGGTTGCAGGCACTACTGCGCCGCGCAACCCGTGGTCAGAGCCAGAATGTGCTCAGCGTCGGCGAGCTGCAAATGGACCTTCTGCGCCGAACGGTTACTCGAAGCAGTCGGGAAATCGAGTTACAGCCCCGGGAGTTTGCCCTCTTGGAATACTTGATGCGCAACTCGGGGAATGTGGTCTCCAAGACCATGATCATGGAACATGTTTGGGACTACCACTTCGATCCCCAGACCAATGTGGTAGATGTGCTGGTCCACCGCCTGCGAAACAAGATCGATAAAGATTTCAAAACCAAGATGATTCAAACGGTTCGAGGCGTGGGCTATGTCCTTAAAGTCCCTTAATACCCGGTTCACTGTTCTCTTTGCCGGGATCTTTATTGTCGGATCTCTCCTTCTTTCGCTTATTACCTATGCTTTTCTCGCCAATTCCCTCCGTCGAGACGATTATGCGGAGATACGCTCGCGGCTCCTCGAGTTCTGGGCTATCTACCAGACAGGGAGGATCGAGATGGTGCGCAAAGAGCTGACCCTGGAGCGGATGGTTATGGAGGAAAGGATCTACATACTGCGCGTCGCCGGTCAGAGAAACAATACCCTGTATCTCTACGTACCTGCCCACTGGACCAGGTATAACCTGGGCCGCTTAGAAGCACTTTCCTACATCCGCGAAGGGGAGATCATCCGGCTTTCCTCAGCAGAAGACGACAGCGAGCTGGAGGTCTCATCTCTCCAGCTGCCCGATGGGAATATTCTGCAGATCGGCATCACCACGAAAAGGCGGCAGGAGGTGTTGCAGCGCTACCGGCGTGTTTTCACTCTTGTTTTCCTTCCTTTAAGCGGGTTGAGTCTCTTAGGGGGCTTCCTGTTTTCCTCCCGCTCTCTCCAACCGATCCGCCATCTGGTCGAGGTGACTCGGGGTATCATCGAAACCGGAAAGATGAACGCCCGTGTTCCTGCCCGAGGTTCAGGCGATGAGTTGGACGAGCTGGTAAAACTTTTCAACCGCATGCTGTCCAGGATCGATTCGCTGATCAGCGGAATGCGGCAATCCCTAGACAATGTGGCTCACGATCTTCGTACGCCGATGACTCGCCTACGTGGTACCGCCGAGCTGGCTCTTCAGGGTAGAAACGAGATCAGCGCCTATCAGGAAGCCTTGGCTACGTGCATGGAAGAGTCGGAGAGGATCCTCACCATGTTATCAACCCTGATGGATATATCCGAAGCCGAGTCCGGGGTCATGCAGCTGGACAGGAAGACAGTTGATCTGTCTTCGATCATCGACGATATGGTGGAGCTGTACAGCTACAGCGCAGAGGAAAAGCAGATATCGATCACCTGGGAACCGGGCGAATCAATCGCCATCTCGGCGGATCTGAACCGGATGCGTCAGGTCATTGCCAATCTCCTTGACAATGCCATTAAATACACGGACCGCGAAGGAACGGTAAATGTCACAGTCCGCCGGGGGGATGGGGAGGCGGTAGTGACAATCCAGGATACCGGTGTGGGGATACCCAAAAAGGATCTCCCCCACATTTGGGAGCGTTTGTATAGAGGTGACCACAGCCGTTCTCGGCCCGGGTTGGGCCTGGGCCTCGGGCTGGTGCGGGCTATTGTGCAAGCCCACGGTGGGCGTGTGGAAGTCCAAAGCGAACCGGGAGAGGGTTCCCGGTTTAGTCTTCACTTGCTTTTGTAAGCGGGCTCATATCCTTACAAAATTGTAATTCTCAGATCAGTGTAGTGAAACCTGCCCCCCCGTATATTGTATGTGGGAAACGAATCGAAGGGGGTATTTTTTGAACCCGAATAGGTTTTTCAAGTCAAGAATCATGCAAATCATCGGAGTCGCAGTAGCTGCACTGGCGATCGGTTTCTTCAGCGCTCGTGTATTGGCGAGACCTTCACCCCGGGCTCCTGAATCCGAGGATCTTGTCTACAGCCAAGAACCGGTGCGGAGGTGCCGCTGGCAGAATTTGGTAACTCGGATACCCTTCAGGTCGGCGACTGGGTCCTGGCGGTGGGCAGCCCTCTGGGCTTTCATTCCAACGTGACTGAAGGCATCGTCAGCGCCATCGGCAGAGAGAGTCTTCCCGGCTCTCAGATTGCATCGTTCACCGACTACATTCAGACCGATGCAGCCATCAACCAGGGTAACTCAGGCGGAGCCTTAGTGGACATCCACGGCCGGTTGGTCGGAATCAACACTTGGATCGCCTCAACATCAGGCGGGAATGCCGGTCTTGGCTTTGCCATCCCGATCAACAACGCCACATCAGCGATCGAGGATTTCATCACCAAAGGGAAAGTCTCCTACGGCTGGTTAGGCATCAATATGGGAACCCTATCCCAGCAAGAAGCGGAGAGCCTGTACGGAGACGATGTGCAGGGTGCCTTCGTGTACGGAGTGTATCACGATTCCCCGGCTGACCAGGCTGGTATCCTGCCCGGAGATACGATCGTGTCTGCCGACGGCGAGAGAATTCCCGACTCCACCCACCTGCTTCTGGTTGTAGGAAACCTCACTCCCGGCTCGACGGCTGATTTCAGCATCCTGCGAGATCAACAACAATTGAACCGTAAAGTGTGCATCAGCGAGCGCAAGGATGAACAAGCCCTGGCCGCCCAGGTAAACCAGCTGTGGCCGGGTCTGTCCGTCGTGCAGATCACTCCGGAACCGCGATCCAGGCTCGATCTTCCCCGCACCACAGGCAACGTCATTATCAGCACAGTTGTGGATGGCAGCCCTGCCGGTGTGGCCGGTCTTCAGGCCGGGGATATTGTCCGCAAGGCCAACGATCAAAGAATAGTCTCCCTGGCTGATTTCTATCGTGCCGTGAACAAGCCGGATTCCAGGGAGCTTATGCTTGAAATCACCCGCCAAGACAGTGAATATCGGGTCGGATTGGTTAAATGAGTATAGAGGAGCTGATCCTTACAAAACTGCAACGAATTGGAAAGGAACTGGAAAATCGGCAACAGTAATTTCAATTCAAGATCTTTTCACAGGAGGATGTATTATGATCCGGAATCAAACATTAAAATCAGCCAGAATCAGAGTTCCCGTCCTGATCCTGCTGCTGGCACTGGTAGGATTTGGGGCGTCAAGCGCGTTATATGGCGATCCCCAGTATTCCGCCACCAAAGGCGTGCAAGCCCTGGAGAGCATTCAAAGCTCGTTCCGGGCTATAGCCCAAAGGGTCATCCCCACGGTCGTGGAGATCGACGTAGTGGACGTGGTCAAGCGTCCGGTCGTGACCAATC
>Ga0307379_10004253_pt1 | contig 20515 bp, 20 predicted proteins | sample UN2MG_FD_202237 | JGI IMG/M metagenome (GOLD analysis project Ga0307379, IMG submission 202237) | Soil microbial communities from Risofladan, Vaasa, Finland - UN-2 | ecosystem: Environmental > Terrestrial > Soil > Coastal area > Acid sulfate soil | place: Finland: Risofladan, Vaasa | collected... | reverse complement strand
ATTGGATCTGCTAGGTTGGTCGGGTTATTGCGAACATACGCATACTGGTTGAGGGTGCCTGGCCGCCATGGGTCACCCTCCCAAGGATCCTTCGTGATGAACCTCCCCACCTCCGGCTGGTAGTACCTGGCCCGCAGGTACAGCAACCTCACCTCCCCGTCCCAGGCCTCGCCCGTGAACTGGTACGGGTTGTGCACGTCGCCGCCCACCACGGGCACCCCGAAGGGATCGTAGGCGTAGTTGGTCTGGATCTCACCGGTGCTGTCGAGCAATTGCCGCACGCTCCCCAACCCGTCGTGCACGTAGTACAGCCTCTCGGCCTGCTGCTGCGCGATGATGTCCAGCCCGTAGAGGTACACCGCCTCGGTGTCGCTGATCACCACGGGCAGGGCGGCCGCCAGGTCCAGGACGTACTCCGTGGTATCTCCAGCGACGGTCTTGCCCGTTCGCACCCCGTCGCCGTTGTAGGCGAACTGGGTGGTAAGCGACCCTTCCGTGACCTGGGTCAGCCGGTTGGCATGGTCGTAGGGTTTAGCCACGCAGGCTGCCGACGCCCAAGCAGCGAGGCTCGTGTCTCCCCGGGCGTCGGTGGCGATGAGCGGCGCCGCTGATACCTTACCAGCTGAAGCTTATCAGTTCCCTCCGAGCCATTCTCGCCTATAGAGCGCCCATTCCTGCCCGTCCGTGGTCCACTCTGCATATATGGCGACGCCGAAGTTGCGCAGCTCGTCGCCCTCGAAGCCCTCAAGACCTTTCTGGATTCCCCGGAGCCCCGATTCCACGTTTTCCGCCCTAGGATTGAAGCTCCAGCGTTGGTCCTCGTACGAGGGCACCCCCATGAAGATGATCACCCTGTCGCCGACCAACTCGACGATGTTCCTCGTTTCCCATGCCACCAGGGTCCCATACAACCAGTCCGCGGGGAGAGCCGTATCGTACATCATGACCGCTATCTCGTCGACGCTGTCGGCCACCTCAAGGTAGTATTGCCTATTCCAGAAACCAGCCTGTTTGGCGAAGAGCCGAACGAGGCGCTCGGCTCCCGGCAAAGGTTCGAGTTCGTCCGCAGCGACCGACACTACCTTCCCTCTGGCTTGGGCAACACTCCTCGTTCTCCGCAGCAGGTCGATGAAATCCCGATCTCCGGACGATACTGGCTCGATGTTGTAGTGTACTCCGTCGAATCCCATGTCCAAGAAACCCGTCGCAGTTGCGACGACCCCGTCTCGCACCTGCTGGTCGGAAAGGTCGAGTGGACCACCGCCTGCCACTTCGACCTGGCCAATCCAAGCCTGCGCACGGACCTCGGGATAGAGCGCCCTCAGTTTTTCGATCAGAAGTGCCGCGTTGGGGAACCTCTCCTGGTCGATGGTGCCTTCCGCCGTCAGAGGCCCGACGTGAAAGAACACCTCTGTGATGCCATTTTGCCGCAGTTCGTCGGCTAACTGCGCGTACTCGCTCAAAGTGTGGTCTTCCCCGACCCACCGATGGCTGGCCCACAAGGCGTTCTGACCTTGCGAGCCCTGCTGGTTGATTGCGGGCTGGTGATAGGACAAGTACGAAAACATGCCAAGGCCCACAAGAGCAGTGCTGGCGCCCAATGTGCAAACTAGGACGCCCAGTCGAAGTACCGTTCGCCCGCCAGCGCGAATGACCCTGTGCATCGATGCAATCCCGCCTTGCAGGGTCACTGTTGGCAGTCATGGGTGAAATCGCGAACCGCGACCACCTCACCGGTTGTGGCATCCACAGAGAGTTCCCCCACCACCGTCCAGAGCGTCTGGTATGCAGCATAGGTTACTTCCCAGTACTGATTGTCGCCAAAGCCAGTACCCTTCAGTACCACCTCGGGATTCCTGCAGTTTAGCATCACCTCATTCCCTAGCACACCGTCTGCTATGCGCAAGGCTTCTCGTTCGTCAAGAGGATTATCCTCAAGCAAGAACGGTAACATGCTTACCATGCTACCTTCTATAGAGCGCGGCGGGTGGATCTGAATGACGCGAGAGTCTGGCTCAATGACCAGCATCGTGTACTGTCCGAGCTCGATATCCACAAACACATAGCTCAACCTGTTGGCCGTCCACGCACTTCCCTCTCGCTTGTACCGAGCACTTGCCCCCTCAAGCAAGGCCTTTCGACTCCATTCCGCTGCCTTCCCTTGGGCAAAAGGGTATGCTTCCAATAGCGAATTGGGGACCAACTGATCGGGAAAGCGCTCTTTCGATATGCGCGGCCAACAGCCAAGGAGTATCGAAGCAGCGACCACTACCAAGAGAGTCTTCCAAGTAACAGTTGTGCATTGTCTCATTTGAACAGCCCCCTCAGGCGATCGTAGATCGGGCCGACCTCTGCAACCGCGTATCTGTAGCTGAGCAGTGTATCCAGTTCCGATCTATCCCCTTCCGACGCCACCTGCAAAGCATGTCTCAGTCCGGCCTGCCCGAGATTGTACCCTGCAAGAATGAGCATGCGCCTTTCCGACACCGAAAGGCCCAATCGAGCGCCCTCCTCATCCACAATCCGCTGCAAATCAGCCACGTTCGCAGCGACATACCGGACGCTCTCTGCATCGATACTGAGACGCAGGGCCAACAACCTTTCTCGTCCGAGAACAGGGGTGTTAGGCGTCACGGGAGATATCCGACCTGCTTCGTCTTCCAGGTACAAGGCAGTTCCGACTGAGGTTTGCCCGGTGCCGATGGTTGCATTCCCCGTCAGAAAGACCTTCCATAGGTCGAGGTTGAGGACGCAGGTCTGTGCCGGGAACCGAAACCACAGCGGCAGCAACCCCAGCGTGTTCAAAGGAAGCCGTTCAACTGCATCAGACTCCCAATAGATTATAGAAGCAACCAGAGCAGGGTCGACCCGCTGAAGGTTCGCTTGGTGGAGGATGAAAGGCCTATTGAGCAAGACTGTCTTCCAGCCGAACACAGGCCCAGTAAGCGGCCTCCGAAAAAGCCTGTCGGCTTCTCGAAGTACTTCTTGCGCCTCTTCCCCCTGAAGACCAGCCGGGTCCGCAAAACCGACGGGGTTCCCCATAACGTATGTATAGAAGTTGAGCGTCGCGGGCATCCACACGCGCCCCGCCCACGGATCCTTAGTGATGAACCTCCCCACCTCCGGCTGGTAGTACCTGGCCCGCAGGTACAGCAACCTCACCTCCCCGTCCCAGGCCTCGCCCGTGAACTGGTACGGGTTGTGCACGTCGCCGCCCACCACGGGCACCCCGAAGGGATCGTAGGCGTAGTTGGTCTCTATCTCTCCCGTGCTATCGAGTAGTTGCCGCACGCTGCCCAGCCCGTCGTGCATGTAGTACAGCCTTTCGGATTGCTGCTGCGCGATGATGTCCAGCCCGTAGAGGTACACCGCCTCGGTGTCGCTGATCACCACCGGCAGCGTGGCCGCCAGGTCTAGGACGTACTCCGTGGTGTCTCCAGCGACGGTCTTGCTGGTACGCACGCCATCGCCTTTGTAGGCGAGGGGGGTGGTCGGGGCACCTTAATGACCTGGGTACAGCTCGTCCGCGGAACTAGTCCAGCTCTATCGGTCCATAGCCTGGCCAGTCGCGGAGCGACCCCAGCAGATTGCCTGGAGGACCGCCGTAACCCCCGACCTCATAACGCAGTTGCATGAACCGCTCCAAGGGGGCTGCTCGGAAGTACCAGACGCTCGCCACCCTCGTCTCTGGTTGGAGCGTCCCGTCGTCGTAAGGCACCGCGAGGTCCGCCGTGAACCCGTGCGTGGGGTAGAATAGGGTGACCTCGTAATACAGGGGTCCACCGATAGGGAGACCGGCGACGTACTTCTCTGGAGGACCATACCTCTCGAATATCTGCTCTAGAGTAATGGGGTAGTCGGGACGGATGGTGATGTCCTCGAGTACATCGCCATGTATGGTGAAGTGGTTGCCAGGCCCAACACCCCCGGCAGTGCTGTCCCAGTATATGCTCACCCCCACCCGCTCGCCGCCTGCACGACGCAGGGAGCTGCGATACACCGTCCGCGTGTTCACGAATCCGCTGGTTCGCATCCACGCATTCACCTCCTCCAGCGTAGACTCTCCCGGCGTGAGCCCTTGCCAGCAGGGGGGCTCGCAAGGTTCGCCGGTGAGCAGGCTCCTGTCGAGGGGCGGGGGCTCGCCACAGCCGACGCACATCCCCACGATCAGGACCCCCAGACTAACAAGAACCCGAACGGCGCACCGATCTAGTTTCATGGTGTCCGAACCCATCTTGCTTGAGCTTGGCGTCCCCTCATTCCGAGCCACCAGGGATGAGGCGCCCCCTCACGCCGCGCCATTCCGCAGTTGCACGGCCACACCAGTGCACTTTGCGCAACAGTGACAGCCTGTGTTCCCCTATGCTCTCAGCGAATATAACCCAGTTGCCGCGATATGTCAAGCTCTCTTGGCAAGCGTGGGACGGCGGGCAGGAGTCATGCCATGCCGTGGATACAGGCCTCTCGCCCCAGATGCAGTACAGGTGCGTAACGTGACTTGGGCCCATGCGCTGAAGCGCACACTACCAGCCTCTAAGGGCCACCTGCCACTCCATGGCGGAGGACTGGTCGAGGGGATTACTACGTCTGTCGGGCCCCGCATTCAGGGGGTAGAGTCACGCTCCAGTTGCTGCCGCGCGATGATGTCCAGGCCGTAGAGGTACACCGCCTCGGTGTCGCTGATCACCACGGGCAGTGTCGCCGCCAGGTCCAGGACGTACTGCGTGGTGTCTCCGCTCACGGTTTTGCTGGTGGATGGAGTACGGCCACGACAACTCCTTGCTCCATCGCCGCAATGCGCCAACTAGCGTCCGAGCATCCGGCACAAGGCCGACCGGTGGAGATCAAGGCGTCTCGACGCGGCGGAACTGCTCCCTCTGACAGCCCGCGATAGCGAACCCCCCATCGTGGTGCATCCACAGGTGGTGCAGCAACAACTCTCCAGAGGAGTCCGCTCGCACCTGCAAGACGAGCTCACCCACCATAAACACCCCCTCCTCGGCAAACGGGTCGAAGAATGGCATGGGCGATGGGTTTGGCTCACCGTACGATTGCACACCTTCGCCTTCGGCCGTCTCGATTCCGTCCGGGTAGTAGCGGGCTCCCGCCAAATGGAGGCGCACTGCCCCGTCGGGAAGCTTCTCCAGCCACCACCGATTCCAGGGAGTCTCGTAGCGGTACCCGTCCTCAGCGGGGTCGTAGAAGATCTGCTTGAATGTGCCATCATCCCGCATGATTAGTGTGTCTACACTGTCGCCCCAGTAGTAAGCTTCCCACGTACCTACCAGATCAGATTCCTGCAAGGTTTCCGGTGGAGGAGAATATGGCGCTTCCTGGCACATGGGATCGCCACCGGGAAGTGGGAGCATTGAGATACACGGACACGTACAGCCCAGCGACGCGATAATCGCGGCCACAATCAAGACCAACAGACCACGTCTATTCCGCATTCTCGTGTGACGCCCTCCTCCGTGTCAACACCTGTCCCGAGCCACAATTCCTCTATGCGCATGCCCTTCGCCATCGCGATACACAACGGCCCGGGCTGTTGTCTAGGTCATCCGGGGACTGACAGTACGCGCCCCGACTACACTTCCAGTGCGACTCGTACTGCGTACCACACGTTCGACACCTCGGAGTGTACTCCTATGACCATGGTCATCGCCTCCGCATGGTAAGAGACGGGTCCGTACCCGGTCCAAACCCGATATGGGTCCGCTGCACGAGCTACATGTGCCTCTACGGCAACGATATGCGGTCCTCGGGGCGAAAGTACTGCTGTAGTACCCTAATCCAGCATCCTACAGGCTTGGGCTCCTCCCAGTGGAAGAACAGTCTTATCCGCCCGCCCCAGGCTGTTTCGCTTCGCAGTTCGTCTCTCCAGCGCGACTCCGTTGTACCCGGCTTGCGGCTGAGCGACTTCTTCCCCATCGTGTTCCTGGCTTCCATCTTCACCATGTTGCTGCCCGTCTCGCCATCTTCAACGTACACATAGTCCAACGATCCCAGGTGGCCTCCAATCGTGTTGATCGGTCCCTCAGCGCCCCAAGACCCATAGCCCCACATGGCGCCGAACATGACCATGTTGTGTGCAAGCATCTCGACGACAGTGTCGTCATACTTGCCGAGATACATGGTGTCCTCGATCCTATCGCCCCACCACCAGTACGGCAGTTGATACCCGCCTCCGCCCAGCGCCGTGGGCTTCGCCCACTGCACACGAAAGCGAGCAAGACTCGGACTCGACATGACCTCTTGGGTGAGGGAGTGTTGGGGCCCGAAGTGGTACTCCTCCTTCACCCCTAACTGGAAGAACCAGATGGTCCCCATGATCTTCGACAGATTGGCTGCGGCCATCGGCGAGTGGCCCGTCCGCCAATAGAGGAACATCTCCCACATCTGGTAGTGAGGTAGTAGCAGCGTCGACCGAATAGGATCCTGGGGGACAATCGGGACCAGCATCAGAAGCATCTCTAGGTACTCTGCCGGTGCCGGCCCCGGACTTATCTCTGGAAATAGGCCTCCGGGGCCCCAGCCCTCCAGACCGCTTGGGTCGATGTAGCTTGTGGGATTGCTGTCGATGTACGTATACCCTGTCAACGTGCTAGGCCGCCACACGTCCCCCGCCCACGGATCCTTCGTGATGAACCTCCCGGTCTCCGGCTGGTAGTACCTGGCCCGCAGGTACAGCAACCCCACCTCCCCGTCCCACGCCTCGCCGGTGAACTCATACGGGTTGTACACGTCGCCGTCCACCAGGGGTACCCCGAAGGGATCGTAGGCGTAGTTGGTCTCTTATCTGGCCAGTGGTGTCCACTAGCCCTGCCCTGAGCGGAGTCGAAGGGTCTCGCACGCTGCCCAGCCCGTCGTGCATGTAGTACAGTCTTTCGGCTTGCTGCTGCGCGATGATGTCCAGCCCGTAGAGGTACACCGCCTCGGTGTCGCTGATCACCACGGGCAAAGCGGCCGCCAGGTCCAAGAGGTACTCCGTGGTGTCTCCAGCGATGGTCTTGCTGGTTCGTACACCGTCGCCGTTGTAGGTGAACTCGGTGGTCAGCGACCCTTCCGTGACCTGGGTCAGCCGGTTGGTCTGGTCGTAGGTGTAGCTGCGCACACCGTCGCTGGTGAGGTTGCCGTTGGCGTCCCAGGTGAATCCCAGCGACCGTCGACTCGCCATACCCAGAAGAGCGAGCTTAGTTGTCGGCCCTTCCACCGCCGATCAAGAATACCTGCCCCCCTAGGCGATACACTCAGTCCGTACCCATTCCCAGATAGAACGCCATGCGCTCGTCTATGCCGACGAGCACGCGACCCAGCTGGTCAAGCGTCATGCACTCAGGGGACCAGTTGCTGTCCAGGGCCGAAACGTATTGCCCATACTGCGCCACAGCCGTGCATCTCCATTCTGGCGGACCCACTGGCCCCATGTCCATTTGCGCGCAGGCGAAGCGCTGCAGATCGGCTACGCCGCTGTGGTACACCCATTGTTCTGGCACGTGCCAGGGGATGAGCACGCTCTTGTGATAGGGGAATTCGCTGGTTGAGAAATCCGACTCAAAGGCTCTACGGGCCTCAATCTCGGACCTGTACCGGTAAAGCCGTTGCGCGGCACCGAATGTCTCGCACCCCGTGCCTTCGTGGCACAACTGCGTTTGCAGGCTCTCAATCTCCCCGTGCTCACCCTGTGCACGCTCGGGTGGCGGCAAGGGATTCACGCAGACCGACCAATCAGTAGGAAAGGCGGACCCATCAATCATCAGCTCATGCATATCCAACGTAGGAGTAGGCGTCTTGCCGACATCCCTGATATGGCATCCACCACCTATGAGCACACATAGACACCAGAGCGCCATCAGGCACCGCATTCTGTGCTTGTTCATCGTCATTCTGCTATCGCATCCTCTCGATCTAGTACCAAGACGGCGTGTCCCTAGTTCTCGAAATCTCACCTCTGTCGCCAGCTTCCAGAACCGCATTCATGATGTGAGATGTCTGGACATTGACAGCGTGCGCATTCCAAAGGCGCATACCTATTGTGGTTTCAACTCGATCCTCAGGATGATCAAACACCCAGGTGGCGGGAAGGTACACCAGGTGCCACCAAGGTCGCGGCCTCGGGAGGCGACAAGGGTCACGATACTGGACCGCGTAGCTCAGCGTGGTGGTCAGTTGGTTGCTGGTGGCGATGGAGGTGAGGAGGCCATCCTCGCTGAAGTGTAGGTGCGTCTGGTCCTGTCTGGTCAGAGTGTAGCTGCCGTCGCCGTTGTAGGTCAACGGGATCGCCAAAGATCAACAGAGGCCCTTGTCTGCCTCAAGGCGCCTCCACACGCCGGAACTGCATTATCTCACAACCTGAAATCGCAAACCCTCTGTCGGAGTTAGACCACATGTGGTGGAGCAAGAACTCCCCGCCAGAATCGGCGCGCACGTTGAGCACAAGCTCCCCGGTCATGTGCAGGTACTCCCGCGCAAATGGGTCGTAGAAACTGTGCGGTGGCAGCCTCGGTTCTCCGGTACAGCCTGGCTGTTCCGTAGGGCAAGGCACGGCCAATCCGTCCAGTTCGGCCGTGGCGATTCCAGACTCGTAGTAGCGCGCCCCTGGAAGGTGGACCCGGACCCTCCCGTCGGAAAACCGCTCCACCCACCACTTGGTCCACTGGCTTTCGTAAACATAGTCTTCTACTCGGTAGTTCTCATAGATCTGCCTGAATGTCCCATCTTCTCGGAAGACCAGCATGTCAACGTCGCCAGCGGGCCAGCCGGTATAGCGGGTTTTCCACGTGCCCACCAGCTCCGAATCCCGGAAAGTAGGCGGCGGGGGCGAGTAAGGTGCTTCAAGGCAGATTGGATTCGCGAAAGGATAGTAGGAGGCCAGCGGACGCGGACACACGCAAGCCGATGCCGTCATGAGCAGGACAAGCGCCAGTGGAACCACACTTGATGTTGGTCTTCGGTGCATCATCTGCTACTCCGTGACTCCTTTTGGATCGTTCTCGTACCAGTAGAAATGGTGGTTAACCGTCGTGCCCCACCAGTCACCAGGCCACCAGCTGAGAGGGCTACGGTACACCTCCTCATGCCAAGGCAGCCACCAGGAACCCTCAGGCCCGGGCAATCTACCAAAGGACGGCCGATTCATCTTATTCAGTACCTCAAACTTCACTCTGCCGATGCCTGCCTGTTCGACCCTGATGAGGTCGAATGATCCCATAATGCCACCTACAGGATCGATGCGTCCCTCAGCTGTGGAGGACCCACGGCCGATGACGCACATACCCAGTTCATAATTCTCCCGGGCATACGAGGCCCAGGCAAGTAGTTGTCCATGGGGATCGATCTTGTGCGGACGCTCAAACGGCAGGTCCCAGCCTTCCTTTGCCCACTCAGTCTTGAACCAAGCTACCGCAGGGTCGTCCATCACGTCGCGAGTAAAGGAGTTGTTTGGGCCGAACCACTGATCTGGCCCGCCAATCGGCAGGAACCACGTGGCCAGCATCAGTTCCGCGTGACTTAGCGAGGCCCTTCGGGAGTAGCCGGTCTCCGCGTACGCCATCATCTCCTGATAGAGAAAATACGGATCGGGATCCTGACCGAGAAGGACCTCGTGGGGTACCCACGCGGTGAGTAGCAGTTCCACAACCTCTGGGGACACATGAACGTCGGGGGCCACAACACCCTGTCGCCCACAGTCCGGGCAAGCCGGACCGGGACCTGTGAAGTCCAAGCCGGTCGCGTCACTGTAGTTGACAGGGCTGTTGAGCACGTAGTGATACCGGTTCAGCGTGCCGGGTCTCGAGCGGTCGCCCGCCCACGGATCCTTAGTGACAAACCTCCCCACCTCCGGCTGGTAGTACCTGGCCCGCAGGTACAGCAACTCCACCTCCCCGTCCCAGGCCTCGCCGGTGAACTGGTAGGGGTTGTAGACATCGCCTCCCACCAGGGGCACACCGAAGGGATCATAGGCGTAGTTGGTCTCTATCTGGCCTGTGGTGTCGACTAGTTGGCGCACGCTGCCCAGCCCGTCGTGCAGGTAGTACAGCCTCTCGCTCTGCTGCTGCGCGATGATGTCCAGCCCGTAGAGGTACACCGCCTCGGTGTCACTGATCACCAGAGGCAGTCCCGCCGCCAGGTCCAAGACGTACTCCGTAGCGTCTACACCCAGCGTCTTGCTCGTTGTCACGCCGTGGCCGTTGCAGGCACGCTAGGTGGTCAAGGTGCCGTTGACGATTGCTCCCCGGCGCTTGGCGTGAGGAGCGCCGCGATCACTGCGTGTGCCTCCGGAGATAGAGTGCCATGCGCTCGTCGATGGAAACGAGGATGCGCTCCACATCCTGGAGAGTCATGTAGTCAGGATCGAGCTCGGTGTGGAAAACAGAGACATATTCATCGTATTGCGCCACGGCCTCGCATTCCCATCTTGGTGGGCCGAGCGGAGACATGTCAACCTCACCGCAGGCAAACTTGAGGCGGTCAGCGACAGGACTCTCGTACGACCACTCCTCAGGTACCGCCCACTGAGTGACCATATGCCATGGCAGGAACTCGCCTCCGTAGAAGTCCAGGTAGTAGATGTAGAGCGCGTCCACCTCGTTTCTATACCTGAACACCCTGTGGTACGCACCATATATCCTCCGATCAGACCCCTCTGGAAAGAACTGTGCCTGCACACACTCCCTTTCACCGTGAAGGCGTACGATAAAGTCTGCTGGTGCACCAGACGACCACCAGTTCTCTGGAAAGGCGGAGATATCCAGCATTAGGTCGCTTGTCGCCACCGGCGGCGTTCTTCTCATGGGCCACACTCGTGGCACCACGTACAGAGTCGTCATCGCCAGGCACACGAACACAGACACGACCAAACCCAATGCGCATCCCTTCTTTGTCACCACCTCATCGCCTCGGCTACCTCAGATCCGCTCGAATCGATCCAACGGTCTTCCCCCCTGAGGGTACACCTTGTTGAGCCGGTCATACCACGGCTCATCCCCGAATTCCTGTTCGTACCATTGTGTATGAATGAACCAAGGGACATCTTTCCTTCCTAGCTCACGCCTATCGCCGGCATCAACGACCTCTGAGGTGATGTGGTGGACCTGGACGTTGATGCCGTGGGTCTTCCACAAACGCATGCCGATCTTGGCTGTGACGCGGTCCTCGGGATGATCCCAGGTCCACAGTAGCAGTGCGGCGACGGGACCATAGCGCGGCCTGGGCAGAAGACAGGGATCCAAATACCTCGCCGCGTACCATGTATCGGACCCTACCTGCTCCAATCCCGCACCATTCAGGAGTTCGGATTCAGAGAATCCGCCTGCGATACCGAGATAGCCAAACATGATGTTTCCCCAGATGTCATAATAGTACCAGTAGTCACCGATGCGCTGAGAGGCCCCGCCCTCGAAGTGTTTGATAATATAGGATTTGGGATCCCATGGCCCGCCCTGCCGCACCATCCAGCCGAACTTGACGAACGCGCCCAGCTTCGCCGCCCTCGACGCGTCGCCCTGCAGCGATGCACTCAGAGCATTCAACGTCAGGATTCGCGCTAACACGTCTGACTGTGCATTGTGTACCATTTCTTCCCTAACCCAGCGAACCACCGGCGGTGGATCAGAGGGGAGAGAGCCGAGCGGCTCATCTCCATCCAATCCCCTTGGGTCCACCAGGTTGACAGGGCTGTTCGTCACGTAGACGTAGCGGTTCAGCGTGCCCGGCCGCCAGACATCCCCCGCCCAAGGGTCCTTGGTGATGAACCTCCCCACCTCAGGCTGGTAGTACCTGGCCCGCAGGTACAGCAACTCCACCTCCGCGTCCCAGGCCTCCCCCGCGTACTGGTAGGGGTTGGATACGTCGCCGCCCACCAGGGGCACTCCGAAGGGATCGTAAGCGTAGTTGGTCTCTATCTGGCCCGTGGTGTCGACTAACTGCCGCACGCTGCCCAGCCCGTCGTGGGCGTAGTACAGCCTTTCGGATTGCTGCTGCGCGATGACGTCCAGCCCGTAGAGATACAGCGCCTCGGTGTCGCTGATGACCACGGGCAGGGCGGCCGCCGGGTCCACGACGTAGTGCGTCGTATCCCCAGCGACGGTCTTGCTGCTTCGTACCCCGTCGCCGTTGTGGACGAAGTGGGTTCCCCAAGGTTCGGATCGCCTCCGTCCGATTCGCGTCAAGGCGTATCAACGCGGCGGAATATGTTGCGCTCGCACCCAATCACGCCAAATCCCTCGTCGATCTCGATGAACATGTGATGCAGCAGAAGCTCGCCACTTCGGTCGGCTCGCACGTTGATCACAAGTTCCCCCACCATGGTGACGGTGTCTTCGGCAAAGGCGTCGTAGAAGGAGTACGCCGGCGGTCCGGACGCACCCCACATCCCAGGCAGGTCAGGGTGCATTCCATCCCGCTCAGCCATGTAGATACCTGCCGGATAGTACCGGCCTCCTTGCAGGCGAATACGCACGCTTCCGTCCGCGTACCGGTCCACCGACCACTCATTCCAAGGAGTCTCATAGACGTAGTCCTCTTCGTTACGATCCTCGTAGACCTGCTTGAACGTCCGATCTGCCTTGAAGATCAGAGTATCCACGCTGCCGTCGTAGTGTGCCCGCCAAGTGCCCACCAGATCTTCATCTTCGAAAGTGGTCGGAGGCGGCAGGTAGGGTGCCTGCGCACAGAAGCGAACCGATTGAGCAGGTTTGACGGTGAGCAGCGCCGCGAGTACCACAGAACCAACGAGGAGGGCAGCTCCCATCACCACTCGCCTGCGCTTTCCCGAGCGCAGCCCGAGGAGCATTTCCCTTATGCCCAACGCGGCCGGCGCGACCAGCACACCAACTGCCAGGATCATGAGGGGTAGGCAGATACAACACAACCCCCAACCCATCTTTGCCTCCTTGTGGTCAGGTATCAGTCAGCGCCTCGTGCTGAGCAGGGCTGTCCGAGCGCGCGAAAGGGGTACCTGGCCAACATCTGAGTTCAGGCAGTCGGCGAGCCCCGCAACGGTTTCCACCGAGAAGCAGGAAATCACAGTTGTTCCCACAGCATGATCCCACGTACCTTGTACGTCAACAGACCTGATACTGGACCAAAACCCTCCTCAAACAAATGCTAGTACGCTTTGATCCAGCAACCCATAGGCATAGCTTCCTCCCAGTAGAACCACTGATATATGGTGCCCCCTACCGGAAGCCAATGGCTTCGAGGTACGTTCGGCAAATGTATCCTCGTTCCCGGAATCCTAGTGCCCGAGGCCATTCCCATGACGTTATATGCGACGATCGTCACCATGCCGCTACTGGATTCGCTCTGATCCACTTTGATCCAGTTGATAGATCCGAGAGGAACACCCGTGGGATCACCGAACAAGAGCAGTCTGAGATGCTCCTGCGCATATCTTACTACACCTCTGGCCAGTCTTTGCGGCAACGGTCCCTTGTCCCGCTCTTCTAGGCTGTGGCCTTCCCAAGTCCAAGGTAGCTGATAGCGTCCTTCTGCGGGGCTCGCCCACGCTCGACGAAACTGCGCAAGCGCAGCGCTCCGCATTACGGCCTGCGTGAGAGGGTGGTCTGGTCCGAAGGCGAGGTATTCTGGCGCCCCCCAGTCCTCGTACAGCCAACCCGCGACCAGCATAGATGCCAACGCAGTTGCCTTGAAGACCGAATACCGAGGCAGCGCTTCCTCGCATTCGGGACAAAGGGGATCTGGACCGTGGCCGTTCAACCCTTCCGGGTCCGTCCGAGTCACCGGGCTGCTGCGCGCATAGCTGTACTTGTTCAATGTGCTGGGTCGCCACACGTCGCCAACCCACGGATCCCTGGCAGTGAACCTCCCCACCTCCGGCTGGTAGTACCTGGCCCGCAGGTACAGCAACTCCACCTCCGCATCCCAGGCCTCCCCGGTGAACTGGTAGGGGTTGTGCACGTCGCCACCCATCATCGGCACTCCGAAGGGATCGTAGGCATAGTTGGTCTCTATCTGGCCGGTGGTGTCGAGTAGCTGCCGCACGCTGCCCAGCCCGTCGTGCACGTAGTAGTACCGGTCGGTTTGCTGCTGCGCGACGATGTCCAGCCCGTAGAGGTACACCGCCTCGGTGTCGCTGATCACCACGGGAAGTGTGGCCGCCAGGTCCAGGACGTACTCGGTGGTGTCTCCGGCGACGGTCTTGCTCATCCGCACCCCGTCGCCGTTGTAGGCGAATTAGGTTATCAAGATTCAGTCCAGTTGCCGCTTGCCCTTGAGGAGACTATCCCCTTGTGCGTGGCAGCGTAGGGGGCCAACAAAGACAAGCCCGCGCAACTAGTCCACCTCTATCGGTCCGTAACCTGACCAGTCGTCTAGGTCCGTGTCGACGTACTCCCTGGGGGGTAGAGGGATAGACTCTCCAAGGTCGACAAGCCCTTCCAGTGACGTACGGGGGTAGTACCATACCCGAATCACTTTGCTGTGCGGCTGCAGCTCGTGCTCGCCGTCGGATGGCTCGACCACCAGCTGGGGTATGAGTCCCAAGGTGGGATAGTACAGGTTCACCAATATGTCAGCACGCCCCCACCCCCTCCAGTGAGCCCACAGCTTCTGGGGAGGACCGTATGTCTCGAGCAGGCTCTCCAAGGTAAGCTCGTAGTCGAGTTGTATCCTGACTACAATCAACGTGTCCCGGTCCAACACAAAAGCGTTTGGCTCTGGGTTGGTGGTCCACCACGCTGCGCTCTCCCACCAGATTGCGTCGGCGCCCCACGATCTCTCGCGATACACGCTATCTCGATCCACATACTCACTAGTTGCTATGAAATCCTCAACTTCCTCCTTTGTCGACACTCCTGGGATCAGACCTTGCCAGCACGGTGGCTCGCAAGGTCGGCCGGTCAACAAGCTCATGTCCAAAGGCCCCCTGACATCGCACGAAGCAAGCGATGTCCCCAGTACCAGCAGGCCCACTACCAGAGCTGCGTAAGCGAGCATACTCAGTTTCATCTCTATCTCCCCATGCCCTGGCCATCGGATGCAACAGATTGCCTGCTGGAGCATCCGTCCTCTGCGGGTGCACAGACGTGCTCGCCCGTCTCAATGATCCCCCCCATCCTGGGCACTCGCGAGGCCCCTGGCGTTCTGGTTGGTGGTGTCCTGACGCTCGCCACAGAGTACCCTCTTTCTGCACGGACCAGCAGATGCCCAATATACATCCGAAAGACGACCGCTTGCCTCGATGGCAGCAGAAGGCCCTCGTGGTCTGAGGAAACACCCGATCCAGCGGAGGATGGGCGCGCGACAGGATGTTTGCTGGGACGATCGATCATGGGCCGAAACCGAGGCATGCCCTAGCGCTCAGGCGGCAGCCTTGATTCTTCTGAACTCGAACCTAGAGGTGGGCGGCGCTCTATCGCCAGCGACCACTTCCAGGGGTATAGCTTGGGGTTGTGTGGATTCATGCGCTGCGCGACGTATTCCCATCTGCTCCTTGATATCTCCTTGCCTACTCGAGCCGAGTAGGCGTGATAGACATACGACGCAACCGAGTCAGCCCAGTCCTCAAGGATGCTGTCAGGAAGCTCTCGGCCCCGCTTCCAGTCTCTTATCCGTAGCTTCAACCCACCTTCTGCCCGCGGAAGCTCACACTCAACTACCTCCCACATCCCGTTGGCCAACATCTCGCTTGATAGCTGCAGCGATTTGTTCCGGTCCCACCAATGGGCCAGTTCATGCACAATGGTAGATTTTGTCCACTCTTTGTCGTCCCACCAGAATCCCGAAAGCGTGACGCTGAAGGGACCGGCCCACCCTCCCCTGCCCTCGCCGAACACTACCAACTCTCCCACCCTCTTATATACACGCACTGGCGCTATCCTGGCCTTGAAGCCCGCCCTGCCACCTTCCATCAGGTCCGACATATCGCCTGCCGCCTCTAGCAGCAGTTCCAACTGCGACCACTTCCAGTCTGACCAGAGGGTGTATTCACCCATCGGAACAGCTCCACTGCCCCTTCGATGATATGGTTGCCACTCACCTACAGAGATGCCGTACTGCCCCAAGAGCTGGGCGCCGAGTTGCTCCACCCCCTCGCAGCTGTCCTCCAACATGCACGCGCGTGCCCACGGGTCTGGCGCATCCATTCCTGTTGGGTCCAGCAGATTGACGGGGTTGTTGACCACATATACATAGCGATTCAGCGTGCCCGGCCTCCACACGTCACCAGCCAGCGGATCCTTCATAACGAACCTCCCCACCTCCGGCTGGTAGTACCTGGCCCGCAGGTACAGCAACCCCACCTCCGCGTCCCAGGCCTCGCCGGTGAACTGGTAGGGGTTGTACACGTCGCCGCCCACCAGGGGCACCCCGAACGGATCGTAGGCGTAGTTGGTCTCTATCTGGCCTGTGGTGTCCACAAGTTGCCGCACGCTCCCCAATCCGTCGTGCACGTAGTACAGCCTTTCGGATTGCTGCTGCGCAATGATGTCCAGCCCGTAGAGGTACACCGCCCCGGTGTCGCTGATCACCACGGGCAAGGTGGTCGGTTGTACTGTCAGGGCTCAGTGCCAGGCTCAACGTGCGTCACCGAGGCGGCACACGTTGCCGCCGAGCCGCACGATTGCACGTCCCTGCTCGCCGGGCGCTACTCGCACCCGCCAGAGCAATCCCAGAAATCCAGACGGCCGTAGTAGCAGCACCCCAAGCAAGGCTTGCTGAGGACGTCGAAGCAGAGATAATAGCCGTTGATGTCGTCAAGATAGTACTCGAAATCCTGACCACCCACAGTCTTGGGTATCGCGGACAGATAGGTCGGAAGCAGATAGCTCAACTGTTCTGGTAGGTACCCTTGCTCTTCCTCGTACCCATTGATGGCCGACAGAACGGGGTCCGCCAGCTCCTGATTGGCGTCTATCTCCGTGGCGGCTCTCTGACTCTGGGCCTCCACGTAGGATCTCGTCCATGTGCACGCGAGAGGTACTATCACGATGATCCAGCAGAAGACGAGCACCAGAATCTTCCTTCTCATCTACCGCTCCTGTGCCACAGCGTTGAAGAGGGGAATGAACGGCATCAGTCTCTCTCCCGGGCATGCAGTCTCCTGCCCTTCGACTTCCCTGTGCCCCTTCACAGATTCGATTCCATATAGATAGTCAAGCCATCTCACCAGAGCTATGGTACTGAGCACCTGGTCACCCGTAGGGTCGGGGTCGTCATTCCAATCCACAGGGTACGTGCCCCGCCCAGTCGCGAAGCCCGGTTCAAAGTCTCCCAGGAGAAGAACCCCCACCTTGCCTGTGTTCTGGCCTGCAACGTGGACACCACGAACATCGATTCGCCGCCCTTCGTAGACAGTTCCGAAAGTGCCTATGACGAAATGGTACCCGATATCCGCGTACCCCTCTCTGACCATGTGCGACAACTGAACCATATGGACGCTGTAGAACTGCAGGTTCCCCTCGTGATGGATCACGATCGTGTCCAGGATGTCCGCTAACGATTCACCAGGTCTAAGCTGCGAGTAGTAGGCATATCCCCCACTGTTGGTCACGGGGTCATAGATACGCTCGGCGCGGCCCGCCACTATCACACATCCGATCGCGTACACCCCTGGCTCTAGCGCCCGCCACTCGGACCGCGAGACCATGTGTGGCTGCGGCGGTGCCGGCAGCCAAGGGTTCGGAACCGAGCCCTCGCCCTGCAACCCGGTCGGATCCCTATGGTTGACGGGGTCGCTGCTTACATACACGTACCCGTCCAGCGTCCCCGGCCTCCACACATCTCCAGCCCACGGATCCTTCGTGATGAACCTCCCAGTCTCCGGCTGGTAGTACCTGGCCCGCAGGTAAAGCAACCCCACCTCCTGGTCCCAGGCCTCGCCGGTGAACTGGTAGGGGTTGTACACGTCGCCGCCCACCAGGGGCACGCCGAAGGGATCGTAGGCGTAGTTGGTCTGGATCTCACCGGTGCTGTCGAGCAATTGCCGCACGCTCCCCAGCCCGTCGTGCACGTAGTACAGCCTTTCGGATTGCTGCTGCGCGATGATGTCCAGCCCGTAGAGGTACACCGCCTCGGTGTCGCTGATCACCACGGGAAGCGTCGCCGCCAGGTCGAGGACGTACTGCGTGGTGTCTTCGGCGACGGTCTTGCTGGCTCGCACCCCATCGCCGTTGTAGGCGAACTGGGTGGTTAGCGAACCTTCGGTGACCTGGGCCAGCCGGTTGCCGTGGTCGTAGCTGTAGCTGCGCACACCGTCGCTGGTGAGGTTGCCGTTGGCGTCCCAAGTGTACGACACCCCGCCCACCTCGGTCAAGCGGTTGGCCGCGTCGTAGGTGTAGTTGACCGTGCCCCCAGGAGAGACCATGGTCAGGCGGTTCCCCACCCCATCGTAGCTGTAGCTGTACGTCTCACCACTGGAATAGCTCGCCAGGGTCAGACGGTACAGCGGGTCGTAGGTGTAGTCGATGGTGATGGGTATGACCACCTTCGTGGTTACCGTGGCCACCACTGGACCGGACAGCTGCTTGGCGTTGGCCTCCACCACGTTGACCACTTGATCCCCGCTCACCTCTCCCACCGTCACATTAAACGTGGAGCTGATCGCCTCCCCCACGTCCAGCGTACCGACACGCCAGGTCAATTCGTGCTTGGGGCTGCTGTATCGCCACTCGTTTTCCTGCGGCGGGTAGGTCACCTCTGAAGGCAGGGCGTCCACGAGCACCAGGCTGCTCAGATCCTCCTGGCCCGTATTGGTGAGAGCGACAGTGTAAGTGATGGTGTCGCCCGCCCACACCGCCGAAGGTTCGGCCAGCTTGAGCATGTCGAGCAGCTCTCCGGCTCGAGCTGCGGGTGCCCGCGCACGGGTGGCGGTGGGGGTGATCGTCGGCGTGGCCGTCACGGTGGGACTGGCCGTAGGCGTCGCAGTGTCCGTGGCGCACTTGGCGCTTGGCTACGCGGCTATGGTACCTCCATCACTCCGTAGCCCTGCCAGTCGCGCAGCGACTGCGACCACTGCTCTGGGGTAGTGCCCAGGTAGGTGCCCAGGTAGCTAATGCCTAGTTGGATGAAGGTCTCGAGGGGCCCCGCCTTGGAGTACCATACTTGGATAACGGTGGTCTCCGGTCGCAGTACAAGCTGGTCAGCCGGCAATTCAAGGGTGGCCGTGAAGCCGTAGGACGGATAGAACAAAGTGACCTGCAACATGGGCACGTGGCGGCCCGTGACCATGACATGCAACTTGTCCGGGGGACCATACCTCTGTAGCAGGCTCTCGAGGGTGACATCGTAGTCGGGATAGATGATGATACCTCTGAGCACGCCACCCTCTACGAGGAAGTCGTTGCTGTCCACGTTACTACTTCGGGCGGCAGTGCTGCGCCACTGTATGCTAACGCCCACTACCTCCCCCCCCCCACGAGACAACCTGCCTCGATACACCGTGCGTGTGTCCACGAACCTGCTGGACCGGATGAACTGAAGCACGTCATCCTCGGTGGACTTCCCAGGGGTGAGGCCCTGCCAGCAGGGCGGCTCGCAGGGGTCCCCCGTGAGCAAGCTCATCTCGACCGGCGGCGGTCCAGCACACCCTACGAAAACACCCAGGCTGAGCAGGCCCGCCCACGCAAGTCCTGTAGCGAGTCGGCGTTGTGTGGCCATCGATTGCGCAGCCCTCCTGCACAGGCGAATCGTCATCTCACAAACGCTCGCCCATTTCAGCAAGACGGCGACCGCACCACAGGCGGGTTGGGAGTGCCTTACTGACGGTGGACTCGGTCTGCGCGCCCTCTCGGCCTCGAAAGCGACATGGCAGTTCTTCTTGGGTGTCGTCACCTGGCCCTTGTCTCCCACCATTCGGCCCCCTGCTCCCGCCATTCCTCCCAGCGTTCCGCTCCCAAGTACGTGTCGCGGTAGACGAAGGATCTCCACTCCTCTGGATAGCGGAAACGCCCGGGGTTCCCAGGATTCATTTGCCCGGCTACGAAGTACCACCTGCCCTCTGATATCTGTTTCCCGTGACCACCCGCGTAATCATCATAGACGTATGAGGCGACCGAGTCTGCCCAGTCCTCGCGAGGATTCAGCCCCTCCGTTGTCCGTCCCACGAGCCAATCTCTGACTATGGGCGCCGGGCCCCGTTCCTCACGAGGCACCTCGCACTCGGCCCACTGGCTCGTCCAGAACCCGCTGGCCATTTCACCCGAAAGCCTGCCCCCTTCATTCCCGAAGCCGAAATCCCAGAAGTGCGCCAACTCATGCACGATGGTCGCCTTCATCCAGGCACCGCCCTCCCAATCCCAGTAGTTACCAGGCAGGGTGACCCCGGTGAAGAAGGTCCACCCTCCCTTGCGCCCCACAAACGGAATGACCAACTCACCCTCCCTCTTGTAGACAGGCACCGGCGCCATCTTCGAGCGGAAATCCGCTGTTCCCCCCTGCATCTTGACCGCGAAATCGGTGGCCGCCCTCTCGACCAAGTTCAGTTGCTCCACACTCCAGTCCGACCAGAGGACGTAGTACAGGTTTGGCACCGTATCCTGCGAGGCTCTGAAGGTCA
>Ga0307379_10004252_pt1 | contig 20517 bp, 12 predicted proteins | sample UN2MG_FD_202237 | JGI IMG/M metagenome (GOLD analysis project Ga0307379, IMG submission 202237) | Soil microbial communities from Risofladan, Vaasa, Finland - UN-2 | ecosystem: Environmental > Terrestrial > Soil > Coastal area > Acid sulfate soil | place: Finland: Risofladan, Vaasa | collected... | reverse complement strand
TCCTGCCGATCGACGTAGGGCGGTCCTGAATATATCCGCCTACGGCGGAGGGCCGCCGCGTAACCACCCCGAAGGGGTTGCACAATTCGTAGCCCGGGGTAAGCGAAGCGCCACCCCGGGTACCCGCCCCCAGAATTCAAAAAGGCCTTGCCCGCAAACAGGTTCTGTATAAATATTGAACAATAGCAACTCGAGATATGCGCAGGCGATTCTTTCGCCGCCGTCCAGAGAGGGGGGGACGACCCATGGCTCGCCAGTCGATTAATATATTGCTCGATGAGAAGACCCACCTGAGGTTCCTGCGGGCCTATGAGGACCGCTCCGCCGTCGACGTCGAGAATCTCAACCTCATCCTGCGCGATAAGCTCGACTACCACACGCGGGTCAAGATCAATCACTACCACTACACCCGGCGCGAAAACGGCAAGTACATCTGCCAGATCGAGTACGAGTGGCAGATCTGATCGGCAGTCTTCGCCGCCGTGGGGCTTTTTCTCCCGCGCTTGTCCCTGAGAGCTTCCCCCTGTAATATCGATCTCAAATAAACTTGAATGCTTCGGTCGCGGCCGCACCCGCGCGCCGTGGACTCTATCGAGGAGGAATCATGCCCAAGGATCTGCAGAAGCACGGCATCCGCAACGTCGAAGCCGTCCACTGGAACCTGCCCACCCCGATGCTCTACGAGGAGGCCGTCCGCCGCCGCGAGGGCTCGTTGACCCACCTCGGGCCGCTCGTCGTCAGCACCGGCCACTACACCGGGCGCTCGCCCAAGGACCGCTTCGTCGTGCGCGAACCCTCCAGCGAATCCAAGATCTGGTGGGGCGAGCAGAACCGCCCCTTCGATCCCGAGCGCTACGAGCAGCTCAAGGCCCGCCTACTGGCCTACCTCCAGTGCCGCGAGCTCTACGTGCAGGACTGCTACGCCGGCCATTCGGAGCGCCACCGCATCAACCTGCGCGTCGTCACCGAGCACGCCTGGCACAGCATCTTCGCCCGCAACATGTTCGTCCAGATCGACGAGCCCGAAGAGCTCGCGACGCACGTCCCCGAGTTCACCATCATCCACGCGCCCAACTTCCACGCCCTGCCCGAGCTCGACGCCACCAACTCCGAGGCCTTCGTCATCATCCACTTCGAGCGAAAAGAGGTGATCATCGGTGGCACCTCCTACGCCGGCGAGATCAAAAAGTCGATCTTCAGCGTGCTCAACTTCCTCCTGCCGCAGGACGACGTGCTCTCGATGCACTGCTCGGCCAATGTCGGCATCGACGACGACGACGACGTTGCACTCTTCTTCGGCCTCTCCGGCACCGGCAAAACCACACTCTCCTCCGACCCGCTCCGCCGCCTCATCGGCGACGACGAGCACGGCTGGAGCGGCGAAGGCGTCTTCAACTTCGAGGGCGGCTGCTACGCCAAGGTCATCCGCCTCTCGCCCGAGGCCGAGCCCCAGATCTACGCCACAACCCGCAAGTTCGGCACCGTGCTGGAGAACGTCGTTTTCGACCCCCGCTCGCGCCGCATCGACCTCGACGACGGCGCCCTCACCGAGAACACCCGCGCCGCCTACCCCCTCAGCCACATCGATAATTCGGTGCGCGAGGGCACCGGCGGCCACCCGCGCAACGTTGTCATGCTCACCGCAGATGCCTTCGGCGTCCTGCCGCCGATCGCCCGCATGAACCTCGACCAGGCGATGTACCACTTCCTCTCCGGCTACACCGCGAAAGTCGCGGGCACCGAGCGCGGCGTCACCGAGCCCTTCGCCACCTTCAGCGCCTGCTTCGGCGCCCCCTTCCTCACCCTGCCGCCCGCCATCTACGCCGGCCTCCTGCGCGAGAAGGTGGAGAAGCGCGGCGTCGACTGCTGGCTCGTCAACACCGGCTGGACCGGCGGACCCTTCGGCGAGGGCCGCCGCATGGCGATCGCCCACACCCGCGCCATGCTCAATGCCGCACTCGGCGGCAAGCTCGACGGCGTCGAGATGCGCCCCGATCCGGTCTTCGGCCTCGATGTCCCGGCCTCCTGCGAGGGCGTCCCGCCCGGGGTGCTCGATCCCCGCTCCACCTGGCGCGACACCGCCGCCTACGACAAGAAGGCAGGGGAGCTCGCAGCCCGCTTCGCCGAGAACTTCGAGCAGTACCGCGGCGAAGTCTCCGCCGAGGTCATCGCCGCCGGACCGCGCATCGCCTGAGGCTCCCGATACCGCCCAACGAAGGGCAGCAGCGTAGGGGCCGCATTTATGCGGACCGATCCCGCCAACGGCGGGATTCAGCACCTCCGTGTTTCTTTACCCATCTCTCACGAAGTACGGCCCTCGCAATTAACCCCGAAGGGGTTGCACAATTCGTAGCCCAGGGTAAGCGAAGCGCCACCCTGGGTAACCCATAACCCACCTACCGAACAACCCTGTAAGGGTTGCACAATCCCTAGCCCGGGATCAGCGCAGCGCCACCCCGGGTGCGGTGCTCCCCACCACACCGCTTACCCTGCAAGGGTTAAACAATCCCCCAGCTCGGTATAAGCACGAGATGAGGCCGAAACGCCAAGATTGGCTCAAACCTATCGTACTTATATTTGATACAATTGTAACTTTATTTGATACATTCCTGGACCGCCGGCCACCTTCCCTGGCGTAACAAATTATGTTACAATTGTACCTGAATTCTGAACTATCGCCACGCAGTAAAAGGAACGATGACATGGCTACCGCTCACAAACCCTCTCTCTTCGGAAAAACCAGACAGAAGGTTCTATCGCTGCTCTTCAGCAATGCCGACCGAAGCTACTATCTGAGGGAAATCGTCAGGCAGACCTCTTGCGGACTGGGAGCTGTTCAGCACGAGCTCAAACTGTTGACAAGCCTCGGCTATCTGGAAAGGGAAAAAAACGGCAAGCAAGTCTATTTCAAGGCAAATAAGAGAAATCCCGTTTTCCAGGAACTCAAAGGTTTCATCATCAAAACATACGGCTATGCCGCTCTGCTTACCCAAGCCCTCCAAATCCTCGAGCGCAGGATTGAGGTGGCATTTATCTTCGGTTCCTTCGCCACCGGCGATGAACATTCAGACAGCGACATCGATATCATTGTCATTGGCGATGTATCGCTACAGGATGTCGTGACAGCAACGATGGATGTGCGCGAGTATCTGAATCGAGACATCACTCCGATCGTGTACCCGATCCCGGAATTCAAGGAGCGGCTGAGTAAGAAAGATCATTTCCTGCTGCATGTCCTGGAAAACCCTAAAATCTATTTGATTGGAAATGTAGATGAGCTTGAAGGACTTGGAAGAGAAGGGATTTCTTGAGAAAATCCCAACGGATCGCAATGAGATAGGGAACCTTATCAGTCTTGCCGAAGGCCATCTTGCCGACACCCGGGTGGAAGGACTCCGAACTGATTCTGTCCTGATTCACGCATATGAAGCGGCAAGAACCCTCGCACTCGTGGCGCTAAGGTCCTGCGGCTACCGGCCGAGGACAGGCACTGCTGCACACGTTGTTACCATCGACAGCTTGTTACACACTGTTGGCGTTGAAAGAAACCTCATCGCTCAATTGCATACGCTCAAAAACAAGCGCCACCGAAATATCTACGACGCCGCCGGCGCCACAACGAGACACGACGCGGACGAAGCGGTAGCCTGCGCGGAGAACCTCAAGGTAACAGTACTAAACTGGCTTGGCGCTCAAAACCATCATCCAGACGAGTGAGAGCTGCGGATGATTCGGACTACCGTCGAAACATGGGCTGGTCTGGAGGGGAAAATCGGCTGGAGGCGGCGGTCGGAATTGAACCGACGAATAAAGGTTTTGCAGACCTCTGCCTTACCACTTGGCTACGCCGCCGCCTATCGCGAAATCGCCAACGCAGCGCTCCCGAACGGCGTCCGCCGCCCGGCGCTACCGGCCACGAACTAGAATTGCAAAAGAATGGAGCGGGAAACGGGATTCGAACCCGCGACTTCAACCTTGGCAAGGTTGCACTCTACCGCTGAGTTATTCCCGCTCAGAGCAATAGGCAATCTAGCCATTCGACGGCCATCTGTCAAGCGTTTGCCCTGTCCGAACCCCCGCCACGATTCGCCATGTCCCCGCTGGCAAATTCCGCGCGGAACGAAACCATCCGCCTGTTCCATTTGCCTCCTCGCAGATCTTTGCTCCGTGGTATACTCGCGGCCCTGCGAGGAAATAACCGATGGCAAAGGAAAAAAACAAGGTTCAGATCGGCATCGACAGCGGAGGTACGTTCACCGACGTCGTCGCCGCGGCCGGCGACAGAATCCTCCACTTCAAGATCCCCTCCGACCCCGCCGACCCGGCCAGGCCGGTGCTCGAGGGCGTGCGGCGCGCCGTCGCCGAATTGGGCGAGGGAACGGTGGTCCACGGCACCACCGTCGGCACCAATTCCGTGCTCGAGCGCAAGGGCGCTACGGCCGCGCTACTCGTCACCGAGGGATTCGAGGACATCCTGCTGATCGCCCGCCAGACCCGGCCGCAGCTTTACGAACTGGTGAACACGCCGATTGAGCCGATCATCCCCGCCGAACGCTGCTTCGGAATAATCGAGCGCACTGCAGCCGACGGCACGGTGCTCGAGCGCCCCGATCCGCGCCGGCTGCAGGAGATCATCCCCAGGCTGCGGGAACTCGACGTCCAAGCCGTCTGCATCTGCTTCCTGCACAGCTACGCCAACCCGGCCAACGAGAAGGCGATCGCCGCCGCCCTGCGGGCGGCCGGATTCGACGTCTCCTGCTCCAGCGACATCCTGCCCGAGTACCGCGAGTACGAGCGCTGCAGCACCACCGCCATCAACGCCTTCCTGCGGCCGGTGCTCAGCCGCTACTACGAGCGCCTCGAGAGCGAGCTGCCCCGCCGCGGACTGCGGATCATGCAGTCCTCCGGCGGCTGCATCTCCTCCGAAGCGGCGCGCGAGCGGCCCGTGCAGACCGTCCTCTCCGGCCCGGCCGGCGGAGTCGTCGGCGCGCACGCGCTCACCAGCATGGCCGGCTACGACAAGATAATCACACTCGACATGGGCGGCACATCCGCCGATGTCAGCATCATCAGCGGCCGCATACCCCTGACCACCGAGGGCGGCATCGAGGGCCTGCCCATCCGCCTGCCGATGGTCGACATCGTCACCGTCGGTTCCGGCGGCGGCTCGATCGCCTGGTTCGACGCCGGCGGAGCACTGCGCGTCGGACCCCGGAGCGCGGGCGCCGATCCCGGACCCGTCTGCTACGGGAAGGGCGAGGAGCTCACCGTCACCGATGCCCACCTGCAGCTCGGCCACATCCCGGCCGAGGAGCCCCTCGGCGGTGTGCTCAAGCTCGATCCGGGGCGCACGGCTGAATACTTCGAGAAGAGATCGGCCGAGGCGGGCATGAAACCCGATCAGCTCGCCGAGGGCATCGTCACCGTCGCGGCTGCAACAATGGAGCGCGCCCTGCGCGTCGTCTCGGTGCAGCGCGGCCACGATCCCCGCGACTTCGCCCTCTTCGCCTTCGGCGGTGCGGGCGGCCTCCACGCCTGCCGCCTGGCGGCCACTCTGCGCATCGGCACCGTCATCATCCCCGACCGCGCCGGCATCATGTCGGCGCTCGGCATGCTTCTGGCCGACTCCGTCAAGGACTACTCGCGCACGGTCTTCCTGCGCGGCGAGGAGATGAACTACTCACGCCTGCACAAGGCCATCGCACCCCTCGAGCGGGCTGCGGAAAGGGACCTTGCGGCGGAGGGCTTCAAGAGCAGCAGCATTCTGCTCCAGCGCAGCGTGGCGATGCGCTACGAGGGGCAGTCGTACGAGCTTGAGGTACCGCTCGAACCGGGGCTTGCCGAAGCGTTCCACGCCGCCCACAGCAAGCGCTACAGCTATGCCGATCCCGAGCGGCAGGTCGAGGCGGTCAACATCATTCTCCGGGCGGTGGGCATCACCGCCAAGCCCGCCATCCCCGAGTCTCCCGAGCGCGATCACGAAGCCGAAGGCAACTCCACTTCAGTGGTTATCGCCGGCGAAAAGCTCGAAGCCTTGTTGCTGCGGCGCAGCGAGCTGGATGCGGGGGCCCGCTTCGACGGCCCGGCGGTGCTCTTCGATATCGACTCCACCACGCTGGTGCCGCCGCGCTGGCGCGCGCGACTGGACTGCTGGCGCAACCTGATCATCAAGCGCGAGGTCTGACATGTTCGATCCCGTCGAACTGGAAATAGTAAGAAACATCCTCACCGCGGTGGCCGAGGAGATGGGCGGCGTGCTGCAGCGCACCGCCTTCTCGCCGAACATCAAGGAGCGCCGCGACTACTCCTGCGCGGTCTTCGACGCCGCGGGCGACGTGGCGGTGATGGCCGACCACATGCCGGTGCACCTCGGCTCGATGCCCATGTCGGTCAAGGCCGCTCTCAGCGAGCTCGACCTCAAACCCGGCGACGTGGCGATCGTCAACGACCCCTTCCGCGGCGGCACCCACCTGCCCGACATCACACTCGTCACCCCCATCTTCCTGCGGGGAGGCGACGCGCCCGACCTTTTCGTCGCCAACCGCGCGCACCACTCCGACGTCGGCGGCATGGCTGCGGGCTCGATGCCGCTGGCCACCGAGATTTACCAGGAGGGCCTGATCATCCCGCCGCTGAAAATCGTGCGGGCCGGAGAGATCGACAAGCAACTGCTGGCCATCATCCTCGCCAACGTCCGCACACCCGACGAGCGGCGCGGCGACCTCAACGCCCAGATCGCGGCCAACGCGTTGGGAGTCAACCGCCTGCGCGAGATCGCCGAACGCTACGGCGTCGAGGAACTGCTGGGTATGGTGAAGGAGATTCAGGACTACGCCGAGCGCATCACCCGCCGCTTCATCTCCGAACTCGCCGACGGCGATTTCGCCTTCAGCGACGCCCTCGACGACGACGGCTTCAGCGACAAACCGGTCCCGATCAAGGTCAGGATCTCCATCCGCGGCGATGAGGCCCTGGTCGATTTCACCGGCTCGGCCGGCGAGACGGTCGGGGGCATCAACGCCAATCTCGCGGTCTCGCTCTCGGCGGTTCTCTACGTCTTCAAGGCGATCATCGGCGCCGAGGTCCCCGTCAACAGCGGCATCCTCCGCCCGATCAGCCTCGTCGCGCCGGAGGGCTCGATCGTCAACGCCCGCCACCCGCGCGCCGTCGCCGGAGGCAACGTCGAGACCTCCCAGCGGATCGTCGACGTCCTCCTCGGGGCCCTCTTCGAGGCCGCGCCCGAGAAGATCCCGGCCGCCAGCGCGGGCACGATGAACAACGTCGCTTTCGGCGGCATCGATCCGCGCAACGGCAAGCCGTTCGCCTACTACGAAACGATCGCCGGCGGCGGTGGAGCGGGCGCGCAGGGGCCGGGGCTGAGCGGGCGCCACAGCCACATGACCAACAGCCTCAACACGCCGATCGAAGCGCTGGAGCACGCCCTGCCGGTGCGCCTCGAGCGCTACCGCCTGCGCAGGCTCTCGGGAGGGGGAGGAAGAAACCGCGGCGGCGACGGCATCGAACGCGCGTTCAGGTTTCTCACCGCCGCCGAAGCAACACTGCTCGCCGACCGGCACAAGCGAGGCCCCTTCGGTCTCCAGGGCGGCAAAGACGGGACTCCCGGCGAAGCGGTAATAGAAAAAAAAGACGGCTCGGTGATCAGGCTGGCCTCGAAGGGCTCGTGCTCGCTCGCCAAGGGCGACGTCCTGGTCATCCGCACACCCGGCGGGGGAGGCTTCGGCAAGCCGGCCTGAGCGCCGCAAGCGGCCGCACCTTCCAATCACCACTTGACTCGCGATTGAGGTGTGGCTACAGTTGTGCACGAGAGCTTAAGGCTGCCGCATCGGCACGGCCGGTTTGCGCGGCGGCCGCCAAGGAATCGATCTTTACGACAACACCGAGAGGTTATTGACGTGTCGGATTACATGGCAACGATCGTGATGATAATGCTCTTTAATTCCGCGACGTAAGCCGCATCCCAATCCGGCAAAGCCTGATAATCCCCGTTATTTGGTTTTCCAGGAGCAAACCATGTCTATTGATGCCAAAAATGTCAGACAGACTGTCGCCAGGCACATGCTGGCCGACGGATTCGAGATTGTATTCGACAACGATAAAAGCAGCGGCGTCTATGTTCACGACGCCGCCACGGGCCGGGAGTATCTCGACCTCTTCACCTGCTTCGCCTCCATCCCCGTCGGCTACAACCATCCGAAGATGACCGAGCCGCAGTTCATCGAAAAGATCGGGCGCGCGGCCGTCAACAAGATCACGCTGAGCGATATCTATTCCAAGGAATTCGCCGACTTCCTCGACACCTTCTACCGCGTCGCCATGCCCGACGACTTCAAGTACGTCTTCTTCATCGAGGGCGGGGGCCTGGCGGTGGAGAACTCGCTGAAGGTGGCGATGGACTGGAAATTGCGGCTCAATTACAGCCGTGGCGACACCCGCTACCTGCCGATGAAGGTCGCGCATTTCGCCGAGTGCTTCCACGGCCGCACGGGCTACACCATGAGCCTCACCAACACCGACCCGACCAAGACCAACTTCTTCACCAAGTTCCAGTGGCCGCGCATCCCCAACCCGAAGGTGACCTTCCCGCTGGAAGCGCACCTCGAGGAGGTGATCCAGCGCGAGAAGCGCGCGCTGCGGAAGCTCGAGCAGGTGCTCGTGCGCGAGGGCAACGAGATCTGCGCCATCATCATCGAGCCGATCCAGGGCGAGGGCGGCGACAACCACTTCCGCGACGAGTTCTTCGTCGAGCTGCGCCGCCTGGCCGACGAGTTCGACGTGCTGCTGATCTTCGACGAGGTCCAGACGGGCGTCGGCATCACCGGCAAGATGTGGTGCTACCAGAACTTCTCGATCGTGCCCGACATCGTCAGCTTCGGGAAGAAATCGCAGGTCTGCGGCATCATGGCCTCCGACCGCGTAGACAGCGTGCCCGACAATGTCTTCCACCGCTCCAGCCGCATCAACTCCACCTGGGGCGGCAACATCGTCGACATGGTCCGCTTCCAGCGCGTGCTGGAGATCATCGAGCAGGACGACCTGATCGGCAACGTCAGCCGCAACACCCCGGCGATGATGGAAATGCTCGGCGGCCTGCAGCAGGAGTTCCCCAAGCTGATCAGCAACATGCGCGGGCTCGGTTACTTCGCAGCCTTCGACGTCGCCACCCCCGAGCTACGCGACAAACTCCGCGTCGCGATCCTCGAGGAGGGGGCGATCATGCTGTCCTGCGGCCGACAGACTCTGCGCCTGCGCCCGGCGTTGACGTTCGACGCGGAGGATATCCGTAAGGCGGGCGAGATCCTGCACAAGGCCTGCGCAAAGATCGAAAAGCTAAACGCGAAAGCTCCGACGGCGGCCACGATCAAAACCGAATAAAGGCTCGCTCGCCGGCAACGGCTACCGCTGCCCTCCGGCTCCGTCTCCCATCGTTCGGGGCGTAAAGTCGGAGGGCTTTGCCACCTCCACGCGGTTGCGGCCCGCGTCCTTGGCCATGTAGAGCGCCGCGTCGGCGGCGTGCAGCAGGCGGTGGGGATCGGCGTCGGGGAAATCGGCTGTGGTCGACACGCCGAGGCTCATGGTCACACCCAGGAGGCCCTCGGAGGTGTCCATCGGCGACGATTCGATGCTTCGCCGCACGCGCTCGGCGATGGCGGCAGCATTATCGTTGTCGCAATCGTTGATGACAAACATGAATTCCTCGCCGCCGTAGCGTGACACCGCGTCGTAGGGCCGCGTCGCCACTCTCAGGCGGGAGGCGGTGGCCCGGAGCACCGAATCGCCGGCAAGGTGGCCGTAGGTGTCGTTTATCCGTTTGAAGTGGTCGAGATCGGCCATGATCACCGCCAGGACCTTGCCTTCGCGCTGGGCGCGCGCCAGCTCGTTTTCCAGGATCCTGAATATCTCGTTGCGGTTCCAGAGGCCGGTGAGCGGATCCCGGCTGGCAAGGTCTTTCATCTGATCGCGGGCGTTGATGAGCGCCTCCTGGAGCTCCAGAATCCGCCGGCCGGCCCTCAGCCTGACCCTCAATTCCTGGCGGTTGAACGGCTTGGTGACGTAATCGTCGGCTCCGGCATCCATCCCGGTAATCAAATCCTCTCTCTGGGTCTTCGCCGTCAGCAGAACGATATAGGTGTACTCCCCGGCCTCCTTCTGTCGGACCCGGCGGCACAACTCCAAACCGTCCAGTTGCGGCATCATCCAGTCGAGGATCGCAAAACGGGGCGCGTCATCTCCCTGCAGCGCTTCCCAAGCCTTCTGCCCGTCATGACAGACGACTACCTCATAGCCCCACTTGCTCAGCGTGGCTTCGAGCAGCCGGCGCGATGTTACGTCGTCTTCGGCAATCAGTATTTTCATCAGCCCGATCCGTTATCGTTTTCCGTTTACCCTTGGTGAACGATCAAGGTGCTAAATTCGTTGCTGTGCGGCCGGCAAAAGCTTCGCCGGGCAACCCTCTTCATTCGAGCTTGTCCATCCAATCTGCGCCGGAAAAGAATGCTTTCATGCCTTCCAACTCCGCATCCAGATCGTCGAGCAGGCGGGCGACCCCCTTGAGATTGCCCGAAATGCCCATCTTCTCGACTTCGATTGCCAACTCCTGCACTCCCTTGAAGGCGAGATTCCCTGCTGCGCCCTTGATGGAATGAGCCCTGGCTGCGGCGGTCTCCGCATCGCCCTTTTTCACCGCCTGCTTCATTTCGGCGAGCTGGCTGGGAAAGTCGTCGAGGAACAGCTCGATCAGCTCGGCCAGGAGCTCCTTGTCGCCCCCCACCGCTTCCAGGGCCGCCGGGAAGTCGATCCCGTGAGCCCTGCCGTCCGCCGTGCCTTCGGCCTGCTGTTCGTAATCTTCGCCGAGGCCAATGACCTTATCGATCACGGTGTAGAGCTCGCCCGCTTTCATCGGCTTGGAGATGTAGCTGTCCATGCCTGAGCGCAGGCACTTCTCGCGGTCGCCTTCCATCGCATGGGCGGTCATCGCGATGATCGGAATGTGCTCGCCGCTGCGATTCTCGCGGCTGCGGATCGCGATCGTCGCGCCGATTCCGTCGAGCTCCGGCATCTGCAGGTCCATCAGCACGAGGTCGTAGCGGTCCTTTTCCAGGGCGGCGACCGCCTCGTTGCCGTCGCCGGCGACGCTGACCTGGTAGCCGCGCTTCTCCAGCATCCGCCGCGCCAGCTTCTGGTTGACGGGATTGTCCTCGGCAATCAGGATCCGCAGCTCGTGCCGGCGCTCACGCAGGGTGTGGCGCGTCACCAGCCTGCGCCCTTCCTTCTTTTTCCCGCTTTCGCTGATCACGGCCATGATCGCCTCGAGAAGATCAGATTCCTTGACGGGCTTGTTGAGATAAGCCGATATGCCCAGATCACGGCAGCGCGCGGCGTCGCCCCGGTTGCCCGCCGAGGTGATCATCATCATCTTCGGCTTCCCAAAGCCGGGATCGCCGCAGATCGCGGCTGCCAGCGCGAATCCGTCCATCTTCGGCAGAAGGGCATCTATCAAAATCAGTTCAAACGGCTCACCGCGTTCTGCAGCCTTGCGGATCATCTCCACGGCCCGCTCGCCGTCGGTTGCTTCATATGATTTCGCGCCCCAGGATTTGAGCTGCTCACAGAATATCTGGCGGTTGGTGGCGTTGTCCTCCACCACGAGCACCCGCATGCCGATCAGCGCTTCGACCTCCATCACAACCGGTTCCGTCTCGGGATTTTCATCGATTTTGAAGTTCGCCGTGAAATGGAATGTGCTGCCGCGGTCCACCTCGCTCTCGGCCCAGATGCGGCCGCCCATCATGTCCACCAGCTGCGAGCAGATCGAGAGGCCGAGTCCCGTGCCGCCGTGCTCGCGCGTCGTCGAGCCGTCGGCCTGTGCGAAAGCCTCGAATATCGTCTCCAGCTTGTCCGCCTCGATCCCGATCCCGGTGTCGCTGACCGCGAAGTGCAGCATCGCTTCCTTGTCACTCCGCGACTCGACCTCGACCGAGACGATGATCTCGCCTTCCTTGGTGAACTTGACCGAGTTGCCGATCAGGTTGATCAGGATCTGCCGAATGCGCCCGGGATCCCCGATAACCGCGTCGGGCACATCGGGGTGGATGCGCGCGGCGATCTCCAGGCCCTTGCTGTGGCACTTGAATGCCAGGCCCTTGACGGTGTCGCCGATGCTGTCGCGCAGATGGAAGCCGATCGGGTCGAGCTCGAGCTTTCCGGCCTCGATCTTCGAGAAATCGAGGATGTCGTTGATCAGCGAGAGAAGCGAGGTCGCCGACTCCAGCACCATATCCAGGTACTCGCGTTGCTCGTCGTCCAGGTCGGTATCCAACGCCAGCTCCGCCATGCCGATGATCCCGTTGAGCGGCGTGCGGATCTCGTGGCTCATATTCGCCAGGAACTGGCCCTTCGCCACACTGGCTGCCTGGCTCTCGATGGCCAGCTTGTTGGCTCGGTCGATCGCCAGTTCGAGCTGGGTGTTGATCTGAGCGAGCTCCGTGTTGGCCTCCTCCACCTGGTGGCGTGCGCCCACCAGCTCGGTGATGTCCTCGCTGACGAAAAGGAAATGGCTGATGTTGCCGTCGCGGTCGCGGATAGATGTGATCGAGACGAATTCCCAGAACCGCTCTCCGCTCTTCTTGACGTTGTGGTACTGGCCGTGCCACTCCTCGCCGCGGTTTATCGTCTCCCACAGATTCTTGAGTTCATCATCCGAGAGCTCTCCGGGCTGGATGATGCGGGGTTCGCTGCCCAACATCTCATCGGCCCGGATCCCGGTGATCTGGGTGAACTTGGGATTGACATACTCCACCACGCCTTCGGTATTGGTGATCATCACGCAACTGGGGCTCTGCTCGACGGCGCCGGAGAGCTTGCGCAGCGTGTCCTCCATCCAGCGCTGCTCGGTTATGTCGCGGATTATCCCCTGGTAGAGGTTCCCCCCGTTCTTGGCCTCTTCCTGCATCGTCGCGGTAATCAGGCAGTGGATGATCGAGCCGTCGCGCCGCCGCAGGTTGACCGGGTAATCCTTGACGAAGCCGACGCTCTCGATCATCTCCTTGAATTCAAGGCGCTCCTCGGGGTCGGCATAGAGCTCGCTGACATTCATCTTCACCAGCTTTTCGACCGGGTAACCGAAGAGCTCGGCGCCGCTGGGATTGATATCGATCATCAGCCCCTTGGAGGTCGTGGTGTAGACCGTGTCCTTGGAGCTCTCGAACAGCATCCGGTAGCGCTCCTCGCTCTCCCGCAACGCAGCCTCGGCCTGCTGGTGGCGTTGCGCGCGCTCCTGCTCCTCCGCCGCCCGCTGGATGCCGAAAGCCAGCCGTTCGTAGGAAGCCAGGCCGACTTCGCGCACGAAGTAGTCGTTGGCCCCGGAGCGCAACGCCTCGGCGGCGATCTCCTCCGTCCCCTGGCCCGTGAAGAAAATGAACGGGGTTTCATCGCCGCGCTCGCGAAGCTGCTTGAGGAAATCGATGCCGTCCATATCGGGCATCCGGTAGTCGCTGACGATGCAGTGAAACGACTCTTTTGCCAGCTTCACGAGTGCTTCCCTGGCCGAAACCGCCCACTCGATCTCAAGCTCCTTTGAGAGCTTCTTGAGGTTGTACTTCGCCAGCTCGAGATCGTTTTGATTATCGTCTACCTGGAGAACCCTGATCATCCGTCTCCCCCTACCGGAGTCGCTTGGACCGGTCCTCATTAACGCGTTAACCGGATGTTCCTTTCTCGAATCGCATTTTCTTGGAACGAACCGGGGTGTTTTATCAGGACATTGTAACAATAAACCGAATATTTTTCAATTACTTAGAGCATTTGTGCCTACCAGCGATTCGTCCCGGTACCCACCCATGCTTCCTTCAAACCTTCGATTCCAAGAGCCTTTCGGCGGCAGCCCTCATGGGCTACAATTGCTCTCCCTCGAAACGAACTTTTACGGAGATCTGCAGATGACTTCGATATCGCGCACCTGGGCCGGCTTCGCGCTCGGCCTCTCCTTCGACAAGCTGACACCCGACGCCGTCGACGCCGCCAAGCGCTTCCTCTACGACTCGCTCGGCTGCGCCCTCGGCGCCAACCGCCACACCGACGTCGACATCGCCCGCGAGGTCGTGCTCACACTCGGCGGCAATGCCCACGCCACGCTCATCGGCGACGGCCGGCGCGTCCCGGTCACCTCGGCGGCCTTCCTCAACGGCCTCATGGTCCGCGCCATGGACTACAACGACATCTACTGGAAGGCCGACCCGACGCACCCCTCCGACCTGATCAGCGGTCCCCTGGCCGCGGCCGAGTGGAAGGGGCGCTCCGGCGCCGAGCTGCTGACCGCCATCGTGCTCGCCTACGAGCTCGAGATGCGCATGGCGGAGTTCGGCCTGCCGGGCATCCGCGAGCGCGGCTGGCACCACGCCACCCTCACCCAGTACGTCAGCCCCATCGCCGCCGGCATGCTGATGGGCCTCGATGAGGAGCAGATGGTCAACGCCGTCGGCATCAGCGGCAGCCACGGCTGCACGCTCGGCTCGGTGACCGCCGGCAAGCTGACGATGATGAAGAACACGGTCGAGCCGTTCGCCGTCGCCGACGGAGTGATGGCCGCGCTCCTGGCCCTCGGCGGCTACTCCGGACCCGAGCCGGTGCTGGAGGGCAAGGAGGGGCTCTTCCATTGCCTCGGGTCCGACTGGCAGCCGGAGATCCTCACCGAAGGCCTCGGCGAGTCGTTCCGCATCCCGCAGTGCGGCATGAAGGCCTTCCCCACCGAGGCCCTCACCCACACGCCGATCAGTGCCTTTCTCACCCTCATCCGCGAGCACGGCATCGCCCACGAGCAGATCGCCGAGGTCCGCATCGGCACCATCGCGCGCGCGGCCGATATCCTCAGCGATCCTTCGAAGTACCGCCCCGACAGCAAGGAGACCGCCGACCACAGCCTGCCCTTCTGCATCGCCGCCGCGGCCGTCGACGGCGCCGTCACCCCCGCCTGCTTCAAGCAGGAGCGCCTGCACGACGAGCGCATCTTCTCCGTCATCGACAAAATCAAAGTCTACCCTGACGATGAGTTCGAGCAGGCCTTCCCCGCGAAGCAGTGCACCCGCGTCGAGATCACAACCGTGGGTGGTGGAAAGTTCGAGAAGCGGATGGACTACCCCAAGGGCGACGCGCGCGAGCCGATGACCGAGCAGGACCTCGACACCAAGTTCCGTTCACTCGCCTCTGCCTGCATGACCGACGCCCGCATGGACGAGATCAAGCACGCCGTCTTCTCCCTCGACACAGCCCCCGACCTCAAGGAACTGATGTTACTGTTAACCGCTGATAAGTAGGTGAGTACTCTAAAAGTGGTCAGTCCTGGAATTCCAGGACTGACCACTTTTTCTGCATTGATACCATTATAAGATCAGATGTTTTTATCGAAATTTTAATGAGCCGGACACCTTAAATCTAACTGCGTTTTTGGCTGGGATTCTCATTAATTGTCCAGTTTGCGGATTCCTACCCGTTCTTGCACGTCGTTTATATATGCTTAAACTACCAATTCCAAATAGCTTAACTTTTTTCTCTTTTTTCAATGCCCCTGAAATTACCTTATAATAGCAATCGATAACTTCGCGAGCAGTTGCCTGACTAACATCGGCACACTTAGCTACACTATCGACAACCTGTTTTTTATTCATGTCGCACCCTTCTGGTTCAATTCACATTATTTTCCAGAAAACGTATTCTATCGGCGCTCTCTTTTAACTCTTTCTCATATGCAATTATCTTCATTTCCAATAATTCTGTTCTATTTTTTAGTTGCTCAACATCAGGTTTTGAGAAATTTAGATAAGCAAGAAATGCACTCAAAGCAATTCCCAGGATTGTCACTATCAATGTTAATCGCTTCCATTTAGTGCTTGCTTTCTGATTCAGTATGTTGATTCTGTCTTGAATAGAAAGATCTTCAGGCACGTATTGGTAATGCCTGCAATTATTAAGCAATTCATTCTCGCTTTTCTTTGCTTTTTTCAAGCATATTTTTTTTACTACAGGAAGAAGGCAGCTTAAATCACCATTCACTGATTCTATGCCTCTTTCCTGTATGTCTCGTATAATTCTACGCACACCACTATCAACGTTATCAATAGAATGTTCCTCCCAATAAAAAGCGCAGTGGTTCGAGCAGCCAGGCATTTCATGCCTCCTTAGAGCAAAGAAAATAGATTGCCTACTGGCAGAGCATAGCAATCTCGTATAATGCCTAACACACGTGCTGCTGATTGAGCTATTGGCTATTATACTAAATAATGCAGGAGAGTCAAAGCTGAATTATATATATAATGTCTGCGTTTGCTAATAAAGGAGACCAAGAGAAACGGTTAAGATAATTGGCTATATTAGTAGATTATTTATCTCCAGTCTCCTCCGATATCAGCTCTATGACGTCAATATTTCCCGCATTCGTCTCGAACGGCTTGCAGGAAAGCTATTATTAATCCATTACCTGTTCGGGTGGTCCTTCTGCTTCTCCCAATGCTCCTTCAGCCTCTTCCGCGACTCCAGCAACTCCTCGTCGTAGACCGTGGTGACGATCTCCGTGTTGCCGACGACCTCATGCTTGCGCTTGCGCTCGAGCATCAGGGCGTGCGCAGTCAGCACCTCGTCAGTCACAGGAGAAGGCTGGGACTTGAGGCCGCGGACGCGGCTGTATTTGTCGAATTCGTCGCTGCCGTAAAAGTAGATGGACTTCTCGACGATCCGCTCGCCAAGCAAATACGTGTGGAAGGAGAAAACCACGCCGTTTTCCATCCTCTCTTCGAACTCGTCGATCTTGTCCTCCGGGTAGCCTTCGGCCAGCAATATCAGCATCGCCGCCTTTTTCATCGAGTAGTCGTTGGTCAGCGACCAGAATTGCCCCGCATCCTGATAGACGGCGGAAAACTGGCCGATCACCTCGTCGTCCATCAGGCTCAGAGCCAGGCCGCGCCCCGCAGCCGCCATCCGCTTGATGCTCTCCAGCTTGCCGGCCGTCAGTAATTCCCGGCTCTCGGTGGCGTAGGCGAAGCGGGCGCTCCCGGGATCGCCCTCCCCCGCTCCGCCGGGCTCCCGCCGCAAGGTGTAGACCGGCCGCCCGTAGGCCCGCTCCCCGCTCTCGGCAAGCTCACCGCGCTTCACGGCCTGCTTGATCAGGGAATCGAGGTCCGGGAAGCGCCACACCCTGATCACGTCGTCAATGCGGTAGGTTCTCTGAAACTCGACATACAACTTCGTGTCTTCGGGCAATTCGAGGTCGGGGTCATCGTAGAGGCTCGGCTCCCACTCCCCTTCTGTATCCACCAGCAACACGGAGGTAACGGAAGTGAAACAGCCGCGCAAGCCGGGCGGCAGCCTGCGCTCGTCGATGGAGTAGGAATACGTGCCCGGGAAATCGCTCTCCACGAACGCCGCATAGGCCTGGGCCCCCTCCGCCGCCGCTCTGTCGTAGTGGACCAGATCCCTGAAATCGGCCAGCGGAATCCACTGGAGGATCTCCCCCAGGCTCTGCGCCTCCTGCGCCGGCAGCGACACCACGAACGCGATCACCATCAAGACAGCAAAACCGCGAACCACTCTCATTCCTTCACCCCAGCCCGCCAAAGCGAACTCAGCGACGATTCCTATCAGCAAAGGGGTCAGTCTTAGAATTCTAGGTCTCTGCTGAGTAGCCCTTGTTTGCAGCACAATTATACAATCCGGGCGGAGGTGGCAGCCTAGAATTCTAAGACTGACCCCTTTGCCCCCCTCACAGCAACTCATCCAGCCACCGGATAATCGCGTTCATCCGCGCCTGGCTGAAGCCGTAGGCGCGCCAGCGGATCACCCCGTCCCTGTCGATCAGCACGTTGTACGGCGTGCCCCTTGTGCTTTTGAAGGTCCGCCCCGTGTAGGAGTCATAGACCGGCCCGAACATGTCGGCCAGCACCGGAAACGTCAGGCCGTAGGTCTTCGCCCACTCGCGGCAGTCCCTCAGGAAGACCGGCGAGCGGCCCGTCTTCTCGTAGAGCACCGAGAGGATCACCAGGCCGTCGTCCTTGTGCATCTGGTTCAACTCCTCCAGATGCTGCGCCTCCACCTTGCAGTAGCCGCACCACATCCCGTTGAAATTGACCAGGATCACCTTACCCTTGTAATCGCTGAGCGAGACGGGCTTGCCGCGCTTGTCGTAAAGCGTGAAGTCGTAAGCGGTCTTCCCCCGCTTCCAACCCTGCTTTTCTTCCGGAATCTTCGTCTTCGCGTAGACTCGAATCTCAGGATTAATGAGACTATCCCTGCCGACCGCGTCGCGCAACTCGATGCTGAAATCCACCCACTCCCAGCCCTCGCACAGCAAACTGGTCTCAACCTTGTACGTCCCCTCCACCTGCCTGAAAACCTTTCCTTCCAGGTGAATCGCGACGTAGCGATCCTGGCCCGTGCTGTACCTCCTCCGCACGCGCAGCACAGCCAAATCGCCGCTGAGGTTCGCCCCCTCGTCCTTGAAACCCAACTCCAGCGTGATCGGCGTTATTCGGTTCGGCTTCACCCGCGTCGGAGTCACCTTGAAAAACGTGATTACCGGGCTGTCGCCCTCGGGGGTGACGCCCTGGCTCGCAACAGTCGCCGGAAGACTCACCTCCATCGCGCCGAGCAGCGCGAATGCGGCGAAAATCGATACCACCAGTGAAAGGATGTTTCGACGCGTATACATACCGGCACCCCCTTTCTGACAGCACACAAATCAAGCATGCGAATTATTTATAATTATTTATACACCAAACACGGGATACCTGGCAAAACAGACTCACAGCAACGTGTGATTATTTACCGATGATTTCCTGCAGAAGTGACCCGGCTTCAGTCTTCCTGCGGCTCTTCCGCGATCAACTCCAGCACGTAGATGTCGCCCGTCTTGGTCTCGATCGGCAGGATGATCTCGCCGGCGCCGACGGCGAACTTTGTGTAGAGCGCCTCGCCCGGCAGGCCGCCGCTCAGACCCTTGTAGGCCGTCACCTGCTCGGCCTCGCCGCCGCCCGCGGGCTGCTTCCAGACGTTGAACGAGCCGCTGCGGTTGGAGGTGAAGTAGAGCCACCGCCCGTCGGGCGACCAGGCGCACCAGCCCTCCTCGGCCGGGTGCTCGACCAGCAGCTCCGGCTCGCCGCCCTCGGCGTCGACGACCCAGATGTCGGCGCTGCCGCCGTGGTCGCTGCGGAACGCCACCCGCTTGCCGTCGGGCGACCAGACCGGGTAGATCTCGCTCGTCTCCCACCGCGTCAGTGGCCGGACCTCGCCGCCGTTATCCAGCTCGATGACCCAGATGTCCCAGCTGCCCGAGCGGGTGGAGTAGACGGCGATCCTGTCGCCCGTGGGCGACCAGACGGCGCAGGAGTCGCGCATCGGGTGCTCCGTCTCGGTCACCTGGAGCCCGACGCTGCCCAGCGAGGGGTTGCGCCAGATCTCGTAGGAGCCGCGCCTGGTGGTGGCGTAGGCCACCTGCCTGCCGTCGGGTGAGAAGGTGCCGAAGATCTCCCGCGTGTCGCGGCCCCAGTCCTGCGTCAGCTTGACGGCGTCCTCGTCGCCGTTGAGCACCATGTAGTAGAGCGCGCCCTTGGCGTGGCGGTGCGAGGTCCACAGCAGCATCTTGCCGTCGGCCGAGAGCGCCGGGTAGTAATTGCGCTCGCCGCGCCTGGTGAGCTGGCGCTCGCCGCCGCGCAGCCCGCCCGTCCGCGCGTCGCGATCGAGGGCCCAGAGGTGGCGCTCCAGCCTGCTGACGGTGAAGGCCACCTGGCCGCCGTCGGGCGAGATGCCGCAGTGGATCGCGTCGGTCAGCGCGTTGGTCAGGCGCAGCGGTTGGCCCGCGGGCTTGCCCGTCTGCGGGTCCATGGCCACCAGGAAGAGGCTCTTGTTGCCGCCGAACGGCCCGCGGCAGAAGAAGAGTTTTTGCCCGTCGGCCGACCAGGCCAGGCCGGCGATCTCCTCGCCGGAGGGCACCAGCCCCAGCGGTTCAGCCTCGCCGCCCTCCAGCGAGAGCAGCTTCACGTCGCCGCCCGTGCGGTCCCAGTAGATCAGGCGCCTGCCCGCCGGGCCGAGCACCATCGAGGGGCTCCCGCTCGTGCCGCGCACCAGGGCGTCGGGCTCGCCGCCCGCGTAGGGGACGCGGAAGACGTCGCCCACCCAGTCGTAGATCAGCGTCTTGCCGTCGGGCGACCACACCGGGTTGGTCCCGTGGATCACCTCCCCGGCGGCGTCGCGCAGTTGTATCGGCGCGCCCCCCGCTGCGGGGATGAGGAAGAGGCTGCCGCCGTCGGCGTCGGAGGCGTAGGCGATCGTGCCGCCGTCGGGCGACCACGCCGGGCCGAACTCATTGCCCTCTTCGGTCGTCAATTGCTCCGCGCGGCCGCCGGCCATCGGGCGCTTCCAGATGTCCATCGTGCCGCCCTCGTCGGAGGCGTAGGCCATCGTGCGCCCGTCGGGCGACCAGCTCGGGAAGTCGGCCATGCCGCCGCCGCCGGTCAG